>ERZ777305.60-NODE-60-length-158297-cov-4.757289_pt1 | contig 158297 bp, 165 predicted proteins | sample MGYA00374965_ERZ777305 | MGnify/ENA primary metagenome ERZ777305 (study PRJEB29328, sample SAMD00013331) | mouse gut metagenome | study: EMG produced TPA metagenomics assembly of the Metagenome analysis of fecal microbiota from mouse which was promoted...
CCTCGAACAGCTCGCTCATGCGAATTATTTTTTCAACGTCCGGCATAGCCTGACCCAATTCCCACTTTGATACCGACTGCCTTGACACCTCCAGCATTTCCGCAAGCCGCTCCTGAGTAAGCCCATGCTTAACGCGGAGACATTGTATCTGATCGCCTATTGTCATCTTCCTGTTTCCTTTCCTCAAAGCCTATTTGTCTTATCAGAACTTAGCTTTGATATCACCATTATACAAAATCTTAAGATAAAAATCTACCAATTTAAATTGGAAATTTCGCAACCGTGAGTTGTCAAGCAATGATTTTCTATAACCTCTGCTGTGGCAGCGCACAGAAGTCATTGTTATACGGCGGTATTGAACTACAGGTTCAAAGGGTTGGACGCTTGTTCCCTCAACTCCGGAGAGCACCCCGGTAGATTATATTTTACCGTTTTTTAAGCACGTTGTCAAGGGATCTTATAATTTATTGTTGACAGATTGCGTGGTTTTCAATATAAAGCGGCAGTAAGTTAATGTTAACTTGGATTTGCTTAATAAACGTGTGATAAAGGTAATATTATTAAGATAATTTTCAATTAAACGTCAACAAATACTATTGACTTTTTTTGCACCTTGTGGTACAATTAAACAAAGCGGAGTTACGCTCCGCGGTTAATTTAAAATGCGGGAGAATATGCTATGAACAACAAATTTCTCGGGTTGACACCGCCTATGGGGTGGAATTCATGGAACACCTTTACATGGGAGATAAACGAGGAACTGATAAAGTCCGCCGCGGACGCGTTTGAAACGCAGGGTCTGCGCGAGGCTGGTTATGAATACGTTGTTATCGACGACTGCTGGAGCGAAAAGCAGCGCGGCGCGGACGGCAGGCTCATTCCCGACCGCTATAAGTTTCCGAACGGTATTAAAGCAGTCGCGGATTATGTTCACTCCAAAGGGCTGAAATTTGGAATTTATTCTTGTGCGGGTACTCACACCTGTGGCGGACACCCGGGCAGCTTTGAGCACGAATTCGACGACGCGGAGACCTTTGCGGAGTGGGGTGTTGACTACCTCAAATATGACTACTGCTATAAGCCCGATCATATTCCCGGCGAGGTTCTTTACAAAAGAATGTCGACAGCGCTTCGCAACTGTGGACGTGATATTATGTTCTCAGCGTGCAACTGGGGCGGCGACGGAGTATACAAGTGGATACGCGAGAGCGGCGCCCATCTGTTCCGTTCTACGGGTGATATTCAGGACAGCTGGGAGTCGATAAAGCGTCTTGCCATGTCGCAGATAGGCAACGAGTGCTACGGTGGAAATTTCTGCCACAACGACGTCGATATGCTTGTCGTTGGTATGCGCGGCGGCTCGAATAATCAGTGGATAAATTCCTCTGAGGAGGGCGTGAACGTTATCGCGGACGCGGGAGCGGCTGCCGCTCCGAAAATAGGCGGCTGCACCGATACCGAGTACAGAACGCACTTCTCGCTGTGGGCGATCATGAACTCGCCGCTTATGATAGGCTGCGATATCCGCAATATGGACGACGTTACGCGCGGCATACTCACCAACAGGGAAGTTATCGCTATAAATCAGGATATCGAGTGCCGCGGACCGTACTGTATACGGCAATGGAACAATCCCGAGAATGTTTTCGCGCTTGTTAAGCCCATGTCTGACGGCGGCTACGCTATTGGTCTGTTCAACTTTGGTGACAGAAGCGGCGAGATGTCGCTTCAATTCTGGGACATTGGACTGACATACGCTTCGGGGCGCGGTCTGGAGATGTACGACTGCTGGAACAAGAAGAATCTCGGTGTATTTACCGAGCGCTTTGTCACTACTATCGAGCCGCACGATTGCGTGATGCTCCGCGCTAAGGTGGTCAAGATCCGATAATGGCGAACTGGAAAACATGCAAGGAATGTAACGCGCCGCTTGGCAGCGATGATATCGCGATAAACCAGAAGCTGATTTCACGTAATGTACAGGAGTTTTTCTGTATCGACTGCCTCGCGGAATATTACAAGACTACGCGAGAGGCTATTCAGGCAAGGATAGACTACTACCGCAAAAGCGGGCACTGCACGCTTTTCAAATAGGGATATATGATGAATAAGCATACCGCGGCGCTGTCAAAGCTGACAGTACTTGGATTTTGTGCTGCATGCCGCTCTGACAAGCCTTACCTATCTATGTGTATAACTGTGGTTTGACTGACCTGTCTGATTTACTTGGTCCTGTCTGTTGATCCCCTTGCGGGTAAGGATATAGCACGGATTAAACGGCAATTACCCAATTATTATATTATTTTCTGACGGAAGGAGAACCAAATGAAAAAATTTGCATCTATCATTTTATCGCTTGCGATAATACTTTCAATCACCGCCTGTGATAAGAGCGGAAACAGCAGCGATGTTTCCTCGGACGGCTCATCGGGAATGTCCGACGTCGGAGGCGAAAATTCCGGTGGCAACGGTGAGAACAGCGGAGGGGAAGATAATCCGAACATGCTTTCAAATCCTGTAAAGAAAACCGAAGACGGAGACATTGATATGGAGGCAGCTTTGGCATACGAGACCGATTTCGAGGCGCTGAAAAAGAGTCTTTCCGAGCGCGAGGTCGACCTGTCCCAACCCGTTTCGCTCAACGCCCGCAACAATCCCGAGACTATGAAGGTCTGGAAATTTCTGAAGGAGGGCTACGGGAAACAGATCATTACTGCGCAGCAGCAGATGGATCACCGCGCGACATTTGAGGACAAGGTATACTACGACGCGGTAGAGGATATCCCCGCTATGAAGGGCTATGATTTTATATTTGTCACGGGCATCAATCCTAATCGCGGCGATATTGACGCGGCGCTTAAATGGGCGACCGAAAGCAACGGTCTGGTGACATTTACGTGGCATTGGAATGTTCCGCGTGATATCGACGATCCAAATTCGGGCGTGGCTTTTTACGGTCCCGAATATTCCGAAAGCGATGAAAAAACGCGAAACTTCGACCCGCTGAAAGCGTCTACCCCCGGCACTAAGGAGTACGAGGTCGCGGTACACGATATGGATCTTGTTGCCAGCTATCTCCAGGAGCTGGAGGCAGCCGGAGTTACCGTGCTGTGGCGTCCGTTCCACGAGGCGAGCGGAAGCTGGTTCTGGTGGGGAATTCAGCCCGGAGACCGCGAGGCAATCAAAGCAGGCACATATGAAACATACCAGAGACTTTGGTATATGATGTACGACCGCTTTGAAAATTACCACAAGCTTTCAAATCTGATCTGGATATGGAACGGTCAGACTAAGCTATGCGAGGTTGACCCCAATACCTATGATATCGCGGGCACCGACGTATATCCTAACAAGGACGATCATTCTCCGCAGACTAAAAAATATGAAGAGCTTAAAGGAATGACCTATGAGGGCAAAATGTTGGCGCTCACCGAGTGCGGAAATATTCCCGATCCGCAGCAGTGTATTGACGAGGGAGTAATGTGGCTCTATTTTATGCCATGGTACGGAGACTTCATTTACGAGCCGTCAAGCCCGGGTTCGTCTATACCTAAGTGTGATCTGTTTGGTACGCCGCACCCAAATCCCGAAAGACTTTCCGTTGAGATGCTGAAGGAATATTTCGGTAATCCTGCGATAATTTCTTGGAAGGATCTGCCGGAATTCTGCGGAGAACGCAATACGCCCGAGCCTATTCTGGTATGGGAAGCAACAAGACAACCTCATTCCTGATTCCGGTAGTAAAGAATAACACAGCCCTGTCGGCATGACTTTTCCTGCTGGCGGGGCTGATATTTTTTATTAGAAGCGGTAAAATTTATTTCTACTAATCTATTACTGATTGTAAAAAAGAATTGAAAATATTCCACATTTTCAACTGTAAAAACGGTTGAAAGGCCGGTCAAAACTGTTGAAAAGTTAGCGTTTTTAGGGGAGTTTTCAACAGTTTTTGAGGAAAAATTGCCCATTTTGCACCATAATGCCCTTTTAAATGTTGAAAACCGTGTTAAAAACGTTAAAAACGTTAAAAACTTTAATTCTTAGTTTGCGCACTAAAGTTCAAATCTTTCGCTGATTTTTTCGGCGATAGATTTTTCGCTATCGTCGTTTTTGAAGTTTAGCAGCCATGCAGTGATTTCGGTCTTTCCGTGTGCGGCGGAATAGTCCGCGAGAATCTCCGACAGGGAATTATCCAACATTCCTGCGGCCAGCGGCAAAAGTTCAATAAGGTTTCTGTCTATAATGCTTGTGAAAATCATAGATTTTCCGACGTGCTTAAAGCTGTTGTATTGCAGAGCAAGTTCAAAAACGTCTTGCCGCAAAGCGGTATCCCAGTCGAAGTGCGCGTTATAGGCGAATGGGAGACGGATATCGTTAGATCCGATAAGCGAATACATCATCACGTCTGGGGACAGCAGTGGACAGTTTTTGAACGCCGTGCCCAGCAGTGTTATTGTATTATCTTCGGGGAAAATAATGCTCCGCAGCTTAGGGCAGTCGCTGAACGCGCCGTCATGGATTATGCAGACCGCTTTCGGCAGCACGATTTCTTCCAGCTCGGGACACTGTGAAAACGTGTTCGGACGTATTATATCGACGCCCTCGGGCAACTCAACGCGCCTCAGCGAATTGCAGCGGCTGAACAGTCCGCCGTCGGTTATTTTAAGGCTCGCGGGCAGGACAATATTTTCAAGCGAGGTACAGCCCTCAAACGCTCTTCCACCGACCCTCCGCACTGTTTCGGGAATAGTCACGGACTTCAGATAAATCGCGTCTTTAAAGGCTTTCGGTGCTATGCTTCCAACCCTGACAAAACGAAACGCCAACGGTATCTCTATCTCGGTTATAGCGCTGTTGTCGGGTTGTAAGTAGCGTTTAAGCTCAAAAGCGTCATCTGTACGTGTGAACTCGAAGAGCTTTGCCAGCGCAAGATTATCCTGTTCATAGTTCATAATTATTCCCCGAAAAGCCGATATTTTTGTTTTTGTGTTCAAGCAGCCACGCGGTTAGCTCGGTGTCGCCCTTTTGTACGGAGATATCCGTGAGCTTATCGAGCAGCTCTCTGTCGTCTAGCAGTCCTCCGTCTGCGGCAATACGCATATGATCCATCCAACCGAAGTTTATGATGACCTCAAGCAAATTCACAAGCTTATCGCACCACTTAACGCTTCGGAAACAATTGTTTTTTACGGCAAGTGCAAAAACGTCCTCACACAGGATTGGGTAGCTTATCAAGGCGATTGTCTTATCAAGCCGCCGCCCCTTTTCCCATTGTATATACTCCGATTCGGGAATGGACTGTGTAATGTCGCAGGAGCGCAGGATACCTATAAGCTGCGTCTCGGCGGGCAGATTAGGGCAGCTGTAAAATATATTTTCGCCTATGACGGTAGAGGGATTGAGAAATGTTACCTTTTCAAGACACCAACAGCTGTCAAATGCACAGTTGCCTATACGCTCCAGACTTTTCGGAAGGGTTACCGAGGCAAGGTAGTCCTCGCACACTCCGAAAGCACCTTCTCCGATACTGAGCAAGCCTTCGGAAAATACTATCCCGCTAAGACCGTAACAATAAGAGAATGCCGATTTCCCGATAGTCTTTACCTCGGGAGGAATATTCACCTCCTCGAGATATGCCGCGTATTCAAAAGCCCTCTCGCCGATAGCTGTTACGGGCTCGCCGTGATACTCGGACGGTATCTCGACTTTATGTATGTTTTTGTCATCCTTTTTCAGATATGAGGTCAGCGCGTAGCCACCGTCGATCTTTTCAAATTTAAACATTTCGTTATAGTTCAAGAGCGGTCCCTCCGTTAAATCCAAATCTGCTCTTTTTATAGCCGAGCAGCCAAGCCGCTGCCTCGGCTTTCCGAAACGAAACGGCGATCAACATAGTTCTTTCTATGTAATCTTCATCTTTGTTTTCAAACCAGCCCGCCTGTTCAACAAGCTCTAAATACTACGTGAGATCACGTTTTACAATTTGGACGAACGCAAGGTCGCGGTTACTGTCGTAGCTGCCGTATTTCAGCGCGAGATTGAAAACGTCGGGGTGCAAGGAGTTTTCCCAATCAAGTTCAACATAATGTTTAAACGGCTTTGCGCTGTCGGTCGAACCCGCAAGCCCCATCATAACTATTTCGGCAGGCAATCTCGGAGATTCCATAAACGCGCAGCTTTCAATATTTCGCAGACTTTTCGTCAGCGTTACGCTTTCCAGTGACATGCATTTGCGAAACGCGTTGCTGCCTATGACCTCAACGCCCTCTCCAAGCTCCGCGCCTTTCAGCGTCGAACACCCGAAAAACACCGCTGTGGGCAGCTGACGAATACTGCCCGAAATGTGAACGCTATCCAGCCGCGCACACTCGCGGAACGCTCCGCCGCCCAGCTTTTTTACGCTCTTGGAAATAATGAGCGTCTTTATAAACGGTGATTGAGCAAACGCCTCAAAGCCTATCTCCGTCACAGGTACGCCCGAATACTCCGACGGGATAACGATATCGGCAACGCTGCTGTCGTTTGCCGCAATAAATTTTTTAAGTGACAGACCGCTTGCACACTTTTCAAATTCGTACAGACTTTTACAATTCAAGTTGATCACTCTCTCATTAACCAAGCCGCCGACTTGTAATCGGCGGCTGAGAAATTAAGCCTTTGTCTTTTCCGTCTGCGATTGAAGCAGCTGGTGGAAGTCGCTGCCCGTCATGGGCTTGTAGTAGAAGAAGCCCTGTATCATATCGCAGCCGAGGTCGCGGAGGAAGTCCACCTGAACCTGTGTTTCAACTCCCTCGGAGACCGTTTCGAGATTAAGGCTCTTTGCCAATGTTACAACCGACGTGATGACCTTTTTATTCTTTTCGGTGAGGTCATTTCTTAGGAAAAATCCTCCGTCAATTTTAAGCGTATCGAATGGCAGCATCGTTATCAGATTTAGCGATGAATATCCCGAGCCGAAGTCGTCAATGGATATCCTGAACCCTCTGTCCTTGAACCATGTCACCGTTTCGACCAGCTTGTTAAGATTTTCGGTTAGCAGGCTCTCGGTGATCTCCAGCTCGATAAGCTCGTGCGGTACGCCGATATTGTCGACAAGCGCGTTTAGCTTTTCGCAGAAGTTATCGTCCGCGAGGTGATGGCGCGATACGTTCAGCGACACCAGCGGGACATCTATACCCTCACGCAGCCAGCGCTTTATATCCGTTATCGCTGTGCGGTATATCGCGAAATCCATTTCGGTAATGAAACCGTTCTCCTCGAATATCGGGACGAATTTACCCGGAGAAATGATCTCGTTGTCGGGTCTTATCCAGCGCACCAATGCTTCTGCGCCCACTACTCTGCCCGTCGCGATATTCACCTTGGGCTGATAGAAAACGTGGAATTCGTCATTTTCAAGCGCAGATATCATATTCGCCTCAATGTGGCGGCGCTCCTTTATCTTTTCGCGGAGCGCTCCGTCATAGAACGCTACAAGGTTTTCGTGATAGTATGCCCTGTCGCGGATAGTTTTCTGCGCGGTTATAGCCCTGTCGAGTGCGCCCATAAAGCCCACGGGATCGTCGTTCATATCGCACACTCCCGCAAGCAGATATATCTGCGTGTGAAGCTTTTCATAAATTTGTCGCTGAATGCTGTTGAGCATCAAATTCATACGGGAGGTAAACTCGTCTTTGTCGGTGTTTCTGAAAAGTGCCGCAAACCGCGAGCCCTCCGAACGTCCAAGAAGCTCACCGCTTCCGACACAGCGCTGTATTATCTCTGCAATCGATACCAGTATGGAATTGCCGAGTTCAAAGCCCTTTTCCTCATTTATCCTGCGGAAGTCCGCAACGTTGATGACCGCGACAAAGCTGCCGCCAGTACCGCCGAAATTGTCCCCGGAAGTCATTTTCAGCGCCTCTGCCGTGAACACATCGAACGTCATAACACCCGTAAGCGAATCCGCCATACGGATATTTCCGAGACAGTCCGTAATGTCGGTGGAACTTATAATGTAACGGCGCTCGCCTTCCGAGTTTTCTTCAACGGACGCGGTGACGTCCAGCCAACGGCGGTCGGTCTCGTCGTAATACGCAGATGACGCGAACAGCTTATCCGAATTGTCGAGCTGTAACGCAGGACAATTTATACATGGCTCGTCGCGTCCGCGCATTTTCTTATAGCATACATCGCCGGGTTTCATTCCGTAATGCTCCGAAGCGTTTTCGCCCACTATTTCCGCAACGAAAGTGCCGGGAATCAGCGAAAATCCCTCCATACGATGATTGCTGATTATCGTATTCTTTAGTTGACCGCTTAATTCGCCAAGCTTGCTGTTGACATACATCGCGTACATCTCAGTCATCGCATTCGCCAGTTCGTCGATAATCTGCATATCCTGCTCCGAAAGCTCAAATCTGCTGTCAAAAATCACCGCGAAATACTGTGATATCTCGCCCTTGCAGCGTATCGCGCGGCACTCCGCGCAGACTGCGCCGTTCTCCAGCGATAGCCCGTTTATCCGTTCGCCCGCACTGTGCAGACGCAGCTTGCTGCGCCCCGCAAATATTCTGCGCACGTCCTCGTCCGAGCAGCTCTGCCCGATACGCGGACATTTTTCCGCAGCCTTTCCCGTGGAATTGTAAGTCATATATTGACGGAACTTTCCGCCGTCATTGTTGAATACATAAATGTTCGACGCGCCTAGACATTGTCCCGCCGCCTGAAAAGCCGCCTTAAGCATCAGCGGACGGTCGCTTTCGCTGCAAAACGCTCTTATAATAAGATCATATACCTTTGCTGCGCCGCTTGACAGAGCCGCACAGTCAATAGCGGTATGCTCCGCCGTGATCTTTTTTGCGGACATTGCCGCGGTATAGTGCATAAAACACCCTCCGCCGCTCTTTTGCGCCTCGGATAAAGCCGCGGAAGCCTCCTTGTAGACCTCCTTAAGCTTGCGTCCGTTCTTGAACAGCGAAACGCCGACACTTGCCGTAACGGGTGAGCCATCAAATATGTAGTCGTTTATCGTTCTGATAATACGTCGAGCCGCCTCGTCAAGCGAGGACAGGCTGGAAAAGCTGAGGTACAGCAGAAACTCGCCGTCGCGGACGCGCGAAAGTACGCTGTCGTGCTCGACAGAGCAAATACTCTCCAGTATACCCGAAACGGTTTTCTGCACATAGTCGGAATACTCCGCGCCCTGCTCCGCCATTACGGCGCGGAAATTATCGATCCCCACGGACAGTAGAGCCGCGTTCTTATAGCGGTTCACGCCCGCGCGTCTTTCCATCACGCAGTCACGGAAAAGCTCGGGAGAATACGCTCCAGTAAGACTGTCTCTGCCCGCATGAGTGGACGTTTCAATACCGCCCTTCTGCTCGGTAATGTCAAGAGTGCGCCCGATGACCTTAACGGGTTTACCGTCATCGAACGTTGTCTTGCCCTCATAGCGCATCCATATCATTTCGTAATTATCGTTGATCACGCGCAGGTCGCAGGACATTTCGCTGTCGCCGCGCTCCATAGCGTCGCAGAAACGGTTGAACGCAGGAAGATCCTCCGTGCACACGATACCCCAGCTTATCACCGAGTCCCTGAAATGCACGATAGGCTCCAGATTATTTTCGTATCTTCCGCTGAGCTTTTTATATTGATAGCAAATATCCGTTGCTATGTCATACTCCCACAATCCGAAATTGGAATACTCGGAACAAATTTTCGTGCGCAGCTGCTCAGCACGAAGAGATATTTTCAGACGCTTTATTTCCTGCCGCGCCCGTTCCATCTCCTCTAACAACTCGTTTGCCATTTCCGCTCACCTCTCTTACTAAAAGAATTCGACCCTATGTTAATTATAACTTATTACAATCCCGTTGTCAAGTGATTGTTTATTTTTGGGAGACTTGCACAAAAGCAGCCCCGAAAACGGGGCTGTAAGCAAATAGTTTTTGGGTATTATTTTCCTCGGCAATGTACTGATAAGCAAAATCAGCTTACAAACTTTCCGCAGTTTCAATCTACGGATTGTTGATTTTTGTTTCGTCTGCCGCCGAGGCGAGGTCTTTTGTCCAAAGCTCCTCAAACTCCTTGATCGGCATGGGTTTAGCAAAGAAGTAGCCCTGCACCATATGACACTCGATATCTTGTAAGAAATCAACCTGCTCGACGGTTTCTACGCCCTCGGAGATTACCTGCATATCGAGGTTTTTGGCAAGATCGACTACCGTAGAAATGACTGCGCGCCCTTTCTGGGAATTGACGGTTCCGTTGAAGAATTCGCGATCTATCTTTACCACATCGGCGGGAATGTCCTTAAGCATATTAAGTGAGGAATAACCCGATCCGAAGTCGTCTATCGACAGTTTGAAACCGATATCGTGGAGCTTCTGCATTATCTTCAGCATCAGATCCGCGTTTTCGGTGAACACGCTCTCGGTAAGCTCCAGCTCTATGTACTCATACGGTATACCGTACTTGTCAACAATCTCGCGCAGGCGCCAAATGTAATCGTCGTTGTTGAGGTGCATACGCGATTGATTTACGGAGATGACCACCGGAGTAATCCCCTTGTCTATCCATCGCCGCATAGCCTTGCAAACCTCCTCGAGAATGAAGAAGTCCAGCTCCACAACAAAGCCGTTTTTCTCGGAGATCGGGATAAACTGATCGGGGAACACAAATCCGAACTCCTTGCTGTTCCAGCGGATAAGCGCCTCGCCGCCCTCTATATGCCGCGAATTCGTACCGTATTTCGGCTGAATGTAGCACATAAACTCGTGCTCCTTAAGCGCTGTCGGCATAACGTTTTCGAAGTCCTTTTCGCGCAGGGCGTTGTCGTGCATTTTTCCGTCATAGAACGCTATCGCGTTGCTGTGTCTGCCCTTTATCGTCTTTTTCGCGATGTTGCAGCGATCAATAGCAACGTTGAAATCCACCATATCGTATCTGTCCACGCACTGTCCAAGCCTGCACACGCCCGCGCTGAACAGAACGGGGTAGGAAACGAACAGCGAGTTGCGACGGTCGAATTCCGCAAAAATGTTGTTGAGCCTGTTTTCAAGCTCGCTGTCGGAGCCGTTCTTCACCGTGCATGCAAAGTTGTCGTCCGAGATACGCGCATAAGTCTCGTAAGGCTCAAGGTGGTCGCTTATGGTCTTGTACAGTCTTTCCAGCATACGGTTTCCCTCTTCGTAGCCGAGACGGTCATTGATAAACTTGAATTTATCGATATCAAAAACGATTACTGCCCAGTTATCGGGATTGGACTTGCGCACGACCTTCTCCGAATCAATAAAGTACCTGCGCTTGGTGCGCCCTCCAGTGAGTGTATCAATTTCGGCAAGGCGGCGGCTCTTGATCGTTGTAAGCACGACAAACAGTGCCAGCAAACCTCCAAGCACAGCAAATCCCGCGAGTATGATCCAGACATACGGGTCATGCACCTCGGTAACCGCGCCCTGTGAGTTGATGATGTTGTAAATGTCGGCAATAGATTCGTTGCCGTTGATCTGCGCAATAGCTTTTTCCAGTATACTTCTCAGCTCGCTTGAGCGGCGGGATACCGCAAAGCATTCGGAGTGGAAGATCGGCAGGATGTCATGTATCATAAGATCTTCATGCTGTGTGGACTTCAGATAAAGCGCGTTCCGGCAGTCCATACACACAAAGCTTTCGTGACCGCTCATCACCATTTCGCACGCGATAGTACTCGTAGAATAGCGGGAAACATTCGACTGCGGACGGAAGCGCTCAAGATACTTTATTATTTCGCTGTCTCCGTTAGCGGTAGCAATCTCCGCCGTATCGGACATAGATGCGTCCGCTCTGCCCGCAAGCACTATTGGCGAGCGGGTAACAGGTGCGGAAACGAAATACCCTGAATATCCGTTTACGCCGGTTGTCGGTATTCCGCCATAGATAACGTCTATCTCCTCCGACGCCATGGCGTTCATACATTCAGACAGCGAATTATACGGAATTATCTTGATCTTAAGCCCCGTATTAGATGAGATCTGATCCATTATCGATCCTACTACTCCCGTCAGTCTTTCCGTCGAATAGTCGTAGGTCTCGGCAATATCCGCATTGAGATTATAGCCCATTACTATCTCGCTATGGGACGCGAGATATATCCGTTCCGCGGCAGAATACGCATACCTTTGTGAGCTGTAATTGGATATGTTTTTCTGGTACGTATCGCCCGGGAACGAAGGATAGCTCAGAAACAGTTCCGACATTCCGTCGGTGATATTTGATGATAATTCGGTGTCCTCCGCTCTTATGACAAAATAGCATGCCGATGTTCCAAACTGATAAACTATCGTCTCGTTCTCCCACGGACGGAAACAATTTTTCGCCACCGCGTCCAGCTTGCCCGAAATGAGGTCTGCTTTCATCATATTCTCGGTGTTGTATTTTATGAATTCCGCGTCTTCCAGGTCGCTGCATACAAATTTCTCATCCCTGAAAAAATCGCCCTCGTCCTCAAAGAGATAGCCTATCTTCATATGACTTATCTCGCTTGCGTCGCCGAAGTTTACGTCTTTTTTCGCGCCGTTATTGTAGACATAAACGGCATTGAATTTGGTGATCATTGAAAAGCCCGCAACAGCAAGGGTATCATCGCCGTACAGCCCAAGCTCCTCCTCATTTACGCAGGGTATTACGTCTATCGTGCCGTCGCGGAGCATTGCGAACAGCTCCTCGGGTGATCCGTCTTTATATGTAAAGCGGTTGAGCGTATATTTCGATATCTGGTCAAGATAATCGCAGGCAAGTCCTGAAGTTCCCGAATTTGTCTTTGTAACGCCGAATTTGGCATTCGCGCCGACAACATATGTTTTTGTTGCTCTTGAATATGCCGAAGCTGTAATACTAGGCGAAAAAGCCGTCAACAAAACAAAAAGCGCCATAAGGAGCGCCGCCGTCCGCCTGAAAGTACGCAGCCCTGTCATTAAAACCCCTCCCCAAAGGTACCTTAAGAAAGCAAAAAAAAAAACCTAAGGTAACACTGTCGGAACCTCACGCGATTGCTGCCTTACATTTGTTTTTAACTATCCTTGTATCCTTAAAAGTGATTTATTTCACTTTTAATATTATAGCAGTTTATGAAATAATTTTCAAGCTGTTAGTGTAATTTTTTCAGTTCTGCAATAAAACATTTTAGTTTTTTATACACTTTGCACAAAATTATTGACAAATTGCCGACAATATGGTATAATAATCTTGCACATAGTACCTTTTAATAAGGTATAAAAGCAAAAAAGGAAAAAGAGGTAATATTATGAAATGGTATGAAAGCGCGGTATTTTATCACATCTATCCCGTCGGATATTTCGGCTGTCCCCGTCAGAACGATCAGACGAGTGAACCTACGCACAAGCTCTTGAAGCTCATTGACGATATCCCGCATATCAAGGAGCTCGGCTGTAACGCTATCTATTTTGGTCCCGTATTTGAGAGCGTAGCGCATGGTTACGACACCATCGATTACAAGACTATCGACCGCCGTCTCGGCACGAATGAGGACTTCAAGAAGGTCTGCGACGCGCTGCACGAGAACGGTATCAAGGTAGTTCTTGACGGTGTGTTTAATCACGTCGGACGCGACTTCACCGAGTTCCGCGACGTTCGCGAGCACAAGCTCGGCAGTGGCAAAAAGGACTGGTTCCACGTTCGCGAGGGCAACTCCTGCTACAACGACGGTTTCTACTACGAGGGCTGGGAGGGTCACTACGAGCTTGTAAAGCTGAATCTGTTCAATCCCGACGTAAAGCAGTATATCAAGGACGTTATCGCGGGCTGGAAAGAGGAATTCGGCATCGACGGTCTGCGTCTTGACGTTGCGTACTGTCTTGATCAGAACTTCCTGCGCGAGCTTCGCGGTCACTGCAAGTGGCTCAGCGAGGACTTTTTCCTGCTCGGCGAAACCCTCCACGGCGACTACAATATGTGGATGAACGATCAGATGCTCGATAGCGTTACCAATTACGAGTGCTACAAGGGATTGTTCTCCAGCTTCAACGATATGAATATGTTCGAGATCGCACACTCGATAAACCGCCAGTTTGGCGGCGAAAACTGGTGTCTGTACCGCGGAAAGCACTTGTATACGTTTGTCGACAACCACGATGTAACGCGTGTCGCAACCATACTCAAGACCAAGGAGCACCTGCCGCTTATCTACACTCTGATGTTTATGATGCCGGGCATACCGTCCGTTTACTACGGCAGCGAGTTCGGTATCGAGGGAGACAAGCGCGGAGGTGGCGATGACGCGCTCCGTCCCGAGTTCGACCTTGATAAGATGAAGTCAGAGGGTCACCGCGACCTCTCCGAGCATATCAAGGCGCTCGCCGAGATACAGAAGAACCACCCCGCGGCAGCCGAGGGCGACTACAAGCAGGTACAGCTCACCAACCGTCAATACGCGTTCTCGCGCACGGGCGGCGGAGAAACGCTTGTCACTGTTATCAACGCGGACGGCGCGCCGTTTACGTTCAACCTGAATATGGGCGGAGAAGCCGAAAATCTTCTTACGGGCGAAAAGCAGGAGCTAGGCGGACTTACACTGCCTGCGTTTACAAGCGCGGTATTTAAAATATAAGACGGGGTGATTTTTATGTATTTTTATTGTTTGGACATTAAGCTGCAAAATAAACTCCTTAGTGGAGCGATTGCTACTTTGAGGTTTAAGATTATATTTAACTGTGCGGTTAAAATGTACAATGCTTTTTTTGGGCAGAAAAATGTTAGGACGAAAAACAGAAAGTTTATCGTTTGTTATAGGTTTAACAAAAAAACGATAACTATATGCTTGTTGACACAGCACCCAATTCCCAATCTAAACAGAGCAGGCAACTGTTTGCGGCAATTGACTGTATTTATGGGATATTTAGGCGGCTGGGATTATCTTACCGCGTCCAGCCCCGGAAAATTATTTAGAAGAGCTTAAACACGGTACGGTATACCAAAGAGTAATTACACGAGGTTTCTATGAATAAAACGACCGCAATGGTTCTGCATACCGTTGCGGTTAGGTTCTTGCGGAAACGCTTTGAACGGCGGTTCGGAGTTTCGGCAAAACGGTACATATTAACGGGCGTTCTGCCCGCCGCAGCAATCTGCGTGATCCTGCTCATAGCGGCAACCGTGCTTGCGTGTTTCGGTATCAACTGTCTTTGGCTGTGGATGATAGATATGATACCGAGCGAAGGGTTATTTCCGTTCTTTGCGTCGGGTTATTCAATATTTTTTCTGGCAGCGCAGTTTGTTATTCTCGCAAGGGAAATATGGTAAAACGGAGGAATACATATGGCGAAAAGTCCCGTTGAGGTATGGTTGTGGCTGCTGCTCGTAATGCAGCCGTACAACCCGAAAACCATTGAGATACTCGCACAGTGCGGCGGCGACGCAACTCTTGCCTCGCGAATGATACGCGACGGAGAATTCCCGTTTCTGAGCGATAAGGAGAAAAAGCGTGCCGAACAGGTACGTATGGGAACGATACGCCCTATCCTCGAGCAGTGCCGCGAAAACGATATCCGCATAGTTACTCTTGACGATGACGAATATCCCGAGCTGCTGCGGAATATTAAAAATCCTCCGATACTGCTGTTCGTCTGCGGAAGTCTTGAAGGACTCAACGAGCAGATAAGCATTGCGGCGGTAGGCGCGAGGGACGTCTCGGAATACGGCAAAGCTGCCGCAGTGGGGATATGCGCTCCGCTCGCGAAAATGGGTATTGCTGTCGTGAGCGGTCTCGCCGTCGGCGCTGATACCGCGGCTCACCGTGCCGCGCTCGATGCGGGTGGGCGGACTGTCGGTGTGCTCGCCTGCGGAATGTTCGTGAACTATCCTGCCGAGAACGCGCCGCTGAAGCGCGAGATAGTCGCAAACGGCGGCGCGTTGATAAGCGAGCTGCTCCCGAGCACACGTCCGTCCGCAGGGTATTTTCATCAGAGAAACCGCATTATCTCGGGTATCTGTTCGGGAACGCTCGTCATTGAGGCGGGCGAGAAAAGCGGTTCGCTGTTGACCGCGGCACACGCGCTTGACCAAGGTCGTGACGTGTTCTGCATACCTCCGCACGACATCTTCTCCAAGCGTTACGCGGGAGTAGTACCGCTGTTGCGCGATGGTGCCATACCCGTTTTCGGGTATACGGATATCGTTGAGCGGCTGCTTGCGGACTATTCGGGCAGAGCGCGTATAGAGCAAATGCTCGCCGAGCCGTTGGAGAGCGTTCACCTTCGGGACGAGCCTGAGCCCGCCAAGAATAGCACTTCTCAAAAATCCGCGCCCAAAACGGAAACGAAGTTTCCCGAAAAGACGAGAACCGTGTCCGTCGAGGAGCTGCTGTCGTCGCTCGACCCGAACGAGGCGACTGTTCTAAAGCTGCTCGCCGAACGTTCTTCGGGAGTGGACGAGCTTATGGAACGCAGCGGACTGGATTTCTCCGCGCTGTCCGAGGCGATAACAAATCTGGAGCTTTTCGGGTATATTGCCAGGGAAATGGACGGGGTGTATTCTTTTAGCGTGTAAATACCCACAAAAAATCGCTGTTTTTTTGTGGATATTTCGTATTGACTTCTAAATTAAAAAGGAATATAATATAATAAAATGAGTTTGAAGCGCACAGACTGCGGTTCGGGAAAAAATTTACTTAGATGAAAGGGAATTGTAATGAAAAAAATCAAAAAAATAGTGGCAGCTTGTGTGGCAGCGGCAATGACTATGTCTTTAGTAGTTGTTGCGGGCGCGGAAGATGTTGAAGATAAGAGCGAATATACCGTTGAAACGAATTATGTTTCAGACGACGAGGATTTCGTATTGGTGTCTGAACAGTCATATGCTGACGAAAATGGGATGGAATGCGTTTCAAGGATTTATGTAAAGGCTGATGAAATCAATATGTACGCAGCGCGCTCAACTCAAGGGAGTATGACCGTAAAGGCGGAAAATACGTTTACTGAAAGCGGTGCTGGTGTAAGTACAGATTGGGTTACTATATGGGTTAAAGGTACATTTACTTGGAATTCTCAAGCAGATACCGCTACCGTTTCCAATGTAACTTCCGGATATACGCCAAATCCCGGAAGACTGTTTAAGGTTATATCTCATCCGGAGCCTGTTCACTACGATAATCAAGGTGCCACTTTTTTATTCGGGAAAAGGTATGCCTGCATTGAAAGAAAGATAACAATGACAAATGGCGATGAACGGGTTAGTAAAAAGACTTTTACCATGTGGCTTGATGTAGATGTAACAGGTGATATTCATGCCAAGCCCGGAACCGCAGATATTACTGTTAATTGACCTTTTATAGGAGGGATATAATATGTTAAGTAAAAAAATAATTTCCTTTGGCAATGCAATTGAACCGAAGGAAAAACAGATTATCGCTTTTGGGGGAAATTTTTTGGGTAATAGAACTGTCAAGGTCATTGCAAGCGGAGTGATCGCGGCGATATTCATCGTTCTGGGGACTAATTATGTCGTGCATGATCTCGGCTATAACTATATGCCCAAGGCTTGGTATTATATTTTAGGCGCGTTTATCTTTTTCATAATGTTTATCGGAATAGGTGAGTTTTTTGCCAATATCCGAAAGTTTATGTTCAAAAAGTATGTTATTGCGGATATAGCGGCGCTTGTGTTGTTTGTTCCTCCGGTGACCGTTATGGATATTTTTTGTGCTGTCGATCTTGCGTTGATTTATGATTATGGACAATTTCCGTCAATGTTCTTGCGCGGTATAGCATTCAATCTGTTATGGTTCGGGATTCCATCCGTGTTTTCAATCGTGTTTGGCCGGTTAGCTTTACATGGAAAAAAGGTTGAACAATAATAATTTGTGTCTCGTTTAAGAAGTGTGTAATATAAAAAATCGGCGTCGAGTTAATGCTCGACGCCGATTTTTTTGAGACGAACTTTGGTCCGCCCTGGGAGTTATTTGAAATTCGAGGTATCAATTCGGTTAAGCGCACGCTTGAGCTTTGCGTCGGCGAGCAGCAGCTCCTTGTCGCTCTTTGCCGCCTTTATGCGCTCCTCGGCAGCCGCCTTGGCGGCGTTTGCGCGCTCTACGTCGATTTCGTCCGACCATTCGCAGGTCTGCACTAAAATCGTCGTAATTTCCTTTGACACCTTTATAATTCCGCCCGATGTTGCCGCGCGGCGGAACTCGCCGTTCTGCATGATCCGCATTTGACCTATTCCCAGCGCCGCGCAGTACGGTTCGTGTCCTTTCAGTATGCCGACATCGCCGACTGTTGTGCGGACAATGACCTGCTCGGCCTCGCCGTCAAAAACGGTTTTCTCCGGCGTGATTATTTGTAACTTAAACGGCGTCATCTGAATATCCTTTCATTGGGAATTTATCAGCTTCCCTTTTTAGCCTTCTCGACTGCCTCGTCGATAGTGCCGACAAAGAGGAATGCCGACTCGGGCAGGTCGTCGTGCTTACCCTCGATGATCTCCTTAAAGCCGCGGATAGTCTCCTTGAGGGGCACGTACTTGCCCTCGTATCCCGTAAACTGCTCTGCAACGGAGAACGGCTGCGACAGGAAACGCTGAATTTTTCTCGCGCGGGATACTGTCAGCTTATCCTCATCGGACAACTCGTCCATACCAAGGATCGCGATGATATCCTGAAGCTCGTTATAACGCTGCAAAATAGCCTGAACAGCGCGCGCCACATCATAATGATCTTGACCGAGTATCTCGGGGGTAAGTATTCTGGAGGTCGAATCCAGCGGGTCGACTGCTGGGAAAATACCCATAGACGCTATGTTACGCGACAATACCGTCGTAGCGTCCAGATGCGCGAACGTCGTCGCGGGAGCAGGGTCGGTCAAATCGTCGGCAGGTACATAGACCGCTTGAACGGATGTGATAGAGCCCTTCTTCGTGGACGTGATACGCTCTTGGAGCGCGCCCATTTCCGTAGCCAGCGTAGGCTGATAACCAACGGCGGACGGCATACGTCCGAGCAGCGCTGAAACCTCCGAACCTGCCTGAGTGAAACGGAAGATGTTGTCGATAAACAACAATACGTCCTGTCCCATTTTATCACGGAAATACTCCGCCATTGTAAGTCCCGAAAGCGCAACTCTCATTCTCGCTCCCGGCGGTTCGTTCATCTGACCGTATACGAGAGCCGTCTTGTTGATAACTCCCGATTCCATCATTTCACGATAGAGGTCGTTACCCTCACGGGTACGCTCTCCTACGCCCGTAAATACGGAAATACCGCCGTGTTGCTTTGCTACGTTGTTGATAAGCTCCATGATAAGGACTGTCTTACCAACTCCCGCGCCGCCGAACAGACCGATTTTACCGCCTTTGAGGTACGGACAAATAAGGTCTACGACTTTGATTCCCGTTTCAAGAACTTCATTTGAAGCTTCCTGTTCCTCAAATGTGGGGGCGGGACGGTGAATTTCCCACTTTTCCTCCGTTTCGGGCTGAGGTTTGTTATCGACTGCCTCGCCCAGAAGGTTGAAGATACGTCCAAGCGTCTGCTCGCCAACGGGAACCTTGATCGACGCTCCTGTGTCGACTGCCTCCATACCGCGGACAAGTCCGTCCGTGCTGCCCATTGCGATGCAGCGGACGAGATCGTCGCCGATATGCTGCGCTACCTCGACAACGAGCTTTGTGCCGTTGTTGTCGATCTCGATAGCGTTAAGCAGATTAGGCAGATTTTCGGGCGCGAAACGGATATCCAATACCGCGCCGATAACCTGGACTATCGTGCCTATGTTCTGATTTGTCATTTTATAACTTTTCCTTTCTTAATAGGAATTGCTAAATAACCGTTTGTTATACCGACATTATTCCTGAGCCGAAGCGCCCGAAACGATATCGATAATTTCCGTTGTAATGCTTGCCTGACGCGCTCTGTTATACAGCAGCGACAGGCTCTCCGTCATCGCGTCCGCGTTGTCGGTAGCGTTCTCCATAGCGGTGCGGCGAGCCCCCTGCTCGGAGGCATACGACTCAACTACCGCGCACTGGATAAGGCTCGCGGTGAAGCGCGGCACTATACGGTTGAATACCGCCTCGGGAGAGGGGTCGTACTCCATCGTGCCGTAGTCCTCGAGCTGTACGGTGTCCATGGGGAGCACACGCATACTCTCGGGCTGCTGCGACATTGACGAAACGAACATCGTGTAAAACACGTGAACCTCGTCGACCTCGCCGTCTGCGAACATCTTTATCGCTATATCTGCGATATCCTGCGCGGTGTTGGGCTTGATATCCTCCGCGATATTCGCGTAGGACGCCACAACGTCGTAATCGCGCTTTGCGAAATACTCGCCCGCCTTTTTGCCGATAGCGATTATTTTCGGCAGTTCTGCGTCGTCCTTGTGAGCCGCGGCGGCAGCCTTGATGACGTTGGAGTTATAACCCCCAGCAAGTCCTCGGTCGCCCGCGACAACGATAAACAGCTTATGTTTTACCTCGCGTTTTACCGTATATATAGTGGAGAAGTCGGTGTTTGCCGACGCGATTTCACACATGGTCTTGTACAGCTCGTTAAAGTAGGGACGCGCCTGCTCCGCGCGGGTCTTAGCCTTACGGAGCTTACTCGACGCCACAAGCTCCATAGCCTTCGTTATCTGTCGGGTCGAGCCGACGGAACGGATACGGCGCTTTATGGCTTTCATATTACCACTGGCTATAATATCACCCCCAAAAAGTATTTCACGTCATCAGACGTTGTCGTCCGTGGTGATATATTTAACTTTCTTTTCGATGTACAGCCAAGCCACCGCCATCGCTGTAATGACCGCGATAGTAGTCGCTACTATGCTGAGTACAAAGGAAGCCTGTTTCATAAAGAAACTCCTTTCGATAACCCTCTCGTGGGTTTGCCCGCAGGGGTTAACCCGTGTAGGTAGCCGCGAAGCTCACAAGAGCTGCCTTCAGCGACTCCTCATTCTCGGGGGAGATCACCTTATCGTTTCTGATGCCTTCGAGTATGCTCGGATTGTTCGTCTTGAGCTCCTCGATAAGGTCCTTCTGATACTGCTTGATCTTCTCAACGGGAATGGACGCGAGATAGTTGTTGATTACCGCGTAGATAATCACTACCTGCTCCTCAACCTCAAGCGGTGCGTTCTCGTCTTGCTTTAGAACCTCAACTATACGCTCGCCCTTTGCAAGTCTATCCTTGGTATCCTTATCCAGATCGGAACCGAACTGCGAGAACGACTGCAGCTCACGATACTGCGAGTAGTCGAGCTTAAGAGTACCCGCGACCTTCTTCATTGCCTTTATCTGCGCGTTACCGCCGACACGCGATACCGAGATACCGGGGTTTACCGCGGGACGAACGCCCGAGTTGAACAACTCCGTCTCGAGGAATATCTGGCCGTCGGTAATGGAGATTACGTTGGTCGGGATATACGCCGAAACATCGCCTGCCTGTGTTTCGATGATAGGCAGCGCCGTAAGCGATCCTCCGCCGTAGTCCTTGTTAAGGCGAGCGGCACGCTCGAGAAGTCTTGAATGCAGATAGAATACGTCGCCGGGGTACGCCTCACGTCCCGGCGGGCGCTTAAGAAGCAGGGACAGCGCACGGTAAGCTACTGCGTGCTTTGACAGATCGTCGTATACGATAAGCACGTCCTTGCCCTTTTCCATAAAGTACTCGCCCATTGCGCAGCCCGAATAGGGTGCGATATACTGCAAAGGTGCAAGCTCGGACGCGGTGGACGATACAACGATAGAATAGTCCATAGCGCCGTTGTTGGTAAGTCTCTCCACAACGTTCGCAACGGTAGAGTTCTTCTGACCGATAGCAACGTAGATACAGATAACGTCCTTACCCTTCTGATTGATTATAGTGTCGATGGCGATAGCGGTCTTACCCGTCTGTCTGTCGCCGATGATAAGCTCACGCTGACCTCTGCCTATCGGTATCATGCTGTCGATAGCCTTGATACCCGTCTGCAAAGGAACATTTACGGGCTCTCTCGTGATGATACCCGAAGCGATCTTCTCAATCGGGCGGGTCTCCTTAGCTAGGATATTGCCCTTGCCGTCAAGCGGCTGTCCGAGGGAGTTTACAACGCGTCCGAGAAGCTCTTCTCCGACGGGAACGGACACGATGCTGCCCGTGCGCTTTACGCTGTCGCCCTCTTTAATGCCCGCGTCCGAGCCCAACATTACCGCGCCTACAAAATCCTGCTCGAGGTTGAGCGCCATGCAGCGCACGCCGTTCTCGAACTCCAGCAGCTCGTTAAGCATACACTTTTCCAAGCCGTGGATACGGACGATACCGTCGCCGACGGTAACAACCGTGCCGACGTCGCCGAGCTGAATCTTTGCGTTGTAGTTTTTGATGCGGTCCTTTATCAGACCCGTTATTTCATCGGGGCGTAAATCCATTACATACATCCCTTTCTTAGCGAATTTAGCAAGCCTTCAACTCAGGCTATCACCGAGCCAAGCTCGTCCCTAAGTGCGCTCAGCCTTGCCTTGACGCTTCCGTCATAGCGCTTGCTGCCGTAGTCTATGATTATGCCGCCGATAATGCCCGGTTCGACCTTTTCGTTGATCGTAACTGTCTTTCCGATTATCTTCGACATCTTTTCCGCGATTTGCTCTTTCATCTTGTCGGACAGCGGCGAGGAGGTCGTGACGGTTATCTCCGCCAGCTTGAACTTATCGTTGTAAAGCTCCTTAAAGGTCTTTACAATGCCCGCAAAGCAGTTTATTCTGCTCTTTTCAGCCAATACGCACAGCAAATTTCCGACAAGCTCGGAAACGCCGCCCGTCTTGATTATGTCCTTACACAGTGAGAGCTTTTCGTCCGCGGATATCGTAGGCGTGCCCATAAGCTTTACAAACTCGGGCGCGTCCGCAAACACCTTGGAAAGCTCTTCCAGCTCACCCAAAATGTCCTTCAGTCCGCTTTCGTTCTGCTCCTCGCACAGATCAAAGAATGCTTCGCCGTATACCTTTTCAGCCTTGTCGTTCATAAAAATTTCCTCCTACGTTTATGGGGCGGGCGGTCATTCTGCCGCGCCGACCTCGCTCAGGAACTTGGAAATGATATCCTCGTTGTCCTTAGCGGAAATTTCCTTCTCAACGACCTTGCTTGCCGCCATAACGACCATCTCGGAGATCTCGTCCTTGATCTCGTTCTTGGCGCGCTGTTTGTCACGCTCTATGTTCTCCTCCGCCTTTGCGCGGATCTCCGCGGCCTTCTGATTGGCCTCGGTAACGATCTCCTCCTCGCGCTTCTGCGCCCTTAACGTAGCCTGCTTTACGATTTCGGCAGCCTCGTTCTTGGCGTCCGCAAGACGCGCGGTATATTCCTGCTCCGCCTTTTGAGCGGTCTCCTTAGCCTTCTGAGCTTCGGCGATCTCCGCGGCAGCCATTTCCCGACGCTTTTCAAGGATATTGCACACGGGTTTATACAGGAAAATTCTGAAGATCAGGAAGATAATGAGCGTATTTATCAGCGTAAACACAATAGTGCCGGGGTCAATGGAGACCAGATCCAAAAATGTATTGCCCGATGCCGCTTCGGCTGCTCCCGCTGACGCCTCTGCCATTACGCCGAGTATATTCAGCATATTTGCTCCTCTCCTCTCAATCTAAACTCGTTGTATCGGCCAATTACAGAAGCTTGCCGAGCAACGGGTTAGCGTACATGAGAAGCAGAGCGATTACCAGCGCGTACAGACCCGTGGTCTCGGCAAGCGCGTCGCCTATGATCATGGTTCTTGTGATAGCGCCCGAAGCCTCGGGCTGTCTGCCGATCGCTTCAACCGCCTTACCGCCGCAGAAGCCCTCGCCTATACCCGGGCCAAGACCCGCGATCATCGCGGTGCCTGCGCCGAGCGCCGAAGCTCCGAGAACGATAGCGTTCGCCAAAATCTTCATAGTTTCCGGTGTCATTCCATCCATCTTTAGTTTCCTCCGTAAAATAAAAATGTATTATTGTGAGCGTAAGAAACGCCCGATATCCCCTGCGGGATATAAGACAGAATTTTTCGGGAGCACGTCCCATGCGGCTGTTATCCCTCACAGTCCGCCGAAGAGATGTACGACATACTCAGCATAATGAAGATGTACGCCTGCATTACGGCAGAGAATATGTCGAAGTACAAAGATGCGATCGCCGGTATAAGTATCGCCAGCTTGCCAAGCGCGAAGTAGATCAGCGCGTTGATGACCGTACCTGCGATCATGTTGCCGAACAGACGCAGCGCCAAAGCCAGCGGATTCGCGAACTCACCGATTATGTTAAACGGAAGCATAAACGGCAGCGGCTCGATAAAGCTCTTCATAAAGCCCTTGAACTTTCCGGTTTTGCCCTTGTTGTACTGGACCATGCAGAAAGTGATCACCGCGAGCGTTCCCGTGACGGAAACGTCGGCTGTCGGATTTCGCAGTCCCAGAAGTCCCATAAGGTTCTGGATCATGATGAAGCAGAACAGCGCCATTATGTAGCTGCGATACTTGTTGTACTTTTTGCCCATAGTGGTGTCCACCGTGTCGATGAAGAAGCTCACGATCCACTCCGCCGCCATCTGCCTTTTGGTCTCGGGAATCACCTTGAGGTTGCGGGAAATTATCAGCACAACGGCAAGCAGTATCGCAATGACTACCCACTGAACGATGATACTTTCCGTCAGCTTAAACCCGGGGATACCAAACAGGTTATCCACGACCACCAAAGGTCCGTTTACGGTGATGCCGCCTTCCGACGCGAGCATCAATGCAGTCGGCATATATCATTCCTCCTTTTTTCTTAGTGCCCTTATTGTAATGGCGATCTTCGGGAAAAAAAGCGGGATCACCGCAGCAATAAGGTTTATAAACGGTGCAAGCGCACCGATTGTAAGCAGTGCGAACAGTCCCAGATAACGTATGCAGTACATAACGTTCATATAGGTCTGCGCGGATTTGGCATTTTTTTTCAGCGCGGACTGCGCCGATTTGCCAAGCAGAAAAAAATTCAAAACGGCTATTATTATTCCATATACGCCGCCAATCAAAAGCGTGTAATCGAACTTCAGCGCAAAAAACAGCACTGCCATAATAGCCATATATATTCCGCCGATAGTCAGAAAATACGGTGCCAAGGAACGCATTTCCTCATAAACGGGCTGATTTCTTCTTGTCATAATGTTATTTCCGCAAGTCCTTATACTCATCGTAATAATCGTTGTCTCTTAGCGAACTTGTGAATGCTTTAGGCGCCGGCTTATCCGATTTCTCGTATATCTTTATAAGCTGATAAATATACGATACTGCGCCGCCTATCATAAAGATAAGTGCCAGTGCCACACAGATACCCATTACCCAATCGGGCAGCTCGAAATGTTTTACCGCCCAGCTTCCGCCGCCCAGAAACAGCAGAAGCGGCGTTATTATCACAAATGCCAGTTGGCTTACCTTTGCGTAAACCGAAAATGGATTATCTTTCTTCATCATCAGTATACCAGCTTTGTAAGACGCCAACCGTCCGTTCCCTTTACCATTGAGACTTCCAGAGTGTGCTCCGAAGGAACCGATGAAAGAACGGTGTTTTCGTCCGCGCCCAGAAAAATGGTCAGACTGCATTCAGTCTCGCTTACGGGAACGAACTGTATGCGGCTGCTTTCCCACGGCTTATCGTAGGTAGTGTCCGGCGCAAAGCTTGCAATTATCCCAAGAGCGCCATCATGGTCTTCGCGTGCGTTATATACCGTGAGACCGTTTCCGTCAAAATCATGGAGTATCCGTTCCGCTTCGTCGGCGGTAAACACCGACTCCACAAACGTCTCCAGCGATGCATAGGTCGGGTACTTGCTCGATATCGCGGTATAGTAACCGTCCTCGGGATCATTGCCGTAAGGCTCATCTCCGTGAGGAGTGCCTTCAAGCAAAAACAGCTTTAGTATCTCATAATTATTGGCAACAAGGTCGTGCGCGTTGTTATTGCATTCCTCAACAAGCTCCTGCGTAGGACGGAAAGTAATGGACGCGTCTGAAGACGTCACCGCAGAGCTGTCCGATGGTGCACGTTGACCACTGTTTCCCGAATTCATAACAATAAGAAAAACGACCGCCGCGACAGCGGCAATGCCTACCAAAACGGTGGCGATAAGGGGAGCGAGTCCCCCGTTGGCGTTTTTCGAGTTCTTTTCGCTCATTATGCCTGCCTTTCGGTTTTGCTTACACATTTATTTTACTTTATTTAACCCTAATTGGGCTTGGGGGCTGATTGCCCATCTTTATTATCAAGAGAAATAGCCTCGGGAAATACGTTTCTGCTGTCCTCCTTAGAGAGGAAGGTAGTGTTTACATAACCCTGTATGATCGCGCCATCGGTTACAGCTATCGTTGAGGCGTTGATGTCGCCGAATACTATCGCGTCGCGCTTAAGCTCCGCCTTGCCTACTATGTCAAGCTTTCCTCTGATCCTGCCGTTGATGTCTGCATACTGTGAGGAGAGGTCTCCGATAAGTATCGTGTCGCGGTCCATTTTCATTCTGCCCTTGAGCGACACGTTGCCCTGCATTGCCGCGGAGTTCATTCCCGCATTGTTGCAGGTGATATCGCCGACGATCTTTCCGCTCATATCGATGTTGCGGGTGGTCTCGACATTGCCCTTTATGTTGCCGTCTATCTGCATATTGGCAAGGGAGCGTATATTTCCGTCGATAATGGTATTCTTTGAAATGATAGTAGTTTCGTCGACCTCATTTGCCGACTGCATAGGAGTACCGCCGCCCGCTGCGGGGGGAACATATCCGCCGCCTCCGTAGCCACCATAGCCGCCTTGACCGTAGTTCCCCGAAGCATTGGGATTATATCCGCCTTGATTGGGATAACTGTCTTGTCCCTGCGGCATCTGTGTATTCTGCGGAGCATCCTGCGCCTGTGCAGACTGCTCTTGCTGAGTATTCGGTTGTACCTGCGGCTCGGCAGTTACCTGCGCGTCCTGAATATTCTGAGCGTTTTGTGCATTCTGTCCGAAGTTCTGGCGAATATTCTGCACGTTCATATTAACGCCCGGCTCACCATCGGGCACCGTGCTTTGCAGCGGAACACCGCTTTGCGTATTTTGCTGTATATTCTGCGCGTTGATCTGTGACGAATCACGGAAATACGGCGTTTCGAGCGGTACGCTGCCCGATTCAAAGCTCTGTGCGGGCTGCTGCGGCACGGCGGGTTGTTCCGCGCTCTGTTTGAGGTAATTGTCAAGCTCCGTGGGCTGACCGTCGGGGCGGGAGGGAGTCTGCTCCTGACCGTCCTTCTTCCACAGCTCTTTCACTGCCTGCGAAAAATTATCCTTAATTCCCATAGCGTTATCCTTTCAATCTCTATGCACAATCCTTATGCAAACGGTCCGACAAACTGTACGGGTTGTGTGTCACTGTTTATCTTATCGAATTTATAACCCTCATCAAGCAATACTTTTATTATATCTTCGAGAACAAGTACCGTATTCTGTCTGATTGCCGCGTCGTGCATAAGCACAATAGAACGGTAATTCTCCTTGACCTCTGCGGGAATGGAATTGTACATCTGTGTCCATGTCGCTCCCGCAACGTCGTAGCTGTCTACATTCCAGTCGTAGAACCTGAACCCTCGCCGCGACATTTCCGCGATTATCGCTTCTCTGGTATCCACGTTGTAATCGTTGTTGCTGCCTCCGGGAAAACGGAATATTTCGGTGGATATCCCCGTTGAGTCTCGTATAATATCCCATGCCTCGTAGAAATCGTCGAGAAACGCTTCCACTGACGCGTATATCTTTTCGTACTCGTGCGATGCGCTGTGAACGCCGATAGCGTGACCGTCTGCGGCGATAGCCCTTAACGTCGCCGCACACTCTTCGGAGCGGTTCGGCACCACAAAGAACGTCGCCTTGACGTTAGCTTTTCTCAGATACGACAGTATCGAATAGGTGTTACTCGAAGGTCCGTCGTCGAACGTCAAGTAAACCGTGTTCTCTTCGCGCACATATTCGGGCGGTTCTTCGACATACATATCCTCGTACAGCGTGGAGTATTGGTTTTGCGGCTCGCTCGTTTCATTGGGAACTGAGCTTGTTTCGTTCGTACTTGACGAGCTTTCCGAGTTGGTCAAGCTTCCCGAACTGCTTGAAACGGGAGCTGTGGATATATTCGGATTTTTCTTGTTGATATACGCCACAATATCCTCGTCAGACAGCCCGCATTCCTTGAGTATATCATAATACTCATCGATCGTGCCGCCGCTCTTATTTGCGATAATAGTGATGATATCCTTGTCCGAAATGCCGTTTTTTGACATTATTTCATAAAGGCTCTCTCCGTTTACGGTGTTTTTTGATGCTGCTATCGTTATAATTTCCTTATCGGTCAAGCCCGACTTGGACAGTATATCGTATATCTCCTGAGCGTTTACCTTGTTTTTCTCATTCACGTAGGAAATAAGCTCCGTATACGCTATCCCGCTCCGGGCGAATATTTCGTCAAACCCCTCTACCGTGCTCGCCTTTTCATTCACGAGCGCGTCTGCCACCAGCGAAAGGCGGCGGTTTTCGTCCTCTATCGCTGCCAGCTTTTCCTTTGCCTCGGAAAGCTGTGCGTTGTTCTTTGCGAATAACACACCGAACACCACAGCGGCAGCCAGCGGAAGAAAGAACAATATAGCCAGTACCGATTTTATCAGCACCTTAAAAAATTCAACGCTGCCAAAACGCATTTTCTAACCTCTTCTAAGGACTCGTTCTCATAGCCGCTCAACGTTTGCATTACGGCAAATTTTTTAGTATTGCGTCATAACTCCTTGTCCTCAAAAAATTTTCTTCGTAATCCAAGCATTTCGATCTATGAGAACAAGTCCTAACTTCTTATATATTAAGTGATAATTCCCCTATTATTTAATAATACTATAAAAAATGTAATTTGTCAATAGCAACAATAAACAAAACCGAGTTATTACGCGAAAACAATCAATTTTATGACAAAATTCTTTGCTGATTTTTATGCAATATGTACAATAAAAAGAAAATGGCACAAAAAACACTGTGCCATTTCCAATTTATTCCACTGTATATATGCGTTTCATGCGAATGTCTTTAAGGGGACGATCACTGAAGTCGGTCTCTACCGAAGCGATCTCATCCACCGTTTCTATTCCCTCGACCACGCGGCCAAACGCGGCATAGTTCCCATCAAGGTGCGGAGCGTCATTATGCATGATAAAGAACTGGCTTGACGCCGAATCGTTGGCTCTACTGCGCGCCATCGAAATAACGCCGCGCTCGTGCTTGATATCGTTTGCCACACCGTTTGCCAAGAATTCGCCCTTGATCTTCTCTTTAGCGCCGCCCGAGCCTGTGCCCGTAGGGTCGCCGCCTTGTATCATAAACCCGCTGATTACGCGGTGAAAAATCAAACCGTCATAAAATCTGTTATTCACCAACTTGAGAAAATTCTCTACCGTAACAGGCGCTTTTTCGGGGTAAAGCTCCAGTTTGATTTCCTTGCCGTTTTCCATTTCGATTACTACCATAAAGTCCTCCTTAGTTTAATAGCAAGTTTCATGCCGAGTGAACACAAAGCGTCTGAACTGCCATGGCGTCAATGACTCCATGGCGTTTCGCTTCACACGCCATTGCCGCCTATTTCGACGCTTGCCCCAGTTCATACGCTCTCTTGGTGCAGGCTTCGCAGGCGTTGATAGCCATGTGGACGATCCCTGAACGCTCGAGGACCTCCAGCCCCGCAAGAGTAGTACCGCCGGGTGAAGACACCTGCCTAATCAGTTCGTCGACCGTCATTCCGCTTTCCGTCATCATCTTAGCCGAGCCGATCAGTGACTGCGCGAACAGTCTCAGAGCCACATCGGGGTCGATGCCGATGCTTTGTGCATATTGCACAAAGCCCTTTGCGTACACATAAATAAATGCGGGAGAGCTGCCGTTTATCGCGATGACTTCTTTCATTTTATCTGCGGGAATTACCTCGGTTATACCGCATGAGCCGATTATCTTCCGCGCGAACGCGAATTCCGCGTCTGACACCTTGTCGTCATGGCTCATTGCGGACGCACCCACGCCGAGCATCATCGGGGTGTTTGGCATTACAAGCACTACCTTAGCGTTTGCAAAAGTGCGCTCGCGTATATATTCGGCGGAGATCCCCGCACAGATGGAGATTATTACCAAGCTCTCGTTAGCGGCGCTCTTGACCTCCGCAAGCACCTCGTCGAGCTGCTGAGGCTTTACCGCAAGCAGAATATAATCGCACTTCTTTGCCAGCTCAAACGCGCTCGAAGCAGCGGTAGCTCCCACGAAGCGCAGGTCCTTCAGCTTGTCGGGGTTTTGATCGTAGGCGAAAACCGCCGTATTGCCAAGTTTTCCGTTGATGCCCTTGATAATCGCGCCGCCCATATTGCCAACGCCGATAAATCCCAATTTTGTCATTGCAAAAGCCTTTCTTAATTATCAGTAATTTTTCTCATTTTAAACACTCTTTCATATGCCGTCTTTATAGGGTACATAGTCAGTAGTAGCAGAAGAATGTCGAACGGCATTTTTATGAAGTTAGTTCCCACTCTTGCCCACAGCTTCACCCAGAATACCTCGGGCGCAATGTAGCCCGTGATGACCTGAAACGAGGTATTCATGATCAGATTGCAGACAACGATCACCGTGAACTTCGCCAGAACTATCCTCAAAAAAGAACTCCAGTTTGCACCAATCGACTTAAAAAACGCCTTTCCGCCCGAAAAATCCGGCTTTATCACCGTGAAGTCATAAAGAAACAAGCCATACAGCAGACCGCCCGTCATCTCCACCAGCGTAAAGATAGGATTAAATGCGTCCATTTGTTGTGCGATAAACATTCCCAGAATATCCGTTATGCCACCGGCCAAGAACGCAACCGTGGGACCAAACAGCATTCCTATCGCAGCGATAGCGAGGAATGCCACACTTATCTTCCCGAAAGGCAGGTTTATCGTTACCGATTTCAGCGCCAGGTCAAGCGCAATCAAAATTGCCGTAACGCACAGGCAGCGCAGGTTTTTAAGCTCCAGCGCCGATTTTTTAAAGTTAGCAAAAAAAGCCATCAGATTATCCTCCCATAATACGACTTTTCCGCTATATATAAAAGAATAATCAAATGGCTTTGTGTTATTCAATTTATGTACAGCGAGATGCGAATATCGCACCGCAACCCCTATTGCAATAAGGGTTTTCGTCCGCCCGACAACTCTCCGTTCGGTCGGCACTTAACGCGCGGTATTCTACTCTGTGTAATGTTACCCCGAAAATATATCAGAAGTTGATTTCGTTAAGAATTCTGTACAGGCGCTCATCAAAGGGCTTCTGCATAGCAAGCGCTTCCTGAATGTCAACGTCGTAAACCTTGCCGTCTTTACGTCCCACTACGCGGTTTCCGATACCCTGTTCGAGCAGTTCAACCGCATAATAACCCATTTCGGACGCCAGAACTCTGTCGCGAAGCGTCGGTGAACCGCCGCGCTGAACGTGACCGAGAATAGTCGCTCTGGACTCGATACCGGTCTCTTTCTCTATCTGTTCCGCAATCTGCTCTGTGCCGCCGATACCCTCGGCAACGATGATGATGATATGCTTCTTGCCATCCGCGCGAACCTCTTTTATACGCTGGACCACCTTGCCGAGATCACACTCCACCTCGGGAACGAGAACCGCAGTAGCTCCGCAGGCGATACCCGCGTTCAGCGCGATATGACCCGCGTGTCTGCCCATTACCTCGACAACGGAGCAGCGCTCATGCGAATGGCTTGTGTCGCGCAGCTTGTCTACCAGATCAACAACTGTATTGAGTGCGGTATCGTAGCCGATAGTGTACTCGGTACACTGGATATCGTTGTCGATAGTCCCGGGGATACCTACGCAGGGGATTCCCGCCTTTGACAGATCCGCGGCGCCTCTGAACGAGCCGTCGCCGCCGATAACGACGATACCGCACATTCCCTTATCCTCGCAGATCTGTTTAGCCTTTTCGATATTTTCCCACTCCTTGAATTCGGGGCAGCGCGCTGTGTAGATCATAGTACCGCCGCGCTGGATAATATCGGATACCGCGCGCACGTCAAGCTGAACGAACTCGCGGTTAAGTAAGCCGTTGTAGCCGCGCTGTATGCCGATCACCTCAAAGCCCTTGTAAAGCGCCGTTCTTGTAACTGCACGGACAGCCGCGTTCATGCCGGGGGCGTCGCCGCCGCTTGTCAATACGCCGATTCTCTTTTTCATAGTAGTCTCTCCTTACCGATTTTGGCAATGCCAAAATATAATCTCCGGACGTTATGTCCGATTTTATTCCAAATTCTATTTTACTACAAGCGCGCGTTTTCGTCAAGCGCATTTTGCCAACTTATCACGTTACGCAAAAATAATATGTGCTTTTTAACAAATTTCGCCTTTTTTACAGCTGTTTTCTGTTTAAAAAGCCTATCTTTACATTTTCCTCGCCGCAAAGCTTTTTCAGCCTTCCTACGAGTGCTGTGCTTATGCGCACGCCGCGCAGACCGCCCACGGGATTTACAGTCCGCGTACTGCCGAAGCATATCCTTGCCGCAGACATACCCCTGTACGACATCAGCATATCCCGTATCGCGCCGAGTCTGCTGTCATCCTCCGAGGGAAGATTGACGTAGAGTATCTTCCGCTGACCCTCGGGTATCCTTGTCGCGGGAACTGCCGCGTCAACATAGAAGCTCAGCTTGTCGTCCTTAAGGGAAATTTTTCCGCGCACCGAATATACCGTTCCCTCGGTAAAGCGTTCAAGTCTGCCGTACACCTTCGGGAACACCACGCCCTCTATCGCTCCCGAGCTGTCCTCAAAAGTTGCGTAGGACATGAGCCCGCCGTTTTTCGAGGTGTGCTGTCTCTCATACAGACACATCGCCATAATCGAGACCTCCGCGCCGCTGTTTAACATTGCCGCGTCTGCGATGAACATACAATTTTCGGGAGCGCGGTCAAGAAAATCATCCGCAGGGTGTCCGGAGACGTACCGTCCGAGGTACTCCTTTTCCATCGCCAGACGCTTTGAGCGGGTGAAGTCGTCGGTTTCGGGGAGCGTGAATTCCGCTGTCTCGTTGTCCAGCTCGAAAAGATCGAGCTGTCCGCTCTCGCGGCGGCTGCACTCGCGCGACGCATAGTCGAGAAGCGCGTTAAGTCCCATGATCACGCGGCGGCGGTTCGGCTCTATGACGTCAAACGCTCCGCAGTAGGTAAGCGCCTCCATATAGCGGCGGTTGTTATCCTTATCCGCCATTCGCACCGCGAAGTCCGCTGCGGATGTGAACGGGCCGTTTTCGCGTTCCTTGATCATAGCGCCGACAAATCCGCGTCCGAGGTTCTTCACCGCCGCGAAGCCGTACCGCATTGCCGTGTCTTCGACCGTGAATGAGTAAAAGCTCTTGTTGATATCGGGCGGCAGCAGCCTTGCTCCGCCGTTCACCATATCGGAGATATACTCGTTTACCTTGCCCGTCCAGTCGCCTATGCTCGAGATCAATTCCGCCATGTACGCGAGAATATAATAATGTTTTAAATACGCGGTCTGATACGCTACCGCGGCATATGCAGCGGCATGGGATTTGTTGAACGCGTAGGAGGCAAAGACCGCCATTTCGTCAAATATCTCGTTTGCGACGTTTTCCGGAACACCGTTCGCGACCGCTCCGCAATTGCTCTCCGTGCCGTAAATGAACGCGCTGCGCTCCCTTTCCATAGCCGAGTGTTTTTTCTTGGACATGGCTCGGCGCACCAAGTCCGCTCTTCCGTAGGAATATCCTCCAACTACGCGGCAGATCTGCATTACCTGTTCCTGATAGACGATGCATCCGTATGTTACCGACAGGATATCCTTTAACAGCGGGTGCTTGTATACTATTTCCTCGGGATTTTTGTGGCGGTTTTCAATATAGGTCGGTATCGACGACATAGGGCCGGGGCGGTAGAGCGCGAGCGCCGCTGTTAAGTCCTCAAGAGACTTAGGTTGTAATCGCGACAGTACCGAGGTTATACCCGCCGACTCGAACTGGAACACTCCAGCCGTGCCGCCGTTGCCAAGCATTTTGTACACCTCGGGATCGTTTTCATCTATTTTGCGGATATCGAAGTCGGGATCGGTCTTTTTGATGAGGTCGCAGGTTTTTTTAATAACAGTGAGGTTTCGTAAGCCGAGGAAGTCCATTTTCAGCAAGCCGAGACGTTCAAGCGCCGTCATGGTGTACTGCGTTGTCAAAGCGCCGTCCTCGTAGCTTAACGGGACATACTTCGTGACGGGATCGCGCGTTATCACAACGCCCGCCGCGTGGACGGTCGTGTGGCGCGGAAAGCCCTCGATCTGCCTTGCCACGTCGACAAGGCGCTTTATTTCGCGGTCGGTATCGTACAGACGTTTGAGCTCGCCGCGGTCAAGCTCCTCTGCAAGTGTCGTGAACGGCGATGAAACCGCCTTTGCCGCCATGTTGACCTCCTGCGCGGCTATGCCCATTACTCTGCCCGCGTCGCGTATCGCCCCCTTTGCTTTCAGGGTATCAAACGCTACTATCTGCGCGACGTAGTCGGAGCCGTAACGGCGGCGAACATACTCTATCACCTCTCCGCGGCGCTCATTGCAGAAGTCGATATCGAAGTCGGGCATGGAGACGCGCTCGGGATTGAGAAATCGCTCAAACAGCAGATTGAACCTCAGCGGGTCGATATCCGTTATGCCCATGCAGTACGCGCACAGGCTTCCCGCGCCGCTACCGCGCCCCGGACCTACGGGGATATCCTGCGTTTTCGCATACCTCACGAAATCCCATACTATCAGAAAATAGTCTACAAATCCCATTTTTTTGATTATTTCAAGCTCATAATCAAGCCGCTTCCGTATTTCGGGAGTGACCGTGCCGTAGCGCTTTTCCGCGCCCTTGTTGCACAGCCTGACAAAGTACTCCGCATTGTCCGAAACGCCCTCCTTCGTGAACAGAGGGAGCTTTGTAACGCCGAATTCAAGCTCGACATTGCATCGTGCGGCTATCTCGCCGGTCAGCGCAAGCTCCTCAGCGGTGAAGAAACGGCTCATTTCCTCGGCGCTTTTGAGGTAGTATTCCTCGGTGGGCAGGGCGCGGGAATTCGGTTCGGACAGCCGCTTGTTCTGCCCGATGCATTGCAGCACGCGCTGAGCGTAGCTGCCGCTTTTCTCAACATAGTGGACGTTGTTGGTAGGGCAGACTGGTATTCCCGTGCGCTTGGAGAACTCACGCAGAAGAGTGCACAGTCTCGCCTCCGACGCGGTATCGTGATTGGAAAGCTCAAGATAGAAATTCCCTCCGAACACCTTTTTATACCACTCTGCAGCTTTCAATGCGTCGTCGGTGCGGTTGTCGGAGAGCAGCGAGCCTATCTCGCCGTTTTCCGCGCCAGACAGCGCGAGCAAACCGCCGCCGTAACGCTCCAGACATTCCTTATCGGTGACGTAGCCGCCGTCAATGCCGTTGGGCTCTTGTTCCGTGATAAGGCGGCAGAGGTTTTTGTAGCCCGTGGTGTCCTCACACAGCAGCGTAAGGCGGTACGGTTCGTATACTCTGTTCGGAGAACGGCGACTGTCCTCCGCGATCGACACCTCGCAGCCGATTATCGGCTTTATCCCGTGTTCCGCGCAGGCGTCGCAGAAGTCGATAGCTCCGTACAGCGCGCTGTTGTCGGTAATAGCAAGCGCGTTTTGACCGAGTTCTTTTGCTCTTTTGACAAGCTTGTCGATACGGCACGCACCATCCAGCAGACTGTACGCGGTATGCACATTCAAGTGAACGAAATCGCCCATATCTACCTCCGATAAACAACGAAAAAGCAGGCTTGACCGTTGCGGTCAAGCCTGTCCTCGTAAAAACACGCAAATATACGTTCGTCATTACCCAAAGCCGCAGAACAAGTTCTTAGTCAGCTTCTTTAGCGATAACAACCTTATCCTTGTAATAACCGCAATTTCCGCAAACTCTGTGAGCGAGTTTCAGCTCACCGCAGTTTTTGCAGCGCGAGAAAGCGGGAGCGGATAACTTCCACACCGCAGAACGTCTTTTATCACGTCTTGCACGAGATACTTTTCTCTTTGGAACTGCCATTATTGCACACCCCCCTCTTGTCAGTTGACAAATAAAGCCACAGTAAACAATGGTATATCTACTGATTTACTATCGAACATCTACCATTATATCACAAGGCGGGGGATTTGTCAAGCGTTTTTTGTTTTTTTTTTCAAAAACTCGCCGCCGGTTACGTAATATTACGCAATGAACTTCTTTACGTTCTCGGGCAGCTCGGCGTTGTCCGCGGAAACTGTCAGCGTAACAACAGTGTTTGAGGTAATCTTCTCGAGCTTCTCAAACATCTCGCCGAGCTTGTCGTAGTCCCTGCCCGTAATCTTCAGTGTAGCGTCAACGAAAATATCGGTGCAGTCGTGGTCGGACGCGAGAATTCCCGCGATAAAGCCGTAGAAAGCGTCCATACCCTCCACATCGTAGTCCTCAATGTTTATCAGACGAACTTTATAGGTAATATCTGTGTTCAGCGAAGAGCCTTTCTGGATAGCCACAACGTTGCCGTTGGACTTCTTCTCAGCTGCGTGGATAGCGTCGATAAGCACCTTGGTCTTTCCCGAACCGCGTCTGCCCGTAATAATTTTAACCATAATCTTTTCCTCCGTAATATAATTGATAGCGCCTGCCGCGCAATATTCCAAACGCTCTTACAGACCGAGCTTCTTCTCAAGAGCTGCCTTCTGATCCTCGTAGCCGGGCTTGCCGAGCAGCGCGAACATATTCTTCTTATAGCTCTCAACGCCGGGCTGATCAAACGGGTTTACTCCGAGCAGATAGCCGCTGATTGCGCATGCTTTCTCAAAGAAGTAGACCATAAAGCCAAGCTCGAACTCGTTTAGCTCGGGGACTTCAAGCACGATATTAGGCACACCGCCCTCGGTATGCGCGATAACAGTGCCCTCGAATGCCTTGCGGTTTACAATCGACATATTCTGATCAGACAGGAAGTTTAGTCCGTCGATGTTGTTCGGGTCGTTCTTCAGGAACAGATCCTTCTGCGGCTTTCCGAACTGGATAACGGTCTCGAACATCACGCGCGAGCCGTCTTGAACGAACTGACCGAGCGAGTGAAGGTCAGTCGAGAACACCGCCGATGACGGGTACAGCCCCTTGTTGTCCTTGCCCTCGCTCTCGCCATAGAGCTGCTTGAACCACTCCGCCATCATCTGAAAGCTGTTCTCATAGCTTATGAGCATTTCCACGCTCTTGCCCTTTTTATAAAGTATATTGCGCAGAGCTGCGTACTTATAACAGGAATTCTTCTCAATATCGAAATCCTTGTACTCTTCGCGCGCCGCCGCGGCTCCCTTCATCAGCGCGTCAATATCGCAGCCTGCACAGGCGATGGGAAGCAGACCCACCGCGGTCAGCACGGAAAATCTTCCGCCCACGTCGTCGGGGATAACGAACGTCTCATAACCCATCTTGTCGGACAGCTCTTTCAGCGTTCCGCGAGCCTTGTCGGTGGTTGCGTAAATTCTGCCCTTTGCGCCGTCCTCGCCATAGCGTTCAACCAGCAGGTCTCTGAATACTCTAAACGCCAGCGCGGGCTCGGTGGTCGTGCCCGATTTCGAGATGATGTTCACCGAGAAGTCGCGTCCCTCTACCAGCGAGATGACCTCGTTTAGGTAAGTCGGTGAAAGGCTGCACCCTACGAAATAGATTTCGGGAGTATCCTTTTTCAGCGAATTGTACAGCGACGATCTCAGCGCCTCAATAGCCGCCCTAGCGCCCAGATATGAACCGCCGATGCCGATAACGATCAGCACTTCGCTGTCGCTCTTTATCTTGGCAGCCGCTTTCTTGATACGCTCGAACTCGTCCTTGTCGTAATTTACCGGCAAATCGACCCAGCCCAGAAAATCGTTTCCGAGACCGCTCCTGCTCTCCAGCGTCTCATGCGCCGCCTTTACCATGGGCGCGTATGCCGCCAATTCATGCTCTCTCACAAAGCCGTTTAAGTACTTGTCGTCAAGCTTGATACCCATAAAATAATTACTCCTTTCCAACAGTCGGGTAGCCCCGACATTTTGTCCTATTCTTATTATATATTACTTTTCAATTTTTTGCAAGATTTTTTCCTTGCATCAAACGGATTTGGAGAATTTTTGCTATTTAACAGTGCTTTTTTGGTAATATTGTACAAATAAATCAAACGGCTATCTGCCCGTTGCCCGAGAATATGACTGTTGCGTCGGCGGGGAGCGTGTCAGTGAACGGCTCCTCGGTCTCGGCGTACTCTCGGAACGCCAGCCACTCTCTCATTCTGTCAAGGGTTTCGGGAGTCGCGGCGGTGCGTTCCTCGCCCTTATGGATTATTTTGACCGTTCCGCCGCGGATTATCAGTCTTTTTGCCAGCGCAAATGCCTTGTCGCAGCAGACAGGCTGTGCGTTTTCGGTTATATAGAGATTTGTAGTAGCGTAACCGTTGCTCTCGTCAAGCCTTACCATAAGCTTCTGCTTCTTCGCCGACAGCTTGTAATTGACGCGTCTCGGCGAATCGCCCGCAACATACTCACGATGCTCGTAGCCCGGCATTCCGCCCTGCCGCACGACAACACCCTCCTCGACGTCCTCCTCTTCGCTCGGCAGGAGATTTGGCGGAACGTCGGGTCCGTCATATTCAATAACACGCGGCAGCACCGCCATGTGCGCGGTCTGATCTACGGGTATCTTAAACTGCAAAAGCCCCAAAAAATCTCTTATAATGACCTCGCTCAGAGTGACTGTGTTCAATCCGCTGTGCGAGGCGCGGAAGCTCCCTCCGACCGTCACCGTCCTGCGGAACAGAAGAGACGTTCTTAAATGTATCGAGCTGTTGGCGTTTACGCACAGCTCCACATAAGGGATAAAGCAAAAGCCCATTTTTTTCAGCGTAACGTCAAATCCGACGCTCCGCCCATACTCGGAGACCCCCGAGAATTCCCGCAATTTGACCGTAAAGCGCTTTCGGGAGATGAGAAACGTTGTCAGTGAGGTCACGACAGCCGCGCCGATAATATAGATCAGCGCCCAGCCTATATCTGCGTTGATAAATATCATGAAAAGAGATGCAAACAACAGCGCTTGAACATAACCGGAAATATGCGTCATTTTCTTCTGCTCCTTTTCATTCGACAGATGGACTTATAGTCGCGGTACAGCTTTTTCACGTCGGCGTCGGGTGTTCCCGTGCCGTAGAACAGCTTGTTTGCCGCGTTTGTTATTTCGCTTGCTTCATCTTCAAGGGATAGAGTGCGTGAGATTATATCGCGCACCTCCTCCGCGGTGGTGCTCCCGGGGTCGGTCTCGGCGATATTGCAGGCCAGCCTGCGTGTCCTCAGATACACCGCGCGTATTTTACCGTTTCCGCTCCTCAGCCGATAGACTGCGGCAAAGCACAGTTCGGAAAGCTGTCTGTGGAAAACGACCGCAATGACAGTCAGAATAACACCCGATATTATGATTATAGTCAGCATGCGAGTAATCTGCCCGCTCATACTGCCTATGGGCGCGTATTTCGTGCCGTCTATCTCGAGCCAGCCGTAGCCCTCGATAAAGGCGGTGGAGTAGGCGTGCGCGTGCTCTTCGGTGACAACGTAGCGTCCGTACGAGTCCATTGCGTCATCGCGGAGAACAAATCCCTCGGTATATCTTGCGGGTATTCCCGCAGCGCGGAGCAAAAGTGTGCTTGCCGTAGCGAAATCGGTACAGATACCGCGGCGGCTGTCGAACATGAAATAATCCGCCTCGGCTCTCTCGGGAACAAAGCCCAGATCGTATGTGAAGCCCGCGTCACCGAACCATTTTTCAATGGCGATAGCTTTTTCGTAGTCATTGGTAAGCCCTGCGGTTATCTCATCGGCGACGGCCTGTATCTCGTCGGTGATACTGCCGTCCAGCCCCGCTTTATAGTATGCTATGGCGTTCCTGCTTTCGCTTACAAACTCGTCGCGGACCGCGCTTTCGATAACGCCTTCCTCGGCAGCGTCGTCCAGCAGGGTATTTAGATCTACTTTCTCCAGCATTTTAAGGAACTGCTCGTTAGGCTGATTGTAATAATAATTCGCGACATATGCCGCGTTTCTTGGCATCGGCTTCTCGGTGAATATCTCGTCAACGGCGTTGCGGTAGGTGTTCGGAGGTGTGCTGGCGGAAGATGTAACGTTTACGTTTATCGTCTCCGAGGGGTGCATGATTACGCTCGTAGAGCTGCCGTCCACAATGCGTATCGTCATTTGCGCCGAGGCGAGGGAGTATATCTCGGGGACATCTTCCAGCTTGTTGAGCTCTTCGCTGTATTTTTCCAGCTTTCCGTTATTTGCGCCTTTTTTCAGGTCGGAGATCAGTTTGTTTATATTCAGTCTGCTTCTGTGTTTCTCCCAGTTGTCATATCCCCTCGAGAAGTCGCTGTTGAATGTCCAGCCCTCGTCGCCCTCGTACACGTCGAACGACTGACGGCTCACATTTCTCGGGGAGTTGGTAAATACTATAAAGAGAGCGTTGTCCGAGGGAATATTGTTGCCGCGGTTCGGGGTCGAGCTTTCCGTGAATTCGCTCAGAACACGTCTGCCGTAAGCGGAGGTGCGCTTTGTTAACTCTTCGAGATAGCGTATCATTGGAGTGTAATCATTGCGCGGTATTACCGTAAGCAGCGCCGCTGCTATTACTCCTGCCGTTCCGATCGCGGCAACACGCTCGATATGCGCACGTTTGTCGTCTACATAAGCGTTATCCGCAGGATACTCGGGTCTTGCTATTCCGAACGCCGCCAGCATATACCCGACTGCAATAAACACCAACAGTCCGAGCGGAATTCTGCCCACAAGTCTTGCCGCCAAAATAAGCGGAACAAACGACGGCAGCAGCAGAAAGCTCGGACGCGGAAGATATGTTGTGAAGTAGCAGATCGGAAACCCGATGATAAGCGAACAGAGCAGTATCGTCATTCCTGCGAGCGCAGGGTCAAAAAAATCAGATGCGTTAAAGATGAATTCATAAAACGACGGCGACCTGTAAGGATTGCCCACAATTCTGCAGACTGCGTAAACTGTCATGAAAAGCACAATAAAAGCCAGCAGAGAAAGTGCTTTTTTTCTCCGCAGTGCGTAAAATATCATATAAACGCCGAAAGACACCGCCGTCATTATTACCGTGCAGACGAACATATAGTCACGGCACAGTACATACATCAGCCCCGCGCTCAATGCGCAGAGATAGACCAGTGACGCGAGTATCTCCGCGCCGCTGAAGATCGGTTTGCTTCTTTTCTTCATCATTTATCGGTCACCTGAAATATGAATATAATCTGCACATCATCATTCCGTTGTAGAGCTTTCTGTTTTTGTCGGCTTTAGCTCCGAATATATTCTCGAATTCTTCATCGGGGGTTATCGCGTAAAGCTGATTCCCGTTCAGAGGAAGAAGTCTTTCGCCCATAGTCTTGTATATCTCCCGTGCCTCGGATATTTCGAGCATTCGCTCTCCGTAGGGGGGATTGGTGAGTATTTTCAAAGCGCCATCGGGACAGACGAAATCGCGTATATCCCGCCTCTCGACGGTAATATATTCGTCGACGCCTGCTATTTTTGCGTTCGCCGCCGTTAATTCCACGCATTCTTTGTCGATATCAAAACCGACCGCGCGGAATTCTCCGTCCTTTTTAATAAGGGAACGTGCCTCCTCGCGAGCTGTAATCCACACGCTCTCGGTGAGGAACTTCATATGCTCGCCGTCAAAGCGGCGTTTCAGTCCCGGGGCGATATCCAACGCTTTCATTGCCGACTCTATCAGCAGGGTCCCCGAGCCGCAGAACGGGTCGCATACAGTGTCTCCCGCCCGCACTCTCGCGATATCGACTATACCCGCCGCCAATGTTTCACGAATAGGCGCGGTGTTGCTGTCGCGGCGGTAGCCGCGTTTGTGCAGCCCCTGTCCGCTCGTATCGAGCATAAGCGTGAACGCGTCCTTCATAAGCGAGAAACGTATACGGCACTCCACGCCGCTCTCGGGCATTACGCCCATGCCGTAAGCCTTGCCGAGATTGACCGCCATTGCCTTCTTCACGATCTTTTGTATTGCGGGAATGCTTGCCAGCTTGGAATTCAGCGAGTGACCGTTATTCGGGAACTTATCGGTTTTTCCGATAAACTCCGACAGCGGCAGCGTGCGAATTCCCTCGAACAACTCGTCGAACGTTGTCGCGCGGAACTGACCGAGCACCACGCAGACGCGTTCCGCAGTGCGCAGGAACACATTAGCCTTGGCGCAGACCTCCGCGCCGCCCGAGAAGAATACTCGACCGTTTTCCGCGCGGACGTTTTCGCCGCCGATCTTTTTTATTTCAAATGTTAATGTTTTCTCCAGACCGAAATGGCAGGGAGCAACGTAATTATATATCATTATTATAACGCTTTCTTACCGATATCGGTTCTGTAATGCGCCTTTTCAAAGTCGATACCCTCAACCGCCTTATACGCGCTGTCCAGCGCCGACTCTAATCTGTCGCCTGTCGCAGTAATTCCGAGAACACGTCCGCCCGCGGTGAGGTATTTTCCGCCCTCGAGCTTAGTGCCGGCGTGATATACATACGCGCCGGCAGTCTGCCCCTTTTCGTCCAGACCGCTTATCGGCTTGCCAGTCTCGTACTTTTCGGGATAGCCGCCGCTCGCCATTACAACGCACGCGCAGGACTTATCGCTCCACTTTATATCCAGCCCGCCGAGGCGTTCCTCGGTGATAGCCTCCATTATCTCCGCCAAGTCCGTTTCCAGCAGCGGAAGAACTACCTGTGTTTCGGGGTCGCCGAAACGGCAGTTGTACTCGACAACTTTCGCTCCCTTAGACGTGAGCATTAACCCGAAGTACAGACAACCCTTGAACGGTCTGCCCTCCGCGCTCATAGCCTTGATAGTCGGGATGAATATCTTTTCCATGCACTCTGTGGCTATCTCGGGGGTGTACAGGGGATTGGGCGCTATCGTGCCCATTCCGCCCGTGTTGAGACCCTCGTCGTTGTCGTAGGCGCGCTTGTGATCCATAGACGATATCATAGGCTTTACGCTCTTGCCGTCCGTGAACGCCAGCACCGTGACCTCCGTGCCGTCCATAAACTCCTCGATAACTATCTCCGAGCCGCTCTTGCCGAACTTTCCGTCGACGAGCATAGAGTGGACAGCCGCCTTAGCCTCCTCGAAATCCTTTGCGATAATAACGCCCTTGCCTAGCGCCAGACCGTCCGCCTTGATAACAGCGGGGTAGCTGTTCTGCGACTTTATGTACTCTATCGCCTTGTCCTCGTCGGTGAACACCTCATACGCCGCGGTCGGTATGCCATACTTCTTCATAAGTCCCTTGGAGAACGACTTGCTTCCTTCGAGAATAGCGGCGTTTGCGCGTGGTCCGAACGTCTTAAAGCCCTCCGCTTCCATTCTGTCGACCATACCCATTACCAGAGGGTCGTCGGGCGCTACGAAAACGTAATCTGGGTTCATCTTTTTCGCGAGCTCCACCATACCGTCAATATCGGTTGCTTTTACGGGAAAGCACTCCGCGAGCGCCGAAATACCGCCGTTTCCCGGAGCGCAGTACAGCTTATCCACTTTCGGCGACTTTGCCAGTGCCGCCGCTATTGCGTGTTCACGACCGCCGCCGCCCACAATTAAAATATTCATAAAATACGTCCTTTCGTTGCTTTATACTATTATTATACCACTATACAGCGGTAATTGCAAGCGTTGCGCTTTATTAATATGCTGACGCTGCCCAAATGTCATACATATGTAAGATTAAGCTCCTTCCAGTCTTTTACGGCGATATCGGAGAAATCGCGCACGTCGCCCTCCGTGCACGTCACCTCATCGATTATGCCAACGACGTAAAATCCCGCGCGCTTTGCCGTTTTCGCGCTGTAATCCGAGTCCTCGAACACCGCGCACTCCGATATATCCGCGCCGAGACGCTCCGCCGACTGCAGATAGATGTCGGGATACTCCTTGAATCGCCCGACCTCGTGGCAGTCGATAAAGAACTCCATAAACTCCATTATCCCCGTCCGCTGAAGAAACGGATCGGCAACGTCGCGGCGCGTTCCCGTGGCTATGCACATCTTAACGCCCTCGTCGCGCGATTTCTCCAGAAACTCCCGAACGCCGTCCTTTAAATTTACGTCGTTTCGGTAGTGCTCCCGCATTTTAATGTAAGCAGACTCCATAAGCTCGAAATCTCGGAAGTTGTCAATGTGTGCCGTTTCCGCTCTCCACAGTCCCATGCTGTCGCATAATGTTCCGTCTAAGTCGAATATGTAAAACTTTTTGTTCAAAATAATCACCCAATTATATTGTATCACAAAATGAGCATAATGTAAAGAGCTAAAAAAATGAAAAAATTTTAAAAAACCTATTGACAAACACAGAGATATGTGTTATATTGTACATACGGGACATACACAATATTAACAGCAGAGAGGACTGATGATAGAATGGTTAGTATAAGGAACCTGAAAAAGAGCTATAAGCAATTCCCCGTGCTCCGCGGGCTGAATATGGATATCAACGACGGAGACGTGTACGGCTTTCTCGGGCGCAACGGCTGCGGAAAGACAACGACGATGAACATCATCGCAAACGTTATTCCCAAGGACGAGGGCGATATCATGCTCGGAGACGGCGAGCGGAAGATAAAGATAGGTTATCTTCCCGAAAGCCCGACAATTTTCGGATATATGACCGCGAGGGAGTATCTGGAATATATCGCTGCGTGCGCGGGTTATGACGGCGATATTTCCAGGCGCACCGAGGAGGTGCTTGATATCGTGGGTCTGCGCGACGCGGCTGACAGGCGCACAAAGGGCTTTTCGCGCGGTATGACGCAGAGGCTCGGCATGGGCGCGGCGATATTCCGCAATCCCGAGCTGCTGATATTCGACGAGCCTACCTCCGCGCTCGATCCGCAGGGACGCGTCGAGGTCATAAATATCATTAACAGGCTGAAGTCGATGGGGTGTACCATCGTTCTGTCGACGCACATTCTGTCCGACGTCGAGCGTGTTGCTAACCGTATCGGCATTATGAACGGCGGCGTGCTCGCCGAGGAGGGCGAGATCGGCGCGATAATGCGCAAGTACGGCGGCGATATCGTCAATCTGAAGGTGAGAAATCTCACGCAGGAGAGCAAACTTACGCTGCTGAAGGCGGATTTCGCAAGAGCGGAGTTCGACAATGAAACGGGAATGTTCCGTTTCGGTACGGACAACGCCGAAGAGACCGCAAGACGGCTTATGCGCTTGCTTGCGAATAACGATATAGTCGCGGAGAACTTCAATATCGGCACGGCGACGCTTGAGGAAGTTTTCAGAAAGGTGGTGGGCTGATATGCAGTTGAAGTACAGCTTTAAGAAGGAATGGGCGCATTTCACCCGCACGGGCAGGATCTTCGGGGTAATAGCGGCGATTTTCTCGTTCGCGCTGTCAAGCCCGATAATATTCAAGATGGGTGGAATAATGATGGAAATGGTGTACGGTTCGTCCGAGGGCGGCTCGACGGTATTTGCGTCGGCTTCCGCGGGAATGAGCGGCGATTTCGGCGAGATGTTCGGAAATATAGGAATGGACGAGATAATGGCGGTCTATTCCGACGCTGGCGCTATTTTCTCAACAGCAATAGCGAGCTTTGCGGGTATGTCAATGCTTATCGTTATGCTCCTGCTGCTTGCGGCTGCGGGCGGCGAGCAGAAAAAGCGCGCTATGATAGTTCCGATGTGCAGCGGTCTGGATTATAAAAATTATCTTATCCCCAAGTTCGTTATCTATCCGCTGACGGTGTTCGCGGTGACGGCGGTAAGCGTTCCCGTTGTGGGAGTGCTCTGCAACGCGCTTTTCCCCAACAATAAGGTCTCGGGCGAGATTATGCTTCTGTGTACTCTGATGTACGCTGTGTATACGCTGTTCCTGACCTGTGTGTATTTGTCCGTTGGACTTTGTACCTCTCGTCCCGGTGTGGCAACGGTCATCATTTTCTTAGGGCAGTCGTTCCTCCAGTCTATATTCAACGGCATGGGGCTTATCGACTACAATCCTTTCACGCTTATAACCCTGCCGAATTACATGATAATGGAGGGCTTTGATCTGTCGGGAAGTATGCCGAGCATTATAGTCGGCATGGCGATTTCGCTTGTGGTGGCGGTGCTGATGTTCTTCCTTGCGCTTGGAGTACTCAACGCAAAGAAGATCGACAATACCGAGGTGGAACGTCCCGAGTTCTGATAATTTTAAGGCAGTCACACGGCGTTTTTATTATGTTATTTGCGTACTCTTTTCCATATATCCGGTACAACAGTAGGCTCGGATATAGGCGAGTTTATTTACAATATCAACCACTAAACAACTATTACTAATTAGGAAATGCGGGTCAAAACAACTTTTCCGCAAATCTACAATCCCCGTCAAGGCAAACGCTTCGACGGGGATATTATTATAAAAAAAGCCACGGACAAGGGGGTGTCCGCGGAAAGTCAAATCAAACTTGTCGACCTGTTTGGGGAAAACAGATCAGACTGAAAATAATTGGGGAAAATATATTAAGAAGTATGTAAGCATTAAGCTACAATACTATCTCGCAAATTTATTGTAATTAAATTATAACATTTTCCGCGGCAATTTTCAACTCTAATTTCGCACAAATTTTATAACAAGAATTTAGCGATTTTGCACATATCACGGAATAAACAGCCGTTCTAACATCTGCGCAAACGCCAGCACGAGCGGCATCGTGACAATACCCGCGACTGTTGACATCGCGAAGTGATTGGAGGCATAACCGGCGTCTCTGCCGAATTTGTATGAAAACATTATCGTCGAGGATGCGGTAGGCGCTGCCGCGGCAAGTATTATCGTGTTAACGACTATCGGGCTCACCCCGAAAAGCTCCATCGGTACATACAGAGCAGCGAGCAGCATAGGCACTATCAGCAGCTTAAACGACTGAAGAAAGTATATGCGCTTGTTTTTCAATCCGTCAAGGAGTCCCGCCTTGGCGATAGTAGCGCCGGAGACCAGCATAGCAAGAGGAGTGTTCATCGAGCCGAGGTAGTCGAGCGGCTGCTGTATTATCGACGGCAGTCTCACCCCTGTGAAGAAGAACACCAGCCCCAGCACTATCGACAGTATCGCGGGCGATATCAGTATCTTGGCTGTCGCCATTGCGCGCTCCCTAGCGGGTATTTTGCCCTCCGAACCGCCCATAAGCACCACGCCGTGCGTCCACATAAACACATTGAATGCCGTGATAAATGCGGTGAGGTAGAATACTCCCTCCGAGCCGAACGTCGCCTCAATAAGCGGTATACCCATAAACGCACAGTTAGAGTAGCCCAGCGCAAAGCGCTCTATCTCGGCGCTCCTGTGGTTCGGGCGCACCATGATATACGCCGAGCCTACAAGTATCATCTGTGCTATGAACGCCAGCAAAAGTGCGTACATAAGTCCTCTGAACAGTGACGGGTCGAAATCTGTCTGATAGGCGTTGAAGATAACTATCGGATTGATTATCGTTATCGCGATATTTGATAACTGCTGCGTTGCCTCGTCGCCCAGGAGGCTTTTCTTATACAGAAAATACCCGACCGCCAGCAGTATGAACATCACAACCGCCTGAAAAGCGATTATCAGAGCGGAGTTCATTTGTCAAGCTCCGATTTTGAGTTCCCTTGCATGATCGCGTTGAGCCGAGATCTCAGAGGTACTGCGATGACTGTCGCCAGCACGATTTTTATCGTATCGCCGATAAGGAACGGTACAACGCAGTTCATAAGCGCTGTTCCGAGCGGCGAGCCGTTCATTATCATAAACCACGCCGTGCCAAACGCGTACATGACCGCGGTTCCGATAACCATTCCCACGGGCATAGTCCAGTGCTTTTTTGACTGCATATCCGAAAATATTCCAGTCAGCAGCACCAGCGGAACATATCCCACTATGTAGCCGCCCGTAGGACCAAGCAGCTTAGCAAAGCCGCCCGCAAATCCCGTAAATACGGGAAGTCCGATAGCTCCAAGCAGTATATACACGCATACTGCGACAGTTCCGCGCTTGCCGCCGAGCATTGCGCCCGTAAGATAAATCGCGAATGTTCCGAGCGATATCGGCACAAGCCCCGGCATCGGAATCGCGTACGGTGCGGCAACGCATATAAGCGCCGCGAATATCGCCATAAATACCATGCTTCGCACATTAAAAAAGTCTCTTTTTTCTGTTTTCATAATAAAATCTCCTAACCTATTTTAGCCTCAGCTTCGACAGCTTTTCTTCGGAAACGAACGCCGAAAGTCCTTTTGTCGTCATTTTAACCGAGACCTCCGTCAGAAACGCGAGGTCGTCCTTGCAGCCGCCGTCGAACCACGCGGCATATAGCGACAACACTCCAGACACCGTGAATTCCGCGGCGGCTCTGAGTGTTGTTTCATCGTCAAGAGCGCCTACGTTTTTCAGCGATACCGATATCATTCTGCACAGCATTGCCTTGATCTTGCCGTTGCTGAACAGATCGGGATTGAGTTTCATCAGCCCCGCGAAAAAATCACGCCGCCGTTCGACTACCGCGCTTATATCGCGGATAGCCGAGCCGGCGTCCAGTACGCTTTTGTTTCCCGTGCGCATTATCGCGGAAAACTCGTTCAATATTTCGTTCTCAAGCTCCGTTATCACGTCGCCGACCGTGCGGTAATGGCGGTAAAAGGTCTTTCGGTTGATTTCGGCGCGCGCGCATATCTCCGATATCGTGATCTTTGACAGCGGCTTTTCGCTCATCATCTCAAAGAGCGTATTGCGGATAACGCGCCGCGTCTTGACGACCCGCAGATCGCCCGACATTACTTGATCTCGGTCTTGCCCTTGGTTTTTTTGCCCTCGACCGCGGGAGCAGCATTCTCATGCTCGGTATTGCACTTTGCTATCGCTGACTTCACGACGCGTATTTTTGTACGGTCGGAGCCCGTTTCGATAAGCACGGTGTCCTTCTGCACGGACAAAACGCGTCCGATAATACCGCCGTTAGTGACTACCTCGTCCGCTACCTGTAAGCTTTCAAGCATATTCTGCATTTCCTTGGAGCGCTTTTTTTCGGGACGGATTATCAGGAACCAGAACACCAGTACCATAAGTCCAAGCGGAAGTATCATTGTAAGAATACCGAGTATACCGCCCGCCTGATTGGGATCTGCCGCGGCATTAGCCGACGAAATAAAATTAAGCAAATTCATAGTTGTCCTCCATTTTCTTTACCATTAAAGCTTTCTTCTGTATATTGACCCTTTGGGGCAATAATCTTTACTGTGAGTATACGGGGATACCCGCTTCCTTAAACGCCCGCTGAACGTCCGAGAGCGCCGAACCCGAGAGACCCTTTATCAGTACTGCGGTCTCCGCGCCGTTTGCCGCCTCCTTTGCCTTTGCGGCGAAGTCCTTGGCGTTCTTGTAAGCGTCCGAAGCGCTGCCGCTTGCCGCATAGCTGAATATTATCTTTGACGTCCCCGTCTTTGTTTTGTCGGAGAATATCTCGGCGTCGGTGCAGCTCTTGTTTTCGGCGAGAACGCTCTCTGAGCTTATCTCTATCCACATCTGCGCGTCTTTGCCCGCGGCGGATGTATTTATCGCGTCGAGAACGCTCCACAGCGCCGCGGTGCGTTTCACTGTGTCGCTGAGCGGAAGATCCTTCAGATACGTCGTTATGTCCACGCTGTGGAATGCGGGATAGCGTGTATTGGCGCATATGATACTCTTGAAGCCCGCCGCCGTTATCTCATTGGTGACGCTCTTCAGAAATGTCGCGGTCGCGTTCTTGAACGGCGAGAGCCAAGTTTTTCCGCCATTTTCCTTGCGGTTGTCGAGCCAGTAGCCCGTTTCTCCCGCAAGCTCGTAGCTTCCTCCCGTAGCGCCGGGATTATTGCTGTCCATAAGGGTGCTTATCCTTGCAGCGGGAACAAAACCCGCCTTGGTGATAATATCGTATATCTGTACGGCGGTGAGAGTTCCCTTGACGGAATCGCTGTCCTTTACGCTCGCGATGTTGGTCTTGTAGTAAAAAAATCCGCTCGCGTCCTTAAGCGTTACCGCGACGGTGGTGTGCCCCGCGCTTTTAGCCGCCGCGAGTGCGCTGTTGAGCGAGGCGGAGCTTGCCGCGGCATTATCGGGGAGAAAATACATGGTACCGTCTGTAACAGGAACGGTGACTTCCGAATTATGCGAGCTTTCGGAGCTGTTTCCCGAAGTTTCGGCAACCAAGCTGTCCGATCCACTTGTATTATCTGAGGTATAGGAACTGTCGGGGGTATTGGGAATTACGCCGCTTATACCGAAGCTGTCCGACGAGGGTTCGGAGGTATATTGTCCGCGGTTCTGAAAATAGTCGAGCACGGGCTTTCCAATGCCGTAACCCACGATACCCAGCGCGCACGCCGCGGCAATAGTCAGTATAACGGTGAGCGCCTGACGTGCTTTGCTCTTTTTCTTATTATATAGGTTGAATTTTCTGTGCTTTATTTTGATGTTGGTCTTTTTTTGTGCCATTGTATGATCTCCTTTCGTAATTTATTTTAACTAGAATTCGGCGGTATATCCAACCAATACGTTAAACGCGAGCGAAACTATTCCTATATATATGAGCATTATGGGATATCCGCGGAAAATCCGCGGTATTTTTTCCGAGTCCAGTCTCTCGTGAGCGATATTCAGCATAAAGCAGGCGAGGAAAAATCCTATGCCCGTACCGAAACCGTAACCGATATAGCTTGCGAGGTCGCTGCCGTAGTTCGAGTTAAGGAACAGCGCACCGATAACGGTGCAGTTAAACACCGCAAGGCTCGCGTACTGCTTTATCTTACGAAACAGTTTGTGGAAGAACTTCCACAGTATGAATAACCCGATCACATACAGCATACCGATTATTCCGACATAAATAAGCGGCATAAACAGATATCCGTTCGGCTGTGGCAACAAAAGCTTGTCGAAGAAGTACGAGACTATGCTTGAAAGCGTCGTCATAGCAGTTATGCCAAATGTGAAGCCGATGACATGATTGTCTTTCCGCGACGCGTATATCGCGACGTTCGCGCCGAACGCCCTGTCGAAGATTGCGTTCTGCATAAACACAGAGATCATCGCAAGGCTTACTATTTTACCGAATATCTCGCTCATGTGATACGCTCCTTTCGGGGAGCGCGTTTGCCCGATAGTCCTCGGCAAAATGCTGCGAGCACACCCACAAGAATAAACCCGAAGAATGGAGATTTTGCCGCGGGCATTATCGGCTCGGACAGATGAAATCCGTATATCGTACCGTAGGCGAGTATCTCGCGGATACCGCCCACCATCAACGCCACTATCGCGTATCCCGCGACATATATCAGTGCGTCGATCACCATCTCGGAGTAGGGCTTGAGATAGAAACGCGTTTCGGTTTTCGCCAGCAGGAATGAGTTTACCACAAGCAGTTCAACATATAACGCAACTCCCGACAGAACATCAGGAAACAGATACTCCAGACATATCATCGTCGGAATATACATGGCTGCCGCCACTACCGCGTACAGCAGTATTCTCACAGTATACACGATACGTCTCGGGATAAATCTGCAAAGCAGTATGCTTGTGTACGACAGCAGGAAGAAACTTACGACCAGCACAACGGCGCGTTCCATCGTAGTTGCAGCGACGATAACGGGCGCGGTGACAAGACCGCTCATGAGCACGATATTTTGTCTCATCAAGCCGTCAAGGGTCACGGAAAATTTATTTTTTTTCATTATTATCCCCCTTATCGTCTTTAAAGCGTCTTCGTTTTTTCTTTACCTCGCTGTCAATAGGAGGTGTGTTGTAGCGGTATTTCTCGGGCAATACTATCTCCTGCGTGTCAGTGAGCTTTATATCGCCGCGCTGTATCTGCGTCTTGGATTTCTCAAATGAGTTTACATAGGTCTTTTTCCAGTACGCGATGTTCTCGACAACTCTGTCGAAGCTGCTGCCGAGCGCTCCCGTTATCAGCAGCGCGAACAGGAAGCTGCCCTCCGTCTGACCGAATATGCGGAACATCATCGTTATATATCCCAACACCATGCCGTATATTACTCTGCCCATGACCTTTTCTGGCATTCTGTAAGGTTCGGCGGCAAGAAATACCACTCCGAACAGCAGATATCCCGAGCTGAGCTCATAGAATACAGACTGAATACCCGAAACGTTTATCCTCGGGAAGAAGAACGCCAGCACTCCCGCCGTCACAAGGCAGGATATGACCGCGCAGCCGCTGTTGGAGCGGTGGCATATCATAGATATGCCGCACACCAGTATTACCAATATATACACTGTGCCGATAGCTCCGGGGACAAATCCCATAAGAATATCCCACACGCTGCCCGTGGGAATATTCCCAAGCTTGAGCGAATATTCTACCGAACGTGTCAGCACTCCGCCGTATTCCTCAAATACGGGTATGTGTTCACCGTATTTCGGAGAGTACAACAGCTCCGAGGGATAGCATATCATCAGAAATGCTACGGCGATAGCAGGCGGGCAGAACACGATATTGTCTGAGGCGCCAAACAGATGCTTTCCCACCACTATGCATATAAACGCTGACAGCGCCACCAGCACATACGGCACGGAGACGGGCATCATAAGCGCCGCCGCCAACCCCCAGAACGGCACAGCCATATCCTTTGGGGCATACGGAATCTTCCGTATCAGACAGCATATCAAGTCCGCAGCCATACACAGCAAAACGCTGAATATGCTGACCGCCAGCGCCCTGAATCCCTGCATATACACCGAGAGCACAAGCAGCATAGCCATGATTATAAATCGCTCGAGATAGACCTTATTAGGCTCTCGCGCAGTAAAATTCGTCATTTTTTAAAGAGTTCCTTTCAGTGCGGTGTTTACCGCTTTCATATCGCTCGCATAAAACAATCCCGTGCCGGCAACCAGTACGTTTGCGCCCGCCCTTTTCGCGTCCGCCCCCGTATTTTCGTTGATACCGCCGTCAACTTGAATGTTCAGCGACGGGAAACCGTTATTATCCGCGTATTCGCGCAGCGCTCTGACCTTAGTCAGCATATCTGGGATAAAGCCTTGTCCGCCGTAGCCGGGCTCGACTGTCATTACCAGCACCATATCGCACAGCGGCAGGTACGGATATGCGTCCTCTATCGGTGTATTTGGCTTGACCGCCAGCGCGGGCGTCTTGCCCAGCTTGCGTATTCGCTTCAGACAAGCCCCGATATCGCATGAGCTCTCTAAGTGTATATCAATGATATCCGCTCCCGCCTCGGCAAAATACTCCGCCTGTTGATCGGGACGCTCCACCATTAAATGCACGTCAAGAGGTCTGCTTGTACATTTTTTAACGCTTCTCAGTATCGGCGTTCCATAGGATATCTGCTCCACGAAATGCCCGTCCATAACGTCGTAATGTATCCAGTCCACTCCCGCGTCCTCGCAGCGGCGTATCTCCTCCGCCATTTTCGTCATATCGCTCGCCAGCAGCGAGGCGGAAATTATAATATTATTTATAACTATCAGTCCTTTTTGACCGCTATCAGCGGAATTATCATCTCGTTTTTAGTCAGCCCCGCATGAGCGCCGACAAAGTTTTTGCAGTTCATATTGTATATCGAAACGGCGTCAACTGCTACCGCGATATAATCGCCCAGCATTCTGTCAAAGTGCGGGTGCGGAGTTCCCTTGCCGAACAATTGCCGTTCCTTGACCTCGGCTTTGGACATCAGCAAAAACTTCCCGTCAAAATGCTTTGCAAACGCAGCCTTTAGCTGCTCATCCATACCGTCCTTGACGAACAGATTAAGGCAGCGCGGCTCTATCGACGGCATTCTCACCAGACATTCCATTATATCGGGATAGTCCGTAACTACCGCCTTAGGGCTGTCGATATGTCCGTGATCCGCAGTGACAAGCAGCAGCGTATCGGACAATTCCCCCACTAGCTCCTCGACCGCTTTTTCAAGCTCGCGCAATGTTGTCTTTGCGGGCTCGCCGAAGCAGCCTTTGCGGTGCATTACAGTGTCGGGCTGATCCCAATAAGCGTGAATGTATTTCTCGCCGTCCTCCGCGCAAAGCCGCTTTATCTCGCCGCATAACGCACCGAAGTCCTTGGGATACGGATTGGCAAACGGCGCAAGATAATGCGATCTATAACCCGCGTCACGAATACGGTCGTGAATGCTCCAATACGGCACATACGTCCACGCAACGCTGTCGCCCTCTATCTGCTCGTTTGTATCAAAATCTTGATTAAGATAATACACGACGTTCCTGTCGATCTCGGGAAAATATCCCGTCCACCCCAGCCACGCCGACTGCACGGGAAACAGACCGTTGTCCATAGCCGTGGTCGCCGCAACGGTAGTCGGCGGAAACACCGAGGAATACGTTCCCGCAAGATGACTGCGGAAAAATCCGTCGGGCGCGAGGTTCGCCTCGATGATATTATTGCCCATTCCGTCAAGCAACAATACGACAATGTTCTTATACCGCTTATCCAACAGCCCGTCCACGAGCGGCAGGGTGGGATTGGGCGGCTCAACTCCGAAGTGCTTCATCATCGAGCAGGCGAGGTTGGCTATGCAATTATCATAATCGGGATATAAAATTTCCATATCAAACGCTCCTATCTGAAAGCGTTCCGCGTACTGGGCGGCTTCGCCGTCCTAGCTCAGCGGCAACTCTTCCGCTCACTTCGTTAGCTTCGTCGTCACCGCTGCTTGCGCTTCGCTTGGACTGCTCCCCTATGGGTTTTCTTTAATTTAAAGCCACATAAATCGGACGAGCACAGGTGCGTCGACAGACGTTTCGGCGGCTTTTGGCGGTTTCATGCGAAGCATAAAATTGAATCGCCATTAGGGCAATTCGAGCAAAAAACGCAGAGAGTTTCGGCTTCGCCGAAACTTAGCTCTTTTACACCATACAAATATATTTTATAATAAAATTGCCGTCAAGTCAAGAAGTAAATCCATTTTTTCACAGAAATTTTGTCAAGTGCGTTAAAATGTTCCAAACTCAGCGAAAAAAAGTAAAGATATTTGTGTATTTTTCTTTTTCGTTTCGCTTGACAATAATTTCTCATATGGTGTATAATAGTAACAATAATATTCTATCGGTTGATAAATATGAAGATTGTGTAGGAGGAAGAGATATGTTAAACTGTAACTTCAATGAGAAATTCATAAAGGAGGGCTTAACGTTCGACGACGTTCTGCTGATACCCGCAAAGAGCGACGTAACGCCGAATATGATTGACATCAAGACGCAGCTCACCAAGACGATCACCCTGAATACCCCCATTATGACGGCGGCCATGGACACCGTTACCGAGTCGAAAATGGCTATTGCTATAGCGCGCGAGGGCGGTATCGGTATCATTCACAAGAATATGCCGATTGAGCAGCAGGTCGACGAGGTGGACAAGGTAAAGCGTTCCGAAAACGGCGTAATCGTGAACCCGTTCTTTCTCTCTCCCGACGATACCGTCACCGATGCGGACAAGCTTATGGGCAAGTACAAGATAAGCGGCGTGCCGATCGTTGAAAACGGCAAGCTGGTCGGTATCTTTACTAACCGCGATCTTCGATTTATCTCCGATCCTCAGCAGCATATCGGCGAGGTCATGACCAAGGAAAACCTCATCACTGCGCCCGTCGGGACCAATCTCGAACAGGCGCAGGAGATACTCCGCAGACACAAGATTGAAAAGCTCCCGTTAGTAGATGAAAATGGCTATTTAAAGGGATTGATAACCATAAAGGACATCGAAAAGTCCGTTCAGTACCCGCACACCGCGCGCGACAAGGGCGGCAGACTGCTCTGCGGCGCGGCTATCGGCATCACTTCCGATGTACTTGACAGGGCGGGTGCGCTCATCAAGGCACAAGCGGACGTACTTGTTCTTGACTCCGCGCACGGGCACTCCAAGAACATTATGGTAACATTGGATAAGGTAAAGAACGCATTCCCCGACACTCCTGTTATCGCGGGCAACGTAGCGACCGCAGCGGCTGCTGAGGATCTTATCAGGGCGGGCGCTGACGCGGTAAAGGTCGGTATCGGACCGGGCTCTATCTGCACGACGCGTGTTGTCGCGGGCATTGGTGTCCCGCAGATCACAGCGGTGTATGACTGCGCATGCGCAGCGGCTAAGTACGGAGTTCCGATAATCGCGGATGGCGGTATCAAGTATTCCGGCGATATCGTCAAGGCGCTTGCTGCGGGAGCAAACGTCGTAATGCTCGGCTCGCTGCTCGCGGGATGTGAGGAGGCTCCCGGCGATGTTGAAATTTATCAGGGGCGTTCGTTCAAGGTATACCGCGGCATGGGAAGTCTCGCCGCTATGAAACAGGGTTCCGCCGACAGATACTTCCAGGGCAACGCGAAAAAACTCGTTCCCGAAGGTGTTGAGGGTCGTGTGCCGTATAAGGGGTCGGTAGCCGACACCATTTTCCAGCTTGTAGGCGGTATCAGGAGCGGTATGGGCTACTGCGGCTGCCCTACTATCCCCGAGTTGCAGGAGCGCGCGGAGTTTGTCAAGATCACAGGCGCGGGCTTGAAGGAATCCCACCCGCACGATATCTACATCACCAAGGAAGCTCCCAACTACTCGGCGAGTATTTAACGTTTTAAGCGTAAGCATAGCAAAGCGGAGAGCAAAACTCTCCGCTTTTTGTATCAAGCGTTTCTCGCGTACTCCAGAAGCTCTTTCAACCGCTTATTATCGGTAAAATCCACTGGAGTATCGTAGGCGGCAAGCAAACCGCGCGTTTCCTCGTCGGGGTCTTTGATCTTCTTTAAATGCGATTTCAGCATATTCATCAGCAGTTTATCGGTGCTGCCAAGCCTGCTATAATCGAAACCGCCGCGCAGATAAAAATGTGCGACAGCTTGTCGCTGCTCGACGGTGAGATTTTTCTCCCAGAACGGGATAATGTCCTTGTCCGCACCCGAGCTTGAGCCCACCGCGAATAGGATCAGCTTCTTCCCCGAGAGCCGTGCAAGGTTCTTCGTTATCAGCTTTGAGCCGTTTATCGTCCCCGCGTAGCACCCACCGCCGCATATTATCATATCATAGCCCGAAATGTCGGAAAATGCGGCGTTTTCCTTAATGTCACAGCTCAGCTCCTCGGCTATCCATTCGGCGTAACGTTTTGTGTAGCCGTACTTCGACTTGTATACAACTATTGTTTTCATTTGTCTTCCTCCTTTAACTCGTTAAGGCGTTCGCACAGCTTTGCCAGCGCGGAACAATACGCTGTTGTTTCCTCTTCACTAAGGCACTCGAACAGCCTGAACACGAACTCCTTGTTCTGCCCTTCCTTTTTGGTGCGGATATTGTCGGCGGCGGGAGTTTTCACGAGACGTATCGCGCGCTTGTCCTTTTTATCGGGAACGACCGCGAGAAATCCCTTGTCGATAAGCCTGTCGACAATCTGCCTCATACTTTGGTGCGTAACTCCTGACATCTCCGATATCTGTTTCAGTGTCGGCGGCTCGGGGAACACGTCGATCATCATTATCGCCAGCCATTGCTTGGCGGTGATATCCTCGAGACCGCTGTCCATGATCGCCTGCAAGCGGTTGGCGCAGATGAAGATATTTATATATGCGATAAGCCGCCGATCCATATTCTCAAAATCGTACATAGCAAAACCTCCGTTAGGTAATATATTGCCTATATAGGTATTATACTGCATATATTTGGATTTGTCAAGTATTTTTATAAAATGTGAGGTTTTCCGAAAATTACCGTCTAACAAGTGAAAGGGGGAATAAACAAATGCCGAACGGTGAAAGTAGCTACCGCCGTTTTCTCACAGGCGACGACAACGGTATCGTCGAAATAGTCCGTGACTACAAGGATGGACTTATGCTCTACCTCAACAGCTTTGTGCGCAATCTTACCGTTGCCGAGGAGCTTTGCGAGGACACGTTTGTTAAACTCGCGGTAAGGAGACCGCATTTCTGTGAAAACTCGTCATTCAAGACGTTTCTCTACACTATCGGACGAAACACCGCAATAGATTATCTCAGAAAAACTCACGGAAACGTTATTGCGATAGAGGAGCTTTCCGATACACTCAACGACGACAGGGAGAGCTTAGAGCAGTCATACATACGCGAGGAGCGCAAAATTGCCGTTCACCGCGCAATGGAAACCTTGAAGTCCGAGTATCAACAGGTCCTATGGCTCACCTATTTCGAGGAGCTTTCCAATAAAGAGACCGCCGCCGTGATGAAAAAGAGCGTTCACAACATAGAAACACTGGTCTACCGTGCGAGAATAGCACTGAAAACAGCACTTGAAAAGGAGGGCTTTGAATATGAAGAATTATGAAGAAATGGCTCAAAGTGTATTAAAGCGCAGAGACATTGAGATAAAGCGCCGCAGAAGAGCGTTCCTTATCGGAGCGCCGTGCGCGGCGGCGGTACTTGTCGGAGTTGTCGGTATAGGCGCGGCGGTTGCGTCCTCGCCTATGCGCGGAAGTTATCTCAACCTCGCGGTGGGAAGAGACGACACCGACGCCAATGATACGGGCACAAACGCCGTAGGTATTGAGAACAGCTATCCAAGCTACTCCACCGAAAACGCTCCCGCAAGCTCCGCCGTTCACGATGAGATAAGCAGTGCGGGGAACAGCGACAACTGTATTATTCCACCCGTTTCCGAAAACAGTGGCGAGATCGCTCCTGTATCTACTGCGGATATCGCCATTGATTACCCCGTCGATACCGATCCGCCCGTCAACGACTACACTAACTCAAATGCGGGTATAAATGATATAAAGGTGCTTGAGCTTGACGAATTCAAGGTAAATAAGATAGTTGATGTATCGGCTCCGGATGATTTCGTTCCCTACACGCTTGAACAGCTTGACAGCTTTTACGGCTTTCGTTTCAACCGTCTCGGCGAGCTGTACCCGAGCTGGAAGCTTTCCTATGACAAGCTCGGAGTTTACAGGCGCGAGACCAACGACGGCTTTGTCGCAAAGCTTGAAATGTACGATACCTGCAACACGCTCAAATACACCACCGAAAACGGCGCCGAGATAGCGGTCGCGGCGCAGTACGGAAAATTTGAGCCTGTGAGCGACGATATGCTCACTGATGATAAACCCGTTAAAATTCCCACACCCGAAATAATCAACGAATATGACGAGAACGGGAACCTTATCGGGCAAACTACTCCTGCCTACGACCCAACCAAAAATCCAAACACTCCCACTCCCGACGAGGGCGTGTCCATCGTAAACGGCTACGAGGCTCTTATCTATCGCGATGCGAACGGATTTTTCCTTGCCGATTTTGATATGACCTCACGTGTAAGAATTACAGCCGAGGGACTTTCCGAGGAGGAATTCCTAGAGGTTCTCGACAACTTTACAAAATAATTCCGTACAGCCACGCGCCCCGTTCGCAAATGAACGGGGCGCGTTATTTTTATGTATCAGCTTACCTTGCTCTCGACCGACTGCATCCATTGCGTAAGCTCGGCGATCTTGTCGTCGGCTTGAGCGTAGCCGTCGCGGTAGGATTCCATTATCTTACCGCCGTCCTTCTCGAACTTTGAGATAGCGGGCAATGTCGGGCGGAATATGAATATTCTGCCTTGCTCCTCAAGATACTCCATAAGCTCGACAGTTTTCCAGTAACGCTCCACGCGCGACAGGCAGGCATCCTCAAACGCGGGATAGTCCTTGTACATCGCGTGTATCACCTTGCGAAATTTAGCGTAATCCGTCGGCGCAACCGTGCTGTCGGGCTTGGTGAGGATTATTACCAGCTTGTCGCACCCCATATCAAGAGCGCGTTCTATCGGGATGCTGTCCGCGATAGAGCCGTCCAAATAATGCCGTCCTTCCATTTCCACCGGCTCGCATAGCATAGGCACGGAGCAGGTCGCCTTGCAGATAGTCAGGAGACGCTCGCAGTCGTTTTCCTCGGAAAAATATTCCGCCTCGCCTGTTTCCATGCAGGTACAGACGTATTCGGTCTCGATGCCGCTGTGAAAATATGTATCGAAATCAAAAGGAAATTGCTTGTACGGATACTCAAAAGCCATTTTATCAAGATTTATCAGCTTTTTTGAGCCGAGGAACTGCTTAAGTCCGTAATACGATTCGCTGCGCGGTACGTTTATCATTCGGCAGGTTCTTCCCTTTTGCCGGGAAACGTAACTCATCGCGTTTCCGCCGCCTGCAGAAACGCCGATAACGTATGGAAAGTAAAGTCCGTTTTCCATAAGGCGGTCGAGAACTCCAGCGGTGAAAATGCCGCGAACCGCTCCGCCTTCAAGTATAAGTCCCGTTTTCATGTTTCATCACCAAACCTTTGTTGTAATTTTTGATATAATTTATAACGTCTCCCAGAGTATGTATTTCGGGAGTACCTACAAAGCGTATGTCGAAATTATCCTCAACGCTCACCGCGAAAAGCAGCAAACTCATTTTGTCAAGCCCGAGACCGTCCGTCAGCACGGTGTTCTCGTCAAACGGCATATTTGCTATCTCGGGCGAAATCGTTGTCAGTATAGCTTTAAGCTCCTCGGGAATACTCATGGCCGTACCCCCTTTATTTCCGAGATAGCTGTGTCTATGCGCCTTATCTCAGAGTTGACCCATTCCGCCGACATCACGGAATTTCCGCTCGGCAGTATCGGTGCGCCTACCATAATATTATGCCGGCGGAACGGCTTGTATTTCGAGCGGCTGTACTGAGCGGCTATCGGAACTATCTGTGCGCCCGACAGCAGCGACATCAACGCTGCGCAGTCGTACTCAGCGCTCTCCGCAAATATCATCACGCTCTCGCCGTGTTTAAGACGTCTTAACGCCTCATGTATCCATTCGGTATTGAACCCGCCGTCCGCGACTATGACCTTCCGCGTACCGATAGTGCGCATGACAGTACAGCCGAGATATTCGTTCCGCGAAAGGATTACAGAGCACTTCAACGCTCCTGCCAGCGAGACCTTTTCACGTGCGGAGATCTCCCCGCAGACGTATATCTTCGGCTTGTTATCGGCAGTCTCACCGTCGGGACGGTGTATTTTCGGGCAATTCACAGCCCTGAGATACAGTCTGAAAAGCTTATTCCCGAGTTCTCTCGTACCCCGCCCCTCCTTTGACAAATCATTACACTTTTAAATATTATATCATCGAAAAATTAACTTTTTGTAAACTTTTGCGTTGTAAACATTTTTTATGAAAACCTAACAAAAAATAAAAGAGATACCGGACGTGGATTTGTTGAAAAAATTGCATAAAGAACCCGCGCAGCTTTTCAAAGCTCCGCGGATTTATTATTGTAATTCAGCCTATCTTCTCGACGGTATACCCCGCCTGCTCCACATAATCTATAATATCGGGCGTTGCGGCGTAGTGCATTGCCCCGACAGCGACAAATGCCTTTTCGCCGTTTTTCAGCGTATCCGTGACGTATTTTGCCATTTTTTCCTGACGATTCTCGTACATCTCGAAGTAAAACTGCTCGTACTGTTCGACAAGCTCCTCAGGCGGCTCGTCGGTGGAGAGCAGACCCTCCAGTGCTTCGATATCGCCGCTCGCCCACGCGTAATACAAGTCTTTCATCTGCTGTATCTGAACATCGTAGTCGGTGCGTACCGTTTGGGTGAGCATATAAATTTGCAGCTCTTTTCCCTCGTTAGCGTTTATCTGATACTGCTCCGCCGCGCTTTCAATCTCGTATATCTCCTTGTTGTGTTCCTTTGCGTAGGTCAGCAGCATTCTGTCCGTGCCGAAATCGGAGCTGAAGCCCGCGTCGTCCGCAAGCTTATTCGACAGCATACTGCTCCACACCGCGGGGATATAGTAATCGTAGACCATATTGTACAAGCCCTTGTCGATAAACCATTCGCGTATTTCCGAGTAGTCTTCGCCTATGTATTCAGCGGCGGTGCAACCCTTAAGCATCATAATCTGCATTGCCTCGGCAAGCTCTGCGGTGTTCGCCTCAAGCTCCTGCAAGTCCAGCTCGACCGCCAGAACATTGATTTCGTCAAGCGCTTTGTAGACCTTATCGGAATAGACGGCGTTCTCGGTGCCGACGTGCATTGTGCCGAGCATATATACCACGCCGCCCGTCTCCTTGTCGACCACCTTGAAGAACGGCGGACGCACTTCGTTTTCGGTTCTTCCGCACCCCGAAAACAGCATAACAGCAAATAATAAAACAACCGAAAATAATCGTTTCATTTTTTCTCCTTTGAACTGTTGTGTAATTTTATCTTCCATACCGAGAAGAACGCAAGCACGGGCAGATCGATAAGCGAGACCACGCCAAGAGTTCTTCTCAGCGCGTCGGGAAGCGCGCTGTCCGTTATTCCCGCAACTCCCGTTATCATCCCGATAATGCCCGAGATCATCAGACAGACCGCAAATCCCAGATCGACCGTTTTCTTTTTCATATGAACTCCCCCATTCGCATATTCACTCGCCGTTTCTGCGCCTTTTCGAGAAGTACAAATTTATCAGCAGCAAAGCTCCGGAGATCAGCGCGCAGATCGAGCGCCCGTTTTCCTTGTCGAACATACACAGAACAACAAAAATTATAAGTATAACGCTTATGACTATTGTCAATACCCACTGTCCTTTTTTCACGGTAAACACCTCATTTCGTTTCGTAGTTTATGACCGCGTTGTTGATCTTGACATTGCTCCTGATATAGCGCCATTTTGCGATAACGAACATCAGCGCGGCGCTCACTATAACCGCAGCCGCGAAAATCACCGCCGCGATCGGCAGGGAAACTCCGAAGCCCATGCGCATTACCGTATCGCCGCCGATAGTGGATATCAGCACGATAGGCAGCGCCGCGACATAAACGCAGGCTACTCCGCCGGCGGGAATATTCGAGAACAATATCGATACGATGAGCTCGGGAGCAATGATGAACGTGCCTATCAGCAGCGTGTCAGCGAACTGGGAAGCGTCCGCGCCGATAATTCCCAGAAAGAAAAAGTACGCGGTCACGGTCACAGCTGAAACGCCGATCGTTAAGATCATTATAAACGTCGGCACGGACTTGGTGTACAGCTCCTTCGCTATCGGGAACGAGCGCACAAGCTTATTGGCGGCGATATCGCGGCAGCCGCAGATAAGCCCCATTTCCGTCATAAAGAACGCGGGGAAGAATATAAACATTTTCGGGAACATATACTCCTCCGCCGAGGTCTCATCGTGAAGTATAAACGGCAGCGTCGCCATAACCAGCGATAGCGCTATGCCGAACCAGAAGCATAACGGCATTTTCTTCCAGCTGTCAAAAAGAAACTTCAAGCCTTTCATACCGTTAATCCTCCTTGCTCCAGCGCTTTTCCGCCGTCGTCGTCACAACGATAAGCGAAATAATGTAGAACGCCGCCACGACCGCGCAGACTATTATCGTTACATTAAGCGGCAGCGATGCAAAATCTTCATCCTCGCTGCCGTTTATGCCCGCGTAGAAGCCGTATGCAAAGCCTATCACCACAAACGAGCCGATCCTTATCCACGGGGACTTCATATGGCTTGTTAAATTCACAAGCGCTATCATAAAAAATCCCGCTGCAGTCATTACTACGATTATATAATGTTTGAACACCAGTCCTCCAACCGCGCCGTACAACGCTATCGGGAAAAGCGACATTATATTCGAGAACAGTATCGCGCGCTTGAAATGCTCCGCGCCGCCCGCGACCGAATGAAAAAACCTGTATCCGGGATTTGCGGGAAGATTTCCGTTGAACACCGAGCTTACCAGTCCGAAGCCGAAGCCCATAGCAAACGCGCCGCAGACCAGCGGGATACATCCCGTCATAAATCCGGTGAAGCCGTCGTTGTTTATGACAAGCATCAGAACTCCCGTGATCAGCAGCGCCGCCGTATTCAGCGCCGACAGCGCGAAGTATTGCTTGATAAAATCCTTCCCGTAAAACAGCTTGTAAGAATTGAAATATTTCATCGCCGTTCCTCCGCGTATTTCAACATTCCTATGCTCAACTGCTGGAGCGTAGGACGTTCGCATACCGCGCCCTCCGCCTCGAAACGGTTTTTGTGAGCGGCGAGCGCCAAGCCCTCGAACACCGTCTTGTTGACGTTATGCGACAGCATAAGCGCCTTTGAGTTATCGTAGTCGGCAGCGTCGCCGCGCACGATGACATACTTGTCCTTTAAGTCCTCGACGAAGCCCTGCTCGATTATCTGCCCCTTGTCCATAAACACGGCGTAGTCGGCGGCGTTCTCCATATCGGCGATATTGTGCGTCGAGAATAAGATCGACTTCTCCCCGTCGCCGTCGTCGAGATAACCCCTCATTCTGTCGCAGAGCCTGTCGCGCATTAACGGGTCGAGCGAGCTGCCCGGCTCGTCGAGTATCAGCAGATCGGTCTCCCGCGCGAACACCGCCGCAAGCGCCGTTCTCATACGGTTTCCGTCCGACTGCTTGTACATCGGCTTTGCTTTTTTTGTGTTCTCGTCGTCGACCTCAAGCTCTTGACACAACTTATTAAAGCGCTCCCTGTCGAATTTCTCATACGCTACCGACATTGCCTCCGCGATATCCTTAGCTTTCCAAGCGGCGGGGAAGAACCCCTGAGCCGCACAATAGCCTATCCTCTCGCGAAGCTTTGCGCTGTCGATATCCGTATATTCGCCGAAATATGTGACCTCGCCCGCGTTCGCGTGAATAACTCCGCAAAGCACGTCGATAAGCGTGGTCTTGCCCGCGCCGTTCGCGCCTATAAGCGCGGTCGCAAATCCCTTAGGCAGCTCAAGGTCGATACCCCCGAGCGTGAATTTGCTGTATTTTTTCGTAAGTCCCTTTGACGTTAATATCGTATCCATACGCTCACCCCGTAATATCAGTCGAATTTGTATGCCTTAGCCCCGTCCGCAAATGCCGCGTACACTTTTTCAAGTGCATCCATTGCGGTCTTTTCGTCGGGGTAAGTTCCTGCGATGACCTGACCGCCCATTCCATCCGCGCCCGCGATTATCATATATTTACCGTCCTTGCCGCCGCCGATATTTCTCTGAACCACAAACAGGCGCGCGTCAACTACGTTTTTTCTGTCCTGCGCATATATCAACATAACTTGATCCTCCTTATATCTCATACAAAACCGTAATCATTTTGATAAGCTCCTCGCGTGAAACGCCCGCCAGCTTAGCGCTTTCCATAGCGTTCTGCAAATGCTGCTCGAGCAGCCGCAAATGCTGCTCGCGAACCATTTCCCTGTCCTGCGGGTTGACTATATACCCCTTGCCCTGAACGGGAGATATCAAACCCTCATCGGACAACTGCTCGTACGCTTTCATCGTCGTAATGACGCTTATCTTCAAGTCCTTTGCAAGCCCCCGTATCGACGGCAGATACTCGCCCTCGGCGATAGACCCGCTCATAATGTCGTCTTTGAACTGTGTGGCGATCTGCTTATAGATCGGCACGTCGCTGTTCTGCAAAATCTTCATTTGTTCACCTCCCTGTTTATGGTGTTTATATGTTATATATACAGTATAAACTCTTTTGAAGAATTTGTCAAGTACTTTTTAAAAATTTTTTTCAAATCACAAACCCCGTATTCATAAGCGAATACGGGGTTTTAATTTTGTTACGACTTTTCGTCATCGTCGCGGAGATCGTCGTTGTAATCCGATAAGTCAATATCGTTGTTTACGCAATAGTATACAGCCCGCGCGGCAAACTTTGAGGGCGAAAGATTTTGTGAGAGCGCGGTTTCTCTGACCTTATTAATGTTGTCTGAATGCATAACCACACCTAATGTTTTATATTTATCTTTCCCCGATTCTTTGTATTTTTTATCGGCACGTCTTTGTGCTTCGCTTCGCATAGTAAGCACCTCTTAACTTAAAATTTAACATCGGCAGTCAGGAACTTTTGTCCTCATCGCGTAAAGCGTCACTGTAATCCGATAGGTCTATATCGTTATTTGCGCAGTAAAAAACAGCCCGCGTTGCGAACTTCGAGGGTGTCAAGCCCTGCTTTAAAGCAATCTTCTTTATTTTTTCAATGCTATTTATATGCATTTTGGCGCCCAGCACCTTATACATATCCTTTCCCGATTCTCTGTATTTTTTATCGGCACGTCTTTGAGCCTCACTTCGCAAAGTACACACCACCCTATCTTATATATTGTAACAGATTTTTTTTTATTTGTCAAGTGTCGGAAAACTGTCTGCATAGTCATATTTCAAAACGAACCATACATTTTAAAAAAAATCAAAAAAGCTCTTGACAATATCTCCCTAAAGTGATACAATATAAAAGAAAGAGAGGTGAAAATAAATCGCACAACATATAAATTGTTGAAAGGAGATGATCGTATGGAGATACGCCGACAGCTTTACGAGGCGTACTGCGAGGGCTTATTAAGCGTTGAGCCGCCGCTTCCCTCCGCGTTCGATGAGGGCAGACTTCACCGCCTTAAGGAAAGTCTCGGCATTACGGGCGAGAACGAGGAACGTTTCGACAACGTTTTTGCAGCCTTTACCATTGACGCGGAAAAGCGCGGTTTCTACGCCGGGCTAAAGGTAGTTCTGCGGCTGCTTTCCGAATAACAAAGAGGGAGCATAAAAAGAGCCGATAACCCTACTGTGCGCAAAAAACTCCCCCGACTGCTCTCGGGGGAGTTTCGTATTTTCTTTAAAGTTATCAGTCACCCGCTACCGCGTAAATACGCTCCATCTCTATTTCGGGAGTAAGCTCGCCGCGGTCGTTGTAGCCTGCGGTGATCGTCATACCCATTGTACCGTTCGGCAGATTGGTGAAGTCGAGAGGGTTCTGCGCCACGACCTCATATTCAAATGCCAAGGTAATTGAGGCGGGAACACCCTCGATAGTCGTAAACACGATACGGAAGCTGTCGCATTCCCTGAACGCGAATGCCGCCGCCCGGTCGTTGTCCATAAGCACGGGATCAACTACCTTTTTGCGTTCCTTGAAAGAGGGCAGACCGTCATCGTCAAAGTCGTCGGAATATACGTTTTGCACCGCCAGCATTTTGCCGTCGGGTACTCCCGCGGTAAGCGTAAGGTTTCTGTATGTGAAGTCGGGAGAGGTAGGCACGCCCTCCTCATCGATACCGTTATACACACTTCCCGTGAGCACAAAGGTATTTTCGTCCTCCTGCGCCAGATTAAATATAAAAACGGGCGCATAGATAATATTCTGGTATGTAGCCAATATCTCGGTAAGCTCCTCGGCCGACATACTGCCGCTTTCGTTGGCGTTCATGCGGTTCACTATTTCGGACAGCGTCTCATTGGCGTTAAAGTCGGCGGTGTATATTCTCGTTACGGACATATTTGTGCCGTCCGTCTGCGGGATATCTCCGCAGAAAGCCAGATCGTGGGAATTCATTATCAGCACAAGATATAATACCAATGCCGCCATAACAATCACCACCAGAATTATTCCAATAACAACTTTCATAAATACTCCTTATTTAAACAGAAAATCCAAATGCTCGTCAGCGCGGTTCTCTGTGCAGCGCTACATTCGCCTTTTGGATTTTCACTATACCTTTTATAGTGAATTTTAAATTCGCAGTAATCAAACGCAATAAAGATTGGTATCCCAGTCGGGTATATATGGGTGATGTCTCATATAAAGCTTGTATTTTTTATTCATTTCGTTTACCAGCAAAGGGAGCTTAAACATATCCTCGTTTCGGTGATATAATGCAATATTCAGCTTGGGCTTAAAGTTAGCGATCGTTTCCGACGCTCCGCGGAGTGCGTTTTCCTCCGAGCCCTCGACGTCTATCTTGATGTAACTCGCCTCCCCGCCTTGGAGCATTGTATCAACCTTCATCATCTTTACCTCGCGGTATCGTGCGGGGTTTATGATCTTCCCCTCCTGCGGCACCGCGCGCGAGCTTCTTCCCGCCCGCAGACTGAACGCTGCGATAGTGTCCTCGTCCCACGCGCCGACGTTATACGCCTCTAACAGCGCCGAGCCTATCATATACAGCCGCCGCTTGAGCTTGCGGTAATTTTTCACGTCGGGTTCCATAGCATACAGCTTTGTAAACTGCATTGAGGTCTCATTCAGGAATTCGATCAGCGTGTCGCCGTTATACGCGCCGAGGTCGACATACGTTTCCTCGATGCCTATATTCATCAAGTCAAACTTCTCCTCAGAGGGCGTTTCGACAGCCCGAAGATATTTCAGATCGCCGCTTAATTTATAACGTATGACATTCTCAAAAACGCGTTTGGATTGTTCGTCCGCGAGCAGATCGTAAACCTTTTTCAGATTGCTCTTATGCTCCTGCGCGTATCCGAGGTCAAACAGACCGTTTCCCACAACCGGAACATTCGGCGCGTACAGTTCGTGCTTTTCCGCAATTTTGTATATTTTATCCATGATTTCGGGCAGTTGAGTGCCAAAGCAGACGAGGATAATAAAATCATCGTACTCCGCTTCTATCTCGGAGAGCTTTTTAACACGGTAGCCCAAAAAATCATGACCGCGCACAAAATCGTCGCTTGCCATAATATCAGCAACGGGAATATTCTTTTCGTCAAGCGCGGCTTTGATTTTTTCTGCGCCGTCGCCCATGCCGTAAAGCACTATCTTCTTTCCGCAGGAGCCGAGACGTTCCCACAGATCGAAGCCGATCTCATCAAGAAAAAACGCCATTGCCAAACCTCCAAACACAATGGATCATCATTAGGTCATCTGGATCTGACCTATTTCTTTCGTACACTCAACAAACAAATCGGTAATAACGGAGCTGTCAATATGATATTTTTCCGCCATTTCCTCAAATCGCTCCCAATCAGCGTTGGTATAAGACATGGCCATTTCAAACACGTCGCTGTAAATGCCGCCGCGTCTCAGCAAGCCCTTTTTGATATCGTTCGTGAGCGGGAACTCGTCCAACGCCTGCGCAAGTGCGCGTTCGCCGCCGAGCACCACCATTGACAGCAGACCCATAAGGTAGAACGATTCCGACTGATCCTCCGCCTCGGGTATCAAAAGCGAGATTTTCTTACAGAGCTTCGCCATAAGCAGCGATGTTTTCATCGCTTCGACATTATCATTATGGGTAAGTTTCTGCATACCCATAAGATACACCCATTCGCGCAGATAGTCCAGACCAAGTATCAGTATCGCCTGATTTATTGACGACACCTTATTTGACACCCCGAAATACGCGGAATTGATAAGGCGCAGAATTCTTTGGCACATTGCCGTATCGCGGGACATTACCTCGACTATTTCGCCGATATCCGGCTCGGGCTCGGAGATAAGCTGCATTACCTGCATAAGGTTCACGGGCAACGGCTGGATGCTGCTGCCCGACATAATAGCGGGCTTTGCGAAATAGTAGCCCTGCATATATGTACAGCCAAGTTTTTTCGCGTACTCAAACTCCTCACGCGTCTCGATTTTCTCCGCGAGCATGAGCTTATTGGAGTATCGGCAGACGTAAGCGGTCTCCTCAATAGATTTCTGGGGAGTTCTGAAATCGATCTTGACAAGGTCGCCCAGCTGGAAAAGTTCGCTGTATGCATTGGAGTACTCGAAGTCGTCCAGCGCGATCATATAGCCAAGCTCCTTAAGCTCCTGGCATGCATCGAGAAGATCGTCGTCTGTAAGCTGATTTTCCAACACCTCAACGACCAGTATCTCCGGCGAGAGCATTTTCGGGATACCGCGTTTAAGGAGGTTGCCCGTAAAGTTAATAAAAGCTCTTGCGTTGCCTATGATATTCTTCACGTCCAGTCCGAAGAACGCATTCGTCACCACGTCGGCGGTAGACTCGTCGCCAGAAATGCCGTTATATGCGTTTTCCTGCCCGTTGCTGCGGTAGAGCAGCTCGTAGGCATAGACGTTGTTTTCGTTATCAAAGATCGGCTGCCGAGCCATATACACATTCATATAAACGCCCCCTAAAATCTATACACATTTTATTATACTATATTTTCATAATTTTTTCAAGCGATACTAAACGGCTTTTGCGAGAATAGCGATTTTTTGTGTATTTTTCACAAAAAAACAGAGAAAAATTTTCTGTTGTGTGTGGTTGATATAAATCGAAATTTATGTGAGCAACTAAATAATTTAGCTTTCGTCAATGCTTGAAGTTTATTAAGCTAAATAATAATTTTCCTCAATATCCTTCAACAATACCAAAAAATGTATATTTTCACTGTTTTAGTCAAAAATACAGATATCTCCCAAACCAATGGGGCGATCCATAAACAAATTGGAAAGGAAAAGTGCTTATGAAAAAAAGAAATAAGGACAGTCAGAACGGAAAGGCGCTTGTTATTGCGTCTGCGCTGGGGATAGCGGCTGTCGTGGTGTCGGTGATCGCGGCGTATAATTCTACGATGAAGCGGCTCGTTCCCACGGGGATAAGTTCGGGCGAAAGCTCGTGGGTCTACTCGAATAGCAGTTCGGACGTTCCCGTGCAGAATAACGTCTCGGGAGTGCCTATCGAGAGCAGCAAGCCCTCGTCAACGAAAAAGCCTACCTCAAGCGAACCCGCCGAGGAGGTCAACAAGCCGATAGTCGCCGTCGAGATCGGGAATGTTCTCCCCGTAACGGGCGAGGTATCTCACCCGTTCAGCAACGGCGAGCTTGTAAAATCCGAGACGCTCGGCGTGTGGAAAACTCACGACGGCTGCGATATCCTCTGCGACCTCGGCACAGATGTAAAGTCTATGTCCGAGGGCACGGTAAAGGAGATCAAGGATGATCCTCTTTGGGGCGTGTACGTTATCGTAGAACAGAGCAACGGGCTTGAGGTACACTATTGCGGACTTGCAAAGGAGCTTAACGTTAAGGCGGGTCAGCAGGTGAACCAAGGGGAGATCATCGGGAAAACGGGTGAGACTAACCAGTCCGAGGTGCTTCAGCAGCCGCATCTCCATCTCGGCGTAAAACGCGGCGGAGAGTGGGTTGATCCGATGTCGGTCATTGACACGTCAACGTGACCTCACAGGCTGTCGAATGTTTTCGGCAGCCCCGCGCTACATATATTCCGCTTTTTTACATATTTTACGTAAATTGCCACAAAAAATTGAAAAAAAACATTTGACAAATTGATTAAAATATGAGACAATATAAATACAAAGCAAAAATGATAAAATCATTTTGCAGGCTTTGTTTTTTAATAAGGATGTGGTGCAAATCAAACTTTTAAAAAGAGTCGCGGGACTGTTTCTTGCGGCGGTGCTCGCGATCGGCTGTACGGCGTATGCCGCGCCGTCTTCCTCGTCGGGAGCGTCAGGCTATGCTGTTACGGGCAGTTCTCGTCCGAACACACAGAATGGTGCGACGAGATGGACGGGCAGTTCGCCGCCCTCAGCAAACAAGAATTATTACATAGACAGCACAGTTAAAATATCGAGGGGAACTACAGTGACGTTCCCCGCCGGGAGCACGCTTGAGCTTCGCGAGGGTGCGAATTTGCAGGTCTTCGTCGGGAGCACGCTGGTGATACGCGGAGATGTAACCGTTCAGCCGAAAGCGCAGATGATCGTTTCGGGAACGTTAACGCTGGCGGCGGGCAGCTCGCTTGTAAACAACGGGAGCGTTTCGACGACGAAAAGCTCTACGCTGAGAATATCATCCGCATTCACAACGACGGGTGCGGCGACTGCGGTTTTGGGCGGCGAGGTACTGGTTTACAATTCGGGTGTCTACAAGAGCAGCGGCAGGACTACGCTTTCGGCGACCTCGGACGTTAAAGTAACGGGCAGCTGGCAGACGCTTGACAAGGGGCAGTTGTTCGCGAAGGGCAAGCTTTCGGTCACGCTTAGCGGAAAGATTGTCCAGTCCGGCGATTTGTGCTTGTACAGCAGGCTTGTGAACAGCGGAACTGTCACGCTGAATTACGGTTCAAAGTACCTGAAATCTCAAAGCGCGATGCTTGCGATCACCAAAAGCGGACGGATAGTCGACAACCGCTATTCGCCGCCCGTCGAGACACCGCGTCCCGAACCTCCGTCCCTAGGCGAAAACGTCAAGCTAAAGGGCATAGACGTTTCGAGCTGGCAGGATATAATCGACTGGAAACGCGTGAAAAATGCTGGCATTGATTTCGCGATACTCCGTTCCTCGTTTTATGTGAAGAAGGATAAGACCTTTGATTACAATATAGTCGAGGCGCAGAAAGCGGGTGTAATGGTAGGCGTTTACCACTACTGCTACGCGACGACGGTACTGGAGGCGCGCGAGGAGGCACGGTATTTCCTCAGCGTGATAGAGCCGTATGAGCTGGATTTCCCCGTGATACTCGACTTTGAGGATCCTTCGCAGGAGGACTTGGGCAAAAGCCGTCTTACTGCGATTGCAAAAGCATTTCTCGATGAGATAAAGAACGCGGGCTATTATCCCATGCTCTATGCCAATAAGCACTGGCTTACGACACTGCTGGATATGAACAGACTGTCGGAATACGATCTCTGGCTTGCCGAGTGGCGTAGCTCGCCGACATACAGCGGAAATTTCGGTATCTGGCAGTACTCCAGTGAGGGCAGGGTGTCAGGAATACGCGGCGACGTCGATTTGAACCTTTGTTACCGCGATTACTACAAGATCATAAGCGACGGCGGCTACAAAAGATAATATACAAATCTCCCGGGAGGATATCTCGGGAGACTTTTATATTCACGAAAACCCGCCAAACCGCATACAATATGTCATAACACGGCATATTCGGGAGGGGAGCTTATGAAGATACTGTTTATCGGCGGTGACAAGCGAATGAATTACGCGGCGGAGAGACTGTCCGCGGAATATGAGGTCGAACAGTTCGGCGAAAAAACGCAGGGCAGGTTCAGCGCGGTAGTCCTGCCGCTGCCCCTCACGAGAAACGGCAGGGAAATTCTCGCGCCGCTTTCCGATATTCCGCTTGAATTCGGTATTATCACCCGGTTTGCCGACAAGAACGCCATGATATTCGCGGGCGGGGAGTGCACCGTGTTAACGGAGATGTGTGCCGAAAACGGCTATATATTCGTCAATTACTTTGCCGAGGAAGCGCTGATTCTGAAAAACGCCGCGCTCACCGCTGAAGCCGCTAGCGCGCTGCTCTCGCAAAGCACCGACGGTGCGCTGCTAGGTTCGAGTTCGCTTATAACGGGCTACGGCAGGATAGGCAGAATGCTGGCGTACAGACTGGCGGCAAACGGCTCGTCCGTCACGATAGCAGCACGCCGCGCCGAACAGCGCACAGCTGCGGAACTTGACGGCTTTTCGTCGGTCAATATCTCGGATATCGGAGACGCTCTCGGAAATATTGACTTCATCGCGAACACCGTACCCTGCGCGCTTTTTAATGCCGAGCACTTTTCAGCAATGAAGAGCAGCGCTGTGTTTATAGAGCTTGCCACGCTTCCGGAGCAGTCATCCAAGCCGCTTGCCGAAAGTCATGGCATACAATACATTTACGCGCCCGGACTGCCGGGAAAGCACTCGCCGATAGCGGCGGGAGAGGCTATCGCCGAAACGATAGCGGATAAACTCAATATATGATCGCTTAGGATCAAAGAAATACCGCGCGTTTTGCGCGCCCAAAATAATAGAACACGACAGTGAAAGGATAGATCATGAGCGATATAGAGAAGCTTTCGGGACTGCGTGTGGGATTTGCGGTCTGCGGTTCGTTCTGTACGTTCGCCAAGGTTTTCGAGGAGCTTGAGGAGCTTGTTTCCCTCGGCTGCGAGGTCACCCCGATAATGTCCCACAACGCATACACGCTCGATACCCGCTTCGGCACTGCACAGCAGCACGCTGCGCGGCTGTACGAGATAACGGGCAGGACGGTACTCCACGATATCACCGCCGCCGAGCCCATAGGACCCAAAAAGATGTTTGACGTTCTGGTTATCGCGCCATGTACGGGCAACACCCTCGCAAAGCTGGCGCTCGGTATAACCGACAGCCCCGTATGTATGGCGGTAAAAAGCCACCTGCGCAATCAGCGACCCGTGGTCATCGCGGTGTCGACTAACGACGCACTGTCCGCCTCCGCAAAGAACATAGGAACACTTCGCAACTACAAGAACTTCTACTTCGTGCCGATGTTCCAGGACGATTGCCGCGGAAAGCCTTTTTCGATGATTGCGGATTTCCAAAAGATCCCGCAGACCATTCTTGAGGCACTTGATGGCAGGCAGATCCAGCCGATGTATTCCGTTGACGAGGAATAAAAACAACGCGCTCTGTGCTAAACGGAGCGCGTTGTAATTTTATTTTGACTTCATTTCCCAGTGCGCCAGAGTGATCGCTTCAAAGCCCTGCGGTGAGAGTATCGGCTTTGAGATGCGCTCCAGAGTCTCGGAGGAGAGTCTGCGGTTTTCCGCGAATTCTGCGCCCGCTTTTTTGATATCGGCAAGATACCCCTCGCGCTGGCGTTTAGCCTTTTCCGCGATGAACAGCTCTCCCTCGGGACACATTATCGCCGTGTAGTGACCGTCTCCGCATATCAGATCATACTCTTTAAGCAGCGCGGGGTACATGGGCTTTGCGTCGACATAGCCGCAGGTCGTGATCACGACAAGCCGCTTTTCATGCATACTTTCGTCGCGAAGCTCGTGGAACGACGCGTTTTTGTCTTCGACGAGATTTCCCATATACGGCAGCATAAACGGCAGACATCTGTCCGTCATCGCCTTTAGCTGACTGGGCATTCCGAAAAAGTACAGCGGAAAGCTCTCTATGACGACATCCGCTGCCTTGATCTTGCCGTAAAGCTCCTGCATATCATCCTGTATCACGCACTTGCCCTGCGTTTTGCTCCAGCAGGAAAAGCAGCCTACGCACGGCTTTATGTTCAGCTTGTACAGGTTTACATACTCAATATCGGTGCCTTCGGGAAAGCCGTTAAGAAACGCCTTTGTAATATTAAGCGTATTTGATCGTTCAGCCTTCGGGCTGCCGTTTAATACCAGAACTTTCATTTATTGAATCCCCCCTATTCCTCGCTTTGTTCCACGGGAAACAAAACCTCCGAACGCGCGTTTATACTGTAATAATACCGCCGTCCGCAGGCGGTGATAACACCCTCGCGAAAGCTTTCGGCACGGAGGTCTGCGCATTTCAGATTGTCGAAGATGTCCGAGCCAATGCGCTTTACGTAGGATTCGCGCCTTGTCCATGCTGTGAAAAACTCAGCGGGCTTGTGCTCCGAAGCGCGGAATTCGGCAAGCTCGCTTTCGGTCATAAACGCCTTTGCAAGCTCGTCCATTTTTGCGACCGAATACGGACGTTCGCGCTGAACATCAACGCCGATATTCGCACCCTCGCCTATTTCGATAACGCACATCGCGCATCCCTCGCTGTGGGATATGCTGAAATCCAGATCGGGACGGTTCGTGTGCGGTCTGCCGCGCTCGTCAAGCGTGATGACGAGCGTCGAGCGGTCTATCCTGTTCTTTTGCAGCAGGCTGTCCAAAAGCAGAAATCCGCATGCCGAGTCACAAAACGCGTTACCGTGTTTTAACAGGACGTCCTCAAAGTATCCGCGGCAGCTCTCATTGTATAACGCCGCCGCGCTTTCAATACGCGAGCGCATAACGCTGCCGCCCGTTACTATCGAAGCCGTAAGATCAATTATATTATACATCATACACCGCGCTTTTGTCCATTGAGGTAAACAGCATACTGCCCTTTGCCTTGATCGTGCCGTCTACCGAGATCACCGCCGAAAACTCATATGCTCCCGCGCCCGACATCGTGCATTTCACGTCTATCGTAAGCGTGTCGCCCGGGATAACAGGCTTCAAAAACTTGAAATCCTTGACCTTCAACAGCACATACAGCCTGTCCTCGTTATCGGCAGCGTCATCGGGCGCTATAACGAGACTGCAAAGCTGCGCCGCGCTCTCAATAAGCAGCACGCCCGGCATTATCGGCGCTTCGGGAAAGTGTCCGATAAAATACGGTTCGTTCACCGAAACGTTCTTGATACCTCTTGCGGAAATGTTCGGCTCTAATTCAAGCACACGCTCTATCATCTGGAACGGGGGTCGCTGTTTTATGCGCTTGTTGATCTCTAGCAAATTCATCATAAGCTAAGTCCTCCGTCAAGCACGATGACTTGACCCGTCACATAATCAAATGCCTCGGAGCAGAGCGCCGCAACGGTGTTCGCCACGTCCGCCGCGCTGCCAAATTTTCCCATGGGAATAGCCGTTATGTACTCGGCTTTCTTGTCCTCGGGGATAGCATCCATCATTTCTGTTTCGATAAAGCCCGGTGCTACCGCGTTTACGGTAATGCCGCGCGGCGCAAGTTCCTTCGCCAAGGTTGCGGTCATGGAATTCACCGCGCCTTTTGTCGCGGAGTAAACTCCTTGACCCTCCACCGCGAGAACGGAACTTACCGATGAGATATTAATTATCTTTCCGTGCTTTTTACTCATCATTTTGAGAGCCGCCTGCTGCGCACAGTGGAAGTAGCCCTTTATGTTTATATCAAGACTGCGCGACAGCGAGTCCTCGTTTATCATCAGCAGATACGCGTCGTCGACAACACCAGCGTTGTTGACCAATACGTCAAGCTGTCCGAATTCCTTCTGAATCTCGCGGAACATACTCTGAACTGCCTTTAAGTCCGCCGTATCCGCTTTATAAGCAACGGCTTTTCGGCCGAGCTTTTCTATTTCGGCAACAACTTCGGCGGCTTTTGCCTCGTTGGAATTGTAGTTCACCGCGACATCGTAGCCACATTCGGCGAGCTTGATGGCGCAAGCCCTGCCTATTCCGCGGGAAGCGCCCGTAACCAATGCAACCATAACGTCACCTCAATCAACTTTCTTCAGCACTACCGCCGAATACTGTCCGCCAACGCCGAATGCCGCCGCGAGAACATACTTGTACTTGCCTTCACTGAGCATTTTTGCCGCGCAAGCCGCCTGTTCCGCGCTTGCCGCCGCGCGTGCTTCTCCGAGACCGTCCTTGACCCGGATAACGGGAATATCGCCGAAAAGCTCCTTATACGCGTTCTTTTCGATATCGTCAATGTCGGGAACTCCGTTCGCGAATCCGCACGCTGCTTCAATTTCTTTGGGAGAGATACCCGCGGACTTGCAGGCTTCCTCAACAACCGCCTTTAACGCGCTTTCCGAACCCTTGACAGTGCCAAACTCAACAGATTTGTGAGCCGTCGCCCAGCCGACCAACTCGGCGTATTTCTTAGCGCCGCGCTCGTTCGCGCTGTTTTCGTTCTCGAGTATCAGCGAAACCGAGCCCTCGCCAAGGTTGCCGTTCAACAGACCGAGATTTCCGTACAGGTACTCCGTAGTATCGGTGTTTTCGTCCGTACCCGAAGCGACCATAATTTTCTCGTCGCCGTTTCTGATGACGTCCGCCGCATAGCAAAGGCTCTGCAAGCCCGCTTGAATACTGTTCGCGTTGGTAACGTTGTAGCCCTTTATTCCCGCGAAAATGCTGAAATACCCGCCTGCCGCGTTATATACGGTGTTCGGGAACGAGAATGCTGAGCCGCTTGCCGTGCCGTTTTCGATAACGTTTTTCTGGAAACCGACTATCTCGGTCATGGGACCGTCAGCCGTGCCTATGATTATCCCAATATCCTTTTCGTTATTCTCGGATATCGTGATGTTTGCGTCCGCAAGAGCACGAACACCGCTTATGAGCTGTAACTGCGAGAAACGGTCGAGCTTGCGGTAGAACGCCATTTTAATGCCGTGCGCCTTGTAGTCGTCGGAGGCGATTTCACAGCGCGGATTTCCCAACATCTCGCCGATACCCGTGATGAAGATTCTGTCCTTGTTGGTGCGGTTGGGTATCTCGCGCGGCTCCTTCGCGAATATGATAGAAGCGTTGTTTCCGCCGAACGCAAACGAGTTGGATGCCGCGTAGTTTATAGTCTTTTTACTCTTGATATTCGGCACAAAGTCGATAGCGCCCGCCTTTTCCCGGAGCGTTTCGATATTTTCTTCGGTGTAGCCGATAGTCGGGGGAACGGTGTTTTCGCATACCGCCTTGACCGTCAGCACCGCCTCAATAGAGCCGGCAGCGCCCAGACAGTGCCCCGTCATGGACTTGGTGGAGCTTACCGACAGATGGTCGTTCCCGTCAAAGAGAGTATGCAGCGACAGAAACTCCGCTTCGTCGTTCTTTGCCGTGCCCGTGCCGTGTGCGTTGATGTAGTCGATATCGTTCGGGGTAAGTCCCGAATTCACGATAGCGCGGCTGATAGCCAGCATCTGCCCCTTGCCCTCGGGGTCGGGAGCGGTTATGTGGTGGGCGTCGGAGGAAACTCCGCTGCCCAATACTTCGCAGTATATTTTAGCGCCGCGAGCCTTTGCGTGCTCGTAGCTCTCGATTATCAGAACGCCGGCGCCCTCGCCGAGCGTGATTCCGCTTGAACGATTGAACGGCGAGCAGGAGTTTTCATCAAGTGCGTGCAAGGCGTGAAATCCCGCAAACGCCAGCGACGAAAAGCTGTCCGAGCCGCCCGCTACAAACGCGTCAGCCTTGCCCGCGCGAATAAGATCGGCAGCGTAGGACAGCGAGATCGTTCCCGCCGCGCACGCGTTTACGATATTTGCAGTAGTGCCGTTCAGCCCGAAATGCTTAGCGACGTTGTTCGCGATAGCCGCCGCAGGCATTTTCAGAATATCGGCTTTATTTCCGCCGCCGTTTTTCAGCTCGTCGGTGAAATATTTGTCGATACTTGCCGCGCCGCCGACGCAGTTTCCGACGATAACGCCTATCCTGTCGGAACTCTCCTCGGTAACCTTATAGTCAGAGTCCGCGAGCGCCTCTCCCGCCGCCTTAATGCAAAGCAGGGACGAGCGGTCGTAGTCCTCGCCCGAAAGCTCCGAGGACGCTGCCGCGACCTCCGCGCCGACGTTAGCGTAACAGCCGTCGGTGTTGACAGATTGAACCTCGCGGATACCCGTCACGCCGTTCACCGCCGCGCTCCAGCACTTGTCGGTGTTTTCACCGAGCGCACACACCAGTCCCAGACCCGTGACAACCACTCTTCTGTTATCGTTCATATTATTCACCCTGATGATCCTCAACATACTTCGCAAGCGTTTCAATAGACTTGAAATTCTCTCTTGCCGCACCTGTCATCTGTACGCCGAAAAGACTGTCGATACCCGCGATTATCTCGATAGAATCAATTGAATCCAGACCGATATCGTCGCCGAAAAGCTCCGAATCAAATTCCAGCTCATCGGCGGGAATTCTTAAATTCTCCACCAGCATACCCTTGATCTTCTCGCAAATTTCCTGATTAGCCATTGTGATTTCTCCTTTGAATACTTATGATTTTTCGGCTTTATGCCGTGATTTACTTGCAGTACTGTCCGCAGTCGCCGTAGCGCTCGACCATTTGCGCGTACAGATCCCGAACCGATCTTTCCGCCTCGGCAATTATCTGCCGTGCGTATTTGCTGTGGCGCATATTCTCGGGGCAATTGCTTTCAATTGGCTCTCCGACGAGCATTTTCTGCCGCATACCAAACACGGGTGAATATGTACCGTATATTGCGCAGGGCACTATCGGCACGCCCTTTTTCGCCGAGAGCAGCGCCGCTCCGGGCTTGAATTCGTGAATTTCACCGTCGCGCGAAAGCCCGCCCTCGGGGAAAATCATCAGCGAGCCGCCGTTGTCCACGACCGCCTCGGCCGCCGCGTACCACGAGCCGTCCGCCTCGTCGAGATTTATCGGGATACTTCTGCACCACGAAATCATTTTTCCCGTCCGCTTTTTCTCATACCATTGTTTCTTGACGAGAATATACGGCTTATACCGCCAAAGCACGGCGGGTCCGTATGCCCCGTCAAAGTGATGGGTATGGTTGCCGACGAACACGCAGGGCATACACTTAAGCCGCTTTTTCAGCGTCTTATCGGTGAATATCACCTTTGGGCGAAACAGAAAATACACCGTCCACGTGATCAGCACCTGAAAAAATCTGCCCCAAAGCGTCTGCCTTTTGACGTTATTGTTCACAATACAATACCGCTCCCTTTAATTACTTACATTAAATATTATAACCGCCGAACGCTTTTTTTTCAATGGACAATTCCGCAACATATTGCCCCATAGAGGACAATATGTTGCGGAATGTGGCGTATCGGCGGTTTTTCTGCTATTTAAACAAATCGCGGGTGAATTTCGTCTGAGACTGTTGGCGCAATCAACAACAAATATGAACTTTTGTTAACATTCGTATTGCCAATCATTCCAAGTCAAGATCCTCGATAAGTCGGGAGAGTTCGGCGCGGTTTTTCAGCCGTATCCCCTCGCGGAGAAGCTCCGCATCTGCGGGATAGAGGGAGCTTATCGGCGTTTTATACACCGCGATCGGTTCTTCGCCGCCCTCCTCCATCAGCGCTATTTTTCCGTTATACTCGCACAGTATGAAGTACACCGCGTCTGCGGACGCTCCCGCAAGAGTTATCGTTTGCGATGCGAGAGAAAACGCTGCCGTAAGCACGATCATCTTTCCAAAATTTCCCATAAAAACAACTCCTTTGCAAATAATTCCGATATCGGTATTATCTGCAAAGGAGCGCGAATTATGCCGTTATTTTATTAATTAAACCTTGAGTTTCTGAATTTGCTCCTCGAGCATTGCGGATTGACCGCTCAACTCCTCGCAGGAGGCAGCCGTCTGCTCAGCGGTCGCGGAATTCTGCTGTACGACAGTGGATATCTGATCAATTCCGACCTTGACTTGCTCAATAGAATCCGCCTGATCATCGGCGGCAGCGGATATCTCGCCGATGTACTTGTTTGTACGGTCCGCAAGCTCGGTAACTTCCTTCATAGTATCCGCAGTGCTCTGCGCGATGACCGTACCCTTGTCTACCGCCGCGATAGTCGCGTTGATAAGCTCGCCCGTCTGTGCTGCGGATTCCGCGCTCTTTGCCGCGAGATTACGGACCTCGTCAGCTACAACCGCGAAGCCCTTGCCCGCAGCTCCTGCGCGAGCTGCCTCGATAGCGGCGTTCAGCGCGAGAATATTGGTCTGGAACGCAATATCGTCGATAGCCTTGATGATATTCTGTATCTGATCGGATTTCTCCTTGATCTCGTCCATAGCGACGAGCATATTCTTTACTTCGTCGTTCTGATAAGTGATTTTCTCGGAGCTTTGAACGGATATTTTGCTTGCCTCGGCAGCGTTCTGAGCGCTTTGCTGAACTTTCTCGGCGATCTCGTTGATAGAAGCCGACAGCTCCTCGATAGCTGCCGCTTGACGTGTAGTGCCCTCAGCGAGAACCTGCGAGCCTTCTGCCATCTGCTCCGAGCCGTTCTTTACGTCCTTGGAAGACTGATTGATATTTCCGATGATCTCATGGAGCGCACCCTCGATCTGCTCAAATGACTCGCTGATCTGAACGAAGTCGCCGAGGTATGTAACCTTGGGCTTTGCAGTAAAGTCGCCGGTAGCCATCTGCGAAAGCACATCGTTGATGTCCCCGACATACGAATTCAGCTCATTTTTGGTGAACTCAAGCTTGTGCACAAAATCGCCAAGCTCGTCGTTGCCGAAATTATAATCGGAATTCGGCTCGTGAAGAGCGCCGCGGCTCATGCTGTCCGCCAGCTTTTCCGCCTCCTGAATAGGGCGCAGAATAGTCTTGACCGCGTAGAATCCAACGATCACCAACATAATGCCGCCGACAACGACAGCAATTATTGTCGAAACAAGAATAAGCTGCACTCTGAGCTGATCGGCTTCGGCAGCCGAGAATCCCGCGAAATACGCGCCCACTACCTTATTGTTTATATCTAACATTGGGCGGTAAAGAACATAATGCTTCTGTCCAAGTATTTCAATGATATCCTCAAAGGTATTGCCGCCGTCGACAACGACCTTAGCAGGTTCGTCGGGGATAGTCGTTCCGACTGCTCTTTTGCCGTCGCTTATGATGGTCGTAGCGATACGGGTCTTGTTGTCAATTATCGTGATCTCTGCGGTGCTCTGCTCCTTTACCGCGTCTATCCAGCTGTTCTCGCTGAGGTACATACCCGAAACGGCAGCGCCGCCGTCAACGGTACCCTTGGCCGTCTGGAGCGCAAGTCCGCTCTTGGAATCGCTCACGACGCCTGTATATCCCGCGCTCGCTCTTGTGAGGTTAAAATCGGCAAGATCAAAGTTGTCCGTTTTCCAGACGATGTTGCCGTTCGAGTCCATAATAGCCGCGAAGTCGCTTTCGGTCTTTTTCTTTGAGTTAAAAAACGCGTCAAGATCTTCTGCGGGAGCGTCGGCTCTCAGCAACCCGCTGTATTCCATATCGGACAGCATATCTTGAACCTTTACTAATTGAGCCTCCTTGGCAGCAACGAGCGTGTTCATGCCTGTCTCGGTCTGTGATAGCATAAGCTTATCGGTGTTGCCTCCCGACAGCTTGACGGTAAACACATTTACAACAACAAGCGTCAAAACAAGGCAGATAATAATCGCCAATAATAACTTTCTTCCAATTCTCGAATTCATAAACCCAAGTCCTTTCCGGAAAATAGTTAATGTCGATAATTCGGCATAATATGTAATTATATTATAGCAAAATATCGCGTTCTTGTCAATAAGAGACGATAGGTGAAATTTAACAAAAAAAGAAAGGTAATTTTGGCGGTTGTACGAAATGCGCGATATATACTGAATTGGCGCAGATTCGGAAAAAATTACATTTTACGGCAAAAGGGCGAGACTTTTACGTTTCGCCCTTTATTAACTTAAAATCACTTGTTTATAAGCAGGATGAAACTGTTTGACACCCCAAGCCCGAGCATCTCGAGCCTATTCTCCATGCCTTTCATATTGTAGACTTCGACGACCGCCTTGACTATCTCGTCCTGCGGGATATATCCGCCCGTATAGCGTATCGCGATTACCTCGGAGGGGTTATCGAGACACGCGGCAAGCACGGTCTTGTATTCGTCCGCGTTTGCGGCGCAGAGACCGTTCGTTTCGTAGTACTCCCTGTCGGAATCCGCCACTGCATACCGTCCGACCGCGAGATCTAGCTCATACATCTTATCCTCGGTGTATCCCGTCATTTCCAGATCGTCCTCGCCCGCCTCGTAGAGGAAGAACGGTATTCCGCAGTTGGTCTCGTTGTTGGTGCAGTCGGTCTGATACCACTCTCCGTCGAGCTTTATTGCGTTCCACGCGTGCGGGAGGATATTGTTGAGATAACCCGTAATGACCTTTGCTTCAACGCCGCACAGATAACACAGCAGCTTATATGACAGCGCATATGACTGGCACACGCCCTTTTTATTTACGATAATGCCATAGGCGTTGAACGCGTCCTCTGCGTCTTTCCAGTCCTCGCCTTTGGTGTAGTTATTCCGCTCCGCCTCCTCAACTGCCTCGTCATCATAGACCGTGTTCGCATTAAAGTAGTTATACAGCGCGCTGCATTTCTCTCCGTCCGACATATCGGAGCTTACGGCAGTGCCGATTATCTCATTTGCCGCCGAGAACAGTTCCGCCTGCCGCTGAGCGATCTCATCTTTTGTGTAGCAGTACTTGACGTTCAGCGTAAGCGCGGCGTAATCAAATTTATAAGAGATAACGCCGAGCACATACGGGTTTTGATAGTACACCTTCTGGAAAACGTCGGCAAGATTTTCATATATTTGCATGCTCGGAAATGCCTCAAGCGGGATAGCCTCATTGCCCGCGATCAGGTTTCTTGCCAGCCACTCTTCCTCGACGCTGTCCGCAAAAGCGGGATATTCCGAGTTCTTGACAGCTGCCGCGTTTCCGTTTTCTAGGTGCTTTTCGGTATTTGCAGTCTGTCGCTCTATAAGGGTTTGGCTACCGTCGTCGGGTGCGGATACTTCCCCCTCGGGTTCAATTATGGTGGGAACGTCCGCAGTCGGATTGAATTCGGTATCGTTGTCGGGATCGGACTTGACGGAGGTGCTGTTCCCCGTGCCGATATGCCCTGTCGGAGCCTCGCCGTTTTGCTTGTCGGCGTAGAAATCCATGCGGTTTTCCTGTGCCATGGTGACAAATCCCGATATCGCCGTGCCCTCCACTGTGTATTGATACTCGGGAATTCTCGTGTCGATATCCAAGTCCTCATCTTCCGCGAGATAGGATTTTCCCCACAGGAACGAATAGGTTATACCCCTCTCGGTGACCGAACCGTCTATGTTCAGCACGCGCATGGTTTTCGGCAGCAAAGCCTCGTCCTCGTAGCGCTCCATCATAATATCGTCCTCGTCGATCGGTCTGAACGGCAGGATAAGGTCGGAGGTGTTCACGATATTGGACAGCGCACTCTCCTTGTCGCCGAAAACGGCGGTCACGAAATACGAGCCGTTCACGCTGTAATTTTGCCCGAGAACGTACTGCTCGCCCGTCACGGAGCGCTCATGCACCGCGAGACCGTGACCCGCTCCCGCGAAGTTGTCGAACTCCGTTTCGGTTGTGTTCGCGTCCTTGAGGAGATAACAGTCACCGTTTACGTCATACGCCTTTTCCGCTCCCGCCACAGGCTCGTTTGGCTCTCCCGTGCGGTTGATATCGGTGTTGCCGTAGGTGTACACGTTGTAGCTGTCCGCTCCCTTAACGGACTCCCATACGAGCTTAAACCGCCCTGCAGGGTCTACAACGCCCTTAAGCGTAGGCACGGGCAGCTCATGTTTGACTGTAAACGGGATAATTTTCGGCTCGTCGAGCTTGGTCGGCGTTTCGGCTTCGCTGTCATAACGCACCGCGATGTAGTAGATCGAAGCGTTGCCCCATGTCTCAACGCCGCTTTCAAGCATATCGTCGGTCTCCGCGTCGGTTGCGAGAGGCCCGCTTATCGGGGCGATGTTGACGCGCGTTCCGCCGTTTTCGGTATAGTCCATGGTGCCGTAGGTGTATATCTCGCTTTCGGGCAGACAGCGCGGGTCGGTGTGTACCGATACCATATCACGAGCGTTTACGCCGATAAGGTCGTCCCAGCTTACCGCGAAGTCGAAGTCAAAGCTCTCTGTCGGGTCGATATTGTACAGCGGCATAATATCGTTGTCCGTCGAGCCGTAGGCGTTCTTTATGTCCTCCACGGAGACCGTTGCCCCGTAGCTCGGCATAGGTACGGAATTGCCGCCCGAGGAGTCGGTTTTCGTGCTCGTGCCTCCCGAACCGCTCACACTGCTGTCGGGAGAGCTATCGCTGCCGCTATTGTCGCAACCCGTCAGCAACAAACTCATACATAGCGCCGCTGCGGATATCCGCGCGAAAAAATTTCTGTTTTTCATAGTCGTCCTCCAAAAACGTGTTAAAAAAAGCCTTTCACCGATAACACGATTGAGCGGTCAAAAAGGTTGCAAAAATATTTTTTGCGCGAAAAAAATCGCTCCCTCTTTCTTTATTTATTACTATTGACAAAACCGTGTTTTGGGTGTATAATATAAATTGTATATTTGTTTATACTTTTTATGTGTACAGGGGAGTGCCGCAAGCCCTCTCAACAAAGGAAAGGTAAAATATGGGAATTATCAAATCTATCTTCGGAACTTATTCTTCACGCGAGCTTAAGCGTATCGAGCCGATAAAGCAGGCGGTTCTCGACCTTGAGGACAAGTATAAGGCGATGTCCGACAAGGAGCTTAAATCTCAGACGGGTATCCTGAAGGAGCGTCTCGCCAACGGCGAGACCCTCGACGATATCCTGCCCGAGGCGTTTGCCGCTTGCCGCGAGGCATCCGACCGCGTTATCGGCATACGTCACTATCCCGTGCAGATCATAGGCGGCATCGTCCTTCACCAAGGACGTATCGCCGAAATGAGAACAGGCGAGGGTAAGACATTCGTAGCAAGCCTGCCGTCCTATCTTAACGCGCTTACGGGCAAGGGCGTGCATATCGTTACGGTCAACGACTACCTTGCAAAGCGCGACAGCGAGCTTATGGCTAAGGTACACCGTTTTATGGGGCTGACAGTCGGGCTTATTACGCATGAACTGAACAACGATCAGCGCCGCGCCGCGTATGCCTGCGATATCACCTACGCTACCAACAACGAGCTGGGCTTCGACTATCTGCGCGATAATATGTGTATTTACAAGAAGGATCTCGTGCAGCGCGAGCCTAATTTCGCGATAGTAGACGAGGTGGATTCTATTCTCATAGACGAGGCGAGAACACCGCTTATAATCTCGGGTCAGGGCGAAAAGTCCAGCGATCTGTACGAAAAGGCGGACAGATTTGCCAAAACACTCAAAATGGACAAGGTCGTTGAGATAGACACCAAGGAGGAGTACGACAAGAACTTCGACGGCGACTACCTTGTCGACGAAAAGGAAAAGACCTGTAACCTTCTGCCTTCGGGCGTTGCCAAGGCGGAGAAGTACTTCAACGTCGAGAACCTTATGGATCCCGAGAATATGACGCTGCTCCACCATATCAACCAGGCTATCCGCGCGAACGGTATTATGAAGCTTGACGTAGACTACGTTATCCGCGACGGCGAGATAGTCATTGTTGATGAGTTCACGGGCCGTTTGATGTTTGGCCGCCGCTACAATCAGGGCTTACACCAGGCTATCGAGGCTAAGGAGGGCGTAAAGGTAAACCACGAGAGCAAGACGCTCGCGACTATTACGTTCCAGAATTTCTTCCGTCTCTATAACAAGCTGTCGGGTATGACGGGTACGGCAATGACCGAGGAGGACGAGTTCAGACAGATATACTCGCTTGATGTTATCGAGATACCCACCAACAAGCCCGTTATCCGTATAGATAACCACGATAAGATATACAAGAATGTCCACGGTAAGCTGAAAGCCGTATGCGATCAGGTGGAGGAATGTCATAAAAAGGGTCAGCCTGTGCTTGTCGGCACGGTGACTATCGAGAAGTCCGAGCAGCTTTCAAAGCTCCTCAAGGCGCGCGGTATCAAGCACGAGGTGCTTAACGCGAAGAACCACGAGCGCGAGGCGGAGATCGTCGCGCAGGCGGGCAAAAAGAACGCGGTAACTATCGCGACGAATATGGCGGGACGCGGTACGGATATCAAGCTGGGCGGTAACGCGGAGTATCTGGCGCTTGCCGAAATGCGCAAGCTCGACTATTCCGAAAAGCTCATTCAGGAGGCGACGGGCTTTGCAGAGACCGACGATGAGGAAATCATCGCAGCTCGTCAAAAGTATCAGGAGCTGAACGCGAAGTATGAGGAGAATATCAAGCCCGAGGCGGAGGAAGTGCGTAATGCGGGCGGTCTGTTTATTATAGGTACGGAGCGTCACGAGTCGAGACGTATCGACAATCAGCTCCGCGGACGTGCGGGACGTCAGGGCGATCCCGGCGAGAGCTGTTTCTACATCTCGCTTGAGGACGATCTTATGCGTCTGTTCGGCGGCGAACGCGTACAGCGCCTTATGGAGACCATGAACTTTGATGAGGACGTGCCTATCGAGGCAGGATTCCTGTCCAAGGCTATCGAGTCGGCACAGATGAAGATAGAGGGCAATAACTTCTCTATCCGTAAGCATGTACTCGATTTCGACGACGTTATGTCGCGTATGCGCCATACGATTTACTCTCAGAGAAGAAAAGTTCTCGACGGCGAGGACATCCATGACAACATTGTGCAGATGATGAACCAGGATATCGAGGAGACGGTAAAGATGTACTGTTCGGATACCGTAGCCGAAGGCTGGAATCTGGACGGTCTGCGCTCTCATTATATGAATTTGTACCTTATGGATACTGATCTGCGGTATGATATTATCGATCTTAACGATATTTCCCAGAAGGACGTTATCGAGCTTGTCAAGAAACGCGGCGAGCTTATGTATAAGCTCCGCGAGAAGGAGCTCGGCAGCGAGAGCATGCGCGAGATCGAGCGCGTGTGCCTGCTGAAAACGGTAGATCGTCACTGGACGGATCATATCGACGCTATGGACGAGCTGAAAAACGGTATCGGTCTGCGCGGCTACGCACAGCGCAATCCCGTCGACGAGTACCGCTTCGAGGGATTTGCGATGTTCGATGAGATGATCGCGGCAATCCGCGAGGAAACGGTAAAGCTCGTGCTCACCATTCCCGTGCGTATGCAGGCACCCATTCAGCGCGAGCAGGTAATGCGCCCCGATGCTCCCAATGCGGGCGGACCTCAGACGCCGTACAGAAGTGAAAAACGCGCCGAAAAGAAAAAGAAGGGCAAGAAGTAATAAAATATTTCCCCGCTTATTAAGCGGGGAAAACTTAAGTAACGAAAGGACAGACAGCAAATGATGTTAGACGAAATAAAAAGCGAGCTTACGGATCACATTATCCCTTTCTGGAATAATCTGCGTGACGACGAATTCGGCGGCTGGTACGGAGAGGTCGACAGCGCCCTGAACGTGAACAAGAAATCCGAAAAGGGCGTAATTCTCCACTCGCGCATATTGTGGTTCTACTCCAACGCGTATATGGCGCTTAAAGACCCCGCGCTGCTCGACAACGCACAGCACGCCTATGAGTTCCTCACAGAAAAGTGCTATGACAAGGAGTACGGCGGCGTTTACTGGATGATGAATTACGACGGCACCCCATCCGACGATATGAAACACAGCTACTGTCAGGCGTTTTTTATCTACGCTTTGGCGAGCTATTACCGCGCGTGCGGAGATAAAAACGCGCTTAATATCGCGTATAAGGTGTTTGATTTGATAGAGAATAACCATGCGGACGATATCGCCTATCGCGAAAAGCTCTCCCGTGACCTTAAAAATGAGCTCGCCAACGATGAGCTTTCCGAGAACGGCTTAATGGCGGACAAGACCATGAACACCACGCTCCACCTTATGGAGGCGTACACCGAGCTGTATCTCGCGGACAAGAACGAGAAAGTCCTTGAGCGGCTGAAGTTTCAGATGAACGTCACCTACGATAAGATATTTGACAAGAACGGCGACAAGCTCATGGTGTTTTTCGACAAGAATATGAACGAGATCGGTGACGTGTACAGCTACGGTCACGATATTGAGGCGACATGGCTCATTGACCGCGCCGCTGACGTTATCGGCGATGAGGAATTCGCGAAAAAGTTCCGCGATATGAACAGCCGTATCGCCGCGAAGATCGCAAAAATCGCCTACGATAAGGACAGCGGCTCGCTGCTCAACGAGTGCGATAAGGGCGTTGTCAATCGTCAGCGCATCTGGTGGGTGCAGGCGGAGAGCGTTGTCGGTTTTCTGAACGCGCATCAGCGCGGCTACGGAGACTATCTCGCGCTCGCGGAGAACATCTGGAGCTACATCAGAAACAACATCTCCGACAAGCGCGCGGGTGGTGAGTGGCAGTGGTCTCTCGACGATAACGGAAAACCCGACCCGAAAAACAACATAGTTGACCCGTGGAAGTGCCCGTATCACAACGGAAGAATGTGTCTTGAGGTCATGAGCAGGCTTGGTTAAATAATACGATAATGCCCCCGATTTTTTCGGGGGCATTATTTATCTTTTTTTTATCGGAACCATTATATCTATCTGCCCGCTTGTCTCCTCCGGCCAGCCGTTGAGCGCGCCGTAAGCCCAGTTAAGTTCTTCCTCGAAGCCGCCTATTTGTCCCGCAAGCTCCTCTTCGGTATAGTCCGTTTCGTACTGCTCGCTGTTGTTGACCCAATTTATCAGGTCTCCCCAAAGCTGAAACTCGGGAAAGCGAATAGAAAGCACCGCGTACAGTCTCCCGCCGGCATAGTGCTTTTTGACAAGCGGCTCGGGAAGCTCCATATCCTCGGGTATCGTGACCCATACCTCATAGCCGTGTGCTCCGTTCTCAAGCACTCCCGGGTTGGGACGGTTAAAGCCGAACATTCTCGCATCGGGCTTGATCTCATAAAGACGTATCTTCTGCGCAAAGTCGGTCATCACGCCAAAAACCTCTTCCTCGGGATCGTCGCCGATGCAGTGATAGGACGCGACCGTCATGGGCGGCAGCAGTACTATTCTTACGTTAAGCTCATTGCTGATATCGCTCAATTTTCGTTCTCCTTTGATATGTTATTCGGCAGAATGGCTCTGTCTCCGTTCATTATAATGTATGACACCGTGTCAAAGTCAAGTGCTTTGCGAAAAAATAAAAGGCAAGCGCCGGACGCTTACCTTTAAATTATTATCTTTTTTCTCTCCTCTTTATCGGAAGCAGCAGATCAAGCTGTCCTCCGATACCGTTTTCGGGCCAGCCCATATGCGAGGAGTATACCCAGTTCAAATGTTCCTCCAGACAGCCGTTCATATTTTCGGCACCGAGCTCACTGTAATCCGCCTCATACTCGGCGCTTTCCCAAACCCACCTGTTGAGCTCGCACCAGAGCTGAAACTCGGGGAATTTAATAGTCATTGCGGCATACAGACCGCCCCTAAATTTCTTCTTGGTCATAGGCGCGGGAACGTCCATATCGTCGGGAATAGTCACCCAGACCTCGTAGCCGTGGATACCGTCCTCGAGAACTCCCGGGTTTGGGTGATTGAAACCGAAATACCGCGAATCCGGCTTGATCTCGTACAGCCTGCTGTCACGGATAAATTTATCAATAAGGTCGCCGACCGATTCTTCGGGGTCTTCTCCGATAACGTGATTAGACGCGACGGTAAACGGCGGCAGCATCAATATTCGTACATTCAGGTGCTTGTCAAGGTTCTCGTTAGCCCTGTCCAGATCGCTAAGGCTTGTTGTTTTCTCCTTTAAAGTCGTTTTAGGAAGAGAAAGAGCGTCGACTGCCTTCATAAGCACATTGTTGCCGAGCAGATACACCCGCGCCTTTGCCTGTGTCGCCTCGTCAAGATGTGATATAAACATATTCAGCGCGCTGCGGACGGTCTCGAGCGACTTTATCTCACCGTCGAGCTCCTCAACGCTCTCGCGGAGAATTTCCAGCGTCTTCATCTGACCGCTGTCCTGCAATATCACCGCGATCTTCTTTAACGGTATACGCAGTTTACGCATAACGATGATGAGCTGCAAGCGCTTTATGGTCTCCTCGTCATAGCACCTATATGCATAGTTGTCCTTATGAAACGGGGTTATCAGCCCCATTTTCTCATAATACCGCAGCATTCTCGGCGTTACGTCAAGGCTTTGCGTTACTTGGCTTATTGTAAGCTCCATATACATCTCTCCTTCCGACTTTAATTATAACGTATGACATCGTGTCAAAGTCAAGAGGAAAATAAAAAAAATCAGTCCTTAGATTTATAATACAGCATACAGTGACAAAAGCCCTCAAAATCGGGATCGGCAATTTGTCGCCTGAATTCCTCGCAGATACACTTGTTCTCGGGATTTTTTTCGCGGCGACACGGACAGTATCCTCCGCTTTTCTTTAGCCCCTCACGTATCATTTCCACTATTTCTTTGTTATCGTTTTCTTTGACTGCCATAATATCACCTCACAAAACAGCGGCACACAGATACGCTTTAGAGAAAATTTCGGCGTCAAACGTATTCGTCCGACACCGAAATACTTCTATACCGCCCGCACTTAGTATGTGCCGCAATTTCCAAATCAGTCGATCTCAACGGAAATTTTCTCGTTGGCACGAACAGCTCCCGCACGCATTACTGTACGTATAGCTTTAGCGATACGTCCCTGCTTGCCGATAACTCTGCCCATATCGTCGGGACCCACGTGCAGATGATACACGATAACACCCTCGTCGTTAGGCTCGTCAACGCTGACTTCAACGGCTGTCTTGTCCTCTACCAATGCAGTAGCAATGGTGCTAAGAAGTTCTTTCATCATAACTTTCCCTCCATAGGGGTTAAATGCCGTGGTAAATTATTGACCGGATAAGATGAATTTCTAAAATACCTATGCCTATTTAACCTTTGCTCAATAATCACTTTAAAAGTCTCTTAACTGTGTCGGTAGGCTGTGCGCCCTTCTTGATCCATTCCTCTGCCTTCTCCTTGTCTATGTTGACAACAGCAGGCTCCTTGGTAGGATCGTAGTAGCCGATCTCTTCGATGAAGCGGCCGTCACGCGGGAAACGCGAGTCGGCAACAACTACACGGTAGAAAGGTGCCTTCTTTGCACCCATTCTTCTCAGTCTGATTTTAACTGCCATAAATGTATCTCCTTTCAAATATCGTTATATATAAAATCAAGCATACGCTTGTTTTATGCCGTAATGCAAAGCGAAACGAGCCATACTCCGATATAATTATCATGAACGCCGAACAGCCGAGCCTTGCTCTGTGCCTTGGTTCAAGCTTTTTCGTCGATCCCTTGCCCGTTATTGCAAAAACCATCAGCAGCACGCCATACGCCGCGACCGCTGTGCCAAAGACTGTTATGACAATAGCCGTCGTCGTATCGCCCATTAGAAACCACCCATACCGCCCATTCCTCCCATATTCATGGGGAACCTCGGCGTACGCTTTTTCTTGCCCTTGCCCGCAAAGCCCATCTGCTTCATGACCTTCTGCATCTGGTCGAACTGGCGGAGCAGCTGATTGACCTCCTCGACTGACGTACCCGAACCCGCGGCAATTCTGCGTTTGCGTTTCGCGTCGATAATGGAGGGCTTTTCACGCTCCTTTTTCGTCATAGATGAGATTATCGCCTTAGTGTGCGGCATCTTCTTTTCGTCGATATCCTCATCCTTGATCTTCCCCGCAACGCCCGGGATCATATTCAGAATAGAGCGTATATTGCCCATTTTTTCTATCTGTTCAAACTGCGCGTACAGGTCGTTCATGTCGAACTTGTTTTCCTGGAGCTTTTTGACCGCCTTCTCCGCCGCCTTTTCGTCAATGGACGCCTTAGCCTTGTCGATAAGAGTGAGCACGTCGCCCATTCCGAGTATACGGCTCGCCATTCTGTCGGGATAAAACTGCTCGAGATCCTCGGGCTTTTCGCCGATACCCGCGAACTTTATGGGCTTGCCCGTTATTGCGAGAACCGTCAGCGCCGCGCCTCCGCGCGTATCGCCGTCGAGCTTCGTTAGAATTACGCCCGTGATGTCCAGTGTGCTGTTAAAGCTTTCCGCGACATTCACCGCGTCCTGACCCGTCATAGAGTCAACGACAAGCAGTATCTCATTAGGCTGAGTAGTAGCCTTTATATCCTCAAGCTCCTTCATCAGCGTCTCGTCAATATGCAGACGACCCGCTGTATCTAGCAGAACGGTATCAAACCCCTGATCCTTGGCGTATTTAATGCCGTGCTGAGCTATTTCAACGGGGTTTCCCTGCCCCTCGTCAAAGACGTGGGCGCCCACCTTTTCGCCGACGATATGCAACTGCTCGATCGCCGCGGGACGGTACACGTCGCACGCGACAAGCAGCGGTCTGCGGTTCTGCCCCTCAAGCCACTTCGCGAGCTTGGCACAGTGTGTGGTCTTACCTGCGCCCTGCAATCCGCACATCATAATGACGCACGGAGGTTTGCTCGGAAAATTCAGCTTAGCGGTAGTATTACCCATAAGCTCGATAAGCTCCCGGTGAACTATATCAATGACCTGCTGCGCGGGAGTAAGGCTCTCCATGACCTGAGCGCCGAGTGCCTTTTCGCTGACCTTATTTACAAAGTCCTTCGCGACCTTGAAGTTTACATCCGCGTCCAGCAGCGCCATGCGAACCTCGCGCATAGCTTCCTTTATATCCTTTTCGGTAAGCTTTCCGTGACCCTTAAGCTTGCCGAAAACGTTATTCAATTTGGTTGACAATCCCTCGAAAGCCACGTCCGCACCTCCTAGATGGTTTCTTCTATACTTTTCAGAGCCTTTTCAAGCTCCGCAAAACGCTCGTCACTGCCGTCTTTTTTCAGCTCGCCGATCATATCCTTTATCTCGCCGAGCTTTACGGTAACGCGTTTATGCCGCTCCACCGTGCCGAGAATACGTTCAAGTTCCAACAGCCGCTTTTCGCCCTTTTTGATAAAATCGTTGACCGACTGCCTCGAAATGCCGCCCATCTCCTCGGCGATCTCCGATAACGTCAGGTCGGCATTATACCGCAAGTCCAACGCCTCGCGCTGCCCCTTTGACAATATCCCGCCGTAAATGTCCAGCAATACCACAAAATCTATATTCATAAAGCGCCCTTTCGGGTGTAAGGCAATTTCTCATTACACCGACAGATAATATTATAACAAAAAAAATCCACTTTGTCAAGGGGATTTTCAAATTTTTTAATGACCGCGAAGATCAAGCTCCGAAAAAAGTTGAATTATGAAACTGTCGTGCTTTCCCAGCGCATACACTATATAAAAATCATCGGAGCTTATCTCGGTGTTAAAGCTGTATTTCCCATGCTCCGTGACCGTTATCTCTTTTCCCGTCTGCCTGCTTACGCGGCAGTATTCAATTCCGCCTTCGGAGTAGAACTCTTCAAGCTCCTCCGGCGTCAGCCCGCTCTCTATCAGTATTGCGCCCATATACTGCATACCGTGTCCGTTTCCCCAAAGCTTTCCCGCCGCGGACGTCTTCTCGGCTATGCGGGTATCTTCGGGCAGCGGCAGGGAGCTCAGCTTGTCGGCGACACGCTTCGCGTGCAAATCGTTGACTACGGGAACAGAAACGTAGAACACAACGACAAAAATCATGACCGCCAAGATGATTATCAAGACCGTTTTATTTTTCTTGGACATAGCTCTACTCACTTATGAAGATAAGAGTAAAAATTCCTCACCTCTATCCCCGTCAGTCTGCCCATAGCCTCAACACAAATTTCGGCGTGATATGTCCGACCGTTCACGTCAAGCACATAATCAAGGCTGGGCGTTTTGAAGCCGTGAGTGCTGCCGTGGAATTTTTGGGTCGGGCGCTCGTCGAGCACAAGACCATTCAGCTTTGTGTACATTTCAAGTCTGCCCTCGGGGGTATCGTCGGCGAACTCCTCCTCGGAGATAATGCTTTTCAGCTCCTTTGAGAGCATGGAATATTTTAAATTATTCTCCCAACCGTACGCAGCGCAGTCCTGACACAGCTCGTAGCTCCTTATCGAGTTGATGTATATAGTTATCCCCGCCGCAATAAGCAGCGCGGCGAGTATCAATACGGAACATACTACGATCCTTTTTCTTTTTTGCATTTCTTTTCCTCCGTTCGCTTTGATACGACAAACCGCCTTAACAAAAATATTAGCAAAACAATGCCCGCTGCCGCCGCGCATACCGTTCCTGCGATCAGCGTTATAATATACCGTTTCCGCGCGGTAAGGTCGATAAACGTGCCGTATTCAAAATCACATTCGCCGATATTGTTTGAAATAAATCTGTCTACCTCACGGTCGACGCTTTTCATGCCATAGTCAAACTTTTTCACGGTACCACGGACGACAAATTTCGTTTTCGCGCGTCCGCTGTCCGGTTCAAAAAGCTCGGAGGACCACTCCTTGTCGGCTTTGACAAGACAACCCTTCGGAGAGTCGCCGAGCGAAAAGACCGCGTAGTAATATTCATTGCCCATTATGGGGTCATGACAGGTGATGATCCATGTACCAAGCTCGGGCTCTATCTCCGTTCTGTCGCCGGGCTTGGGATCGGTTTTATTTATCGGTCTGAAAATGCCGATAAGTGAGAACACCGTAAGCAGTACTCCCGCCGCGAGCACAAATAAGACTGCCGCCGCAAATCTACGTTTTTTCATTGGTAATCTCCCGTTTTCTTCCGAATATTCTTTGTAACAGCTTCGCCAAAGCGCAGCCGATAACCCCGCCGAGCGCGTTCATAATGATGTCGTCAAGGTCGCACGCGCGCCCGAAAAAGGGCTGAACTATCTCCACAAGGCAGGTGGTTCCCAGACAGATCAAGTCGACCTGCCACCATTTCAACTTCTTGAACGCAACGGGCAGCAGAAACCCGAGCGGCACGAACAGGGCGATATTTGCGCGTATTTCAAAATCATGCAGCAGCGCGAACGGTTTACGCTCCACGAACAGCCAGCGTAGCACCTCAAAATTCCGCGCGTAGTAGCCGCCGCGGAATGCGACCTCAAGTTGAGCGGGGTCGGACAGCAGCATTTGAATAAGGTCGGGAACGGGATACCACACGATATTCACCAAAGCCGCGATATATCCCGCAAGCAGCGCGCGTGCTGTTTCTTCGGGTATCGTTTTACGGCGTTTTCGGCGGGCTTTCAGCCAAATCGTCCGCACGGGAATATAGAGCGCCGTTACGATAACCGCGCAGAACGCCGCGGACGCTATATTGTAATCGTAAATTATATGCGTATATTTTCCCATGGCGCTCCCCCCTTTTTTGAGATTATAACATATTTTCCGTGCTAATGCAAGCAATGTAAGGAAAATGTAAGAAAATCGTAAGTAATTGCCCATATATAAAAATGTGTATAAAGTCGTTGACAAGGGAGCGAATTTGTGGTACAATATATAGTGTATCAGTGTACAAGTAATCAACAGGGAAGTGATATACGTGAAATGTGCACGCTGTGGCAAGACGTTTGATGAGACCCAACAGGACTATTGCGGTTTTTGCAGAACCGTTCACAATAAAAAAGGCGAGGCTATTCGTGACCTAAAGAGCATTCTGCGCTATATAGCCGACAGATACGGCGAGCAGACAATTCTCGACCGCAGGCGCACCGACGCTCTTATCGCGGACTATTTCCCTAAGGAAACCGCCGCACGCCGGCTTTGCTACGTCGCGTTGTACGACGGCTGCGCTCAAAAGCTGTATGCGGTGCGCGAAAAGCCCTTTGAGGTACGGTGTGCGGCCGGAGCGAGGTGCATCAAATCGCTCCGGGACGAGATCGGACTTAAAGGCAGAGTCGCCGCGGACGCCGTTGAGGCGGTAGGCAGCGCCGTAGGGTGCGAGATATCGTTTAAGAAGTCCGAAGCGTTGCCCGCGAGCGAAACCGAGAGCAAAAAGAACATCACCGACCCCGCCGAGCAGTATTCTCTCGGACGGCATTTCGACCGTATCCGCGAGTATGAAAAGGCGCTGTACTGGTTCGAGTCGGCGGCTTTGCAGGATCACGGCGAGGCGGAGTACTATATGGGCAGCTATCGTCTTGAGGGCCGAGGCGGAATACAAAATCTTGCTCAGGCTCGTGAATGGTTTGTCCGCGGCGCGGAAAACGGTGTTGCGCAAGCCGAGTATATGGTTGGCTATTTCTACGCGGAGGGCATCTCCTGCGAGGTCGACGAGAATAAGTCGTTCAAGTGCTTTCTTAACGCGGCGAAAAAAGGCTGCGTGGAAGCTGTAAATATGGTCGCTCTCTGCTATGAGAACGGCGTACATACCGAGAAAAATCCCGAGCTCGCCAAGAAGTGGCGCAGGCAGCTCGCGGGCGGTGAGGCAGTTGTTATCGCTCCCGAGAACGAAGCTCCCAAGCTCCCCGATCCCGACGTTGAAGTCCCCAAACCACTCCCCAACGACGGCGAGGAGTTGTATCAGAGTGCAAGGCGCTGTTTGGCGGAAAAGGACATGGAGGGCGCGGCGCTGTTTTACAAGCAATCCGCCGAGATGGGGCACGCGAGAGCGCAGTGCTCCTACGGAAAGTGCCTGTACACGGGCAACGGCGTGCCGAAAGACCCTGCGGAGGCGTTCCGCTGGTTCAAGACCGCTGCCGATCAGGGGCTGAATATCGCGCAGTACAATCTCGGCGTTATGTATTTAAAAGGAGTGTACGTTCCCAAGGATCACACCGAGGCGCGGAAATGGTTTGAAAAGGCGGCGCAGAACGGTCACGAGGATGCGGCGAAGATACTTAAAAAGTTGAAGTGATGGGAGAGTTATTTTGGAACAGTTAATAACGGAAAATTCGCCCGTTGTGTATTACGTCAGCGGCAGAGACCGTGACGAGTGGGTACTTTTCATTCACGCTGCCTTTGTCGATCATAGAATGTTTACAAAACAGATTGATTATTTCAAAAGCAAATACAATGTGCTGGCAGTTGATATTATAGGTCACGGAAAGTCGGTTGAAACCAAAAAGGGCGACAGCATAAGCAAAATGTCCGATTGGATAAATGATATTCTCAAGGCCGAGTATATTGAAAAGCTGCATATCGTCGGTGTTTCGCTGGGATCGGTCATAGCACAAGACTTTGCAAACCGTTACCCCGGTGCGGTAAGCTCGCTGGCTTGTTTCGGGGGTTATGACATCAATAATTTCGACGTGGAGACGCAGAAGAAAAACGGCTCGGCGCAGGCGCTTATGATGCTGAAAGCTATGTTTTCCGTGAAGTGGTTCGCGAAAGCAAACAAGAAAATATCCGCGTATACCACGCAGGCGCAGGAGGAGTTTTATGAAATGAACATTCGGTTTCCGAAACGGTCGTTTATGTACTTATCCGCCCTGAACAGCATGGTAAACAAATTCCAAACAAAGCCTCGCGAATATCCCCTGCTTATCGGGTGCGGGCAATTCGATATACCTCTGGAATTGGAAATGCTCAAAGAGTGGAAAAAACGTGAGCCTGCCGCCAAGGTCGTGATTCTCGAAAACGCCGGACATTGCGTAAATATGGACGTGCCTTTGGAATTTAATTCCGTTATGTATGAATTTTGGGGCAACAAAATATAACATCGGCTCTCTAAAAGGAACCGATCAGAACTGATGGAGGAAACACAATGAAAGCAGCAGTTATTTTAACGAAATGCAAACAGACCCACGACCTGTTCGGCATACGCACCGAGCAGCGCGAGGACGGCGACTGGTACGCCACATGGGCGTTCAAGGTGAGCGAGCACACGGCGGGGCGCGAGAAGTTCGGCGACACCGAGATCTCGGGCAACGTATACGTTACTACGGAATATCCGTCCTGCCCGTACTGCGGCGCTAAGGGCTTTTTCCAGTGCAGCGAGTGCGGCAAGACCACCTGCTGGGACGGCGAGAATGAGACCGTTTGCGAGTGGTGCGGAAACGCAGCCGAGACCTCCGCGGAGGAGAACTTTGAGTCGCTTTCGGGAGGCGGATTCTGATGCTGAAAATAGGCGACAGCGTGCCGCTCGAGCTTGGCGGCAGCGCGGCGATAACGGCGGTTCTCGGCTCGGGCGGACAGGGCACGGTCTACCGCGCGGAGTTCGCGGGGAAGGAGTACGCGCTCAAGGTCTACTTTCCGAATAAGCTCCGCAGACCCGACATTTTCCGCGACAATCTCCGTACGCTCTGCGAGGACAAGTCGGCGCACGGTGCGTTTCTTATGCCGCGTTTGCTCACCGCGCATATTGACGACAGCTTCGGCTTTTTAATGGATATTATACCCGAGGACTACAAGCCGTTTTCGGATATTCTCAACGCGCGCGTAAAGCTCTCCGGGTTGTATTCCGTGGTGAATTCCGCGATAAAGATAACTGCGGCGTTCCGCAAATTGCACAACAGCGGAAAGAGTTATCAGGACATGAACGACGGCGGATTTTTTATTCGTCCGTCGGACGGCGACGTGCTCATCTGCGATTGCGACAACATAGCCCCATACGGCGAACATCTGGGCATTGCGGGCAAGCCGGGCTACATGGCGCCCGAGATAGTCCGCGGCGAGAAAGCTCCCGACAAGTACACCGACCGCTATTCGCTGGCGGTAGTGCTGTTTCGTCTGTTACTGCGCGGCGACCCGCTGGAGGGCGGACGCGTGCTGAAAAGCGTCTGCCTTACCGAGGAGGCGGAGCGTCGACATTACGGATTTGAGCCGATATTCGTGTACGACCCGGAGGACGACAGCAACCGTCCCGTGCGCGGCGTTCACAACAACATCATCAAATTCTGGCGTATTATGCCCGATTACATAAGAGAGGCGTTCGAGTTTTCGTTCACGACGGGCTTGAACGAGCCGTCAAAGCGCCTTATTGAGAAGCAGTGGCTCGATCTGCTGAAGCGTCTGCGCGGCGATATCACGGCGTGTCCGTGCGGAATACAGAACTTTCTCCCCGCCGTTGAAACGGACGACGAGGGCAAGCTTATCTGTCCGTGCGGAACGCATTACGCGAAGCCGCTGTCGCTTGTCGGTGCGAAAATGAGCGTGCTTTTGTTTGACGGCGCGAAGCTGTTCAACGAGGATGTTTCGCTCGAGGCCGAGGTAGTCCGCAACAAGAAAAATCCCGGGCTGTGGGGACTCAAAAATCACGGCGCGGAGGATTGGCAGTGCACTCTCCCGAACGGCGAAGAAAAGACGATAGCGAGCGGAAAAGCCGCGCCGATCTTCACGGGAACGAGCGTTGTTATAGGCGGAGAAAAGTACGAGATCAAGGACTGACAGCGTGAACGTCAAAAGGATAGGTTGGATATTACTTGCCGTCGCGGGCATTGCCGTTGCCGTGTTTATATTGTTCGTGATTTTTTCGGGCGGGGACGCGGCGACTTGGCGCATGTTTTCTGTGTGTATGCCCGTGGCGGGCGTTTGTTTCACGGGTGCGGCGATAGCGGCGTTTATTGATTATATAAGGAAACGGTGATCGTTTTTGCGGTTATCCGCATAGGAAAATAGGAGAATTTATGAAATACCAAAACCCCATAGTAAGGGGCTTTTACCCCGATCCGTCCGTTTGCGCGGCGAACGGAAAATATTATCTCGTATGCAGCTCGTTTCAGTACTTCCCGGGCGTGCCGCTTTTCGAAAGTGACGATCTGGTCAACTGGACGCAGATAGGTCACGTGCTCACTCGGAAAAGTCAGGTAATGTTGGATAAGATCGCGAGCTCCGGCGGAGTGTTCGCGCCGACTATCCGTTTCAATAACGGACGCTTTTACATGGTGACGACCAACGACTCCACCCACAAGAATTTCTACGTATACACCGACAATATTTACGGTGAATGGAGTGAGCCCATTGAGGTCGATCAAGATGGCATAGACCCGTCGCTGTACTTTGAGGATGACCGCGTGTACTTTATGAGCAACGGCACGGACGACGAGGGCAAGGGCGGCGTAGTTCAGTGCGAGATCAATATCGCGACGGGGAAAAAGCTCTCGCCAAGCAAATGTATATGGCAAGGCACGGGCGGACGTTTTCTCGAAAGTCCGCATCTCTACAAAATAAACGATACCTACTACCTTATGGCGGCGGAGGGCGGCACGGAGTACGGTCACATGATAACCTGCGCACGCTCCGACAGCGTATGGGGACGTTTCGAGAGCTTCCCGAAAAATCCCGTCATCACCAACCGCAGCAAAGCGCCGCACATTATTCAAGGCATAGGTCACGGCGACCTTATCCAAGACAAATACGGCAACTGGCATATTCTTTGTCTGGGTTTCCGTCAGCTCGGCGAGTGGGTTCCGTACCATAATCTCGGGCGCGAGGTTTTCCTTGTTCCCGTAACGTGGGGTGAGGACGGCACGTTCTTTGCGGGTAATGACGGCACCTGCGATTTTGAGTACGAGATAAAGGGCGATTTTTCTCAGGAGCGCTGCTGCCGTTACACGTTCGCGAATTCGCGGCTTGAATGGGTAAACCTCCGTCACCCCGTAACGGAAAACTACGAGCTGACCGACGAAAAGGCAGTCCTCCGAGGTACGGAAAAAACGCTCGACGACGTCGACAGCCCGACGTTTCTCGGTATACGTCAGCGCGAGTTTAACGGCGTTATCCGCGCAAAAGTTATACTCGAAGGCGGCGAGGCGGGAATTACCGCGTATATGTGCGAGCAGGAGCATTACGATATCGCCGTCCGCAAAACCGACAGCGGTTACGAAGCCGCCGCTAAGCTGAATATCGGAGGCATAAAGCACACGGCAGGCACTTGCCCGATAAGCGGAAACGGCGCTGAGCTTATCATAAAAACAGACAGCAAAGGCTACTCGCTGATAGTTTCCGAAAACGGCGGCGAAAAAGTTCTCGGCTACGGTCAGGCGAAGTATCTGTCGAGCGAGGTCTCGGGAGGATTTACGGGAACGGTTCTCGGACTGTACGCCGTAAACGGAACGGCGGAGTTCACCGAGTTCGAGTACACAATATCATAGGAAGAAGTGGATTTAATGGATAATTCGTTTATTACTCCCAAGGGACACAAAAATTTTAAAGCTAAAATCCTTTTTAACGAAACAGGCAAGATACAGTGGGGCGCGGTCGCTTATATAGAAAAAAACGGCGGCGGTCCCGAGGGCAATCACACTCACAGCGACAATCACATCTTTATTGTCGTTGACGGCGAGGTCAAAGTGTTTTTAAATGACGAAATCCATATCGTAAAAAAAGACGAAATGTTTTTTGTTGACGGAATGATACCGCACTCTATCTGGAATAATGGCGATACGACCGCAAAAGTAATTAAAATTTCTGTCGCAAGGGAAGAAGTATGATATGGAAGTCGATATCAGAAAAGCCGAGCCGCGCGATATACCGCGTATTATGGACTTACTGTCGCAGGTACTTGAGGTTCACGCAACGGGGCGTCCAGACCTGTTCAAATCGGGAACGACAAAGTACGCCCCCGCGGAGCTTGAGGAAATAATCGCTGACCCCGAGCGCCCGATATTCGTAGGCGAGCGTGACGGCATTGTACGGGGCTACGCGTTTTGTGTATTTGAGCGGCATAATGAACAAAATACTCCCGAATTTACCACGCTGTATATCGACGACCTCTGCGTCGACGAAAAGGCGAGAGGAATGCATGTTGGCAAAGCGCTGTACGAGTACGTTCTCGAATTCGCCAAGGAAAGCGGCTGCTACAACGTCACGCTGAACGTCTGGGCGTGCAACGAGAGCGCAATGAAGTTCTACGAGAAATGCGGACTTTCGGTGCAGAAGATCGGAATGGAAAAGATACTGTAAAAAAGCGGGGGAGCGAAATGCTCCCCCTAAATTTATAATATGGGCAGGAAATTGATTGACCTTAGTTTAAGGATATGGTGGTGTTGCCTATAACAAGCGCCTCCACTTCCGAAACGTTTACGGGGTAGAGCCACTCGAATATGGGATCCTGCGCATAGACCTCGCCGCTGTCCGAACTCTCCTTGGTGTAACTGCGGTCTGCGCCGTCCTCGAACGGGCGGAAAGCTTTAGCGTCCATTATCGTGCCGTCCTTGAGCTTTATTTTAAACTCATTGTATATGGTGTTTACGTCGAGCGCGCCCGCAGAGACATTGCCGTTTTCATCGGGATCCTCAACGCGCTGCTCGCCCCAGTCAACTCTGAAGCATACGCTGAACGGCGTAAGCTGAATGTGGCTTCTCTCCCCTCGCTTGTAACTGTAAAGACGTCTTTCATATATAATACTAATCTCTAACCAAGATATAGACAACCGAGAGAAAATATGATATAATAAAAAAGGGTGATAAAATGAAGAAAAGGTATATTATAAGTGCAGAAAGTGCAGAAGAAATAAAAGAATACCGCAAGGGAGTAACAGACAAATATCTTGACCGAAGAATGCATGCAGTACAGCTTCTGGGAGAAGGAAAGAAAGCAAAGGAAATAGCAGAAAAACTTGATGTCGATAAACGTCAGATAAGTATGTGGGCAGCTAAATTCTGCAAGAGCGGAGGAATAGAGGGATTAGTCCCAAAAGTCGGGGGACGGATTCGGGAGAATATGAGCTTTGAAGAAGAGGCAGCTCTTTTAGAGCAATTTAAGAAAAAGGCTGAAAAGGGACAAATTATTGAAACTAGCGAAATAAAAGCAACATATGAAAAAGCCATAGGGCACAAATGCGGTTCCGGTCAGATATATTATGTTCTTCATCGTCATGGCTGGAGTAAAAAGATACCAAGAAGTAAACATCCGCAAAAAGCAAGCGAAGAGGCAATAGAAGCCTCAAAAAAATTAAAACAAAAGTAGAATCGCAATTTATTGATTTAAATCGAGATAAATACGATGGTGTAAGGCTGATGTTTCAGGATGAGGCAGGCTTTGGCAGAATAAACAAGCCAAAATATTGTTGGTGCGAAAAAGGCATAAGACCATCTGTGCCTTGGCATCATATACGAGAATATAGGTACGTTTACGGTGCTGTTGAACCGCTTACAGGTGAAAGCTGTTTTATTATAATGCCTTATTGCAATACAGATTGTATGAATGTGTTTTTAAAAGAGTTATCCGATACATTTCCAAGAGATAAAATCATTTTGGCATGTGACGGAGCTGCTTGGCATAAATCGGGTTCGTTAAAAATACCGGATAATATCGAGATTATTTTTATTCCTCCGTATACTCCGGAAATGAATCCTATTGAACAGATATGGAAAGAAATCAGAAAACTGGGCTTTAAAAATGAAGTATTTCAGACTCTTCAAAAAGTTATTGACAGGCTCTGTAATACCATCTGCTCTTTGTCCAAAGATACCATTAAAAGTATTACCGGGAGAAGGTGGATTTTGTCTATAGGATGATTAGATATTAGTATAAGACAATTTTAACTTGTAATTTGTCACACTCATAATAAAAAAATCAAAAAAGCGCCCCCGTCGGGCGAACCGCCAAACGGGGGTAATACAAAGAAAGGAGGTATGAGCTTGCTGCCACAGTCCGAAACTCGTGCTGTGAGAACAAGTTAAAAAATGAAAAACATTGAGTGTTGTCAAAATCAATAAACGTTTATACCACGCCGCCCTTGCTGATGTAAACGGGGAAGTCTGCGGAACCCGTAATCGTGCGGTTCTTGGTGATGGTAACGTCTTTGTCAGCGATAGCGTTGATGAACGAAGCTTTTTCCTCGATGACCGCGCCCTGCATTACGATACTGTCCTTGATAACAGCGCCCTTGCCTACCTTAACGCCGCGGAACAGAACGGAATTCTCGACATATCCGTCGATAATGCAGCCGTCCGCAATAAGCGAGGACTTAACGGAGCAATCGATACCGTACTTAGCGGGAGCAACGTCGCGAACCTTGGTATAGATCGGTGTATCCAGTGAGAATACCTCACGCGAGATATCGCGGTTCTTCATATCCATAGTCGCCTTGTAGTATGTCTTCATCGAGTCTATTATTTCAAAGTACTTTTCATACTTGTAGCCCATTACCTTAAAGTCGTGCAGCTTGTGCTGAAGTATATCGGTTTCAAAGCTGTACAGACTGCGGCACTCGCTCTCGCGGATAAGATCGTCGAGGAAAGCTCTGCGCATTACATAAACGTTGAGTGCAACGTTCATCTCGCCGCTGATAGCGGGTCTCGCCAGCACGTCGTATACAACGTTGTCCTCGTTAACGCAGAGCACAGTCTGCGTAAGTGCTCTCTCAACGGAATAAATGCCGTTGCCGTAAACGCAGGTGATATCTGCTCCGTTCTTCTCGTGGAAGTCAACGATAGGGCGCATATCCATATTCGCAATGACGTTGCTGTCCGCCATTACAACGTACTCGGCGTTGCTTTCGCGAATAAACTCGGCAGCGCCCGCAAGCGCCTCAAGTCTGCCGCGGTAAATGCCCGTGCCCTCTCTGCCGTAAGGCGGAAGAATATGCAGACCGCCCGTCTTGCGCGCCAGATCCCATTCGGAACCCATGCCAAGGTGGTTCATCAGCGAATAGTAATTCTGCTTTGTGATAATGCCGACCTGTGTAATGCCCGAATTTACCATTCCCGACAGCGGAAAGTCTATCAGACGGTACTTGCTGCCAAACGGAACGCTTGCCATCGCTCTCGCCTTAGTCAATTCGGGAAGGGTCTGCTCGTGCATATTAGCAAAGATTAAACCCAGAACTTTAGCCATACTTGCCATATCAAACGATCCTCCTATTATATATCCTTAGAAATCATAGCCTTAGGCGGCGCGACTGCCTTATCCGAAACGTTCACCTGATGTCCGATAACGGCAACGCCCCATTGCGATTTGTCCTCGATAAGCTCGGGACGCTCGCCGATATGCGCGCCCTCGCCGATAACGCAGTCCTCGCCGATAATAGCGTACTCGATAACAGCGCCCTTCTTGATAACGGAATTCGGCATTATAATGGAGTCGCGGACGATAGCGCCTTCCTCGACCGTAACACCGGCAAACAGCACCGAGAAATCGATCATACCGTTGATTTCGCAACCCTCAGCGATCATTGAGTTTTCAATCATCGACTGCGGACCCGCATAATGCGGCGGCATGACAGGGTTGCGCGAGTAGATCTTCCAGCTGTCGTCCAGCAGATCAAGCGGAACGTTCGGATCAAGAACGTCCATATTAGCTTCCCACAGCGAGTCGATAGTGCCGACGTCCTTCCAGTATCCGTCGAAATGGTAAGCTACCATTTTTTCCTTATTCTCCAGCATTGCGGGAATTATATTCTTGCCGAAGTCCTTAGTTGCGCCCTCGTCGTTTTCGTTGTCGATAAGATACTTGCGCAGCTTAGCCCATGTGAATACATAAACTCCCATAGAGGCAAGGTTGGATTTCGGCTCCTTCGGCTTTTCCGCAAACTCATAGATAACGTCGTCATTATCAACGCTCATTATACCGAAGCGTGGAGCCTCCTCCCACGGCACTTCAAGTACTGCGATAGTAGCGTCCGCATTGTGTTTCTTGTGGAAGTCTACCATCTTAGAGTAGTTCATCTTGTAGATGTGGTCTCCGGAGAGAATAGCGACATATTCGGGATTGTAACGGTCAATAAAGCTGATGTTCTGGTAAATAGCGTTCGCCGTGCCCGAGTACCACGACTTGCCCGAGGCTGTCTCGTAAGGCGGCAGAACGTGAACACCGCCGTGTGCGCGGTCAAGCCCCCACGGCTGACCGTTGCCGATATACTCGTTAAGCACCATAGGCTGATACTGCGTCAGCACGCCAACCGTATCGATACCCGAGTTTACGCAGTTGGACAGCGGGAAGTCAATAATTCTGTACTTGCCGCCATACGGTACGGCAGGCTTTGCCATGTCCTGAGTAAGCGCGTAGAGACGGCTGCCTTGACCGCCAGCCAACAGCATAGCAACGCACTCTTTTTTAATGTGGTTCATATATATTCCTCCTGATACATTATTTGCCGTTATTTTTTGCCTTAACCGTTTTCTCGGTATCGGGCTATTTAGCCTTTTCCGTTTTCACAGTCTTTTCTGCTTCATCGGATTTCTCTTCACTTTCAACCTTCTTATCCGTGTGGGGATGAGCAAGAGTTTCCGTAAACTCGACCTCAACCGCCTCTTCGGGATCGCGGATATTGACGGGCTTGAAATACATCACCGACATAGGCGGGATATCCAACGATATCCTGTACTGCTCGCTGTGCATTGGCTTTTTCTTGGCGGTGACGGTTTTATTTGTGATACCGCTTCCGCCGAACTTCACATCGTCCGAGTTGAAGATCTCCTTGTAATCCGCGTAATACGGAACGCCGATCTCATAGATTTCGTGACGTACAGGCTGGAAGTTGCACACAACAATGACCTCGTCCTTGTTTCTGGCAATTCTCCTGAACGCGATAACGGAGTTCTGATTGTCCTCCGCCGATATCCAGTGGAAGCCTTCCCAACTGGTATCGCACTCCCACAGCGCGGGAGTTTCCTTGTAAAGCTTGTTGATTGCCTTTACATACTCGTGATACTTGTAGTGAGGCTCAAATTCGAGAACCTCCCAATCAAGCTGCGACTGGAAATTCCACTCCTTATACTGAGCGAATTCCTGACCCATAAACATCAGTTTTTTGCCGGGGTGAGCCATCATATATCCGAGGAACGTCCTCATTGAGTGGAACCGATATTCGCGCGGACCTCCCATTTTATCCAGCATCGAGCATTTTCCGTAAACCACCTCGTCGTGGCTTATCGGGAGCACATAGTTCTCGGAGAACGCGTAGTAGAACGAGAACGTCACCAGATTATGGTTGTATGGTCTGCCGAGCGGATCCATGCTCATATAGCGGAGCATATCGTTCATCCAGCCCATATTCCACTTGAAGTTGAATCCAAGTCCGCCGATATCCGCAGGCTTTGTTACCATAGGCCAGGCGGTGCTCTCCTCAGCAATCATAAGTATATTCGGGTGCTCCCTGAATACCGCCGCATTGAGCTTCTGCAAAAACGCAATAGCTTCGATATTCTCCTTGCCTCCCTGCTTGTTCGGACGCCATTCGCCCTGTCTGCGGTCGTAGTCGAGATACAGCATGGAAGCCACGGCATCCACGCGCAGACCGTCGATATGGTACTTCTCTATCCAGTAATTTGCGTTGGAAACAAGATACGACTGTACTTCGGGCTTGCCCCAGTCGAATATGTGAGTGCCCCAGTTTTTGTGCTCACGCTTGAGCGGATCGATGTACTCATAGCAGCTCTCGCCGTCCCACTCGTACAAGCCTGCCGCATCCTTCGGGAAATGCGCGGGAACCCAGTCCGCGATAACGCCGATACACGCTTGATGGCACTTGTCGATAAATGCCATAAAGTCATGCGGAGTACCGAAGCGCGACGTAGGCGCAAAATAACCGATCTGCTGATATCCCCACGAGCCGTCGAACGGATACTCGCCGATAGGCATAAGCTCAACGTGAGTATAACCCATTTCTTTGACGTAAGGAATGAGCGCGTCTGCCAGCATGGTGTAGCTGAGATAATTCTCGCCTGATTTCCTCCACGAGCCGATATTTACCTCATAAATATTTATCGGGCTTTCATAGACGTTGGTCTTTGAAAGCGTATCCATATACTTCTTGTCCTTCCATGCGTACCCCTCGATGTCGAAGAACTTGGTAGCAGTATTCGGGCGCAACTCCATATGATATCCGTAAGGATCCGCCTTGAGCTTGATAAGCCCGTCGGGTGCCTCTACGCTGTACTTATAGTTATCGAATTGCTTAATGCCCTCAACATACAGCTCCCAGATACCGCCGTCGCTGATCTTGTTCATATAGTTCAGCGTTCTGTCCCAGTGGTTGAAATCGCCGACAATGCTTACCGACTTTGCGTGAGGTGCCCAACACCTGAAGACGACGCCGTTCTTTTCCTTGTGAGAGCCAAAGAAATCATAAGCATGCGCGTTCTCGCCCTGGTGGAATAAATGCAGTGGTACATTGTATTGCTCGGGAACAACAATTGACATGTTACTAATACCTCCCTTTAAAAAGCTTGTTATCATACAAGCTCAGACCTCTGTAAAAACACGTCACGCCCAATTTGATTATTTTCAACAAAAACCAAACTCAAGCATCGTATTTCTTTATTACTATTGTAGCATATATGCCAAAAATTTGCAAGAGCTTTGTTAATTTTTCATGTAATTTAACATTTTCTTGTTAATTTTTTAGCAATATTTCACAATGTTTTTGCCGTAAAATGATTAAAAACGTTTTCAAAGAAGTTATTTTTTGAATTTTTTACCGTTTTCTGGAAGTTTGTGGAAGAAAAAAACAGAGATTAATGTAGCTGTGATTTTGCTTTTTTTCGTTAGGTTGACTGCCTTTTGCTATATAATGTTTCTATATGTGTAACACTAAGAAACATACTGTAATGAATGGAAATCAACCAACGAACAAAAACAAACACCACAGCTGCGATAAATTCTAATTTAATTTCCCACCGCCACAGCAATAACGCTGATATCATCATCTCTCCCGTTTTCCGCGGAGCGCGCCGCCTTAGCGATACGCTCCGAGAGTTCGCACGGCTCGACGCGCTGTGACAGCTCCCGTGAGAGCCATTGCTCGTCCAGCACCGCGCCGTCGGTGGTCATGACGATAACGTCCCCCGCTCCCACCGTAAATTTCTGCGCGGGTACGGTGAGCTTTCCACCCAGTCCTGCGGGCGGCGATGACAACGTTGCCCGAACAAGCTTGTCCGCGGACTTTATATAGGTAGTCGCCGCTCCCGCCTTATAGACGGCGCACTCGCCGCTGTTGAGGTCGAGACGGCAGATGTCGAGCGTCGCAAAGCTCTCGTCGGCGCTCTTTATCATAAGCACATTGTTAACGGTTTCCAGCGCCGCCGGCAGTGAGATGCCGCCCTTGAGCAGTTTGGACAGCACCGAGCACGCCATTGCCGAGTCGACCCTCGCGCGGCTGCCCGTGCCCATTCCGTCCGAGAGTATAACATAAAGCGCTCCCGACGCGTCGGTGAACGTGTCATAGCAGTCGCCGCAGACATTATTCTGTCCCTTAGGAAGCTGAAACGCGCCGATCTTCGCAGAAAGCGCGGTGCGCTCGTTTGTCGTAATGCGTATTCGTCCGCTGCTACCCGTTATCTCGGGCAGCTCCAGATCGCGCCCGAGCGCCTTTATCAGCAGTGTCCCCAGATACTCTTTGGTAACGCGCGGCTCGGTGGTGCCGTAAGCCTCAAACCGAAGCTTTCCGCGCCTGTCGAACATAACAAACGCCTGCGGCAGCTCCACGCCGTTCTCGCGAAGCAGCTTTTCGGCGCGTTTTTCTGCGGTTCTCGCACGATTAGCCGTCTTGACCTCCGCCCTCAGCGCACCCATATCGCGCAGAATATCCCGCACACCCTCCAGCTGATCTATGTAAATACGCCGCAGCTCACGTATTCGCCGCTCGTCGGCGGCAGCCGAAACGTACCTCGAATACTCCGACGATATCGCGCGGATAACGCTGTTCTTGTTTACGCACTCCTCCGCGCATTCGGGCGACATCGAAAATTCCGTAAGCTCAAACCCCGTCCGCAGTTGAGTTACCAGTCTCGAAAATTCCTTGCGGAACTGCTCGTATTTCTTTCCCCAGCATACCATGGAATTAGGACATGAACGGCAGGCTCTGTCGGCGGCGCGTTCCGCTATCTTTTCGGGATTGGTTGAGTATTTTCTGTCCAGCGTATCGGCGGCGGCATTGATACCGCTCCCGATGCCGCCGATAGCGTCCGCGGCAAAGTTCAGACGTTCGCGGAGCATAAGCGCGACCGTATTGTCCGAGAAATCGCTTTCGGGTACTTTGATCTTTTCGATAGGTATGCACACAAAAGCCGCCGCGGCGACCGCAGCCTCAACAAGTATTTTCCATGAATTATCGTCAATGCCGAGCACCACCGTGCTGACGGCGCAAAAAAACATAAATCCGACCGCGCGAACTATCTTCCCGTATTTCGTGAACGCTCCGCTAGCTACTGCCGAAAACGCGATAACAGCCGCACCGACCGCCGTGCCGTTCGCGCAAAATCCGAGTACCGCGGGCACGGCGATAGCTGCGCACCAAGCCAGCCCTCGCCTTGCGGTAACAGTGAGCAAAACAAATCCGAGTATCAGCCTGCCGATATTTGCAAACGGATAATCCAGTGCCCCAAGCGAAAGAAATCCGAGCGCCGTCACTATACAGCATAAAGAGCAGTCGCGCGGCTCGGAGATATCGGGATCACGCGTCCTGCTTATGTCGCACAGCAAGCATATGCACAGTGCAAGCAGACCCGAGACCAGCGCTGCGACTATCGTTATCAGCAGCTCCGAGGTATCGCCGACCTCCGCGATACGTGCGAAAAACACCGCGAACGCCGCCGCGAAAAAGCGTTCGGCAGCACGCAGTTTAGTGTTATTAAGATCTGGAATGAACCGCGCCGCCAGAACTATCCCCATAGCCGCCAGTCCCAGCAGCGCGCTTGGAAATCCGTGCAGCACAGCCCCGAGCGCTCCCCCGAACGCCGCGCATAAGCTGCGTTTCCCCGACAGTCCCGCGACTAATGCCGCCGCTGTCGGAGCAGCTGAAAGCCCCGAAGAGCCAAGCTCCGCGCCCAGTCCGAGAACCGCCCAGACCGCGTTTTCCTTCAAAAATACTCCCCAGTGCGAGAAATCTGTTTCCCGCTTGAATAATGCCGCTTTTTCAGTCATAATTTTTTTCGTCCTTTCTGTTGCATTTCCCCTTGCGGTTATTAAATAATAACACGTAAAGGACGAAAAAGATGTCGTAAACGGTTGTTGGATTTTAAGGGTTTGTTGACTTTTCGGATAAAAGTTTGACAAAATCAAGGGTTTGTGATACAATATAGGACATTAAATTAGAATTTAGTACAACTGTGCAAAACAATAATTTATATCAATAACAAAAGCGCTCCTTATAATTTTCTTACAATTATGATTTTTTTATGATATTTTATTCTGCGGCAGGATAACGGTGAAAATTATTCTTTCGTTTTCGCTTTCAGCAGTGATACTTCCGCCGTGGAGTGTAACTATCTCCTTGGCTATCGCGAGACCGAGACCCGCGCCGCCCGTGCCCGTGGAGCGGGCGCTGTCGAGACGGAAGAACTGCTCGAAAATACGGTCGAGCTTCTCCTTGGGAACTGTCTTTCCGCAGTTAGCTACGGTGATCGTAACAATACCGTTTGCAGCGGTCATGGCAAGAGTTATCTCGCTGTTCGCATAGCTGTAATTCACGGCGTTGCGGAACAGATTATCGAATACACGCGCCAGCTTATCGGGGTCGCAGACAAGCTCTGTTTCTGGCTGTATGGCTGCGGTGCAGGTCAGATCCTTTTCGGCGAATACGGGATAAAACTCACTTACCGTCTGCTCAAGCATTCGGCTCAGGCTTATACTTTGCGGCTCAAGCGTGAGCGTTGTAAGACTGAACCGTGTGATGTCGAAAAATTCGTTAATAAGCTGCTCCAGCCGTTCAGCCTTGTCGAGCGCTATGCCCGTGTATCGGGCGCGGATCTCGGAAGATATTTCGGGCTCGTCGCGCAGAAGCGTGAGGTAGCCGATTATGCTCGTGAGCGGCGTTTTCAGATCGTGCGCCAGATAGATGATAAGATCGTTTTTGCGCTTTTCGGCTTCATGGGCAAGCTCTGCGTTTCTGAGAGCGCGTTCGCGGACGGTGTTCAGTTCATACTGTATCTCATAGAGTGCGCGGTTGAGCAAAATTTGCTCCTCGCTCGGGTACGCGAGCTGCTTTGCCGCGGCGACTATCTCGTCGATATAGTTCAGCGGTCGGATAACGAAAAAATACGTTATCGCGAACCAGCCTATCAGCAGTATCACTGCGCAGATCGAAAATATATTTTCTCGGATGAAGTTAAGAAATTGATACAGCGGATCGGTCCAGTCCCAGAAAAACAACGAGCATATCCACGCGCAGAAGATGACCCCTCCGATAAGCAGCGCCGCAAAGCTCGCAAGAGCTATGATATACTGAAAAATTATCCGCTTGGTAATGCGGCTGCGTTCTGCTTTTTTCATTTATACGCCCCCTAATCGTCTATGGTATAGCCCACGCCCCATACGGTCTTGATATAGCGCGGGCGGCGCGGCGGCTCGCCAAGTTTTTCGCGCAGGCGGGCGATATGCGCCATTACCGTGTTGGAGCTGTCGAGAAATTTTTCGCCCCAGACCGTCTCAAAAAGCTCCTCGCTCGATACCACTCTGCCCCTGCGCTTGCAAAGATGCCACAGTATGCTGAACTCGATGGGCGTGAGTATCAGTTCTCTGCCGTTAAGCGTGCAGCGGTGATTATCGGCGTTGATATACAGTCCGCGGATGTCTATCTCGTTTGCTCTCGTATCCTGCGGCTCGCCGCTGTTGTAACGCGTGTAGCGGCGTAGCTGGGTCTTTACGCGTGCAACAAGCTCCGGCGGGCTGAACGGCTTGGTCATGTAATCGTCCGCGCCGAGCATAAGCCCCGTTATCTTATCCGTGTCCTCGACCTTGGCGGTGAGCATTATTATCGGGAACACAAAGCGTTCTCGCAGGCGCTGTACCAGCGTGAACCCGTCGATATCGGGGAGCATTACGTCCAGTATGCCGAGCGTTATCCCGCAGGTGTTCGCGTATGCGAGCGCGTCCGTGCCGTTGTAGAACTTGCGCACGGAGTATCCCTCGTTTTTCAGGCAGACCTCGACTAAGTCAGCAATTTCTTTTTCGTCGTCAACTACAAGAATTTTTTCGTTCATTTTTATGCAGTCCTTATCATGAAATGTAAGTATATTTTTAATATACAATAAATCGAGCCGTTTGTCAATAGCGGCGGTTTTCGGGGGACTTGACAGAAGAAAGAAATTATGGTATATTATAAATAGTATGCAAAAAACTGCCGTGATTTTTCTTCACGGCAGTTTTTTTATATCTTGAAATAATTTTCACCTAAGGAAAGAATATCCCCCGTCACCGAAAACTTGACGACCTTTCCGTTGAGCGACGCCATATAGTATGTGATCTTCCCATTCGGCGTTTCGTCTGTCGCGGCGGCATTTCGTAACTTTTCCGCGAGAGTGTTCTTTTTGGCGTCGTCAAGCTTGTCGCCGAAGTCGAACGTCGTGTTTGGGCTTCCGTAGACCGTCGTTTCGGAGTTCGCGATCATTTCCGCAAGCTCAGCAATATCCTCCGACGTTAAACTGTCATAAGGGAACAGCCCCTCCACATAGTCGATCTTGTCCGCTCCCACGCCGATTATATCGGGAGGAGGCTCGGGTGTTTTTCCCGTGTTAACGATAATCATAAGCGCTGCCGCAGCACATACCGCCGCAGCCGAGACTATACCCGCGCCTATTCTAATTCGCTTTTTTTTAACCTTCTTTTCGGCGTCCATTTTTTCGGCAAGGCGCTCGAGAAATTCTTTATCGGGAGCGATCTGCCGCTGAAATTTATCGTACTCGTCTTTAAAGCTCATACTGCGCCTCCTTCAAGATTTTTCTGAGCATATCGCGCGCCCGCGAGAGCTGCGACTTGACGGTAGCCTCCTTGGTCTTTGTCAATGCCGATATCTCCGCTACGCTCATGTCCTCGTAATAAAAAAGATGCACCGCGAGCCTGTATTTCTCGGGAAGGCTCTGCACCGCGTAATATATTTCACTCTTTTCCTCGATGTGAAATTCCGCGTCCGGAACGTCCTCAAACGGAGTGCGGTTTCGGTAGTGCGCGCCTTTTACGAAGTCGTTGGTGCAGTTCACCGCCACGCGGAGCAGCCATGCTCTGCGGTGCTCCTCGCCATTAAAGCGCTTGTTGGCGTCGATATATTTCAGGAACACGTTCTGCGTGATATCCTCGGAGTCGGCTTTGTTCTGCGTTCTCGCAAACGCTATACGGTAAATCATATCGGAGTACAGCTCGAGAAGTCTTTTCGCGGATATGTCCGATGGAAATTCCCCCACTGATCATCACCTCTGTAAATAACACGATCAAACACACGAAAAGGTTGCATATAAAAACGCGCCGATTATTTTTCTCCCGTATAGTCCGCGCGGAGCTGACCGCATGCGGCGTTCAAATTTGCGCCGAACTCGCGGCGCTTTGTCGCGATAACGCCGTTTTCCTTGAGCACCGCGCAGAACTCCGAAACGGTCTCGGGGCTTGATTTTTTATATCCGCTGTCTGTGGAATTGTACGGGATGAGATTGATATAAAAATCGCGTTTGCCTACAAGCGCCGCGAGCTGTTCCGCGTGTGTCGGCGTGTCGTTTATACCCTCGAGCATAACATATTCGAGGGTTACGCGGCGGTGTGTCTTATCGGAGAAATACTCCGCTGCCCGCATTACCTCGGCTATCGGGTAGGCTTTGTTTATGGGCATGAGCTCGTTCCTAAGCCTGTCGTCGGGCGCGTGCAGGCTTATCGCGAGATTGCAGGGACGCGGCAGGTCGGCGTACTCGTAAATTTTCGGCACGACACCGCAGGTCGATACCGTGACATGGCGTCGGCCGACCGCAAGACCCTTGTCCTCGGTGATGATCTCGCAGAAGTCCGCAACCGCCTCGAAGTTGTCGAACGGCTCGCCGATACCCATGACTGATACGCCGTCGATACGGCAATCAAACACCGCCGAGATAGCGAGTGCCTGTCCCGTTATTTCGGCGGTGGTGAGACTGCGGCGCTTTTTCAGCAGTCCGCTTTGACAAAACTTGCAGCCCATATTGCAGCCGACCTGTGTGGATACGCAGATACAGTTTCCGAACCTCTGCCGCATGAGCACAGTCTCGACGAATTCTCCGTCGGACAGCTCCAACAGGAGCTTCGCCGCGTCCTCGCACTCGCGCTTTTCGACTATCCTCGGCAGTGCGAAGTTAAAGTCCGCGTTCAGACGTTCGGTAATGCGCTCGGCGAAGTTGAATTCCGAAAAGCTCCTCACTCCGCGGCGGTAGATACCGTCGTAGATGATCATAGCTTTGGCTGGGTTCTCGCCGATATATTCAAAGTAGTTTCTCAGCTTACGCGGCGAATAGTCGTAAATGTTCATGGTTATTGTCCTTTTCTGCTTTTCTTGAAGGGAAATTCATCTAGAACTAAAAACAAATCCATATCAACGTTCTGCTAAATAAATTTCGATTTACATAATTATTTTAAAATCCGCGCCAGCCGAATATAGTCCTCCAGAGTAAGTTCCTCCGCCCGCGCGGTGGTCTTTATCCCAAGCTTCGCGAACAGTGCGGAAAGCTCCCCCTTACTTCTGTGCAGCTCCCCCGAGAGCGGATTGGTAAGCTGCTTGCGGCGCTGCGAGAATCCTGATCTTATCAGGCGGAACAGCAGCCTTTCTTCCGCCTCGGAGAGCTCGTTCCGCTGCTCTATCTCCATTCGGATAACAGCACTGTCAACATTCGGCGACGGCATAAAGCTGCCGCGGTTGACCTTGAACATAAGCTTAGGCACACTGTAATACCTTACGGCATACGACACCGCGCCGCTCTCCCGTGACGCGGGGGGGGCGCACAGCCTGTCCGCTGCCTCCTTTTGCACCATGACCGTCATCGAGCGTATGGGCAGACGGTTTTCAAGCACCCGCATAATAACGGGCGACGTAATATAATAAGGCAGATTGGCGCATACGGCAGTTTCCGCGCCGCCAAGCTTTTCCGCGATGACCGCTGCGAGATCGGTCTCCATAACGTCCGCGAATATAACCTCGACGTTGTCATAATCGGCAAGGGTCTCCTCTAAGATCGGCTTCAGCTTTTCGTCTATCTCGACAGCAACAACCTTTTTGTAGCGCTTTGCAAGCTCGCGCGTGAGCACTCCCACGCCTGTGCCGATCTCGATAGCGCAGATATCCGAGGGATCATCCGCGCCCTCAAGTCCCAGCTCCGCGATCCTAGGGCAGATGGACGGGTTTATCAGGAAATTCTGTCCCAGCGACTTAGTGAACGAAAATCCGTGTCGCGCGAACAGATCCCGTATAGTTCCGATGTTCGTAAGCTCCATTATCAGTACCCGTCGTTTTCCTCAAGACTGTCGTCGTTATCCACCCAGTCGCTGACAAGGAACGTTCTGAACTCGTTCGGGGCGGTGCGCACGGTCACGCGCTCAATACCCGAATTGATTATCATTCGCTTGCACATGGAGCATGGCTCGACAGCGCCGTACAGCTCACCCGTTTTCGCATCGAGACACGCGAGATACAGCTCCGCTCCGAGCATATCCGAGCGCGGCGCGGAGATTATGCAGTTCGCCTCGGCGTGAACCGAACGGCACAGCTCGTAGCGTTGTCCCTTCGGAACGCCCAACGTTTCGCGGCGGCAGTTCCCTCGGTCGGAGCAGTTTTTGCGCCCGCGCGGAGCGCCGTTGTAGCCGGTCGAGATTATCTCGTCGTTCTTGACGATTATCGCGCCGAAGTTCCGTCGTAGGCAGGTGCCGCGCTCCGCGACCGTCTGCGCTATGTCAAGGTAGTAATTCGTTTTGTCAACTCGCATATGTACCTCCAAAAATATTACTTATTTCATTATACAACATTATTACACGTCGGCGCAATACCTTTATTAAAATTTTTCTTGCATTTTGTGAAAAAATATATTATAATGTATACAGAATATTTTATATTCCTTCCCGCGGTCCCGCAAGTTAAAATCCGCACTTAATTAACGAGAGGGGGGCGGCAATGGATGACAAGGACATTATCGGCTTATATTTCGACCGCAGCGAACAGACGGTCCGCGAGACCGCGGAGCGGTACGGAGGACTGTGCGCGAGTATCGCGTACAACATTCTCGGCAGCCGCGAGGTGCGTGTTCGTGCGGCGTTATTGGTACTTCGACAAGGCACCGGATATCGCAAGGCGTTATTCGTTTGGTGAGAGCAAGGTGAAGTTCCTGCTCAGCCGCAGGCGCAACAGATTGAAGAAGTTTCTGATAATGGAGGGGCATAATATATGAGGTGCGATTATTTGATAAAAGCGATAGGCTGTACCGACAACGTGATGACCGACGAGGTGGAGGTTTACAAGCCCGTGCGGAAAAATCGCGCGTCGATATGGGTGGACGTGTTTACTGATAATCGTAGGCGCGGTAAGCCTGCGGCTTATGGGTCACTTCGTGATAGACGACATTTACGCTATTGCGTATGTCATAGTCCGCTCGGGCGGAAAAGTGGATTAGTATACCGATTATGACGCTATCGCCGAAAAGGGAACGATCACGATAACGGATGAGCTGAAATAGCTCCTCGATGAGTATAAAGAGCCGATTATCAAAATGGAAGACGGTCACAAAGCGGAGGTGTTTTTTCGGCGTTCACGTACACTATGCAGACGGTGCAAGCGCGGAGGACGTGTTAAAAACGTATTTAGCTCCCTTGGAAATTCGATACGAGGAGCACGAGGGCTTTTCGGAGAGCGTGGTAATTTTTCTTATGAGGGAGCAGATATACGCTGTCAAATGTTCATTGCGATTTTCGTTAGTGGGCGACCCGCGCACGGAAAAAGTATGCATAGACAGCAGCGAAAAATTCAAATAAGGAGAGCTTATGAGCAGCATCATATGGTTTGACAAACAGGGAGATATAACAAATTGGGAGAGCCAATGCTTGCCGATAGGCAACGGCTATCTCGGCGCGTCAATGTTCGGCGGAGTGCGCCGCGAGCGCATTGTGCTGAACGAAAAGAGCCTGTGGGCGGGCGGACCCTGTAAAAACCGCCCCGACTACCGCGGCGGCAATAAGCGGGAGCGTTACAAATACGTCGCCGAAGTACAAAGTCTTCTAGCGGAGGGAGATTACGAAAGCGCCGTAAAGCTCCTCCCCGAGCTTACGGGCAACGGTGATTTCGGAGCTTATCAGCTCCTCTGCGATGCGGTGTTCGACTTCGACATCCCGGACGGCGAGCCCGATGCCTATATCCGAAAGCTCGACCTCGACAAGTCGCTGTATTCCTGCGAATTCACGCTCGGAGGAGTTCGCTATTTGCGCGAGGCGTTTGCGAGCTATCCCGACAGGGTCATAGCGTTTCGGTTTTCATGTGGTGAAAAGATCAGTTTCACGCTGAAATTGGAGAAAACCCACCCGTCATGTATATTCGCGGAGGATGATACATTAGTGTACAACGGCACGGTCGAGGACAACGGAATGTGCTTTGACGCGCGTTTCAAGGTCGTCACGGACGGCGGGCTTGAAATTTCTGCGGAGGGGATTTCCGTGCACGATTCCTCGGAGACGGTGATCTATTTCACCGCCGCGACCGATTACGAGATGAAATATCCTACATACCGCAGCGGTATCGATCCTGAAACAATAACTGTTCCAATTATTAACAAAGCTGTCGAAAAAGGGTGGGAGCAGCTCTATAATACGCATTACGCCGACTATTGCGCGCTGTATGATCGCGTAACGCTGAAGATTAACGACGAGCTTGCCGACCTGCCCGCCGATAAGCTGCTCGACGCCTACCGCAACGGCAGCCGCACCGCAATGAACCGTCTGGAAACGCTCTACTTCCAATATGGACGTTATTTATTGATATCCTCGTCCCGTGACGGAGCTCTTCCCGCGAATTTACAGGGCGTATGGAACGAGAGCAACACGCCGCCATGGTGCTGCGATTATCATATCAACGTCAACCTGCAAATGAACTATTGGGGCGCGTACAACACAAATCTTGCCGAGACCGCCATTCCGCTTATCGACTTCCTTGACAGCCTCCGCGAGCCGGGGCGCGTAACGGCGGCGGAATATTATAATATCGTCTCGAATGAAAGCAACCCCGAAAACGGCTGGACAGCGCACACTCAGTGCTCGCCGTTCGGGTGGACGGCTCCGGGGTGGGAGTTTTATTGGGGCTGGTCGACCGCCGCGGTCGCGTGGCTTATGCAGAATATATGGGAGCATTACGAGTTCATGGGCGACATTAAAACGCTCCGCGAAAGGATATTCCCGATAATGCGCGAGAGCGTACGCTTTTACACACAGTGGCTTCGTTACGACGGAAAGCAGGACAGACTCGTTTCAACGCCGACGTATTCTCCCGAGCACGGTCCCGTTACCGTCGGGAACACATACGAGCAGAGCCTTATAGAGCAGCTTTTTATTGACTTCCTTGCCGCGTCAAGGGAGCTTTCCGAGGACGGTGAGCTGCAGAACAGGGTTCGCGAAATGCTGCCCAAGCTCAAGCCGTATCATGTCGGCAAAACGGGCTTGCTCAAAGAGTGGTTCGAGGAGGACGATCCCGATTTTGACCGCTCGCAGGTACAAAAAAATCACCGTCATCTCTCCCACCTTATGGGTTTGTATCCCGGCAAGAGGATAACCGCAGCAATTCCAGAAGTCATGAACGCGGCGATAATGTCAATGAACGACCGCGGCGACGAGTCCACGGGCTGGGCAAGAGCGCACAGACTAAATTTGTGGGCGAGGACGGGCGACGGAGAACGCTCCTACAAGCTGCTCCGCGGACTTCTCGGCGATTGCACGTTTGATAATCTCTGGGACTTCCACCCGCCGTTTCAGATAGACGGCAATTTCGGCGGCTCGGCGGGTATCGCGGAAATGCTGCTGCAAAGCCACGAGGGAGTTATCCGCGTATTGCCCGCCGTTCCGAGCGAATGGCAGAGCGGAGCGTTTACGGGCTTGTGCGCACGCGGCGGCTTCGTCGTTGACGCGGAATGGGAGAACGGCGCGGTAACGTCGCTGAGCGTTACATCAAAAAACGGCGGCGAATGTACGGTAACATTCCCGATAACAAACGGCGTGAAGGCATTAAAACTGTCGCTTGGAGAGAATGGCGGCGGATCATGGAAACGGGAGGACTGATCAATATGATAAAGCACGTAGTGATGTGGAAGTTCAAAGAGGGCGAGTACGATAATATGCTGCTGTTCCGAGAGCGCCTGCTCGCTCTTAAAGGGCAGATACCCGAGATACGCGCAATGGAGGTCGGCGTGAATATTAACCCCTCCGACCGCAGCTTTGACGCGGTATTGATCTCGGAATTTGACAGTCTCGACGCGCTGAAAGCGTATAGCAAAAATCCGTTGCACGTTGAGGTATCCAACTTCTGCAAGTCGATACGCACGCAGTCGGTGAGTGTGGACTATGAATTCTAATCGGGTAACGCACGAATTCCCGCCCGTTTTTAACGAGCGCTCGCGTGTGCTTATTCTCGGCACCATCCCCTCGCCGAAGTCGCGTGAACAGGGTTTTTACTATATGCATCCTCAAAACCGCTTCTGGAAAATGATTTGCGAGGTGCTTAACGAAAAACTCCCCTCGGATATCGAGGGGAGAAAAATGCTGTGTTTAAGTTATGGCATAGCGCTCTGGGACGTGCTGGAGAGCTGCGAGATCAGCGGCGCGGAGGACAGCTCGATAAAGAACGCCGTTCCGAACGACCTGCGGCGGATAATTGACAATTGCCCGATACGAGCGGTGTTCACGACGGGAAAAAAGGCTCACGCGCTGTACGCAAAGCACTTCGCCGACCTGATGCCCGACGTCTGCCTACCCTCGACAAGTCCCGCGAACAGAACCATATCGGAAGAGAAAATGCTCGAGGAATACAAACAGATCGCAGAGTACTTATGAGCGCTCCGTATACTCCAGCCCGTACCTCTCATAAAACGCTATTATATCGTCCTCGCTCCGTACCAGCTCCGCATACACGAGCTTTTTCTCCGCGGCGCTGTAAAACCCTATGGTTTTCTCGCCCGTGCAGGCGGAGCTTTCCGTCTTGATATCGCGCTGCGAGATACCCTCGGGTATCGGCAGCGTTTTTTTATGTTTCTTCATACGTTACTCGCCCCGTTTCAGTTTTTCCTTTATCTTTAGCCAACGCTCGCGTGTCTTGCTGCGTGACTCCTTGAGCTCGGCGGGAATACTGCGGAAACGCATTACGTCGTCGGTGATGTTGTCGAGCATTACGAAAAATTCCTCCTGAATGGCGCTTTCACGGCGTTGTGACTGTCCGCTCATGCAGCGCTCGATGACCGTACCGTAGCGGTCGTATGCGCGCTTGACGGAGGTCTCCCAGGATATGTACACCTCGTTCATAGCGTGCTCGCCGATCTGATGTATCTCCTCACGGTGACCGACGGCGAATTCCAGCTTCTTTGCAATAGCGGCAGAATCGGCGGCGGAGAGTATACCGGTGCGTCCGTCGATAATGCCCTCGGCGGCGCAGCTTCCCTCTATCAGCAGCGAGCCCACACCGCACGCGGCAGCCTCGCGAACCACTATGCCGTTGGTATCGTACTCGGACGGGAACAGGAACATCTCACCCGCCGTATAGAACACGCGCAGCTCCTCGCGGTCGCTAACAGCGCCTGTGAAAATGCACTTATCCGAAAGCTTGAGCTCTTTTACATAGTCCTCCATTTCTTGTCTGTCCATGCCGTCGCCGACAAACATCATTCGGAAATTCAGCCCCTTGTCGTTAACAATCTTCAAAGCGTCCAGAATAAGGCGGATACCCTTGTACCACAGCAGTCTGCCCACAAACATAAACAGGATGGTGTCCTCGGGAACATCGTAAGCCTGACGGAGCGCCTTCGCGTCGTCCTTGTCGGCTCTGCCTTTCGGGAAGTCGACGCCGTTTTCCATTACCACGAAATCGCCCTCGTAGCCGAGATTGCGAAGATTTTCACCCGCGCCGCGGCTTACCGTCCACACCTCGTCGCATGCGGAGATGCTGTTGATGACGAACTTTATCGCCTGCTCTGCCATAAGCTTGTTCGGCAGCGCGCGCCTTATGTCAATGTCAAATTTTGTGTGATAGGTCATCACGATCGGCACGTTTGTTTTTTCGCGCAGCACTCTCGCCATCATCGTAGACGCGAACGGGCAGTGACTGTGGATAATGTTGAACTCCTCCGCGGCGAGCGCGTCAAGCTTACTGCTCGAAAACGGATACCCCGCACGATATCCGCAAAGCTTTTCGGTAATATTCATGCTGCGGTAACGCACCACCTCAAACGGATAATCGTCCACGGCGCCGGGGTACTCGGGAGTAACGACGACAGCCTTACCAAGCCCGTCCGAGATCACATTCGCATAATTTATAACCGCGTTAGCCACGCCGTCGATAACGGGCGGAAACGAATCGTTCATTAAACATACGCTCATATTTTCATTCATAGCAAAACCTCTTTTGAAAAATGGTTGAATTTAATTGTGTAATTTTATTATAGCGTAAAACGGATATAAAATCAAGCATATTTTTATATTTTCGGTAAAGATTTGATAAAGATTTTTTGCTTCGCATGATGAGAATTTATAGACGGCTGTTTAAATTTTGCAGTCAAGCTGAAGAAAATCTGCATATATTTATTAAGTAAAATCAGAATTTATGTGAGCAACTAAATAACTTAACTCTCGTCAACACTTGAGGGTTACTGCTACAAACAATAATTTCTCCCTAACGAATAACCTTCATCTATTCCGCACAAACTAAAAACAAAAAGGAGTTGATACCATGTACCCATACCCCCCAGACATAGATGTAAACCACCTCGGCGAGTTCGACAGCGATGACTTCAAAGCGTCGAGCGGCACTGACTGCACGGGGCTTATCCCCGCGGCTGTGACAAACGACAACGAACTGCAAAATTACAATGAGTTATACGATTTTTTACCAAATGCGATCTCTGATGCCAAAAACGACGGTTGTTAAGCCGTTTTTACCGATATTCCCCCAACCCGCCTAAAATGAAACGGCGGGTTATTTTTTTAACAAAGCTTGTTTTAATGCCGTTTTTCCATAATAAAAAAAATACTCACTGTTGAAAACCCTGTTGAAAGAGTTAAAAAAACTCCCGCACAACGAAATTGTCATCATTTTAGCTCCATTTTACTGCTTATCTCGGGAAAATCTAGCTCACAAAAAAGTACCGTCTTGCCGCCCGCAGTGCACAGCGAGGTGTACTGCGTCCTTCCGAAAAGCTCCGTAGACTGTACCATAAGTATACTTTCGATAGGTATCTCCCTCCGCGAACGCACCAGAATACCCTTACATATGACTATACGTCCGTCCTCAAGCGAATACTTCAGCGAACGGAAATGCAGCCAATACGCCGCCGCGCCGATACCCCCCAACGCTCCCGCAAGCACGGAGAGCGGCAAATACAGCTCGGCAAGCGTTAAAGCGGCCGCCACAGTCCCCAAAAGCATTATCGTCTCTGTTATGCGAAATGCTCCCCAATGCTTTTTCATGAATTTCACCAAACTTTCATTATAAGATATTAAAATAGTGTTTGCAGGTTCGGTATTTTTATACAATTTGCCGAAAATAGCTGTACACTATTGACAAAATTGCTTAACGGCTGTAAAATAATAACAGTTGTTAATAAATCAATGGTGGTGGTAATATGAAATATCTGGCGAATCTGCTTAACAGTAGCGAAATACTTGACGAAAAACGTATCCCAAGTGAACTGTATGGGAGGCTGCTTGGCGATATGCAGCGGCTTATGGTGTTATGTCACGCTATTACTTCATACGGCTGCGCAAGCCAGTCGGAGATAGTTCTCGTGTATTGCGCGCTGAATTATACCTCGGAACATAACGGCGAGAATATCACCGTCGCGCAGGCGGCAAAACATCTCGGCGCACAGATGTCATCGGTGTCGCGAACTCTTAGATCGCTGACGCAAAAGGGTTATGTAGAACGGTATTCCGACCCGAATGACCGCCGTACCGTGCGGATAAAGGTCACGCAAGCGGGCGAGAACGAGTTGAAAAAAGTGCTCAGACATATCTTCTCGTTGATTGATAAAGCAATGTGCGATTTCTCGGACGAGGAGATAAAGATGATGATAGAGCTTCACGGCAGATTTGTGAACGCTATTTCCAATGCCGTTTTATCGGAAAGGAGAACAGATAAATGCTTGAGATCAAAAACATAACAAAGGACTACGATACGGGCGGCGATAAAGTTCACGCTCTGCGCGACGTGTCGATAAGTTTCCGCGACTGCGAGCTTGTCGCGGTGCTCGGACATTCGGGCTGCGGCAAGACCACGCTGCTGAACATCATCGGCGGTTTGGATCAGTACACCACCGGAGACCTCGTGATAAACGGGCGTTCCACCAAGCAGTACAAGGACAGGGATTGGGATACATACCGCAACCACTCGGTAGGCTTCATTTTCCAGAGCTACAACCTGATACCGCATCAGACGGTTTTGTCGAACGTTGAGCTTGCGCTTACGTTATCGGGAGTGTCCAAAGCGGAACGCCGTCAGCGCGCAAAGGAGGCGCTTGAGAAGGTAGGCTTGGGAGATCAGCTCAACAAGCGCCCGAATCAGATGTCGGGCGGTCAGATGCAGCGTGTAGCAATAGCTCGCGCACTCGTGAACGATCCGGAGATACTTCTCGCCGACGAGCCTACGGGCGCCCTTGACAGCGAGACATCCGTGCAGATAATGGAGCTTGTAAAGGAGATCGCCAAAGACCGCCTTGTAATAATGGTAACGCACAACCCCGATCTTGCCAACGATTACGCGACCCGTATAGTCCGCTTGGTGGATGGAAAGATCAAAAGCGATTCCGATCCGTATGAGATCGCCGAAAGCAAAGCCGCCCCGAAAAAAAGCGGCAAGAAAACCTCAATGTCGTTTGGAACGGCGCTGGCGCTCTCGCGTAATAATCTGCTTACTAAAAAGGGCAGAACATTCCTTACATCATTCGCGGGAAGTATCGGAATTATCGGTATCGCGCTGATACTGTCGCTTTCGCACGGCGTTCAGGCATATATTGACGGCGTTGAACGTTCTACTCTCGCTTCTTATCCCGTTGAACTGGAGCGCGAAACGGTAAACTATTCGGGACTTATGACCTCAATGCTCGATATTCACGATGCGGCTCTTGACGAGGAACGCGAGCCCGATCGCGTATACACCAACGATATGTCCACCGAAATGATGAAGTCGCTGCTCTCCGAGATACAGGAGAACAACCTCAACGATTTTATGGATTATATTGACAGCAACCCCGACAATATTAAAGACAGCATAAGCGAGATAAAGTATTCATATAACTCAAATCTGTACGTATACACGCGCGGTGTAAACGACGAGATAGTCCGCGTGAACCCGTCCACGACAATGCAGGCTATGTTCGGCGAGGGAATGGCGTCAGGCATGGAGGATATGATGGGCATGGCTTCGACGTTTATGGGCGGCAACGATATGGCGTCGCGCGGAAACGTTTTCCAGGAGCTTATCTCCAACAAGATGACTGCCGACCAGTACGAGGTAGTAGCCGGCAGACTTCCCGAAAACTACGACGAGCTTGTAGTCATCATCAGCGAGCATAACGAGCTGTCAAACCTTACGCTGTATACGCTCGGACTTCGCGACCAGGCGGAGCTTGGCGAAATGATGAGTCACGTTATTGCTGGAGAGACCTTCGATCTTAACACAGGAGATCTCAGCTTTACTTATGAAGAGCTTATGGATCTGAGTTTCAGGCTTGTCACCGCTCCCGAGCTGTTTCAAGAGAACGAGGACGGCGGCTACGACAATATGAGCTCCGACGAGGAGTTTATGTCAAAGGCTCTCGAAAACGGCGAGGAGCTCAAAGTAGTAGGCGTTATCCGTCCGAACGGCGACAGCCTGATCTCCACCTCATCGACGGGCGGTATCGGCTACACCTCCGCGCTTACAGAGCATATGATAACCAAGACCAACGAGAGCGCTCTCGTGAAAAAGCAGCAAGATAACCCCGATGTCGACGTATTCACGGGTATCGAATTCCCAAAAAAAGACGAAAAGCCCGAGGAGCCCATGTCCCGTGACGAGGCTATGCAGCAGCTTATGAGCTTTATGACCGAGGAACAGGTCATGCAGATGTCGCAGAACATTATCACGACCCTCACACCCGAGCAGCAGACGCAACTTATGCAGCTCCCTCCCGAGCAGCAGCAAGGCGCGATATTCGAGATGGCGGAGCAGACAAAGATAACCGCCGCGTTTATGAGCGTTATCACCGCCGAGCAGATGCAGCAGCTCGAGGAAATGACAAAAACCCCCGAGACCACCGAGGCGACCTACGACGGCAATCTTCAGATACTTGGTGTCGCCGATCTGCTTACCCCGAACAGGGTGTCGATCTATGCCAAGGACTTTGAGAGCAAGGAACGTATCACCGATCTTATCACCGATTATAACAGCAAGAAAGCGTCCGAGGGCAAGGAGAGCGATGTCATCAACTACACTGACTATGTCGGAATGATGATCTCCTCTGTTTCCGATACTATTGACGCTATCTCGTATATACTTATCGCGTTTGTAGCTATTTCGCTCGTGGTATCGTCGATAATGATCGGCATAATCACGTATATATCCGTTCTCGAGCGCACTAAGGAGATCGGTATCCTCCGTGCAATGGGCGCGTCAAAGGGCGACGTTTCCAACGTGTTCAACGCCGAAACGCTGATAGTCGGCTTTGCGGCGGGCGTTATCGGAATAGTCGTGACGCTGCTGCTGAATATTCCCATAAACATTATAATAGAGTACGTCACCGATATCCCGAATATGGCAAAGCTCCCGTGGCAGGGCGGCGTGATACTTATTATAATAAGCATGCTGCTTACGCTGATAGCGGGACTGTTCCCCGCGGGCGTAGCCGCGAAGAAGGACCCCGTAGAGGCACTCCGCACAGAATAAACGTAAAAATACCGCCTCCCCAACGGAACGGCGGTATTTTTGTTGATTGTTCCCCAACTCTATAACGTTAATATTAACCGGATGTTTACTTAACGTCATAATAATACGCAAACTAATGGTAATAAATAATTTAAGCAACAGTATAGTATGTTCATTAAGGCAATATATACTAAAAGCGTTGGAAATATTTAGCCAAAAAGACTATTGAAAAAACGATTACAATTTGTTATACTGTTGGTAGGGTATTTTAATTTAAAATTAGTATACCGCGAAAAATATTTCCAGAGAGGTGCTTAACATGAGCTTAGAAATTATTGGTCAGAGCATTCCGAATATGCCCTGGCAGGACCGCCCCGAGGGGTGTAAAGACGTTGTTTGGCGTTATGACGCAAATCCGATCATTCCGCGCGATCTGCTGCCGAACAGCAACTCTATCTTCAATTCCGCTGTCGTTCCTTTTGAGGGCAAGTTTGCTGGTGTTTTCCGTGTTGACGATAAGGAAAGAAACATGGCTATCCACGCGGGCTTCTCCGATGACGGTATCCATTGGAACATCAACCCCGAAAAGGTAGAGTGGATCAACGACGACCCGCTTACCAAGGAAGCTAACCCGTGGCAGTACGGCTACGATCCGCGTTGCGTATGGATCGAAGACAGATACTGGATCACTTGGTGCAACGCATACGGTTGGAAGCCCACTATCGGTGTGGGCTGGACAAAGGACTTTAAGGAGTTCCACCAGTGCGAGAACGCGTTTTTGCCGTTCAACAGAAACGGCGTGCTGTTCCCGAGAAAGATCAACGGCGAGTACGTTTTGTTCTCCCGTCCGTCCGACAGCGGTCACACTCCGTTCGGCGATATGTACCTGTCACACTCCAAGGATATGATGTACTGGGGCAAGCACAGACACGTAATGGCTCCCGACAAGGGCTGGGAGTCCAAGAAGATCGGCGCGGGTCCTATCCCGATCGAGACCTCCGAGGGCTGGCTGGTATTTTACCACGGCGTTCTCGAGAGCTGCAACGGCTTTGTATACAGCTTCGGTGCTTGCATTCTCGACAAGGATCAGCCGTGGAAGGTCAAGTACCGCTGCAAGGAGTACCTCATCAATCCTCGCGAGTACTACGAATGTGTAGGCGACGTTCAGAACGTAACGTTCCCCTGCGCAGCACTCTGTGACAAGGATACGGGCAGGATCGCGATCTACTACGGCTGCGCAGATACCGTCGTTTCGATGGCGTTCTGCTATGCCGAAGAGGTAGTTGAGTACGTTAAGGCTCACTCCAACTAAATCCTCTTTTGTAAAAAAATAAAATAAATGCCGTGCTGCAAAAGCACGGCATTTATTTTTAATTTTGTCGTTTGATCTGCTCCGAATTCATCGGCAGATAAGTAGCAAGTCTGCACGAGTTGAGGTTTTCGTGATGCATATCGACTGCGGTTATCTGATGATTTTCATAGGTGGTGTAGTAGTAAATGCCCTTGTTGCAATTGCAGCAGCAGGTATACCACGTTATCTGATATTTCCCGTCGGTAAGCTGGCAGCAGCCCTGTACATTCTCCACAGAGCCGATAATGTGGAAAAACTGCGAAACGCTCTCACATTCCGCGTCTCCACACACGGAGTTGTTCTTAACAAAAGCCGCGCGGACAAACCGCGACTCGGACGAAATATCCCCCGGCAACCCAATTGCACCCATTCCGCGGCTGTACGGTTTAAGCGGCAGCGAGCTGCAAAACCGATTCTGCGGCTCTTTTGCCGAAAGGCACATATAGTTATTAAGCTGTAACATCTGCTGCGGGAATTCGGGATTGTTGGCGAGCACGCCGACCGGATTCTCGTAAACATGAAATCCGCTCTCCGTCGATTCAACGACCACCGCGCCCGATTTGTCCGCGATTATCCAGTGCAGCTCTGCGGCAGGATACGCATCTGAAAATGCCCTGTTGACAAGATTTATCTTATCCAGCAGTTTTCTCGCTTCGTCCAGGTTGCAGCACTGCCCTGTTATAAACGGTATAAACTCGTGCGGAGCGAGATTGAGTTTCCCATCAACAGGCTCGCTGTAACGCGCAGTACCAACGAAATTCAACCCCGCCATTCCAAGCCCTTTTTCATTCACGCAGTCATAATACAGCGGATATCCGTCCGCAACGTGCGCCATTCCGATCATAGCGTAATGTTCCGTAAACTTGCCTGCCGCGCCGAAGTCAAAGCAGAATCGCCGCGGCGTCACGGTGACCCTTTCGCCATAGGAAAAATCATAGTCCAGAGTTCTGCCGAAATAAAAGTCCTTCTTTGCAAAGCTGATAGCTGTACACATAAAATCCCCTCCTATCAGAATCATTATTCGTTTACCGATAATAGTTTACTTTCATGGACGATCAATTATTCGGGCATTTACATACGATATTATAAAAAGATAAAATAATTTTAAAAATATTTAATAATCTGTGACCTAAGGAAAAATTTTCCCGTCTTAATGTATAGAGAGGAAAAAACGGAGGTGAGGAAATGGACGACAATGAAATAGTACAACTTTTTCTACGGCGCGACGAACGGGCGCTGAACGAGCTTCAAATCAAGTACGAAAGGCTGTGCCGCTCCATTGCCGAAAATATCCTTAAAAGCCGCACAGATGTCGAGGAATGCGTCAACGACGCTTACCTTAAGGTGTGGAACTCTATCCCTCCCTACGAGCCGAAATCGCTTGCCGCATTCGTCGCTAAGATCGCCAAAAATACCGCGCTCGATATCTATGACGCATATCACGCCGAAAAGCGCGGCAGAGGCGATATCCCAATATCGTTTGACGAGCTTGGCGATTTGGTTTCGAACGGCAGCTCGGTCGAAAGCGGCGCGGAGACCCGTGAGCTGCTCGCGGCGATAAACGGCTTTCTCTCGTCGCTTTCGGGCGAAAAGCGGCGAATGTTCGTAAACCGCTACTGGTACTTTTACAGCACGGCGGAGCTTGCGGATATGTACGGGATCAGGGAGCACAGCATTATAGTATCGCTCGCCAGAACTCGAAAAGCGCTCAAAGAATATTTAAGAAAGAGAGGTTTTGAAATATGACCGACAGGGATTTTCTGGAGCTGTTCCATAAGATTGACGACAAATTTCTCGAAGAAGCCCGGCGCGATCAGCGCGGATGCCGTATCAGCAGACAACGCATATTCAACACGCTTTCAACGATGGCAGCATGCATGGCGATAGCAATAGCGGCAGTCTTGCTGATCTCTTCGTTCATAAGCAGCGGTCAGTTTGCACTGATGAACCCAAGCTCCCCCGTTCAGTCCGATAACAGCGTTTCCGCGGACGCGGCAAACGGAACGTCCCCCGAGGACAGCAGCGCCCCCGTCTCCCCCTCCGATCAGAAGCTGTCGGTGATGAGCAGCCACCTAAGCTTTCCACATCACAGCGTTGAACTCGATCTGCCCAAGGAGGACTATTACCGAGTGTTTGCGGTCGCAGAGCCCGAGACGGTTGATGCCGTATTCGCTTTCTCGGTTCGACTTTCGGACGGCTCGTTCGATACGCGTATACCCGCGCGTATGTACTTTTTCGCCGATGGTCAGCCGATACATTTCAAATACAGGAGCAACGAATCGTCCTTCCGTGATTTTACCATTGTTCCCGAGACCGACTACTCCCTGCCGATCTCGTTTGAGGCAAGCGCGGATGTGAACACGATCTCGGTTGTGTGCATATTCTTCCCGGGCGACGCCGAGCGGCAGCATTGTCTTATCAAGACCGCAGGCAACATATACGGCATAAACGCCGTTCCCGAAACAATCCTTGGAACAGATGACTTTATCGAGGTCGATACCGCCGAGCCGAGCTTGAATTTTGTGACCGTCACAAGCGACCCCGACGCTGCTCCACGTAATCCCTATGAAAACACGGAGCGTGATATTCCCGCCGACAGCGCCTATTTCTTCGCGTCGCTCGGCGCGTTGTTCGGCGGCGACGATACGTCCGACGAAGACTATATCGCGCCTAATCCGCACTACATTATAGCGCTGGTAAACGGAAAGCCCGTAAATGTTTTTGACAGCGGAGCCCCGTTCTGCCTTGAGGGGTACTCCCCGGAAAAGGGTCTGTATTACCGATACAGGATACCCGAAGAATATCTCCCCGAAAACAGCACGCTTCAGATCATCGCGCTCCCCGCGGCGGTGACCTCATGGCGCGATTGGGATTTCAATTCCGATTGTTTCAGGGTAGTATAAATTATCAAAATTATTAAGAAATTGGAGGAAAACACTATGTTCAACAAAAAACACATCACAGCCATTGCGGCACTATCTCTTTCGGCCATGCTCCTTGCGGGCTGTCAAGAAAACGCAGAGCCAATCAACATCGTCTCTCCCGCGGCAGCAGGGGAGCAGCAGACCTCGACGATCGAATCCGCTCCCGTTCCCGCCGCAGCGGACGAAACGGCAAGCACCGCGACTTCCAACGTCACCGAAAATAAGACTGCCGAGCCTACCGCGACTATAAACGTCAAGTGCACGATACCCGACAACGCACCCGCGCAGGCTGCTTTGCTAAAGACCACGCCGCTCTGGTTCGAGGACGGTCTGCCCGAACAGCTCCTGCTCAACGGCATCGACCACATTTTGTACGAAAGGCGCGTAGACGAGAACTTCCCCGACAAGGAAATGCCGGTCTATCTCTGCCCCGATGACAAGCTCCTGCTCATGTGCTATAACGGCAACGGCGGCGACATTTCTTTCCGATTCCACGACGACCATATGTACGGAACTCTCCGCAATATTTTCGACGTATACGATGTAGCCCGTGAGATATTCACCGACAAGACCCTCAACGGCTTTACCCCAGAGGACGCAATAAGCAGAGCCGCCAAGCTGCTCGAGCAGCTTGGCATAACCAACCTCGGTACTCCCGAGGTATGGGCGATAAAGGCTGATAAGGCAAACGAGGTCCTCGGCAGAGAAGAATGGCAGAATAAAGACGGCACTCCCACCGAATGGAAACAGTGGACAGAGGACGATGAGGTATACTATCTCACCTTCCCCGTTGAGTTCAACGGTATTCCCATTGCGTTTACTGGTTCAATGTCAGGCGGATGTACCCAGCATGGCTATGACAGCGAGTACGGCACGGACGGCACATATATTCAGGTAACTGTCACTAAGGACAGCATAGTAGAAGTACACGGCTACCCGCTCCCCTCCGCGGACGCAGAGACCATCGGCACGGCGGATATCAACGTTTCCGCGCAGCAGGCGCTTGACATTCTTACTGAGCATCACAGCGCCGCAGATTTCCCCTCCGCATTAAACGTAAACGAATGCAGTCTCGTATATGTTATGATCGATAGAGATTTTGATAAGGGTGAGTTTATCCTCAGACCCATGTGGAGGTTCGAGATGTCCTTCGAGAGCGAATACTCCGATTACAGCGTGCGTATGACAGAGTACGTAGACGCCGAAACAGGCAAGGGCTACTTCGAGTATTGACAACCATTCAGCCCCATAAAATAACGGCGATCCGCATGGGTGATATCCTTAACGGAGAAATCCCAAAAACCGAATAGGATAGTATAATAAAGGCTGACCCGCGCATCTGAGGAGATGCGCGGGTTTAGAAATAACCACTTAAATAGTTGCATATACGGTCGCCGTAATCACGCAGCGCCTCATACATCTGGGCGTTGTCCATTAACGTCCAGACCATGATCTTTTTGCCTTGGAGTTTATCCATGCCATCATCACATCCCCAAAGCATGAAAAAAGCACCGCCGAAGCGATGCTTTCAAATGATTTATTTACTGCTCAACCGGAATTTGTAATGGTATCAAGTTTTCGATAATTGCAATCTGTTTCAATCCAATACCGTTGTATAATGTCAGGTCTGTTAGGAGGACTGAACTCGTGAACCACTTCATTTTCAAGCGCACCGCCGCACTTTTGTATCACTCTGGCGGATTGAACATTTGCCTTGTTGCAACACACAAGAACTTTTTTATAACTAAAGTTTTCAGCCTTTTTTAGTACAAGTAACAACATCTGACAGGCATAACCTTTTTTGCGCTCCGATGGTCGAACGCTGTAGCCAATCTGACCGTTATATTTCAGCAAAAAGCCAGAAAGTTCGTGCCTCAAATCGATCATTCCAATAAGTCTGCCATCGGAAATACGAATACCAAGATATGTAGCAGACGGAGTCCAATCAAGACGTTCAAATCTTCCCTCAAAGTCCAGCCATTCATCATAACTATACACACTATTTAACCCAGAACACACACAAAAGCCCTCGCTGTTTTTCAGCATTTCTTCACGGAATTCCATTACTTGCGATTCATGCTCTTTTGTTGGAGTTACTAATACCAAATTATTCATGTCCTTACGCATTCGTCATCCCAAACCTGCACTTCTATATAATGATACTGTTTTTCAATATTAGTCATAAATTCCTCTAGCGCGCCATCATAATTCGACATCACTTTTAAAAGCATATCCTTTGTAAGCATAGTAAACTCACTATGCTTTTCAAGGGAAGCCATACTATCACCATATGTAAAGCTAATACGGTTAGAAGAAATACGATTTAGCGGTATCTTTGTAACAATTCCATTATCAAACCAATCGTTCAGATAAGCACTTCCTTGCAAAACAAATGAAAGAGGGTGTTCCTGCAAAGGTTTACCACCGAGTTCTACAAATCGTGCGTGTAATAGCTTGTCCGTTTGCAAGCGCCTTGGATAATAATTATCAAAATCTGCAAATCTGTAGAACGCAGTAGTATCCTTGTTCTGCCTAGCCATTTTATATGCCAGCGCAAACGCCTCGTCTTTCGGTAAGCGCATGATGTTCAGCAAAGGCGTGCAACTAGGGTGACAGTAATTAACAATATGTAAATCATCAATCTTCATATACACGCCCATAAACCTCAATAAGTTTAATTTTACCGGTCGACTAAACAGGGAGTTTCTTTCATTGCCACTCCCATAGATATCAGAATGAGCGCCGGCAATATCATTCCCACTCCCTTTTTGACCAGCCCCGCCGCTATGTTGCGCTGCGGGGGCGGGGCGGAGATATCTTCCGCGCCAAATTCCTTCGCCGGAGCGGGCGGGAGAAGCTTGTCATGTTCGTTTGACATATACATGAAATACATCCTTTTTTCGGAACTCTTTTTCAATTATACCAAAAAAGCGCTAAAAGTCAATGGAGAAATATCGGCGGGCGTGACAAAAAATAAAAACGGACAACGAAAGAACCGCCGTTATTCGCTGATTTTATGCAAGCTCCTTGGCAAGCGCATCTATCTGCGCCGTGCTTTCCGCGTTGAGCGCCGACTTGACAGTTACCGTCGTATCGGTGAACGTGATGTTCTTGCTATTCTCAAACATTCCCTTAATGACCTTGGCAGCGGTGGGAGCCCAGCTGCCGTTCTCGATAATTCCTATCGTGCGGTTCTGATAGTTGCGCTCGGTGAGGTGCAGGATAAAGTCGCGCATAAACGGGAAGATCTCCGCGTTGTAGGTAGTAGTCGCAAGCACAAGCTTACCGTAGCGGAACGCGTCTTCGACAGCCTCCGCCATATCGTCGCGCGCCAGATCGGTAACAGCGACCTTTGGGCAGCCGTTCTCCTTAAGCTTTTCCTCCAGTAGCAGCGCCGCCTTTTTGGTGTTGCCGTAAACCGAGGTATACGCGATAACCACGCCCTCGCTCTCCACGCCGTAGCTCGACCATATGTTGTACAAATTCAGATAGTACCCGAGATTTTCCGTAAGCACAGGTCCGTGCAGCGGAAGTATCTTTTGAATATCGAGCCCCGCCGCCTTCTTGAGCACTGACTGAACCTGAGCGCCGTACTTGCCTACGATACCAAAGTAGTAACGTCGAGCTTCGCAAGCCCAGTCCTCGTCAGCGTCCAGAGCGCCGAATTTGCCGAACCCGTCCGCCGAGAACAGCGCCTTGTCAGCGTTGTCATAAGTCATAATGACCTCGGGCCAGTGAACCATCGGCGCGGTAATGAACGTCAAAGTATGCTTTCCGAGAGGGAGCGTGTCATTTTCTCCGACAACGACCTGCTTGTCCGCGAAATCATTGCCGAAAAATTGAGCCATCATCACGAAAGCCTTAGCCGAAGCAACGATCTTCGCGTTCGGGTACTTCTCCGCAAACACCTTGATATTCGCCGAGTGATCGGGCTCCATATGCTGTATTACCAGATAATCTGGCGTCTTACCGCCGAGAACACTTTTGAGATTACCCAGCCACTCATCGCCGAAATGCGTGTCTACCGTATCCATGACCGCGATCTTCTCATCAAGGATAACATAAGAATTATACGCCATTCCGTTAGGCACATCGTACATACCCTCAAACAGATCGATCTCGTGGTCGTTAACGCCAATGTATTTGATATCATTGGAAATTTCCATAATTTACCTCCATAAATTTATTTTACATTCCGATTATAACATACTTTGCCAATTAAGTCAAGACTGCCTCCGCGGATTTTTTTCTTATTATAGTTTTCTCTTTTTATCTATAAATTTCCCCGTTATCCTATCATTATGTCTTTTCGGTCATAACCCCCTGTTCCCGGGACTTTTTCGACAAAATCAGACAAAAAAATTCTGAAAATCAAAAGTAAACTTCTGCTCAGAAATAAATTTTGCGCGATTGTTATCGCAAATGTTCGAGATTGGAAAAAATTTCCAAAAATTTCCTAAAACCTATTGCAATTTTTTCCAAAATATGGTAAAATAAAATCACACCGAAAGACAAGGTGACGAAAACCCGTGCGGACAAGCTAAGTCCACATACGGAAAACATTGGAGGAAAATAAAAAATGACTAATCAGATCAAGGTACTTATCGGAAACGATGCCGCGGATTGCGGAATGGCATGGGCAGGCGCGCTCAAGAATGCGGGAATGTACGCGATAACGCGCAGGTGCGATGGAAATTCGGTGCTGAATTCCATTAAGTCCGAAGCGCCCGACGCGGCTGTGCTCGAGGCGAAAATGCCGTTTTGCGACGCGATAGAGGTTATACGCAGACTTAAGGTCGAAAAGAAGTACGTTCCCAACGTTATCATCGTGTCCAACAACGCCGATCCCACGCTCGAGCGAGAAGCGGCGTCTCTCGGCGCGACGTTTGCGCTCAAGCCACTCGACCCGCAGTTCCTTGTGGACAAGATCAACCGCCTTTGCGGAGTTGCCGAAAAAGCGCCCGATGTTCCCGACGAGACCGACCTCGAATGCGCCGTGACCGAGATAATCCACCAAGTCGGCATACCCGCGCATATCAAGGGCTATCATTATCTTAGAACGGCAATAATGCTCTCCGTCAACAACGATGAAATGATAAACAGCGTCACCAAGCTGCTCTACCCTACGGTAGCCAAGCAGTACGAAACCACATCCTCGCGCGTAGAGCGCGCTATACGTCATGCGATAGAGATCGCGTGGGACAGAGGCGACATCGACGTGCTAACAAAAATTTTCAGCTACACCGTACACATCTCCAAGGGCAAGCCCACCAATTCGGAATTTATCGCGCTGATCGCCGACTATCTCCGCCTGAAATTCAAGCAGAAGGCAAACAACAAGGGTGCGCTTGCCGTGTTCTGATGTACATAAAATATATCGCCGAAAAAGGAAAGGCAAGCCGCCTTTCCTTTTTCGTTTCATAGAAAATTTCGGTGTCAAGCGTAGCCGCTCGATACCGAAATACTTTTGTACCGCACGTACCAAAAACTTGGCGATTTTTTTGTTTTTTATGAAACTAAGTGAGAGTTTCCGTTGACTTATTCGTTAAATAGATGAAAGGCAAATTAGAACCCGTATCGACGACACGGGTTCCGAAAGGAGCAGCCAATGGATAACGGTGCAAGTAGCTACCGCCGTTTCCTTGCCGGCGACGAAAGCGGTATCGTTGAAATTATAAGGGATTACAAAGACGGGCTTATCTTATATCTTAACGGGTATACGAAAAACATACATATCGCCGAAGAGCTTATGGAGGAGACCTTCGTAAAGCTTGTGGTAAAAAAGCCGCATTATTCCGAAAAATTCTCGTTCAAGACATGGCTGTATACGATAGGCAGAAATGCGGCGATAGACTGGCTGCGGCAGGGCTCGCGAAGCGTGAGCGTTCCCTTTGAGGATATGGAGGAATATCTCGCGGACATTGATGATCTCGAGCGCTCCTACATTAAGGAGGAGCAGAAGATAGCTCTGCGCCGCGCCATGAGAAGGCTCAAGGAGGAGTACGGTCAAGCGCTGTATCTGTCGTATTTCGAGAACCTGTCCAACGCCGAGATAGCGCGGATAATGCACAAAAGCAAGCGTCAGGTGGAGAACCTTATATATCGCGGAAAGCAATCGCTTAAGTCGGAGCTTGAAAAGGAGGGCTTTGTTTATGAAGAATTATGAAGAAGTAGCGGAAAGCGTATTTAAACGCAGCGAGGAAATGATCGCGCTGAACAAAAAACGCAGGCGCGACAGGCTGATAAATATTGGAGCGACGGTGGGCTGCCTCGCGGTGGCGGGAGCGGTCGGCATCGGCGTGTGGAAGACCGCGGGACGTCCCGACGTACAAGTCGTAAGCGATATATATCAGCAGTCGGGCGCAAATGCGGCACAGTCATCGGAACAGTCCGACAACAACGGACAGAATATCAGCGAAAACTACTATATTTTTGACCGATATATTCCGTTCAGCACTTCAAGTAACGACGGTTCAGGCACGGAAAGCAGCGAAGTCATAAGCAGCTCTGCCGTTACGAGTACTGATGAATCCATCGCTACGAGTACGGACAGCTCCGTAACAAACTCGGAAATCTCAGGAGCCTCCGATATAGTTTTTCCCGCTTTCAGCGAATCCGAGCCTGTGAAAGTCCTCACCGTGATTGAGGAATACGGTGCTGCCGATACCATACCCGACAGCGTACCCGAAAACGGAGCATTTCTGTTTTCCGACGCTTTAAAGGGCGCAATGGAGGAGTACGGCTATACGGACGAAAACGGAGATATCCGATACCGTGTGGCTGTGGATTTTTACGATAACGGAGAGATCGTCGACGTAGATCTGCCCGCTATACGTGAGATCGAGTGCCAAAGATTGACGGGCTGCGGATATCAATGCCACTTTGAAACGTGTACCAAGGAGTGGGGAAATATAGTGGATCACCACTTCTGTATGATGCTCACCCGCGAGCAGCTTGAAAACTTCCCGCCCTGCGAAAACTACGGCTGTACTTTCCACCTCTACGGAGAAAGACATTGCATTCTGCTTGACGGCGACGACACCACCTCCTCCGACTATGTTCCCCCCGCTCAAAATCAAGGCTGTCATCACGGCTGGGGGGGCGGAAACGGTAACGGATATGGAAACGGTTACGGCAACGGCAATGGATATGGCTACGGACATCACGGCGGTCATTGCTAAGTATGTCCATATAAAAAGATATCCCGACGGATATTCCGTCGGGATTTTCTATATCAGCTTTGTTTCGGTATACAGCGGATAGACCGAGACCCACTTTGCGGGCTTCGGTCCCATTACGCTCAACGTGAGCGGCACGGCAAGTATCAGCAGCCCGATACCACTTTCTTAGGTCCGCCGCGCTTCCCAAAATCGCGAGCGGATAAGCCCTTATCGTCGTTATCACCCTGTACACGAACGGCACCCCCCCGCCGTCTGAAACATACACAACGCGACCGCCGACAAAAGCGCTCTCAAAAACTTCTTTATAAAATATCCCCCTAGGACTTTATTATAATTATATAAGTCAAAATTCCGTCAAGCCTCAAGAAAAAACTCAATGAACGCCCCGCCCCTGTTTTCAATCGCCAGCCCGCCGCCATGCTTTCGCAAAAGAATACGGCAGACAGTCAGCCCCAGTCCCGAGTGAGAGCTGTCGCTTTTATCCGTCACAAAATATCGGTCCCGAGCGCGGAGCACCTTGTCCGAAAAACCGCATCCGTCGTCAGAAACCGTTACATTAAGCCTTCCGCCGCCATAGGAAAAAATCACCTTTATCTCCTTCTCTGCAAACCTCAGAGCGTTGCCGATAAGGTTTTCGAGAATACGGTAAAGCGCCCGCCTGTCAAGCTTAAGTATGCGTTTTCCGATATTCTCATCAAAGCTTATGACTATACCGCTCTGCTTTGACATTGCTGTAAAGTCGTCGCAAATGTTATCAAACAGTTCCGAAAACTCTGCCTCCGTGCATTCCACATCTAAGTCCTCCAGATGATTAAGAGTACGTATCGACTCGGTATAGTGCTCCAGCCGCGCCGCCGCGTCCCCGATATTATCCGAAACGGAAAGTATCTTCTCATCGCTGAGCCTGCCCTTTTCGATGTTGAGCCTCAGATATTCCGCGTGACCTTTGATAATGGCAATGGGATTGCGAAGATCGTGCGCGACCGATGCTTGCAACTGCCGTCTTTCCGTCAGCATCTGCCACATACGCTCGTTATTTTCACGAAGAGCCCTGCGCATTTGTTCAAACGAACCGCATAGTTCCCCCAGCTCGTCGTCTGCGCGGTAGCCGACCGAAAAATCCAAGTCCTGCGCGGCAATTTTCGCGGTAGCCGAGGAAAGCTCATCAATAGGCTTTTTCAGCTTTTCCTCATAGAAAAGAAAACCGCACATCAGCACGCCCGCCAGCGCCAGAATTATCGGCACGGCGACCATAGCCGCGCTGCTCGCGTAGTACACAAATTTCCGCTTCGGAGTTAGACTTTCGGGTGAATTGTGAACACGCGTAACACAGACGTCCACACCAATGTTTCCCAAGTGTATGGACTCCTCGATCAGATATATATCACTATACAGAAGCGCTCCGCCCAACCGCAGAACGCGGTTTTCGTTAGGATCGTCGGTATAGAACGGATTGATGTCAGACGGTTCGGCAAGGGTAAGCCGCATATATCCCATATTCGGCTTAACGTCTTTTTCATACGGCGTTTCAATGTCGTCCGTCCAGTTCAGATACACCTCGTCGGAGCTTGGCACCAGCCATTCCCGTACCGCCACGCAGCCCAGAATAGCGATCAGCGACAGCGCCGCGACGCAAATAAAGGTCGTAGTGACGTACTTTATAAAATCGGCGCGAAGCCTCGGCTTTACTGTTTTTTCCATCTGTACCCCACCCCCCACACGGTTTCAATGCAGCCGTCCCCGCCCGTCGCGTCGGCGAGCTTCTGCCGTATCTTGCGGATATGCTCCTTGACGACGCTGTTGTCGCCCACCGCGTCCGGTCCCCAGACCGCCTCGTACAGGCTTTCGCGGTCAAACACATGCCCCGCGTTTGTAAGCAGAAACTCAATGATATCAAACTCGCGTCTCGAAAACGGTATCTCGTTACCTTTAAAATGCACTGTCCTGCTTGAAAGGTTAACGATCAGATCCTGCGACGTAACAAGTCTTTGCGCGGTTCTCCCGCGTTCGTCACGCCGAAGATGAGCGGCGATCCTCGCCGTGACCTCAACAAGACTGAACGGTTTTGTAATATAGTCGTCCCCGCCCGTCAGAAATCCGTTTACCTTGTCTTGCTCGGTAATTCTGGCGGTGAGGAACACGATAGGACAGGACACATGTTCACGTATCGATTTGCAAAGCTCCAGACCGTCCATACCGGGCATATTGATATCAAGAAGAATAAGATCGGGAGCGTTCTCCAGCAGAGGGATAGCATCCTCCGCGCTGTTCGCGGCAAATGTGATATATCCGTTGTCACCGAGATGATCGCATAAAAGCGCGGTCAGCATAGGCTCGTCGTCGACTATCAGAATTTTGTGAGACATGATCTACCTCCAAATAAGTACAGTTATAATTATTATATAACAAAAAAGTCAAAAAAGCGTCAAGTTTTTGAAAATTATTGTTTATAGCAGTAACCCTCAAGTGTTGACGAGAGTTAAGTTATTTAGTTGCTCACATAAATTCCGATTTCCCCTATTGACAACTAACCCCAAATATGCTATAATCAATATGGTGATATCAAAATGATATCATAAGCCGAAAAAATTTTGTTTATTTTAAAAAACCTATTGACAAGGATGAAAAAATATTGTATACTGTTTATGTGATATATAAACAGTATCAACAGACACAAATTACACTGTAAAGGAGCGTTGGTAAAAATGGGATTATCTGTCAGCAATATAGTTAAAAAATACGGCGAGTACACCGCCGTCGATAATCTTACATTCGAAATGAATTCCCCCGGCGTGTTCGCGCTGCTCGGAACTAACGGCGCGGGAAAAACCACTTCGATCCGTATTATACTCGGAATGCTTGCCGCTGAGAGCGGAGAGGTCAAGTGGGATGGGAAGCCGTTCCTCGCCGCCGAAAAGCCGATCGGCTACCTTGCCGAGGAGCGTGGGCTCTACCCGAAAATCAAGATCATGGACCAGCTCGTATACTTCTGTACGTTGAAAGGAATGCGCCGTCAGGACGCTTTGAAGTCGCTGGACTATTGGTTTGAGCGTCTGTCCGTCGCAGAGCACAGAAACAAGCGCGCGGAGCAGCTTTCGAAGGGCAATCAGCAGAAGATACAGCTTATCGCGGCGCTTGCCCCAAATCCCGAGCTGATAATTCTTGACGAGCCGCTGTCGGGTCTCGACCCCGTAAACGCGGAGCTGTTCAAGGGCGTTATCCGCGAGGAGATCAAGAAAAACAAGTACATTATAATGTCCTCGCACCAGATGACTACTATTGAGGAATTCTGCCGCGATATCGTAATTATGAACAAGGGCAAGACCGTTTTGCAGGGCAATCTCAACGCTATCAAAAAGGGGTACGGGCGCGTAAAGCTCACCGTCAAGGCCGAGGGGAACATCTCGCCGCTTGCTGCCGAATGCGGTCTCATTTCGACCGAGGAAACTCCCAACGGTTCAAGCTACAACGTACAGAGCGAGGAACAGGCGCATAAGCTTCTCCATCTGATAATCGATCAGAAGATACCGCTTATCAGATACGAGCTGCGCGAGCCTACGCTCAACGAAATATTTATTGAAAAGGCAGGTGGCGGCAATGAGGACTAAGGGCTGGCAAAAGGTATTTTCTTTCACGCTTATTCAGCATATCAAAACGAAATCGTTTATTATCGGCACGATAATCGTTGCCGTTATCATTGCGGCGATTTGTGTGTTGACGAATATCCTCCCCGTTCTTATCGGAAACGAGGAGAAGGGTAGTGTTTCCAACGGCGAGACGGAGAATTCACTCGCCGATTTTGACGCGGTGTATATCTACGACGATGCCGGCATACTTGCGGCAGACGATACAGCACAGCTCGAAAGCGCGATGTCTGTTGCCGCTCCCGAAAAGAGCTATGACGAGCTTGTGAAAGAACTTGAGACTTCCGAGAACGTCCGCGCGGCAGTACGGATAACATCTGCCTTCGGCGAAGATAACGCGGTGATCGGCTATGATGTCAGGACGTATTACACTTCCGCGGCAGGCGGCGACGCGGTGGATACGTTGAACGCTGCGCTTAGCGAGATGATAAACCGCAGGGTGCTGCTCAACGCGGGGGTCGCTCCCGAAAATTATGCCTCTACGCAAGTCTCGATCTCTACGTCACGTATAGAGGCGGGCTCTAAGGAGTTGAACTTTATTCAGAGCGCGCTGAATTATTTCGTACCTATCGTGGTATCGCTGGTGCTGTTTATGCTGATATTCAGCTACGGCGGCACGGTTGCGCAGTCGATAGCTACCGAAAAGACAAGCCGCGTTATGGAGTTGCTGCTCACGTCGGTGAGACCGCTGGCAGTCGTTATCGGTAAGGTGCTCGCGATGGGTGTGGTGAGCTTCGGGCAATTTACGATAATGGGTATTGTCGGGTTTGCGAGTTTTGTGATATCCGCGCCGTTCGGTATGCTGGGCAAGGCTATGGATATCGCGAAAGACCCCGCGATCCAGGAGGCTCTCGCCAACGCGGCGCAGGGCGCGGGCGGCGTACAGACTTCGGAAATGGAGATCGCGGCGGCTGTCAACGATCTGCTCGCAGGCTTCAGTCCGCTGAACATTCTTCTGATAATCGTGATCTTCCTGCTTGGCTTCGTGTTCTTCTCGCTTATCGCGGCTCTGGTGGGCGCTTCGATATCGCGTATGGAGGATCTGCAGCAGGCGATGATGCCGTATTCGCTTACCGGTGTGCTGGGAATGTACCTTGCGTATATGCCCGTTTTCGGCAACATCGACTCGCTTGACACGGGCATGGTGACTACCAATCCCGTGCAGATATTCTCGTACTTTTTCCCCGTCAGTTCTCCGTTTGCGCTGCCGAGCGCTATTATGCTCGGTACGCTGGAGCTGTGGCAGTCTGTTGTGGCAGTCGCGGTGCTGGCTGCGGCGGTCATACTGGTTGCTGTTATCGTCAGCAAGGTTTACGAGGCTATCATTCTTCACAACGGCAACCGTATCAAGTTTGGTGATATTCTGAAAATGGCTGTGCGCAAGTGACCGTAAAAATATTCAATTTTCCAAAGAGCTTTTCCCACTTTCGTTGGCGCAATTTGTTTTAAACCATTTCCGTCCAGGCGTTTCATAATGGCTTGGAAACGGTATCCGCAAAGACCTTTCTCCTCCGTAAGAGTTTGTTCGGTATCTTTTGTTGAAATACCAAGCAGGCTCTAAGCACGAAGATCTCTAGCGTGCCGCAATTGGTGAGACCCGTTGACGCTTGCCTTGACGAAGACTGTGCGATACATTATATTTCGCAAGGGGGTTCTGTCCGAGTTTTTCCTCACTTCCGAATTTGGGCTTGGCTGCCGAATATTCTTCGGTATCCTTTGAGGTTGCCTTTTGCGTTTTCCTTGGTGCTTATTGAAGCATAACATATGAGCGCCTGCAATAAAATGCAAAATTTTCACAATAAAAAGTGCCGTCAGATTTTTTGCCTGACGGCACTTTTATACTCTCCGCCGCTACAAACCGCACATAACGGAGAGTATATATTCCCTTATTACAGCTCAAAATTGCCCTTTGCGAAATCAAGTGTCGCAAAATAATCCTCGGGAGTTTCGGCGCGGCGTATCAGTTTTACGCTGTTGTCCTCGCGCAGGAGAAGCTCGGCGCTCCACAGCTTACCGTTATAATTGTAGCCCATGGAGAAACCGTGCGCACCCGTATCATGGATAGCGATATAGTCGCCGAGGTCTATTTTCGGGAGCATACGATCAATCGCGAATTTGTCGCAGTTCTCGCAGAGTCCGCCCGTCACGTCGTACTTATGATCGCAGGGAGCGTTTTCCTTGCCCAATACGGTTATATGGTGATAAGCGCCGTAAATAGCGGGTCGCATTAAATTCGCGGCGCACGCGTCGAGCCCTATGTACTCCTTGTAGATATGCTTTTCGCGGATAGCCGTTGCGATAAGCATACCGTAGGGCGCGAGCATAAAACGTCCGAGCTCGGTAAACAGCGCGACATTGCCCATTCCCGCGGGAACGAGGATCTCCTCGTAAGCCTCGCGGACTTTTTCGCCGATGACTGCGATGTCGTTCGCGGGCTGGTCGGGCTTGTAGGGGATACCCACGCCGCCGCTCAGGTTAATGAACGACAGCTCAACGCCCGCCTTTTCCTTTATCTCGGCAGCGGCTCTGAACATTATCCTTGCGAGGGTGGGGTAATAGTCGTTGGTGAGCGTGTTCGACGCGAGGAAAGCGTGCATTCCGAAACGCTTTGCTCCCTTTGACTTCAATATCTTATAGCCTTCGATTATCTGCTCGTGGGTGAAGCCGTACTTAGCGTCGCGCGGCGTGTCCATAACGTTCGGCGAGCCGTCGGTTTTAAATTCTCCGCCGGGGTTGTAGCGACAGCAGATGGTCTCGGGTATGCCCGTCAGCTTGTCGAGTATATCAATGTGCGTGAAATCGTCGAGATTGATTATCGCGCCGAGCTCAAATGCTTTCTTGAAATCCATATCAGGGGTGGCGTTGGAGCTGAACATTATGTCGTGATTTTTGGCTCCCACCTCGTCCGACAACAGCAGCTCGGTATAGCTGGAACAGTCAAAGCCGCAGCCCTCCTCCTGCAATACCTTCATAATGAACGGGTTGGGGGTCGCCTTTACCGCGAAATACTCGCGGAAACCCTTGTTCCACGAAAACGCTGCTTTAAGGGCGCGGGCGTTTTCGCGTATTCCCTTTTCGTCGTAAATATGGAAGGGGGTGGGATAGCTTTTTACTATCTCGTCTATCTGTTCCTTTGTAACAAAAGGTTTTTTCTCTGCCATTTTGTGTACCTCTCTTTTGTTTATTTATTTTTGCGGAAAACGGAAAATATTTTTCCGAAAAATCTCGTAATGGGATTTCCGATTTTCCTGTTGACCTGCGCAAGCAGATTTCGCGCGTTATCGTTTGGCAGAATCTGCATTGACCTTTCAAAGCATTCCTTCGCTTTTCGATAATCGCCCGCCGCCATATAAACCCGCCCTAAGTCCGTATATCGGTAATGTATATAATGTTTCTCGCGAAGCTCGGGAGTATCGCAATAGTTGATACAGAAGGTCAGACAGTCTATCGCGTCTTGTATCAGCTCTGGAGTGGAATAATTCTCGTCCTCGACTATTTCCTCTAGCGTCGTGTAATATTCCCATTGGAGATCGTATGATTCGGGGTCAAGCTCTATCGACTTGCGGTAGTACCTTATGCCGTTTTCAAGATCCTGCCCGAACACCGTTATCATACAGCCCAAATGCGAATAAAACTTCGCGAGCGCCTGCCGCTCCTCAACGCTTTGCGGCGGATACCGTTCGATTATCTCCTCCGCGTCGGCAATATACGCGCGTTTAATTTTGGGAGTTTCAAATTTGACCCTGTCGTATTTTGCGTTGAACGCGGATACATCTTCATTTATCCGTGCCGTGTTATCAGCCATAAAATTACCTTTCTTTTTTCTATATTAAACGTTCATATACTTGTTGAGGAATTCTATCGACAGCTCTATCCAGCGGCGGCAGCCCTTCTGCCAGTAATACTCGTTGTAGCCCGTTGCCTTGTCGCAGGTCGATAAGCCGTGAGGTCCTTCGTCGAACAGGTGAAGCTCGACGGGTATCTTATTGGAAATACACGCCTTCGCCATTACAAGCGAATTGTGCGCGGAGACGCTGCCGTCGTTGGCGGTGTGCCACATGAAGATCGGCGGGGTTTTCGGCGTAACGCGGTTCTCGAGCGACAGTCTTGACAGGTCGGAACGGTTCGGGTCGCTGCCGAGCAGCACCTCGAAGCTGCCGACGTGCGGAGAGGTCACGCCGCTGATAACCGGATAGCACAGTACCGCCGCGTCCGGGCGCAGCTCCTCGGGCTCGCAGTCGATGGTCTTGACGATGGAGTTGTCGTTCCACATGGTCGCGAGACAGCCCGCGAGATGCCCCCCCGCGGAACAGCCGAGCACGGCGATCTTCTTCGGGTCGATGTGGAACTCCTCGGCTCTCATGCGTATTTTGTAGAACGTATAGGCGGCGTCGATCAGCGGCGCGGGGAAGCGCGTGTTGCAGGAATATGTAACGACGAACGCCGAGTAGCCCGCCGCGAGATACTGCAATGCGATAGGCTCGCCCTCGCGGTCGGAGCAATACTCGTAGCCTCCGCCCGGGAAGATCACCACGGACGGGCGCTTTTCGCAATACTCGACGCCCTGTATCATATCGGGCAGATACGCCTTTACAAACGCGGTCTTTTCGGGATTTATCGAAAAAGTCTTTACGGTCATAACTATACCCCCATATTTTGTTTTTGTAACTTAGTTTAATTATAGCATTTTCTTTTGTATAAATCAAGGGGGTAAATCAGAATTTACGGTAACTTGGAGATGCTGTCTTTTAAAACGCTCTTGACAAATCGCGGGAAAGATGTTATAACTAGAGTGCAGCCAAATCGACTTATAAAGGAGAATAATATGGATATCAGCAGTGCGAGAGTTTTTATGAAGGAATATTTTGAGAATCTTTACACAAAATTGAGCGAGGAAGCGCCTGTTGCGCTGAAAATGTGCGATCTTCCCGATGATATGCTGGCGGACGGCGCGGATCCCGCCGAGGAGTGGAATACATGGAAGCTGATTCCGTCCGCCGTTACCGACGAGGATATTGCAGGATACGAAAAAGAGTACGGGCTGAAATTCCCGAACTGCGTTAAGGCGTTTTTCAGCACCTGTCATCATTGCTTTTGCGGCGCGGTGGGAAGAAATATGTCAGACGAGCCGCTTGCCGAGCTTGACAACGCGTTCAATCCGCACCTTACGGCAAACGGTTATCTTCCGTTTGCATGGGACGTGGAGGGTTACTATATCCGCTGCGTCGACCTCGCGAATATGCCCGACGAGGAGAATTGCCCCGTTGTGCAGTTCCCGCATGAGGAGCTGTTCGATCTGCAATACGAATTCGAGGACAATGGGGAGGAGATACCGGGGAAACAGCTCGAAGAGCTTGCCGAGCGCGTGTCCGATAACTTTTACGCTTATCTTAACAGCATCCTTGACAGCGTGTGATGTTCGCTGCGGAGGAAAAAATATTTTTCCCCTCTTGACAAACCGAAAAAAAGATGATATAATATAATTTGTAAATATTTTTAAATGCGTCGAAGGGAAATAAGTCCGCGGCGGGCATTTTCAGAGAACCGTTGTGTGGTGCGAAACGGCAATGCTGTGCGGATATAGCTCCTCCCCGAGCAGAACGGTTGAAAGCGGCTGATGTCGGAAAAGTAGATCGTTTCGGGTTCTCCCGTTACAGAGAAATGCGTTGGTTGACGCATACGAGTGGGCGGTGTTGTGAAACGCCGTCAACGAGAGTGGTACCGTGGACCGGATCCCGTAAAGCGGGTTTTTGGCTTCATCTCTCGATCCGTTGCGGGTCGGGAAATGGGGTCTTTTTTGTTGCCCATAATACCCGCGAAAACGATATTATAGGAGGAAAACACAATGAAATTCGCAGACAAGTACCAAAGACGTTATTTTATGCCGCCGTATCCCTGTCTTGACTGGGCGAAAAAGGAGTACGTCGACAAGCCGCCGATATGGTGCAGCGTCGATCTTCGCGACGGAAATCAGGCGCTCATAATTCCGATGAGCTTGGAGGAAAAGCTCGAGTTCTGGAAATATCTGATCGACGTGGGATTTAAGGAGATCGAGATCGGATTTCCCGCCGCGAGCGATACCGAGTACGAGTTCTGCCGCGCGATTATCGAGCGCGATCTTATTCCCGACGATGTTGCCGTTCAGGTGCTTACACAGTCTCGCGAGCACATCATCAAGAAAACGTTTGAGGCGCTCGAGGGCTGCAAGAACGCGATAGTTCACCTGTACAATTCCACCTCCGTGGCTCAGCGCGAGCAGGTGTTCCGCAAGAGCAGGGAGGAGATAATCGAGATCGCGACAAGCGGCGCTAAGCTGATGAACGAGTACAAGGCGAACACCAAGGGCAATTTCCGCTTTGAGTACTCGCCCGAAAGCTTCACGGGAACCGAGCCCGAATTCGCCGCAGAGATATGCAACGCGGTCATAGACATATGGAAGCCGACCGCCGACAACAAGGTCATCATAAATCTGCCCGTTACCGTCGCGGAGAGTATGTCGCACGTTTACGCTCAGCAGATCGAATATATGTGCAAGGAGCTGCATGACCGTGAGAACGTTATCGTATCGCTCCACCCGCACAACGACCGCGGCTGCGGCGTTGCCGATACCGAAATGGGCTTACTGGCGGGAGCGGACCGCGTGGAGGGTACGCTGTTCGGCAACGGCGAGCGCACGGGCAACGTCGACATAATCACACTGGCGCTGAATATGTACACTCACGGGGTCGAGCCTAATCTCGACTTCACGAACCTCCCCGAGCTTGTGGAGGTTTACGAGCGGCTTACGAGAATGAGAGTTTACGAGCGTATGCCGTACAGCGGTCAGCTGGTGTTCGCGGCGTTCTCGGGCTCGCATCAGGACGCTATCGCGAAGGGCATGAAGTGGCGCGAGGAGAAAGACCCGGCCCACTGGAACGTGCCGTATATCCCCGTCGACCCGCACGATCTCGGCAGGGAGTACGAGGGCGACGTTATACGTATCAATTCGCAGTCGGGCAAGGGCGGCATAGGCTACCTTATGGAGCAGAACTACGGCATTATCATGCCGCCGAAGATGAGAGAGCATTTCGGATATACCGTCAAGGGCGTTTCCGACCGCGCTCACAAGGAGCTTAAGCCCGCGGAGGTTTACGAGATATTCGAAAAGACCTACGTCAACCTGAATAAAAAGCTGGAGGTCGTAGAGGCCCACTACACGCAGGGCGAGCAGATATCCGCGGAGGTCACGGTGAAGATAAACGGCGAGCCGCGCAAGCTTAAGGGCGCGGGCAACGGTCGTCTCGACGCGGTCTCCAACGCGATAAAAGACGGTCTGGGCTTTGACTACACCATTTCGACGTTCACCGAGAACGCCGTCGAGCAAAGCTCCAAGTCCAAAGCCGCGTCCTATATCGGCATTACGCTCCCGAGCGGCGCTGTCGGCTGGGGCGTTGGTATCGATACCGATATCATCAACTCGTCTATTAAGGCGCTTATTTCGGCTATCAACAATTCGGGTCTTATATAAAGTGAATTTTCCGAATAAAATAAGCGAAAGATTTTCTCTTTCGCTTATTTTATTTTCAGTTAATTTTTTGAGCCCGTTATTCCACAAGAGTAAATTCGCCAATGGAAGCAATTATCGTGTTCGTTTGTTCGTTGAATCTGAATCCCGCGTTGGATTTTAAAAGTTCCTTACGGTCGGTTATTTCATTGAAACGATCCACCATGATAGCATACGAGCTGCCCGGCAAACCTACATATTTCAGTTGGTAAAGTTTTTCGGCACAGTAAAGCTGCTTAAGCTCGTCAAGTTGTGATGTCGAAATCGCCTGGGTTACGGGGAAGTCACCATCAATAGAAGCACTCTCTAATGACTGTGCAAGCGCATAGTTGGCATCGATAGCCGCCTCTGTCAGCGATTTGTCAATGTCGGTTCCTTTAAGTGTAAGGAAATCGGGGTTGACCTCTATCCACATCTCGGCATTCACATCACCGTTAAGATAATATGTTCCCGATTTAAGAATATCGTTTATCTCTGTGTCAGCCTCCGCCGTAGAATTCGCAATGTTCAGCGATACCGCGGCAACACCGCTGCCAACGCCCAACACTGCTGCTATGATAACCGGTATAATAATCTTTTTCATAAAAAAACACCTTGCCTTTCTCTAAAATAAAAATTACTTAACGTATGTCAACGAAGATTGAAACGAAGATATTGATACACTGCCAAATAAAGGGACTGTAACGCGACCAGAAGCAACGTAATCTTGAATTCTCGGATCATTAATAAGGACATTTCCATTTATATCAACCTTAGCAGCATAAGGAAAAATCACAAAGAACCCATCAGAACCACCGCCCAGTGTATATGCGCTGTAAGAAGCCGTGACATAGCAATTATAATTAGTATCCTGATAGGTATAAATCGTTACATTCCCTTCTTTAGCCCATATGTATCCGTCATTGACATTGTTGGTATACTTTCCCATTACTCTGGGGTTATAAATATCCCCATCGGCTAACGTTGCGGAATATGCCGTGACAGTCAGCATAAATGAAGCGGCAAACGCAACGGCGATACAAGCCATTCTTTTAATTTTTAAACCCATTTAACCATATCCTTTCAATAAACATTCTATTTTTTATATTATATTACAATTCATAATTTTTGTCAAGCAAGAAAAATTTTTTTGGAAAAAAACGGCATAACAAACAAATCTACACACAAAATTTTATGTAAGTTTATAAGCAAAACCGCAAAAATTTGCAAACCCCTTTACGGTATCTCGGTTGGAGATGCCGTAAAGGGGTTTCTTTCTAAACGAACTAACCTGCTTCACTCTCTCTTGATAGCCTCAAGCGCGGAGATATGCACCGCCTTGTTGGCGGGATAAAACCCGGAGCCGAGACCGATAACTATTGAGAAAACGATCGCGAAGCCCGCGAGCCAAAGCGGAACTATCGACACGGGGGAGCTTTCGGGGAGCATTACCGATATCAGCGTCTGCCACCATTGCCCAAAGCCCTCTACAATGCTGAAGTCGGGCTTTTGCGAAACAAGATTTATCACGAGCGAGATGATGTAGCTGATGGCCGCGCCCGCGATACCGCCGATAAGTCCGATAAATCCCGCCTCCATAAGAAACGTTGCGCGGATATTGCCGAGATAGCAGCCGAGCGCTTTCATAACGCCTATTTCGCGGGTGCGCTCGGAGATCGACATTATCATGGTGTTTGTAATGCCGAGCGCCGCGACGAACAGCGAGACCGCTCCCAGACCGCCGAACATCATCTGACGCTGACGAGCCTCCTCCTGCATGGGCTTGCGTATCGACTCCATTGACGAGGTGGAATAGCCGAGCTTTTTGATATCGTTTTCAACCTCCTCGACCTTGGAAATGTCGACGGTCTTGACGTATATCTGATTGTATGTAAGCTCCTTTTTGTTCCCCGTGGGGAATACTATTTTCTGAAGCGCTTGGAGGTCGGTCACGGCGAAGATAAAGCCCTCGCTCGTCGCGTAGTCCTTGTTGTAGTCCTGCTTTACAACGCCCGTTACCTTGATCTTCTGCTCGTACTTCTTTTCATAGTCCTCGTAGCTGTACATCTGCATGGTCATTTCCTGACCGCACAGATTTAAATACGGATCGGGCAGCTCGGCGTTTTCGTTATACGTATCGTAGCCAAGTTCGGGATCGTATGTGTACATAAAGCTCCAGCGGTCTATCATATTGCTGCCGTCCGGACGCTGAGTGTCCATAAGATTGTAGGCGGCGAACTCTCCTGCAAGAACCTCGAACGGCTCTCTAGGGAACGTTCCTTCGACAAGCTCCAGACCGAATTTCTCCATAGAGCCCTTGCTGAAGCCTACGATATTCGCCCAGTTCATCTGATAACGGTCGCGCTCGCCCGCGGTGAGCTCGTAGCCGATATTGTCAAGCGAGGCTTTTCCTATCGCGACCTCAACGCCGGGAATATTTTCGAATTTTCGTATCGCCTCGTCGTTGAGCTTCGCGTTCTGTCCTCCCGAGTATACCTGGATAAGCGTAAGGTCGCCCATCTCGGCAAGCGCCAGCTCCATTGAATTCTGCATTCCTATACCTATGGACAGCATTGTCACGATAGCGCAGCAGCCCACGATAACGCCCAGCACCGTAAGCAGCGTTCGGCTTTTTCGGCGGCGAAGGTTCTGAAGGCAGATCTTTATCATGTCACTAAGCTTCATTTGTCTGTCCTTTCGTTATACGGTTGTTGTGTTGTTGTCGTTATTGTTGTTGGTATTGTTAGTCTCGGGCTTTTTGTCGTCGAATTCGTCTTCCCAGTCGATGTCCGCTTCTGTGAGCGCGCTCTTCTTTTTCTTCTTATGCTTCACGATAAGGATCGTCGCGGTGATACCGCCGACTACGATAACGCCTATGCATATCCATACGATCACCCACGGGAAATTTCCGCCACCCTCAATTCCTGGCTCGTCAATTCCAGGCTCAAAAGTGCCGGGGTCGATAAATCCGGGGTCGAACATATCCTCCACTTCAAAGCTTACGGGGAATTCCTTTGTTACTTCGGTTAGAGTAGCGTCTTCATAAGTGACCTTGATAGTGAATTCGCAGGTGCCAGGCATATACGGGTTGACGATAAAGTCAAACGAGCCATTGCCGCCAGGCTGTACCGTGCCTATTACCTTGGAAGTGGAGAGAGCGCCGACGTCGCCGACGATCTCAGCCTTGACGTTGGATATCTCGCTTCTGCCCTTGTTGAGGTATGTGGTGGTTATGTACATATCCTGCCCGACTGTTCCGGGGTAGGTGGGGACGTTTACCTCGAAGGTCATCTTGTCGGGCTGATAAACGGGAATGAAGATAGTCTGCTCAAGATTTGCGGTAGAACGCGAGCCGCCTTCAACGTAATCGTACTTGAGAGATACCGAGATAGAGGATGTGCCCGTTTCCGCTGTCGCGAGCGCCTTGAGCGGGATAGTTTCCGAAATTTCACCGTCCGCGTTTAAGGCGGGATAATAGAACGTATTCGTGCCGCCGAAAATGTTTACGCTGCCGCCCGCGTTGACTGTCATTATAACGTTTTCAACACCCGTAAGCGAGCTTGTGTTAAACAGCTTGAGCGCGAGGTTGAACGGATCGCCCGCGGGAATCTGCTCCGCGCCGATGTCATAGGATTTGATTATGATATTAGGCACTGCGACATTGCCGCCGCCCGAACCGCCTCCGGATTCGCTTGCGATTATAGTTACCGACGAATCGCTTTCGGCGTTCTTCTTTACGCCGCCGTCAATGTAGGCGTAGCTGATATGCGCGGTGATGCCCTGCTTTACAGCCGCTATCGAATTAACGGTGCGGAACTTCACCCTTACGCTTGCCGAGCCCTTAGCGGCGATAGATCCGACTTCGGCAGTCTCCGTGCCGTCGACGAAGTAGAGCGAATCCGACGCGTCGAGGAAGAGATAAACGTCCTCCGCGGGGGTATCGCTGAAATTGCGGACCGTGAGCGTGTACTCATACTCCGAACCCGCCGTTATCGGCAGCGCGAGCGTCTGCCCCGTGATCTTGATAGTGGGTGCGCTTACCTCCGCGAGGTCTGCGGTGCTCGCGGGAACGTTCACAGTGGAGGTTGCCGTTCCGATAGTTTCTCCGCTTGTGCCGTCGTAATAATAGTGCAGTGAAATACCGAAGGACTGCTTTGCGGAATTGATCTTTCCAAGAGCCTTATAGCTGATCTTCACGGTCGCTGTGCCGTTCGCCGAGATCGAGCTTATATCCTGCGAGCTGCTTCCGTCGGTGAGAATAACGTCGTCGGAGGCGGTGGTCTCAACGAGGATGCGCTTGGCTTCAAGATTGCCGAGGTTTTTAAGTTCGACGTTGAAATATCCGCTTTCTCCGCTTTTGATCTCGGAGATGTTGCTCGGGGTGATTTTGAATATCGGCTCAGCGCTTGTCGAGCCGTCGTTGGATATTACCGCGGGAATATTTACGGTCGCGCTTGCGCTGCCTATGGTTTCTCCGGTGCCCGTATCGTAGTAATAACGTATGGATATACCAAAGGACTGTTTAGTAGAGGTGATCTTGCCAAGCGCCTCATATCTTATGACGATGCTTGTTGAATCTCCCGCCCAAATAGAGCTGATATCTCGGGATTCACTTCCGTTCGTGAGGACTACATCGTCGGGAGCGGTAACCTCGATCAAAATACGATGGGCGTTGACCGAGCCGAGGTTTTTCAGTTCCAGTGTGAACATACCTCTTTCACCCGCTTTGATATCGCTTATGCCGCTTGCGTTGATCTTGAAGATCGGTTCAGCGGCGCCCGTGTCGGGAGCGGGGTCCGGAGACACAGTCGTCTCACGGCATTCCGTTATCGCGAACGAAAGATCGGTAAAGTCGCCGCTGATGTCCGAGTATCCTATCATAAATGCGAAAGAATTGCTGCCGCCAAGCCATGTGCACTTAAGCGTGATGGTATATTTGAGCGGGTCGCTGTCCGCGCAAACTTTTTGTATATCCGCAGCCTCGCACTTAAAGCTGCCCATGGATTTGGTGAAAATGATATCGGAATCATCAGCTTCAGAGCCCTTCAGCAGACGGTCCATAACGTTAATCGTCAGTTCAAAGGGCTTGTTTGCAGTGATCGAGGAGAGCGGCTTGGACTCTTCGGGGGTTTCCGCGTCAGGATCGGGTATCGACATAACGGTGTATCCGAGAACCTCGGGCTTTGCGGCTGGCTCCGAAGCCTCCGCATAGGCTTTGTATGTAGTTGAAACGGGTGTTGTTCCGATAGATGAAACAGCAATAACTGCGCCCGCAATAAATGCCGCCGCTTTCTTAAATAGCTTGTTCATTTGTTTCTCCTTTAACTGTGTCATTTTTAGCGTTTTTAGTGTCGCTGACGATTCTGCCGTCCACAAGAGTTACTATCCTGTCGGCATATTGGGCAAGCTCGGGGTCGTGAGTTACCAGAACGATCGTCTGATCGAATCGCCGTGCAAAGCTTCTTATCATTTCCATGACCTCTATAGTGGTCTTGGAGTCGAGATTTCCCGTCGGCTCGTCCGCAAAGACCACGTCGGGGTGAGCGATAAACGCGCGGGCAATGCCGACGCGCTGCTGCTGACCGCCCGACATCTGCTTGGGGTAGTGGTTGAGACGGTTGGCGAGCCCAACCTTTTTAAGTATCGCCGCGGACTTTTTCATTCGTTCGCGCTTAGATACTCCGCGGAACATAAGCGGAACGGCAACGTTCTCCGCCGCGTTCATAAACGGCAGCAGATTGTACGACTGAAACACAAAGCCGATATGCTTCTGTCTGAACTCCGCAAGCTCCTTTTCGGACAGCCGAGTTACCGCGACGCCGCGAATGTACACATCGCCGTATGTAGGCTTTTCCAGCCCCGCGAGCTGATTGAGCAGTGTGGACTTTCCCGAGCCGGATGTTCCGAAAATACAGCAGATCTCTCCCTGCTCAATGTCGAGATTTATCCGCTTGAGGGCGACGACCGTGTCATCCTTGAGACGATATTCCTTGCGCAGATCGCGCACGCGAATCATGATTTTTTTCTTTTTAGCGCCGGTTTCCATAGTCCTCCTTTCCCGATTACCGGCACGGATCGACCATTACCTTAAATGTTGATATGCAGACCCGTCAGCCGTGATCGTTAGTAAAATGCAAAAATAAACGAATGGTAAACGTTTTGTGGTTTTTTGAGAGATTAAGTGTCAAAAAATCGCAGTTTGAAAATCGTCTATTATACTTGAATTATACCATGTTTTTCCTGTCTTGTCAATAGCTTTAGGCGCTGTAACAGTATATTAGACAAACGGGTATTTTCATGTGTCTTTTTCAACCTTATGTTTTCTGTAAAAGGTTGTTTCGCAAATATTCCCGTGCAATGTGTACGTCAATACATGATCCGTGCAAAAAACTTAAAATAATTTCTTTTTCGCACATGGATATCGACTGAAAACGCGCGGCTAACGTGATATAATGCGGTTACGGACAAGCTCCGCCTACCGCGCCCGATGAAAGACAGAGGGTAAAGACGGCGGGGGAAATTCGCGAAAAATTGGGGAGGAATCAAAATGCTGAAAATATATAATGACGGAAAACGCATTACCGCCGCGCTCTCGGGCGATATCGACCACCACGCCGCCCGTGAGTTCAGGACGGCGCTGGACGAGCTTATAGCGCGGTCGCGTCCCGAGCTGCTGATATTGGATATGGAGCAGGTAGGCTTTATGGACAGCTCCGGTATCGGTCTTATACTTGGACGGCTGAAATCGGTGCGCGCGGCAGGCGGCGAGATATTGATAAAAAATGCGCGTCCCGAGATTGCCGCCGTCATAAAACTGTCCGGTCTGGGAACGCTGCTTGTCGAACCGAAGAAACAAGAGGCTAAGCTGTAAAGGAGAATATCATGAAAAGAATTTCCGTAAACGAATGTAAGGTGCGGTTTCCCGCGCTGTCGAGGAACGAGGGGTTGTCGCGTTCGGCCGCCGCCGCGTTTGCCATCCAGTGCGATCCGACGGTGGAGGAGATATCCGCGATAAAGACCGCGGTATCGGAAGCGGTGACTAACGCGATAGTACACGGCTACCGCGATATGAACGGCGAGGTCGAGCTGCTTATGCGGCTGTACTCGGACAATGCCGTGTACATACAGATCAAGGACAAGGGCAGGGGTATTCCAGACGTGCGGCAGGCAATGCAGCCGACCTACACCACCGCTCCCGCCGACGAGGAGCGCTCTGGTCTCGGTTTTACCGTAATGGAAAGCTTTATGGACAAGGTACGTGTGCGTTCGGTCGAGGGCAGGGGCACTGTCGTGACAATGGAAAAGAAGATCGTGGGAAAACTCAATGACGAGAGATGAGTTTATCGCGGCAAATCTGCCGCTCGTTCACTCGCTTGCCAACCGTTTCCGAGGGCGCGGCATCGAATACGAGGATCTTTTCTCGGCGGGCAGCGTGGGTCTCGTAAAGGCTTATGACAACTTTGACGAGTCGCGCGGGCTGTGCTTTTCGACGTATGCCGTCCCGGTAATACTCGGCGAGATCAGGCGGCTGTTTCGCGACGGCGGTGCGGTGAAGATGAGCCGTTCGCTTAAGGAGCTGTCGCTGAAAGCCGCAAGAGCGCGGGACGAGTTATCGAAGAACGGTACGGAGCCAACTATAAATGAACTTGCCGACTATCTGGGAGTATCCCCCGAGGACGCTGCCGAAGCCGTTGCGGCGGGACTTCCTCCCGTATCGCTTACATCCGCGGAGGACGGCGGCGAATACGATCTCCCCGAAGAGAGCGGCGAAAGTGCGCTTATCGACAAGCTCGCGTTGCGGCAGTGCCTGTCCGAGCTCCCCGAGGAGGATCAACGGCTTATTATTCTCCGCTACTTCCGCGACCAGACTCAATCCCAAGCTGCCGCTGTTCTGGGAATGTCGCAGGTGCAGGTTTCGCGGAGGGAGAGAAAGATATTGGAGGAGCTTAGGGCACTGCTAATATAAATTAAAAGTGATCCGCGGCTTGAGAAACACCTTGCAACATAAATTTCGATTTACCCCATTATGAAAAATTTAAGGCAACACCGCACAAAGCAGCAGAAATCCGCTGCCCAAAATAACAGAG
>ERZ777305.62-NODE-62-length-157145-cov-5.699535_pt1 | contig 157145 bp, 140 predicted proteins | sample MGYA00374965_ERZ777305 | MGnify/ENA primary metagenome ERZ777305 (study PRJEB29328, sample SAMD00013331) | mouse gut metagenome | study: EMG produced TPA metagenomics assembly of the Metagenome analysis of fecal microbiota from mouse which was promoted...
GGTAAAGCACTGATGAAATGCTTTATCTCTTACACTTATATGGTACTAAAAAGCAGGCCCCAAAACCTTTGTGCGGGAGAAGAACGGCCTGGTAACCCGCATCCAGTTTATCGGCTATTTTAGGGGCGGCGGATACGAGGCGATGTTCTGTTATTTTTGCCCCTTATATGCCATACAGTACGGGATTTTAGGCCTGCCGGGACACATCAGCCAGGGGGAGAATTTCCAAAGGATACAGAGAGACTGGGGCGTGATTCAGTATGGCATGGAGGCTGTGGATGTTGCCATGGTGGAGCGTATCAACAGAAAATTTGATGATATCCTGATATACCTGGCGGATGGCGTGTTGCCGGAGTGGCAGAAGATCGACAGTTTGGAGACATATCTCGCAGAGGAACGCCGGGATTATCTGAAGGCTACCAGGACAGGTCCAAAAGATCCAAGAACCGGTAGGCCCATGTGGAACTTGGATCAAGGAGGAAAGGAAGATCCCTGGAGGGCGGACGACTATCTGTTTGGCGTGTGGGATTTGCTGAACGGAAAGGAAACGGAAGGATATGCACGCCTGGAAAAATGCGTGGGACACAATTCAGATTATATGAAAGAACGTTTAAAGGGGTTCCCCAATGCCTGCAATGATCCGAGAGACGCCATGGCGGTGATGTACCGCAATGCACAGTTGTTTCTTGGGACAAAGGAGATTCCGGATGCTGAAAAACGCCGGGATAGGATTCGAGAGACATATGAGGAGGTATGCCGGTTCATGCGGTATTACCACGGTCTGGCAAAGAAGACGGAAAGGAATTTGGAATAGAGGAAACTGTAATGATGGAAGAGAAAAAAGTGCAGCTTGACAAGGTACGCAGGGCATTCCGGAATCCGAACCTGCGAGCCTGGATGAAGAGAGCGAGAAACAGAAAGTCTGGTCTGCGCTCCAAAGGAACTGCCGGCGCGCTTTGTGTCTACTGCGATGGCAGCTTTCCAGGGCATCATCAGGAAAGGTAAAAAGAAAGAATGAAAGACCGTTTTAAAGTAATTGGATATTATATATGCGAAATAAACGATACTCCTGGGTGGCTGCAGGGGATTAGCAGGCAAATCCTGTCTGTTAGTGGCTGTATAGGAGAGCAGCATCCCAGAGGTGAATGTTTTATGGGCGGATGGCTTAAAGGGGAGGCACGGGAATATCAGGAGAAGCTGCGGCTTGACGGAGAACAGTACAGGGAGTTTTCAGAAAAGGCAAACTGCCTTTTCGATGCCCAAAGGCTGGATGTGGATTGCAGGTTTTTGAAATTATCAGATGCAGGATACTTTTATGAGAAATTCTGTCAGGCGCTCCCATGTTGTGTGGTAAGTATTTCTACAACCATGGAGTATTATAAAATCCTGCTGGATGAGTTGAAGGGCAGCAACAGCCATGCCTTGATGAATGGTGAAAACGATAACAGCCCATGCCTGGGAAATGATATTTTGGGTTGGGATATTGGTGGCTTTCATTCTTTTCTGTGCAATTCTCTGCAGAAAGAATTGCCGGATGTAAGATTCAATGATGTGGGACTGTTGGGCAATGCATTTTCAGAAGTAGAGGGCTTTATGCGTCAGATACAGGGAAAAGGGGAACCGGTGGAATGGATTCCCTGCAGGATTGGGATGCATGGGCAGAACGCAGAGTTTGACCGGCTTACAGGAGGAAAAATTTCATGACAGCATTGGTAAAGTGATGAATCAGATTAGGTGAAAACACCTATAATATTAACACTACATAGGGAACAGCTATAACTAAAGGAAGAAAATGCATTAGAATGGACAGGACGGTTCAATAACATAATGGCTTGTGCGAGGGAGATTATAAACGAGGAAATAATTTTTGCATAAGGCAAGGACGGCAGGGAGAAATCTCTGCTGTTTTCTTTTAGAGAATAATGATTTACAATTTAATTGTTGGTATTATTCATTTGAACGGATATAATATGGCTAATTCTTAAAAATGCCTTAAAGCCTGCTGATGGAAGATATAAGATAAATAAAAAATAGATGGAGTTGAATAGGCATGAAAAATATTCTAATTATTGATGATGATAAGGATTTATGCGGTTTGTTAGAGCGTGAGCTCAAAAAAGAAAGTTTTAATATTATTGTATGCCATGATGGACAAACAGGTCTTGATGCTTTCAAAACACGAAATTATCATCTTGTAATTCTGGACATTATGCTGCCCGTCATGAATGGATATGATGTCTTGACTGAAATAAGAAAGTTAAATAATGTTCCCGTTTTAATGTTGACTGCAAAAGATTCTGAAATTGATAAAGTATCTGGATTGAGATTAGGTGCTGATGATTATTTGACGAAACCATTTTTAATAGCTGAATTTATTGCCAGGGTGCAATCTCTTATCCGAAGGTTTACAGTATTTAACAATAGTGCAGAGGAGAAAATAATCTTGAGTTTTAAAGGATTGGATATAGATGTATCGTTAAGGTCTGTACTAATCAATAATATTCCCATATACTTAACAGCTAAAGAATTTGATTTATTATATTTTCTTGCGTCTAATCAAGGAAAGGTATTGACAAAGGAACAAATTTATACGCACGTTTGGAATAATGATTATTCTTATGATGATAGGAATATTATGTCATTTGTTAGCAAACTGCGTAAAAAAATAAAAAATGAAAAACTTCATATAGATTATATTCAAACTGTTCACGGGATAGGTTATCGTTTCAGTCTGGAGGTTTGATTATGATTTATCAATTGATATTTCTCTGCTTTATTATTATCTTACTGCTTCACCATAATTTATCAAACAAGAAAAAAATACAAGAAATTGTTAAAATTCTTGATGATATTTATTCTGGAAATTTAGACAGACGATTGATTGTTGATGAAAATTCAGAAATAGGTAGTCTTGTTTATAAAATCAATGAAATCGTAATCAAGGATAAAAATAAATTGGCAGAATTTAATAAAGCAGAGAAAGCGTATAAAAAATTGGTTACCAGCCTATCCCATGATATTCGTACACCATTATCTACTCTTATAGGGTATTTAGAGGTGTTAGAAAAGGATACTTTGAGTTATGAGGAACAACTGAAATTTATACAAATTGCTAAAGAAAAGGCTTTAAACTTGAGTACCTATATTCAGTCTTTGTTTGAATGGTTAAAACTAGAGTCTGGAGAGTGGACTTATGATTTAAAAAAGGAAAATATTTGTGAACTAACACGGCTGGTTCTTGCCGATTGGATAATGAAATTTGAGGAAAATAATATTGATTTTTATTTTGATATTCCAGAAAAAGCGCTATTTATTCTGATTGATAAAAATGCTTATGATAGAATTATCAATAATTTGTTGGCAAATATATTTAAACATAGTCATGCAAACAAGCTTGTGGTACAGGTTACTGAGGAGATAAGCGAAGTGCAAATAGTAATCTCTGATAATGGTGTTGGAATAGACGAAAAAGATTTACCGCTTATATTTGGCCGTTTATACAAATGTGATACTTCACGTACAGAAAATAGCAATGGCTTGGGATTAGCAATTACAAAAGAATTGGCGATTGCACTTAATGGAACAATTAATGTAATCAGCAGTAATGGAAAAGGAGCAACTTTTATATTAAGATTTTCAAAAAACATGAATAAAGCATAATTACGGCAAGGTTTATGTGATTTAATTGTAAAGAAAGAGGCAGAAGATTGAATAAATTCTCTGAAGAGCAATTTAGTTCAACTGACTGAACAAGTTCAGTCGGAATTTGTGCAGAAGCATCACAAATTCCCAGGATTGCAGAGGAGAATGGGAGTATTCCTTCGGAAAACTCCATATTCTGCTCGCGTTCCTCAGCATAGAATGCTTCGGAATGGGAGGAAAAATGGAAAATCAGATTATTCTTGCCACAAAACAGCTGACAAAAAAATACGGAGATGTCAAGGTTGTTGAGCAAATAAATTTGAATGTAAAAAAAGGCCGCATATATGGCTTGCTGGGAAGAAACGGAGCTGGTAAGACTACCATAATGAAAATGGTTCTTGGACTTATTTCTATTTCGGCAGGAGAAATAGAAATTTTTGGTGAGCAGCTAAAAGGAAATGAAAAAAGTATTTATACACGGATAGGCTCTATTATAGAAGCACCTAGTTTTTATTCTTATTTAACAGCGACAGAAAATTTAGAAATATTTTCAAGGTTACGAGGAACAATCAAAAAGAATGCTGTAAAAAGTGTATTAGAAGTGGTTGGGCTTCCTTATAAGGATAAGAAACCTTTTATTTCATATTCGTTAGGCATGAAACAACGACTTGGAATTGCCAATGCCATATTGAATGACCCAGAGATTTTAATATTAGATGAACCGACAAATGGGCTTGACCCTGTGGGCATAGTTGAAATCAGAAAATTCTTGCAGACATTGTGCTGCGAACAAGGAAAAACTATTGTTATTTCAAGTCATATTTTATCTGAAATTGCCTTACTTGCAGATGATATAGGGATAATACATGACGGTCATTTATTGAAAGAATTATCTATGAATGAATTAGAAGAAAAGAACAAAAAGTTTATTGAAGTTAAAGTGGATTCTGTCACTAAGGCCGCACAATTATTAGAAAATGTGATGAAATGTAAAAATTATACCGTCACAGATAAAAACTGTATCGAAATTTATGATGAAACTTTAAGTACAGAGAAAATAGCAGATTGTTTAGTGTCTCATGGGGTGGGCTTATCATCATTATTTTGTAAACGTGAATCATTAGAAGATTATTTTACTTCTTTGACTGGAGGTGTAAAATTTGAATAATGCATTTCAAACGGAAATTTTAAAATTAAAGAAAAATAAAATGGCTTTTATTGGTTTTATCTTTACCATTTGTATTCCTGTCTTGTTGGTTTTAAAAGCTGTCTTTCTTGATAAAATGAAAATTGATTATCATGAATGGATACGGACAGTTTTCATGTTAGTAAATTTGGTTTTGCCTATTATGAGCGGCTTTTTTATAACCCAGTCAATGCAAAAAGAATATGGAGAAAAAACAATTATCAATATTATTACTGCACCTGTAAATAGAAAGGTTTTTGTATTTAGCAAAATTACCGTTTGGTTTTTTTGGTATGCAGTGGTTATGGTTGTAACTGAATGCTTGACAATCTTAGGTTCATTAATTTTATTTCATTCACAAGTTACATCTTCTGCTATTTGTTTTACAATACAGTTGTTTACACAAATTGGTCTTTTGAGTTATATTGCGTTTTTACCAGTCATTTGGATTGCAATAAGGCAGCGGACTTTGTTTTATCCAACTATGCTGTCTGTATTATTTTTCGTATTATTACAATGTGCTGGTTCTCAAGTATCGGAAGAATTGCTTCCAGCAGCATGTTTTGTTCCGTGGCTTGCTATACAAATATCTGCAATGCTGCCAGCAAATAGTCAACACTTATATATATGTATAGCTTCAATACTATGTTCTGGACTGCTTGGAATTCTTCTAGCAATTTTGGAATTTAGCACACAAGATTTATAGGAATTTATAGCCTTGACTTGTAACCGCAGTATGCTGATAAAGGACGCAAAGGGAATTACTGGCAAACATGAAAGATGCAATGCCTCCGAAAAGGAGTCAAAAAAGTTGGTTCACAAAAATTCATAAATTAGAACAAACGTTCTAAAAACCGCTGTACAAATCTGATTCCGTATGATATAATCAAATCTGCTTTTATAGGAATTCCCAAAACACGAATTTCGTACCAATAGGCTAACTTTTTTACTATGAATTTCGGAGGTAACTTTTCGTGCAAAATGAACAAAGAACGTTCATCGAACAAAAAACGTTTAAACTCCACAGCGAATACCAACCCACCGGCGACCAGCCCGCAGCCATAGAAGCCCTGGTCAAAGGCTTCAAAGAAGGCAACCAATTCCAGACGTTACTGGGCGTAACGGGTTCCGGCAAGACCTTTACCATGGCCAATATCATCCAGCAGCTTAACAAGCCCACTTTGGTCATAGCGCACAATAAGACCCTCGCTGGACAGTTGTATGGCGAGTTCAAGGAATTTTTCCCGGAAAACGCGGTAGAATATTTTGTATCTTACTACGACTACTATCAGCCCGAAGCCTATGTGCCCTCCACAGATACCTATATTGCCAAGGACTCTTCGATTAATGACGAGATTGATAAGCTCAGGCTTTCTGCCACGGCTTCTTTGACAGAGCGCAGAGATGTGGTGGTGATCGCCAGCGTGTCCTGCATTTATGGTCTGGGAAGTCCGGAAGAGTATGCGGGTATGAGCATGTCCTTACGACCGGGTATGTGTAAGGACCGGGATGAGGTCATCCGTGGTCTGATTGAAATGCAGTACAACCGTAATGATATGGATTTAGACAGGTGCTGCTTTAGAGTGCGGGGAGATGTGCTGGAGATTTATCCGGCGCAGGGCGGGGACTATTTGATTCGTGTCGAGTTCTTTGGGGACGAGATAGACCGGATTGCGCAGACGGACCCTCTTACAGGGCAAGTCCATGCCACACTGGAGCATGTGATGATTTACCCTGCCTCTCATTATGTGGTGGCGCAGGAAAAGATTACGGCGGCTTGTAAAGAGATTGAGAAAGAACTGGAGGGCCGGATTAAATATTTTAAGAGCGAGGACAAGTTGTTAGAGGCCCAGAGAATTTCTGAGAGGACAAACTTTGATATAGAGATGCTGCGGGAGACGGGATTTTGTTCCGGGATTGAGAATTATTCCCGACATTTAAACGGTATGGCAGAAGGAGAACCGCCTTTTACGCTTTTAGATTATTTTAAGGACGACTTCCTGATTATCATAGACGAGTCGCATATGACGATTCCCCAGATAAGAGGTATGTTTGCGGGGGACAGGTCTCGTAAGAATACATTGGTGGATTATGGGTTCCGCCTGCCATCTGCGCTGGATAACAGGCCCTTATGTTTCGAGGAATTTGAGCAGCATATCGACCAGATGCTGTTTGTATCTGCCACGCCTTCCGATTATGAGGCGGCTCATGAATTGTTCCGTACCGAGCAGATCATAAGGCCAACGGGGCTTTTGGACCCGGAAGTGGTTGTGCGTCCGGTGGAAGGGCAGATTGACGATTTGATTTCAGAGATAAATAAAGAGGTGGCGGCCCATAGTAAGGTACTGGTAACAACACTGACCAAACGGATGGCGGAGGACTTGACATCCTATATGAATGACGTGGGAATCCGGGTAAAGTATCTGCATTCTGATATTGACACACTGGAACGGGCACAGATTATCAGGGACATGCGTCTTGACGTGTTTGATGTGCTGGTGGGTATCAACCTGCTGCGGGAGGGATTGGATATTCCGGAGATATCGCTGGTGGCGATTTTGGATGCGGATAAGGAAGGATTCCTTCGTTCCGGCACATCCTTGATTCAGACCATTGGACGTGCGGCGCGTAATGCCAAGGGGCATGTTATCATGTATGCGGATGACATGACAGATTCCATGCACATGGCTATTTCAGAGACTAACCGGCGTCGTAAGATTCAGCAGGCATATAATGAGGAGCACGGTATTACGCCGCAGACCATTCAGAAGGCGGTCCGTGATTTGATCAGTATATCAAAGACCATCGCTAAGGAAGAATTAAAATTTGAGAAAGATCCGGAATCCATGAGCAGGCAGGAACTTGAAAAGCTGGTTAAGGATGTGGAGAAGCAGATGAAGAAGGCGGCTGCAGATCTCAACTTTGAAGCGGCTGCAGAACTGCGCGACAGAATGGTAGATTTGAAAAAGAGACTGCGGGATTTTGATTAGTGTGAGAAGAATCTCTAAAGCTCAGCCGCAAAGGCTGTTTCGCTAAGAGGTTCTAGGAGTTGCATTGCAGCTTTGTCTCACACTGATGAATGCTTAAAATGCGGCATTTTCTATATGGGATTGAAATGTTGTGGAATGGAGGAAAAGATGGAAGACACGATTAAGATGCGCCCGCGGGAATTCATTAAGATTCGGGGCGCCAGCGAACATAACTTAAAAGGGATAGACATTGATATTCCACGAAATGAATTTGTGGTGTTGACAGGATTATCCGGTTCTGGAAAATCTTCTCTGGCGTTTGATACTATCTATGCGGAGGGACAGAGACGCTATATGGAATCTCTCTCCTCTTATGCAAGACAGTTCCTTGGACAGATGGAGAAACCCAATGTGGAGCGGATTGACGGACTTTCCCCGGCCATTTCCATTGACCAGAAATCCACCAACCGTAATCCTCGTTCCACGGTGGGTACGGTGACGGAGATTTATGATTATTTCCGACTGCTCTATGCACGCATCGGTATTCCGCACTGTCCAAACTGCGGTAAGGAGATTAAGAAACAGACGGTAGATCAGATTGTAGATCAGGTCATGGAGCTGCCGGAAGGAACGAAGATTCAGCTGCTTGCGCCGGTGGTGCGGGGCAGAAAAGGCGAACATGTGAAAGTGTTTGAGCGGGCCAAGAAAAGCGGCTATGTCAGAGTGCGTGTGGACGGCAATCTTTATGATTTATCCGAAGAGATAAAACTGGAAAAGAACATCAAGCACAATATAGAGATTATTGTGGACCGCCTGGTGGTCAAAGGGGGGATTGAGAGGCGTCTGACGGATTCTGTAGAAAATGTCTTTGCTTTGGCGGAAGGATTGATGATACTGGATGTAATCGGCGGTGAACCCGTGAATTTCAGCCAGAGCTTTGCCTGTCCGGACTGTGGTATCAGTATCAGCGAGATTGAGCCCAGGAGTTTTTCGTTCAACAATCCTTTTGGCGCCTGCCCGGAGTGTTTCGGTCTTGGTTATAAAATGGAGTTTGATGCGGACCTGATTATTCCTGACAAAAGTGTCAGTTTGAGGGACGGTGCTATTACGGTGATGGGATGGCAGTCCAGCGGCGACAGCGGGAGCTTTACCAATGCTGTGCTGCAGGCGCTTGCCAGAGAATACCAGTTCAGTCTGGACACACCTTTCGAGGAACTTCCGGAGAAAGTGCAGGATATCATTATCAATGGTACGGACAAGCAGGTGGATGTGTACTATGAGGGCCAGAGAGGAAAGGGCGTGTATCCTATCACTTTTGAGGGGGTAATTAAGAATGTGGAGCGCAGATACCGGGAAACCGGGTCTGAGTGGAGCAAGCAGGAGTATGAGAGCTTTATGCGGATTACACCCTGTAAGGAGTGTAAGGGGATGCGCCTGAAAAAGGATTCCCTGGCAGTGACCATCTGCGATAAAAATATCTATGAGATTACCTCTCTTTCCATTGCGAAGCTGCATGAATTTATCGGAGAGATGAAGTTGACGCCTACACAGGAACTGATCGGCAAACGTATTTTAAAGGAAATCCGTGCCCGGGTGGGTTTCCTGATGGAGGTGGGATTGGATTATCTTTCTTTGTCCAGAGCCACGGGGAGCCTGTCCGGCGGGGAGTCTCAACGTATCCGTCTGGCGACGCAGATTGGTTCCGGTCTGGTGGGGGTTTGCTATATACTGGATGAACCCAGCATTGGTCTGCACCAGAGAGATAATGATAAGCTCATTGCCGCCCTCAAGAATCTGAAAGATATGGGAAATACCCTTCTGGTGGTGGAACATGATGAGGATACCATGCTGGCGGCCGACCATATTGTGGATATTGGGCCGGGGGCCGGTTCCCATGGCGGCGAGGTGGTGGCCCAGGGAACTGCGGAAGAAATCATGCAGGTGGAGGCGTCTGTTACCGGGCAGTATTTGAGTGGCAAATTGTCGATTCCGGTGCCGGAGACGCGTAGGAAACCTACCGGTCATCTCACCATAAAGGGTGCGGAAGAGAACAATCTGAAGAAAATAGATGTGAAGATTCCCACGGGTATCATGACCTGTGTGACCGGTGTATCCGGTTCCGGTAAGAGTTCGCTGGTCAATGAGATTCTTTATAAGCATCTGGCAAGAGATTTGAACAGAGCCAGATGTATTCCTGGAAAGCACAAGGGAATACAGGGAATTGAGCAGCTGGATAAAGTGATTGATATCGACCAGTCTCCTATCGGCAGGACGCCCCGTTCTAATCCTGCTACTTACACAGGCGTGTTTGACCAGATTCGGGATTTATTTGCCTCCACCCAGGATGCCAAGGCGCGGGGATATAAGAAGGGGAGATTCAGCTTTAACGTTAAGGGAGGACGCTGCGAGGCCTGCGGCGGCGACGGCATTATCAAGATAGAGATGCATTTCCTGCCGGATGTCTATGTACCCTGCGAAGTCTGTGGCGGGAAGCGCTACAATAGAGAGACTTTGGAAGTGAAATATAAGGGTAAGAGCATATTTGATGTGCTGGATATGACGGTGGAAGAAGCGGTGCCGTTCTTCGAAAATCTTCCCTCTATCCGGAGAAAGATAGAGACGCTTTATGATGTGGGGCTTTCTTATGTGAAATTGGGGCAGCCATCCACTACGCTTTCCGGCGGCGAAGCACAGCGTATCAAGCTGGCCACGGAACTGAGTAAACGCAGTACCGGCAAGACCATCTATATCCTGGACGAACCTACCACGGGTCTGCATTTTGCCGATGTCCATAAGCTGGTGGATATTTTGCATAAGCTGGCGGAAGGCGGCAACACTGTGGTGGTCATCGAACATAATCTGGATGTGATCAAGACGGCCGATTATATCATTGATATGGGGCCGGAAGGCGGTGATGGCGGCGGTACGGTGATTGCCCAGGGCACGCCGGAGGAGGTTGCAAAGAATAAGAAGTCATACACAGGTATTTATATAAAGAAGATGTTGGAACGTGCTTCTCGGAAATAAAGGATATCTTGTGGAAGTATGCTGTTAAGAAGGAAAGATAATTCAGTCGGCGGCTCTGTTAGGGAGCCGCCGACTGTTATAGAGTGAAAAGATTGGCCGTTGGCGAAAGGATTGTTGCATCCATAGGGCAGGAAGTCATCACAGCATCCGGTATCTGGCCAGACAGGCTAAAATCTCCTGCCTGCGCACCATGGATGCAGGGCCTGCGCCATAGTTTCTGGGCGTCATGGAGAGGATGCCGTCTTTTTCTAATTTGTCTGCCGCTTCCTTGGCCAGGACGGGAATCGTCTTTTTGCCATCAGCGGATTTTTCCAGGATATACTGCATAATATAGGCCAGCGCCGCTGTCTGGCTCTCATCCACAATCTGTTCCAGATAGCGCAAATCCAGTTCGTTTTTATCCAGGCTGATGGTATCCCAGCCGTGAACTCTCACTTTCTCAATCCGCTTTGTGCGGACATTCTTTTTCATCCAGTCTGTTTTTTTCACTGTCTCTTCCGTCAAAGGTACGGCCAGCTCTTTGGCGCGGGCGGTGACATCTTTTGTCTCGTAGCAGTCCATCTGCAATACGGTGTCGGCTACGGACAGATAGTCGCCGGAACTGCCTGCTACCAGTACAGTGGAAATGCCCAAATCCTCATACAGACTGCGGATTTTGCGGATAAAAGGCGTGATGGGTTCCTTTTCGTCCGATACCAGCTGAGCCATACGCCCGTCCCGTACCATAAAGTTGGTAGCGGAGGTATCTTCATCAATCAGCAGTACGGTACTTCCGGAGGCCAGGGCTTCTACCGTATTGGCGGCCTGGGAGGTGCTGCCGCTGGCATTTTCGGTAGTAAAGCGGGTGGTGTCAGAGCCCATGGGCAGGTTGTTGATGAACATGGAGATGTCCGTTTCGTGGATACAGCGATGCTCTTCTGCACGAAGCTTAAATGCGCTTTGATCTGTCAGCACCAGCTCCCGTCCATCGCCTGAGATATGGTTATATACGCCCCGCTCCAGAGCTTTTAAAAGAGTGGATTTGCCATGAAATCCACCGCCTGCGATTACGGTAATTCCCTGCCGGATGCCCATGCCGCGTACTTGGCCTCTGTGGGGAAGCTGCATGGTTACGGCCAGGGAGTCCGGACTGTGAAAGACTACGGCATCTTTTAAGGGCCTTTGAGAGACCCCGCTTTCTCTGGGCAGGACGGAACTATCCGCCACAAAGGCCACGAGATTTTGTCTGTTCAGTTCTTCCCGGATATAATGCTGATCTTCTGCCAGAGCGGTTACCTTATCCAGATCTTGTTTCATCTGGGGCTGCAGGCGAAAAGTCTTTTCGGATAAGTCTGGCAGCTGTTGGAAGAGAATCTGACTCAGTTCCCCTGCGGCGATGGTTCTGCCAAAAGCCGGAAAACCAACTTCAATGCGTGCCTCAATGGATTCTGCGCTGATACGCATAGCGGTGCGCTCCAGGATTTCCTGTCCGGTACGGCAGGCTGTCACCAGACCGCTCTTGCCGGAGCCCTTTGCGGCCCGGCCGTCACCGCTTCGCAGGAAACGGTGCAGCCGCCTCAGCAGGTAGTCTTCCACAGCAGTCTTGCAATGTTTGGATGCAAAATATTGCTTTGGGATATTTCCCTGGTTCTGGTAGACAATCCGTACCCGGGACGGCGTGGCAAAGGGGTCGCCCTGGACATGGTCGATGCACAGTCTATAGGCCCCGAAATCATATTCTCCCTCTAAGACCTTGTATGCTTTATAGCCCTTGTGGTCAATCTGTTTTAATTGTGTCCGTAATTCTGCCTGTGATTTCATGCGGTATGGTTCCTTTCCTGTATGTTGATTTCTTATTTCGTGAATCTTTTTCGTGCGGACAGCCGCGCTTACATTATAGTACAAAGTAAAAATGCTTTTCAACTTCAAAAAAGATATTTAGATGCTATAATAAAAACAGAATTTTTAAATGAGGTCATTTTTATGACCGTGGGGAAGGAGCATATTTATGTTTGAATCATTACAGCGCTTAGATGGCAGCATACTGCTGTTTATTCAGGAATTTTTGCGAAATCCTGTGATGACGCCTATCATGAAATTTATTACCACGCTGGGTAACGGCGGAATGATCTGGATTCTGCTGGCCCTTCTTCTGCTGGCTCTTCCCAAAACCAGAAGAGTGGGCTGTATGGTGACGGCGGCGCTTCTTGGCACGCTGCTGATCAATAATATCCTATTGAAAAATCTGATAGCCAGGACCAGACCCTATGAAGTGATTGCATCTCTTACATATTTGGTAAAAACACCCACGGATTTTTCCTTTCCGTCAGGACATGCGGGCAGTTCCTTTTCGGCAGCATGTATTATGTTCCGCAGACTTCCGGGAAAATATGGGGTGCCGGCTCTGCTTCTGGCGGTTTTGATATCTCTTTCAAGACTGTATGTGGGTGTGCATTATCCCAGTGATGTGTTGTTTGGCGTGGTCAGCGGAATAGCCATCAGTTACGGAGCGGAAGTCATAGTTGAAAAAATATTTCCCGCAAAGGGTTAAGAAACAGTGCCATCGTACCGATAACTATTCTGAGAAAGGCATGGATGCCGAGAATAGAACGGAGGGAACCGTTCTGTTTTTGGCGTTTTTTAATTTTTTCAAAAAAAATGATAAAAACCTTTGAAAAACCATTTCTTTAGGTTATAATATATCCAGCATACTGCGCGCTTTATGAAGTGACATTTGTTTGATTGTTTAGTTTGCCAGTATTTGGAAATTATTATAGAGAGACCAAGGAACGAGAAAGGGGATCAGAGGGAAATGCAGTACACGGACATTGGAATAGATTTGGGAACAGCCAGCATATTAGTATACATCAGAGGCAAGGGCGTTGTGCTCAAGGAGCCCTCTGTTGTAGCTTTTGATAGAGACACCAACAAGATTAAGGCCATAGGGGAAGACGCGCGTCTGATGCTCGGCAGAACGCCGGGCAATATTGTGGCAGTAAGGCCCTTGAGACAGGGCGTTATTTCAGATTATCAGGTCACAGAGAAGATGATGAAATATTTCATTCAGAAGGCGCTGGGCAAGAAAACCTTCCGCAAGCCGCGCATTGCGGTGTGTGTGCCGAGCGGTGTCACAGAGGTGGAAAAGAAAGCGGTGGAGGACGCTACTTACCAGGCAGGTGCCAGGGAAGTATCCATCATTGAGGAGCCCATCGCAGCGGCTATCGGCGCAGGAATTGATATTTCCAAGCCCTGCGGCAACATGATCGTGGATATCGGCGGCGGTACTTCCGATATCGCAGTGATTTCTCTGGGCGGTACGGTAGTCAGTGCATCGATCAAGATTGCCGGGGATGATTTTGATGAGGCAATCGTACGCTATATGCGTAAGAAACATAACCTGCTGATTGGTGAGCGGACAGCGGAGGATTTAAAGATTAAAATCGGTTCTGCCTATAAGAGACCGGAAGTAGACTATATGGACGTCAGGGGCCGTAATCTGGTGACGGGACTGCCCAGAACCGTGAAAGTATCTTCCGAAGAAACAGAGGAAGCTTTGCATGAGACCACGGTGCAGATCGTGGAGACGATACACAGCGTTTTGGAGAAAACGCCCCCGGAACTGGCGGCGGATATTGCAGACAGGGGAATTGTTCTTACTGGCGGCGGCAGTCTGTTGCGCGGATTGGAGGATTTGATTGCAGCTAAGACAGGTATCAATACGATGACAGCTGAGGATCCGATGACAGCGGTAGCCATCGGTACTGGTAAATATGTGGAATTTCTGGCGGGATACCGCGAAGATTGATAAAGAGAGGGAATACGGATGCTTAAAGGATTGTATACAGCGTATACGGGGATGCTCAACGAGCAGCACAGAATGGATGTGCTGGCGAACAATCTGGCTAACTCCACCACCAATGGATTTAAGAAAGAGGGAACGACCAGCCAGGCTTTTGATACAGTGCTGGCATACAAGATTAAAGACTTGTCGGAACCAGGGAATCTTCCCAGGCCGATGGCAAGGAACAGAGCCGTTGATGAGAACGAGTTGAATAATCCCAACAATGAAGATTACCTGGAGCGCCGGGTCACAAGAACGGGTATGAATCTGGGTGTCAAAATTGGTGAGAATTATGTAGATTACTCGGTAGGTCCCATCAAATCCACAGGGAATCAATTTGATCTGGCAATTTCTGACAGAGGTTTCTTTGCGGTGGAATATACCAACAAGGCGGGAGAGACTTCTACGAAATATACGAGAGACGGTAATTTCACGATGAATGTGCAAGGCTATTTGGTGACCCAGGACGGTGATTTCGTGCTGGATGAGAATGGCCGGCGGATTAGGATGGATACGGGACTGCCGGTGAGCATTGACCATAACGGCAATATCACCCAGGAGGGCGCCGCTGTGGCGACCATAGGTCTCACGGACTTTGAGGATTACAATTATTTGGAGCGCTTTGGCGAGAACTATTTCCAGCCTGTAGAGGGGGCCACGGAGACAGAGGAAGTGGAGTCGCAGATTTACGCAGGCTATCTGGAAATGTCAAACATTTCCGTTGTAACAGAGATGGTTAACATGATAACCTTGCAGAGACAGTATGAGAGCAATCAGAAAGTTATCACTACTTACGATGACACACTTGATCAGGCAGTGAGTCAGTTAGGCAGATTGAATTAAACAAGTGTACAGGAGGCGGTAAATTATGGTTAGAAGTTTATGGTCGGGCGCAACCGGCATGAATGCACAGCAGGTAAATGTAGACACGATAGCAAACAATCTTGCTAACGTCAATTCTATGGGATATAAGGCGCAGGTGACGCAGTTTAAATCACTGCTGTACCAGAACCTTCAGACAGTTACCACCACAGCAAATGGAGATCCGAAACCGACCAGTTCTCAGGTGGGACTTGGCGTTCGTACTTCTTCCATTAACTCTATTTTTACCCAGGGAAGCCTGCTGGACTCTGACAGCGATACGGCTTTTGCTATTGAGGGAGAAGGCTTCTTTGCAGTACGCGGTGAGGACGGCGAGAACTATTATACAAGAAACGGAGATTTTACATGGGCAATCGGCAGTGACAACCGTATGACCCTGACCAATTCTGACGGCCTGCCGGTATTAGACGCCCAGGCAAGACCCATTGTCCTGAACAGAACATATGTTGCAAGCAAGTTGGCGATTTCCGAAGATGGAGAAATCTGCTATCCTGACGGGACCAACAATCCGGTTCCTATCGGTGTAAAGATTGGCACTTACCAGTTCAGCAATCCCGGCGGCCTTAAGAGAGTTGGCGATACCCTCTTTACCCCCACGGATGCCAGCGGCCGTGTCATCAACGAGGAAACCAATGGAGAAGTGACAAAGAGCAGAATCATACAGGGATATCTGGAAGGTTCTAACGTGCATGTAGCAAATGAGATGGTCAACCTGATCGTAGCACAACGTGCCTATGAGATGAACTCCAAATCCATCACCACCTCCGACTCCATGCTCGAAGTAGCTAACAACCTGAAGCGTTAGCATGAGCAGTGTCAAAATGTAAGATAACAAAATGGCAGCTTGCTGACAATTTTGTTAGATTGCCGAGTTTGCCGAAAGGCAAGCTCAGTGATAGGGCGAAGCCCGGAACACGAAGAAGCCGAAGGCTTCGAGTGGCACTGCGTACTATACAACACCCTATACAAACAAATTATAACAATGAGGACAAAATCATGAATGATCTCACAGGCTTATCCAATTATACAGATTACATGACAGACACAAACCGTGTAGCCACGGAGAATCTGCAAAAGCAGCTTGAGGAATCAGCGAAAGCAAAAGAGAACGAAGCGCTCTTTGATGCCTGCAAACAGTTTGAATCCTATCTGTGGGAGCAGGTCTACAAGGAGATGCAAAAGAGCGTAGATCTTTTCGGGGAGGACGATGACGGATACGCCTCCAATATGGTTGATTTCTTTAAAGATTCTTTTGTTCAGGAAATTTCACAGCAAACCGCATCTCAGGGTTCTAACTCCCTGGCGCAAATGTTATATGAACAGGCGAAACGTAACTACAATCTTTGATAGTAGTGACAGATAACACGACGGACTGCTTTGAAAGGCAGTCCGTTCTTGTGTGTCTGGCAGAAAGTCTTTTGAAGGTAGAACAATCTGCTGTGCCGGCCGGCGGGCAGGGAAAAGAACAGGAATAGACCATGGAAACAATCAAAGGTTATATAGAACACATTATATACCGGAATCATGACAACGGTTACACAGTACTGAACCTGATCAGCGATGGGGAGGAGGTTACCTGCGTGGGTTTCTTTAAGACCACGGACCAGGGGGAGACCATCGAGGCGCAGGGAGAGTATATCACCCATCAGGTATATGGCAGACAGTTTAAAATTGAGAACTATAAGATATTGCCGCCGGATGATGTGGTGAGTATAGAGCGTTATCTTGGCTCCGGCGCCATCAAGGGTGTGGGAGAAGCTTTAGCGGCCCGGATTGTGAAAATGTTTGGAGCAGATACTTACCGGATTATCGAAGAGGAGCCGGAGAGACTTGCCGAGGTGAAAGGAATCAGCACACGCAAGGCACAGGAAATCGCGGTCATAGTCCATGAGAAGGCAGACGCCAGGGAGGCGATGACTTTCCTGCAGACATATGGTATCTCCAATACATTGGCCATCCGCATTTATGAGACATACGGTTTGAATCTCTATGGTATTCTCAAGGAGAACCCTTATCGTTTGGCGGAAGACATCCATGGGATTGGTTTTCGAATTGCAGATGAGATTGCGGCGAAAATAGGTATTCACACGGATTCCGATTATCGGATTCGCAGCGGGATTCTTTATACGCTGCAGCAGGCAGGTTCGGGCGGGCATTGCTATCTGCCTGCAAACAGGCTTCTTGAACGGGCGGGAGAACTGCTGGGGATTGCGCCTGAGCTGATGGAGCCACAGCTGCAGAATTTAGCGATGGATAAGAAACTAGTCATGAAAATGCCGGAGCCAGGGGAGAGTGAGCGCAAAGTTTATGCCGCTAATTATTATTATGCCGAGCTCAACTGCGCAAAGATGCTGCATGATCTGAATATCACCGAAGAGTTACTGCCTGCCGAGGAGGATATTATTTTGTCAAAGATTGACCGGGTGGAGGCGGAGCTTGATATAGAATTGGACGAGCTGCAGAAACGGTCAGTGCTTGAGTGTATGCGTCATGGAATTCTTATCCTGTCAGGGGGGCCGGGTACTGGAAAAACCACTACCATCAATGCGATCATACGATATTTTCTATCACAGCAGATGGATATTTTCCTGGCGGCGCCTACAGGAAGGGCGGCCAAACGTATGACGGAGGCTACCGGATATGAATCCCGCACAATACACAGGCTTCTGGAACTGAACGGGGCTGTCGCCGAGGGGACAAGGGCAGCACGTTTTGAGCGAAATGAGGAAAATCCTCTGGAAGCGGATGTGATCATTGTAGATGAAATGTCCATGGTAGACATTTTTCTTTTTCAGGCGTTGCTTAAGGCGATCTCTGTGGGGACAAGACTGATTATGGTGGGCGATGTGAACCAGCTTCCCTCAGTGGGCGCCGGACAGGTATTACAGGATTTGATGCAGAGCGGCCGCTTTCAGACGGTGGTGTTAGAAAAGATATTCAGACAGGCTAAGGAGAGCGACATTGTATTAAATGCCCACAGGATTCATGCGGGAGAAGAACTTGCACTGGATAACAAAAGCAAAGATTTCTTCTTTTTGGAAAGAAATGACACGAATGTTATCTACAAACATATGATACAGTTAATATTAAATAAACTACCTCCCTATGTGGGGACCAAGCCTTACGAAATTCAGGTGTTGACCCCCATGCGCAAGGGCAAACTCGGGGTGGAAGTCCTTAATAAAATTCTGCAAAGATATCTGAATCCGCCTTCTGATCAAAAAAGGGAATGTCAGGCAGGAGATACCCTTTTCAGAGAGCAGGATAAGATTATGCAGATCAAGAATAATTATCAGCTGGAATGGGAAGTGGTCAGTAAGTACGGCATTCCGATTGATAAAGGGAGCGGTATCTTTAACGGTGATATCGGTATGATTCTGTCTATCGACGATTATTCACGGGAGGTGGTGGTGGAGTATGATGAGCACCGCCGGGTGACTTATCAGTACGCACAGCTTGACGAGATAGAGCTGGCTTATGCTGTCACCATCCACAAATCCCAGGGCAGTGAATATCCGGCGGTAATTATGCCGCTGCTTGCCGGTCCACGCATGTTGTTTAATCGAAATCTTCTCTACACGGGGGTGACGCGTGCCAAGAACTGTGTCACTATCCTGGGCAGCCGGGAGAGCCTTCGTGAAATGGTGGCGAATAATTATCAGAACCGCCGCTATACTGGACTTGCGGAACGAATCAGGGAATTGATTCCCCAGACAACACAATAGCAAATGGTTCAGATTTCGTGCAGACAGGCCGGAAGGTCTGGAAAGGAATAATTCTATCATGAACTTCATAAAATCACTTCGGGAACTTTTCTTAAATCTTCTGTTCCCCAGACGCTGTCCCGTCTGCGACCGTCCCGTCGCTCCTTTTGGCAGCCTTGTCTGCGCATCCTGCGAGCAGACGTTTACATACATAGAGCATCCTTACTGTCTAAAGTGCGGCAAACCGCTTACACATGAGGAACAGGAATACTGTCATGACTGCGGTGTGCACAGGCATTTGTTTGACCGGGGACTGGCACTTTATCAATACCAGGATGTTTCGGATTCTCTTTATCGCTTCAAGTATAAGGGGAGACAGGAATATGCGGCCTACTATGCATTCTGCATGGCCCTAAGATGCAGGGCTTTTATTGCCGGATGCCATCCCGATGCATTGGTGCCCGTACCCATTCATAAAAGCAGATGCCATCAGAGAGGATACAACCAGGCAGAGAGGTTAGCCAGAGAACTTTCGGCGCTTACGGGTATTCCTGTAGCTGCTGATTTGATTTGCAGAGTGCGCAAAACAGCGCCCATGAAAGAATTATCTGCGCAGGAGAGACAAAATAATTTGAAAAGGGCTTTCAAAATCTGCCGTAATGATGTAAAATTAGATACGATTATAATTATCGACGACATCTATACAACGGGGAGTACCATAGATGCCATGAGTTTGGAATTGAGAAAAGCGGGAGTGAAACGAATTTATTTCATAACACTTGCCATAGGCAGGGGTGTATGAAACAAAATTGCCAGCAGGAGGATAAAGTATGAATGTAAGAAATTGCAGAAAATGCGGAAATCTTTTTAACTATGTGTCTGGGCCGCCAATCTGTATGAGCTGCAGAGAGGCATTAGAGGAGAAGTTCCAGGAAGTTAAGACCTATATTCGGGACAATGCACATGCGTCAATCCCGCAGGTATCCGAAGCTTGTGATGTATCTACGAACCAGATTCATCAGTGGCTTAGGGAAGAACGTCTGGAACTCAGTGCAGAGTCCGGGATTACTTTGACTTGTGAGAATTGCGGCGCTGTCATTTTGACAGGACGTTTCTGCGGAAAATGCAAAAACAACATGGCAAACCAGCTAAACAGCAGTATTAAAAAACCGGAAGTCAAGAAACCTGAGCCGAAGAAAGATCAGAAAGAAAATCCAAAGATGAGGTTCTTGAACTAATTTGACCGGGCATTGGAGATTTGTATGCTAAACGAAGAGAGAATCATCCTGATGACTCAGATGGCCTCCTATGAAGCTAACGAAGGTAAAAAGAATGTGGCCATAGGAAGCTATTTTCGGAGTGATTACATAGGATGGCAGGTGCTCAAATCCATTATAAGTGCAACCATCGCATTTGTAGTGGTTTTTGCCATGTACATTTTTTATGATTTTGAAATTTTTATGATGGAGATCTATAAGATGGATCTTCTGGAATTTGCGAAAAGCGTGCTGTTTATGTATTTGAAAACAGTGGGCGTTTATGCGCTGATTTCTTATTTGGTTTACTCATTCCGTTACAGCAGGGCGAAGAAAAGTCTGCGGCTGTATTATATGAATCTGCATAAATTGGCAGGTATGTACAAAAGCGGAAGGTCTTAACGGAAAGGATAAATGATGACTACCTTACTTGTTGCGAAACAGATATTGATGGCGATATACAGTAAATATGAGGTGTATATCACGCCGCTTCTGAAATTTTTACTGGCACTGGTGACGCTTCTTATGATCAATTCCCGGCTGGGCTATATGGAGAGTATTGACAGGCTGACAGTGGTGCTGATTGTGTCGCTGATGTGTTCTTTTATGCCAATGAATTTTATCGTTGTGGCTGCGGCGGTATTTACGATTCTCCATCTTTATAAGTTTAACCTGGAGACAGCGCTGGTGATTGGGGTTGGATTCCTGTTGATGTTTTTACTGTATATCAGGTTTTCTCCCAAAGATACGGTGGTGATTGTGCTCTTGCCGATCTGCTTTCTCATGAAGATTCCTTATGTGATACCGATATCCATGGGATTGATAGGAACGCCGGCGTCGGCAGTGTCAGTGGCCTGCGGCGTGATGGTCTATTATATGCTCGACTATGTGGCGCAGAATACGACAGTGATTACATCCATGGCGGATGAGGAGACCGCAGCAAAATTCAAATTTATCATCGACGGCCTTCTCTCCAACCGGGAGATGGTGATTACGATTGCGGCATTTGGGATTACAGTGGTTTTGGTGTACATTATTAGAAGATTAAGTATTGATTTCGCCTGGACAATCGCTATGGCAGCGGGTGCGGTGGTGAATATCATGGTGCTTCTGGTGGGAGATTTGATGTTTGACACGAACGTGGCGCTTTTTGGCGTGATTTTGGGAACGATCATCTCTTTTCTGCTGGTGCTGGTACTGCAGTTTTTTGTGTTCAATGTGGACTACAGCCGGACGGAGAAAGTCCAGTTTGAGGACGATGAATATTATTATTATGTGAAGGCAGTGCCCAAGGTGACCGTGGCCAGGGCAGAGAAAAAGGTGAAGCAGATTAATACGCAGAGGAATGGCAGAGCGGTTTCAAGAACGAGAAATACACACGAATCATAAAGCGATAGAGGTAGGTGAAAGAAGAAATGGAACAACTGAATAAGTGGATTGGGCCATATCTTTCCAACCTGCACATGCCCTCAATCCACTGGAACGATGTAGCAGAAATTATTATTCTTACTTTTGTTGCTTATCATATATTACTTTGGATTAAAAATACCAGGGCGTGGGCATTGTTAAAGGGTGTGATTCTGATTCTGGTATTTGTCCTGATCGCAGCGATCTGTAAGATGAATACAATTCTTTGGATTGTGCCCAATATTTTCAGTGTCTGTGTGACGGCGTTCATTGTGGTATTACAGCCAGAACTGCGGACAGCGCTTGAGGAGTTGGGACGTAAGAACATCTTTTCTTCTCTGTTAGATTCCGGTAAACGGACAGATGGGCGGTTTTCGGACCGCACAATCAATGAGATTGTGAAAGCATCTGTGGAGATGGGAAAGGTGAAGACGGGAGCTCTGATTGTCATTGAGCATGAGCAGCCTTTAAAGGAGTATGAAAGAACAGGGATAGATGTGGACGGTATTATTTCTAGTCAGCTTCTCATCAATATATTCGAGCATAATACGCCTTTGCACGACGGTGCAGTGATCGTGCGGGGGAACAGAGTTATCTCCGCTACCTGTTATCTGCCTTTGTCAGACAATATGGCGCTCAGCAAAGATTTGGGAACCAGACACAGGGCAGGGGTTGGTATTTCGGAAGTGACGGATTCCCTGACAGTAATCGTTTCTGAAGAGACGGGCAAGATCAGTGTTGCTTATGGCGGACAGTTGGAAAGAGGTTTAGATGCCGAGAGGCTGCGCGAGAGATTGTCTGAAATTCAGGATAAACCCATGGAGGAGAAGAAGCGCAAACTCTGGAAAGGCAGGTCCGGGAATGAAGAATAAGCTCACCAAAAACTGGGGACTCAAGATTGCCTCTTTCCTGTGTGCGGCCGGTCTGTGGCTTGTCGTAACCAATATTAATGATCCGGTCGTACCTTTTAGGGTGTCTGATGTGCCTGTAACAATCAGAAATGCTAATCTGATTACGGACAAAGGACAGGTGTATGAGATATTAGATGGTACAGATGTGATAGATACGGTAACCATATCGGCCCCCCGTTCTGTCATCGACACGCTTGATAAGAGTAATGTGGTGGCTGTAGCAGATGTGAACGATCTTACCAGTGTGGATACCATTCCTATCAAGCTGTCCACCAATAAATATAATGATAAACTGGATGGAATCAAAGGAAATATTGACAGTGTAAGACTGAGTATTGAGGAGAAACTGACAAGATCGCTTCCGCTTAGATCGGCTACTTCCGGTGAAGTGCGGGAAGGTTATATGATTGGTGATGTCAGCACAGACCAGAACCTGATCAGGATATCCGGCCCGAAGTCTGTAATCTCTCAGGTAAGCAAAGCGCAGGCGGAGGTAGATATTTCTGGATTTAACAGAAATATCAATACAGACACAGATATCCGTCTTTATGATGCGAACGGAAAAGAGATTAAGGCGGCCAATATTGAGAAGAGCATATCTAAAGTGCGTGTCAATGTGGAAATTTTGCAGATAAAAGAAGTTCCCATGACATGTGTGGTGACCGGCGCTGTGTCAGATGGATATCAGTTTACGGGAGAGATTGGATATACGCGCAGCGTGATTCAGGTGGCAGGCAAGAGTCAGATTCTGGAACATATAAATGCCATTGAGGTTCCGGAAGGCATCTTAGATGTAGCAGGTGCTGCGGAGAATGTTACCGTGTCGGTGGATGTACATGATTATCTGCCGGAGGGCGTAGTTTTGGCAGACGAGGAGTTTGACGGACTGGTTGAGATTACAGCCCATGTAGAGCAGGAGACCCAGCGCGCCGTGCGGATTCCGGTGAATGATATTGTATTTAATGGGCTGCCGCAGGATTACAGAGCGGTGATTACAGAGCCGGAAAATGAATGCAGTATCATGCTGACGGGCCTTGCTGCGAATCTGGACACGGTCACGGAAGAGCAAGTCACAGCCATGGTAGATTTGGAAGCGTGGATGGCGGAGGAAGGATTGACAGAATTGGCAGAAGGAAGTTATTGGATGCCGGTAAATGTTTTCCTTGCGAATGATACAGTCAGACAGCGCGGCAGTACAGAAGTTCATGTGCATATTATCGCGGAGGAATAATCCGCGTTATATAAGATTGAACCAGGAAAGGAATAAGGGTAATGAGCAGATTATTTGGTACAGATGGCGTCCGCGGGGTAGCCAATGAGGATTTATCGCCGCAGCTGGCGATGCAGCTTGGGCAGGCAGGAGCCTATGTCCTGACCCGTGAAAATGAGCACAAGCCCACGATTATGGTAGGGTGCGATACGAGAATATCAGGAGATATGCTGGCTAATGCCTTGATGGCAGGCGTATGTTCCGTAGGTGCTAACGCAGTGTATGTGGGTGTTGTGCCCACACCGGCAGTGGCATATCTCACCAGGAAGTATAAGGTGGATGCCGGCGTGGTAATTTCCGCATCTCACAACACGGTGGAATTTAACGGCATCAAGTTCTTTGACGGCGATGGTTATAAGCTGCCGGATTCTCTGGAAGATGAGATTGAAGAACTGATCAAGAGCGATATGAAGGGGGTTAAGTTTCCCACCGGTCCCAGCGTAGGTAAAATAAAATACCGTACAGACGCCAGGGAGGAATATATTAACCATGCTATGAAAGCGGTTAATATAGATCTGCGGGGGATGAAAATTGTACTGGACTGTGCAGAGGGAGCCGCTTTCTATACTTCTGTGGAAACCATGAAAGAGCTTGGCGCGGAAGTGGTGGCGATTCATAACAATCCGGACGGTACGAACATTAATGCAAACTGTGGTTCCACACATATGGAAGAGCTGCAGGCGCGGGTGGTTTTTGAAAAAGCGCAGATTGGATTGGCTTTTGACGGTGATGCGGATAGGCTGATGGCAGTGGATGAAATGGGTAATATTGTAGACGGCGATCAGATCATGGCCATAGTAGGCACCCATATGAAGGCCCAGGGTAAATTGAATAAGGATACGATCGTGGCTACCGTTATGAGCAATCTGGGATTTTTCCTGATGGGGAAGGCAAACGGTATCCACATGGAGCAGACCAAGGTGGGAGACAGATACGTGCTGGAGCGTATGCGGGAGATTGGAGCAAGCCTTGGCGGTGAGCAGTCCGGCCATGTGATCTTCTTAGATGAGAATACCACTGGAGACGGTCTCTTGAGCGCGCTGCATCTGCTGCAGGTTATTGTGGAGACGGGCAAGCCGCTGTCAGAGCTTAAGAAAGTGATGGAAGTGATGCCGCAGGCTCTGGTGAATGCTAAAGTGCCGAATCACAAGAAAGAAAAGTATATGGATTATCCGGAGATCGCCGAGGCGATTGAAGTCTTGAACAAGAAATTTGCGGGAGAAGGCCGGGTACTGATCAGACCATCCGGCACAGAGCCCCTTGTCAGGGTCATGATCGAGGGCAAAGATCAGAAGATGATTGATCAGGAAGCCCGCAAGCTGGCTGAACTTATCCAGAATATTATGTTGTAGGACTTGAGATAGTTTCAAAAAAATGTTATAATTATTGTTAGATTGTAAGCGTGGGGTTGGCAATCGGAAATTAAGTTGGAGGAAAAGGGTATGGTAAGCCAAAAGGTAGTCATCAAAAACCCGACAGGGCTACATCTGAGACCAGCAGGCATCCTATGTAAGGAAGCGATGCAGTTCAAATCTTTAATAACATTTTCATTTCGTGAGAATACGGCGAATGCCAAGAGTGTTTTGAGCGTGCTGGGTGCATGTGTCAAGTGTGGCGATGAAATCGAGTTTGTGTGTGATGGCGAGGATGAGGAAGAAGCTCTGAAGGCACTAGTGGGTGCGATTGAGAGTGGACTCGGAGAATAACGCTGTTTAATTGAGGCCCGTTGTATTCAACGGGCCTTTATATTTTTATAAGGAGGAAAGAGGATGTTAAACTATACAAGATATCACAGGAATCCGGTTGAGGATTACCCGGAGAGAGAGTGGCCGAATAAGCAGATAGAGAAAGCGCCGGTCTGGTGCAGTGTGGATTTGCGGGACGGCAACCAGGCTTTGATAGATCCTATGATTGTTTCCGAAAAGATAGAGTTCTTCAATTATCTGATCAAGCTGGGTTTTAAGGAGATAGAGATCGGCTTTCCGGCAGCCAGCCAGATAGAGTTTGACTTTTTGCGTCAGTTAATTGACCGCAGACTGATTCCGGACGATGTGGTAGTGCAGGTACTGACACAGTGCAGAGAAGAGCTGGTGGAGCGGACGTTTGAGTCTATTCAGGGCTGTAAGCAGGCGATTGTGCATATTTATAATTCCACTTCCACTCTGCAGAGAGATGTGGTCTTTCATATGAATAAGGAAGAGATCATCAATATTGCTGTGGAAGGCACAAAGATGGTTAAGAGACATGCGGAAAAATTCCCGGGTAAGATAATCTTAGAGTATTCTCCGGAGAGCTTTACCGGTACGGAACTGGACTATGCATTGGAAATCTGTACTGCGGTACAAAGAGAGTGGGGTCCTACGAAGGAGAATCCCATGATTGTCAATCTTCCCTCTACGGTTGAGATGACCACCCCCAATGTGTTTGCAGACAGAATTGAGTGGATGAACAAACATTTTGAGAATAGAGAGAGCATTATCTTAAGCGTACATCCTCACAACGACAGAGGAACCGGTGTGGCCAGTGCGGAATTGGCTTTGCTTGCCGGTGCCGACCGTGTGGAGGGGACATTGTTTGGAAACGGTGAGAGAACCGGTAATGTGGATATCTTAAACATTGCATACAATATGTTCTCACAGGGCATTGATCCGGGACTTGCAATCGAGCATGTGAACGAGAGCATTGAAATTTATGAGAGATGCTGTAAGATACAGGTACATCCAAGACACCCTTATGCCGGGAAACTGGTATTTACCGCTTTCTCCGGTTCCCATCAGGATGCCATCAATAAGGGCGTAAAGGCCTTGAAGGAGCGGGGAAGCGATATCTGGGAAGTGCCTTATCTGCCCATTGACCCGGCTGATATCGGCAGAGAGTATGAGCCCATCGTGCGGATTAATTCACAGTCCGGCAAGGGCGGCGTTGCTTTTATCATGGATACTTATTTTGGATTCAAACTGCCAAAGGGAATGCATAGAGAGTTTGCCAATGTGATTCAGAAGATTTCAGAGGAACAGGGAGAGGTATCGCCAGATCAGATCATGGAGAGCTTCCGGAGCGAATATCTGATGAAGAAAGAGCCCATTCATTTCCGCAGGCTGCGGGTGGATGATCTGAGTGAAGAGACCGAGTCGGAGTTTGATACCAAGGTGACCGTAATCTACCCGGCTGCAGGCGTGGAGAAATCTTTCGAAGCAGTGGGCAACGGGCCCATCGATGCGGTGAAGAGAGGACTGCAGGAAGAACTGGATATCAATATCAAAATTTTGGATTATGAAGAACATGCGCTTCAGAGCGGTTCCAATTCTCAAGCGGCGGCCTATATTCATCTGTTAGATGCAGACGACGGCAGTGTAACTTACGGTGTGGGCGTCAGCTCCAATATTACAAGGGCGTCCGTGCGGGCGATTTTCTCAGCCATTAACAGGCTGGGATTGGGAGAAAGAAGGTGAAGGAATGGCACAGTCAAAACAGATAGAACAGCTGAACGAGTGGATTAAAGGTACAGATAACATCGTCTTTTTTGGCGGGGCAGGCGTATCTACAGAGAGCGGGATTCCCGATTTTCGGAGTGTGGACGGTCTGTATAATCAACAGTATGATTATCCGCCGGAGACTATCTTAAGCCATACATTTTATCGGAGAAACCCGGCAGAGTTTTACCGCTTTTACCGCGCTAAGATGCTCTGCCTGGATGCGAAACCAAATGCGGCCCATTTGAAATTGGCACAGTGGGAGCAGGAAGGAAAGCTTAAGGCAGTAGTGACGCAGAATATCGATGGTCTTCATCAAGCGGCTGGCAGTAAGAAAGTCTTGGAGCTTCACGGCTCAGTGCTTCGTAATTATTGTGAGTCCTGCGGTAAGTTCTATGATGCGGCGTATATTCTGCATTCCGAAGGGGTGCCTGCCTGTGAATGCGGCGGCAGCATCAAGCCGGATGTGGTTTTATATGAGGAAGGATTAAACCAGAAAACTTTAACAGATGCCATCCGCAGTATCAGCGAGGCGGATGTTCTCATTGTAGGCGGGACCTCCTTGGCCGTATATCCTGCGGCAGGGCTTTTGGACTATTATAATGGCAATAAACTTGTCTTAGTCAATAAGACGCCTACCCCCAGGGATTCCATTGCAGATTTGGTGGTACAGGGCAGTATTGGGGAGATTTTTTCTCAGCTGGATTAGTGCTTGGAGGACAGACATGGACATACAGGTTGGTGATATCTTAAAATTAAAAAAGCAGCATCCCTGCGGTTCCAAAGAGTGGGAGGTTTTGCGTATCGGGGCGGATTTCAGGCTGAAATGCAGGGGCTGTGGCCATCAGATCATGATTCCCCGTCCACAGGCCCAGAAGAACGTCAGGGAGATTATCCGTCCTGAGCAAAACTGAGCGAATCTCCCTCAAATGTAATCAGAGGTGAACCGCAAAACGGCGCTGGATGGGAAACAGATACTTTTATGGACGATGAGGGCTGAACTGCTGCAAAATGTTGAAAAGATGTTGGAAAAGTATGCGGAAATCTCTTGCACTTCCATCATAGCTGTGATATCATAAATAACCGTGATATACTAATTTGGCCAAGTGCCATACATCCTTGCTCCTTCCAGGGAAGGGGCCAGAGACCAAAAGGAGGTAACAAAGCATGAACAAATATGAGTTAGCCGTTGTTGTTAGTGCAAAGATCGAAGATGACGAGCGGGCTGCTACTGTAGAGAAGGCGAAAGCTTTGGTAGAGCGGTTCGGCGGACAGATCACAAATGTTGACGACTGGGGTAAGAGAAGACTCGCATATGAAGTGCAGAAGATGAAAGAGGCTTACTATTACTTTATCCAGTTCGAGGCAGAGAGTACCGCTCCCGTCGAGATTGAAAGCCGTATCCGTATTATGGACAACGTCATCAGATACTTGTGCGTTAGACAAGACGAGAAATAGAAAGAGGTATTTATGAACAAAGTCATACTGATGGGACGTTTGACAAGAGACCCCGAGGTGAGATATTCTCAGGGGGAAAACGCGATGGCGATAGCCAGATACACACTGGCGGTAGATCGTAGATTTAATCGAAATAATGATGATCAGACAGCAGATTTTATAGGCTGTGTAGCATTTGGAAGAGCGGGAGAGTTTGCAGAGAAATATCTTCATAAAGGCACCAAGATTGCGGTTACCGGACGCATCCAGACAGGCAGTTATACCAATAAGGACGGCGTTAAGGTGTACACAACAGATGTGGTGGTGGAAGATCAGGAGTTTGCAGAGAGCAAGAACAGTTCTGCTGCGGCTGATGGAGGTTTTGTTCCTGCAGGAAGACCTGCCCCGGCGCCAGCGGCGGCTGGAGACGGCTTTATGAATATTCCGGATGGAATCGACGAGGAACTGCCGTTTAACTAAAGTTATTTGCGAGGCAAATTACTCTTTTATAGGAGGTAAACATCATGGCATTTAATAAAACAGACAGGCCGGATTTCCCTAAGAAAAAGGGCGGGATGCGCAGAAGAAAGAAAGTATGCGTGTTCTGTGGTAAAGATAATGTAATTGATTATAAAGATACCAACAAGCTGAAAAGATATGTATCTGAGAGAGGTAAAATCCTTCCCAGAAGAATCACCGGAAACTGCGCAAAGCATCAGAGGGCTCTCACGGTAGCGATCAAACGTGCAAGACATGTAGCGCTTATGCCTTACGTGCAGGATTAAGATTCCAGATCAAAGAAGACCAATGGACGAAGGGTTCCATTGGTCTTTTTCAATATCCTGTCATTTTCCTGCGAAAAAGGTCTATATATTGGTGTGGCAGTATCTTACAAAAAATGATATACTTATGTTAGTATTATCCATAAGGAATAAATGTTTTGTGATATAGAAGAATTCCTGGTGGTAATCGGGCAGAGCCCCGGTTAGGGTAAGAGGTTAAGATGAAGAACAATGTGAGATTAAAGGGAAGACTGAAATCCTATCTGCAGTCGTCTTTATATTTGGGATTTCTGTTAATGGCAGTAGACGTTCTGATCTATTTGATTGATTATAGAGCAGGACTTGTTTTGAGTGCCTTTTTGATTCTGTATTTTGCGATTATATTATCTATGATGTTCTACAATAAGCCCATCATCATGAATGAGCTGATCAGCTTTGCGACCCAGTATGGACAGATTCAAAGAAGACTTTTAAGGGATTTGGAGCTCCCTCATGCATTACTTGATGATAATGGAAAGATTATCTGGACGAATATTGCGTTTGAACGCCTGGTTCATCAGGAAAAGGGATACCGCAGGTCCGTCACTTCCCTTTTTCCTTCCATTACAAAGGACAAGCTGCCTGGTATCAACGAGGAGGATGAGGTTGAATTTGATGTGGAATATGAGGCTGGCAATTATATTGCGAAGCTCAAAAAGATTTCCCTCAAAGAGATGGCTTTAAACAGTGATATCATAGAGGCGAAAGGGTATGATGGATACCTGATCGCGATGTATTTGTTTGACGAGACGGCTCTTAAGATTGCCTTGAAAGAAGTGGATGATCAATCTCTGGCTGTGGGGCTTATCTATCTGGATAATTATGAGGAAGCCCTTGAGAGCGTGGAGGAAGTCAGACGGTCTTTGTTGATTGCATTGATTGACCGTAAGGTGAATAAATATATTGCCGCCATGGACGGCATCTGTAAGAAGCTTGAAAAGGACAAATATTTGGTTATTATGCGCAAACAGGCGGTGGCACAGCTGCAGGAGAGCCGGTTCGATCTTTTAGAAGATGTGAAGACAGTCAATATCGGCAATGAGATGGCTGTCACCATCAGTATCGGCATGGGGTTAAATGGTCTCACATATGCGCAGAATTATGAGTTTGCCAGAAATGCCATTGATATTGCCTTAGGGCGGGGCGGTGACCAGGCTGTGGTGAAGGTGCCGGAGAATGTGATTTATTATGGCGGTAAGAGCCAGCAGATGGAGAAGAGCACCCGTGTGAAAGCCCGCGTGAAAGCCCATGCGCTCAAGGAAATTATTTCCGTGAAGGACGATGTGTATGTCATGGGACACCGGATAGGCGATGTGGACAGTTTCGGTGCCTCTGTGGGTATCTACCGGATTGCCAAGACAATGGAAAAGAAGGCCCATATTGTATTGAATGATGTGACTTCTTCCATGCAGCCTATGGTAGAGATGTTTTTGGACAATGACGAATACGATGACGATATGATCATCAATAACATGCAGGCTCTTGAGATGGTGGGCAACAATGCGGTCCTGGTGGTAGTGGATGTGAATAAGCCAAGTATCACAGAGTGTCCGGAATTGTTAAAGCGCTGTAAGTCTGTGGTGGTGTTGGATCATCACAGGCAGGGAACCGAGATCATAGAAAATGCCACCTTATCTTACATAGAGGCTTACGCTTCTTCGGCTTGTGAAATGGTATCCGAGATTCTGCAGTATATTAGTGATGATTTGAAACTGCGATCGGAAGAAGCAGACTGTATGTATTCGGGCATAATGATTGATACCAATAATTTCATGACCAAGACAGGGGTCAGGACCTTTGAGGCGGCAGCTTTCCTGCGAAGAAACGGTGCGGATGTGACCCGTGTCAGAAAAATCTTCCGGGACGATGCGGCAGAGTATAAGGCAAAGGCAGATGCGGTCAGTCAGGCGGAGATTTACAGGGATTTTTATGCCATATCTGTTTGTACCGGAGTGGATGTGGCCAGCCCAACAGTAGTGGGCGCGCAGGCGGCCAATGAGCTTTTGAATATAAAAGGAATTAAGGCCAGCTTTATTTTGACGCCCTATAATGGGATTATTTATGTGAGCGCGCGTTCCATTGATGAGGTGAATGTTCAAGTGGTCATGGAAAGAATGGGCGGTGGCGGTCATTTGAATATAGCTGGGGCGCAGCTTGAAAATGGTACGCTGGAAGAAGGCATTGTGATGATTAAGAGGACGCTGGATACGATGATAGCGGAAGGAGAACTTGCTTAGGACAAGCTTTCTGAGAATGCTTATATAGAAGGAAAGACGGGGCAGGAAAGGAGTATATTGTACAGATGAAAGTTATTTTGTTGGAGGATGTAAAATCTCTGGGTAAAAAAGGTGAGATTGTAAATGTCAGTGACGGATATGCAAGGAATTTTGTATTGCCGAAAAAGCTTGGTGTAGAAGCCAATGCAAAGAATATGAATGATTTGAAACTTCAGAAGGCGAATGCCGATAAGGTAGCTCAGGAGCAGTTGGAAGCGGCCCAGGAACTGGCAAAGGTTTTGGAGACCAAAGAAGTGGTGCTTAAGATGAAATCCGGCGAAGGCGGTAAGGCCTTTGGTTCTGTATCTTCCAAAGAAATCGCCCAGGCGGCTAAGGAGCAGTGCGGTCTGGAACTGGATAAGAAAAAGATTCAGCTTCCCGAGGTAATCAAGGCGCTTGGTGTCTATGAGGTGGGCGTAAAACTGCACACAAAAGTGACAGGCAAGTTAAGGGTCAAAGTAATAGAAGAAGCGTAGGTGGCAGACATTGGAGGAAGCGTTACTTAAGAGAATCCTGCCCCACAGCATGGAGGCGGAACAGTCTGTCATTGGTGCCATGATTATGGACAGGGAAGCCATTGTGATTGCCGCCGAGATTGTGCTGGGAGAGGATTTTTACAACAAACAGTATGGCACCCTCTTCGACACCATGGTGGAATTAAACGATGAGGGAAAACCAGTAGATTTGGTCACTTTGCAGGACAGGCTCAAGGAAAAGGATGTGCCGCCAGAGGTGAGCAGTCTGGAATTTATCCGCGATCTGATCACCGCGGTGCCAACCTCCGCAAATATCAAATACTATGCTAATATTGTATCAGAGAAGGCTACCTTGCGGCGGTTGATTCGTCTCAATGAAGAGATTGCCAATACCTGCTATGTAGGAAAAGAAAGCCTGGAAGTGATTCTGGAAGATACAGAGAAGCGGGTATTTGACCTGGTACAGAGAAGGAACAGCGACGAGTTTGTTCCGATCAGGCAGATTGTTATGAACGCTATGGACAATATCGAGCGGGCATCACATAATAAAGGCAATGTCACAGGTGTGGCTACCGGCTTTTTGGACTTGGATTATAAGACTGCAGGTATGCAGCCTTCCGACCTGATTTTGGTTGCGGCAAGACCTTCCATGGGTAAGACGGCTTTTGTCTTAAATGTGGCTGAATATGTGGCCTTTAAGCAGAATAAGACGGTGGCAATCTTTAGTTTGGAAATGTCCAAGGAGCAGTTGGTCAATCGACTTTTTTCCATGGAGTCCAGGGTGGATTCCCAGCATCTTAGAACCGGTAATCTTTCGGATGTAGAATGGGAGAAACTGATTGAGAGTGCGGCGGTAATCGGTAAATCCAATTTGATTATTGATGATACGCCTGGTATCAGTATTTCAGAGATGCGTTCCAAGTGCCGTAAATATAAACTGGAACATAATCTGGAAATGATCATCATTGACTATCTGCAGTTAATGTCAGGCAGCGGAAGATCTACAGACTCCAGGCAACAGGAGATTTCAGATATTTCCCGTTCCCTGAAAGCATTGGCCAGAGAACTGCGCGTGCCGGTCATTGCGCTCTCTCAGCTGTCACGAGCGGTGGAACAGAGACCCGATCACAGACCTATGCTCTCTGACCTGCGTGAGTCAGGTGCTATCGAGCAGGACGCTGATGTGGTCATGTTTATTTACCGGGATGACTATTATAATAAAGATACGGAAAAGAAAGGAATTGCAGAGATTATTATTGCGAAACAGAGAAACGGTCCGATCGGCACAGTGGAATTGGTTTGGCTGCCAGATTATACGAAATTCGCAAATTTGCAGAAATAAAACAGAAACAAGATATACTTACAAAAGAGACGAGCCGAAAGCGGCGGCGTCTCTTTTGTCATGATAACGGAAGCATTGGCAGGCGGTATAGAGAAAGGGGAATGAAGATGGGAGAAAACACAATTTATTACATATCGGAGGCGGCGAAGAAGGTGCAGGTGGAGGCCCATGTCCTTCGTTATTGGGAAGACGAACTAAAACTGAGGATTAAGCGCAATGAAATGGGGCATCGCTGTTACTCTCAGGAAGATATTGAGCGTCTGCAGCAGATTAAGCTTTTGAAAGAACAGGGGCTGCAGTTAAAAGCAATACGGACAGTGCTTTTTGAAAACGGCGCGGCGGAGACGAAAAGCGATGCAGAGAATGTGGTAAAGATAAATAATGGAGGAAATATGGACGTTATGGAAGATGTGACAAATATGGAACAGAAAGTAGAAGACATGGTCATGAAGAAGGCACAGAAATATATGGTTACTCTTTCTAAAGGGAAAGAGCCGATCATAGAGACACCGAGAGAAAAAGTCTCAGAATACAACGTACAAGAGGAAATGGACAAGACACAGAAAGCCGCAAGGCTGCAATACCTTTTACAGCACATGATCACTGAGGCTGTCAAAAGTGCCAATCAGGAGATGTGTACGGAGATTAAAGAGAGCATCCTAAAAGAGTTAGATTACCAGTTTAGACAGCAGGAAGAGCGGGATGAGGAGCACTGGAAACAAGAGGAAGAGCATTACCGTAAGATTGATGAGATGATCAGACAAAGACACCTGCCGAAAGAAAAGCTGCCTAAAGGCAAAAGAAAATCCCCTATCAACCTGGGATAGGGGATTGTAGGTTTATTAACCCTGAGAGATAGAACCTGTCGGGCAAACACCTGCGCAGGAACCGCAATCGATGCACTTATCAGGATCAATCTCGAATTTGCCATCACCCATGCTGATAGCGCCTACCGGACACTGAGATTCACATGCACCACATGATACACAAGCGTCACTGATTACATATGCCATAATAATTATCCTCCTTGCATATAAGACTGTTTGAAATTGATATATCTTTATCAATTACCTACATCCTATTCTAATATAAATGCAGTAAATATACAAGGGTAAAGTGTGAAGAAAGGGCCGCATAATTGCTTATTTCCATATTCTGTCGAGCTGCTTATTCTGCGTGATGATTTTGGATACCAAGCTCCTCTCTGCGCTTACGTATACCGTCCAAAATAACCTTCTTTTTCTCCACAAGTTTACTCTTATCCATCTGCGGAACACCGGCCAGTTTGTATTTCATGCCCAGTTTCTCGTATTTGGATTCTCCCATGGTGTGATAGGGGAGTGCATCCAGCGCTTTTAAATTGGTGAAAGCGCCGATAAAGTAGCCAAGTTGATAGAGATATTTGTCATCGTCTGTAAGGCCAGGAACAATTACGTGGCGAATCCACATGTCCACGTGCTTTTCATTAAGATATTCTGCAAAGGCAAGTATGCCGTCGTTGGGCTGAGAGGTAAGCTCCTTGTGCTTCTCCGGATCGATATGTTTGATATCAAGCATAACCAAATCCGTTAACGTCATCAGTTTGTCCAATTTAGCCAGCCATTCAGGGTTGGCATTCTTCTTATAGGCGATACCTGAGGAATCGATACAGGTATGCACGTTATTTGCCTTGGCGATGGTGAACAAATCAATCAAGAAGTCCACCTGCATCAAAGGCTCGCCGCCAGTAACTGTGATGCCGCCGCCCTTGTAAAAAGCCTCGTTTCGTTTGTATTGTTCAAAAATATATTCCGGTTCCATCAATGTGCCGCCGTTCATCTCCCAGGTGTCGGGATTATGACAGTAGGCGCACCGCATAGGACAACCCTGAACGAAGACCACAAAACGCGTACCCGGTCCGTCTACGGTGCCAAAACTTTCTAAGGAATGTATTCTTCCCTGCATATTGATACCCTGCCTTTCTACTGTTTTACTAACATTAGTATACTCCTTATACAGATAAAAAACTAGACAATCCGTAATTTAGGCCTAAATAATATCAACACATAAACAAAAAAGGAGCCAACCGGAAAACCGGTCAGCCCCCTCAAAAAATCGCTTAGGTTACTTTTCAAATTACCAAGCCGAACCCGCAAAAGCGGTGCTCGAGAGGTTAATTCCGAAGGAATTTACCTCACTTATACACTCTCATGGAATGTACGAGAAATAACGTCTGCCTGCTGTTCCGGTGTTAATTTGATGAAGTTAACTGCATAACCGGATACGCGGATTGTCAACTGAGGATAATTCTCAGGATGCTTCTGAGCATCTAATAAAGTATCTCTGTTGAGCACGTTAACGTTAAGGTGATGGCCGCCTTTTGTTGCATAACCATCTAATAAAGAAACTAAGTTATCTACCTGAGCATTTGCTGCCATTGTTTTGTCCTCCTATAATATCTTTTATTATTGCATTGAATTATATACTCGCTCATAATTTCTCATGGCGTAGTATTATTTAAAATCATCCAGCCCCTCATGGAGAGTTGGAACACTGCAGGCCAATGGGGTACGGGAGCAATCCGTGCACCCCATGGTCTGAACATTCTTAGAATTTTGCGCTTCGTCATCGACTTCCACATTCACATGTCCGACACCCTGTGCCATCCCGGAATCCATCATCTTAACAAAGTCATCAATCATCTTTTTATCATCCATATATTATTTCCTCCTTATGATATCTCTGGAAAAAAATCTGTCATATATGGATTTTTTTCCGATCAACAGAAAATATACATTTTCCATTAATCACTACATCACTATTTTATCCGAGTTTGCGAAGCAACACTCGCGTAGTTAATTCCGCAGGAATTTACTACAGTCATTTACTCAGGTCAACTTCGATATCGCCTGCAAATACCTGATCTTCTTTACCAAGAGCACCAGGAATGATGGTGAAGGTATTGGAGATACCATCCTGTGCATCGTTGAACGGAAGTTTGGATACAGAAGATAAGGAAGCTACTGCACCGTGGGTATCGCGTCCGTGCATCGGGTTAGCACCAGGAGCAAAAGGCTGGCCTTTCTTACGTCCGTCAGGTGTGTTACCTGTAGCCTTACCATAAGTTACGTTGGAAGTAATGGTAAGGATGGAAGTTGTCGGAACGCCTTCTCTGTAGGTATGATGTCTTCTGATAGCGGTCATGAACTTGTGAACGATTTCCTGAGCAATCTCGTCTACGCGGTCATCGTCATTACCATATTTCGGGAAGTCGCCGGTTGTCTTGAAGTCAACGATGATGCCGTCTTCGTCTCTGATCGGCTCAACCTTAGCATACTTGATAGCGGACAGGGAGTCAGCTACGATGGAAAGGCCTGCAACACCTGTTGCGAAGTAACGCTTAACATTCTTGTCATGAAGAGCCATCTCTGCTCTCTCATAGCAGTATTTATCATGCATGTAGTGGATGATGTTCAGTGTATTTACATACACGTCAGCCTGCCACTCCATCATATCAAGGAACTTATCTACTACGTCATCATAGTCAAGCACATCGCCGGTAACAGGACGATACTTAGGACCAACCTGTTTCTTGGTAACTTCGTCAACACCGCCGTTTAATGCGTACAACAGACACTTAGCAAGGTTAGCACGTGCACCGAAGAACTGCATTTCCTTACCGATAACCATGGAAGATACGCAACAAGCAATACCATAGTCGTCACCATGTGTAACTCTCATCAGATCGTCGTTCTCATACTGGATGGAAGAGGTCTGGATGGACATCTTAGCACAGTATTTTTTCCAAGCTTCAGGAAGCCTTGTGGACCAGAGAACTGTTAAGTTGGGCTCCGGAGAAGGTCCTAAGTTGGTTAATGTGTGCAGGTAACGGAAGCTCATTTTAGTAACCATCGGACGACCGTCAACACCAACACCGCCGAGGGACTCTGTTACCCATACCGGATCGCCAGCGAAAATCTGGTTGTACTCAGGTGTACGAGCGAACTTGATGCATCTTAACTTCATAATAAAGTGATCTACGAATTCCTGAATCTGCTGCTCGGTGAAAGTACCGTTAGCAAGGTCACGCTCAGCGTATACATCAAGGAAAGTAGAAGTACGGCCAAGAGACATAGCGGCACCGTTCTGCTCCTTAACAGCACACAGATATCCGAAGTAGGTAGCCTGAATAGCTTCCTGTACATTAGATGCCGGTTTGGAAATATCGCAGCCATAAGATGCAGCCATTTCCTTCATCATCTTCAGAGCAACCATCTGCTCGGAAAGCTCTTCGCGAAGACGAATCACATCATCTGTCATAACGCGGCCTGTGGAATTCTTCTGATCCTGTTTGTCCTCGATCAGTCTGTCGATACCATACAGAGCAACACGTCTGTAGTCGCCGATGATACGGCCGCGGCCATAAGCATCCGGAAGACCTGTGATAATATGGGAAGAACGGCAGGCTCTCATCTCCTGATTGTAAGCATCAAAGCAGCCTGCATTATGTGTCTTTCTGTGGGTAGAGAAGAACTCGCTGATCTCAGGGTCTACTTCATAACCGTTGTCGGAGCAGGCTTTCTCAGCCATTCTGATACCGCCGTAAGGCTGAAGGGAACGCTTGAAAGGCTTATCTGTCTGGAAACCAACGATTGTCTCTTTGCTCTTGTCAAGATAACCAGGGCCATGAGAAGTGATGGTGGAAACCACCTTGGTGTCCATATCAAGTACACCGCCAGCCTCACGTTCCTGTTTCTGTAATTCAAGAACCTGTGCCCATAAGTCTTTTGTGTTCTGTGTAGCTTCAGCTAAGAAGGACTCGTCACCATCATAGGGATGATAGTTCCTCTGGATAAAGTCACGGACATTGACTTCTTTGTCCCACTTGCCGCCTACGAAATCTTTCCATTCTGGTCTCATTTTGAAATAACCTCCTATGTTTAAATTTTTTAATAATGTTTTGTGGTTAAAACATGCTTATCCAGTACCAATATTATATGTTAAAGGAAGTAAAAGAGTCAAGTAAGCCTTTGTACTTTTTCGCATACAAATGCCAAATATTAAATTAAAAATTTGTGAAATTTGTATGTAAAAAATTCCAGATACAAAATATAGATAATCAGGCGGCAGAACAAAGAATATTGCCGCTTTTCATAGGTTTCCCGAAGAAGCTGCCAAAGCAGACAGGCAACTTTCTATCAAAGCCCGGGAAAAAGAAATTACTTGCACAACATCTGCATTACTATTATAATCAACATGAATAGATTGTGACTATTCTAACAGACTATACAGTAAGATTAAATTCGGAGGTGTAATATGGCACAGATCAGTAAAGATACAACTATCGGCGAAGCGCTCAGGATTAATATGGATATCGCTCCGGTTCTCATGGAGATTGGCATGCATTGTCTGGGATGTCCGTCTGCACAGGGTGAGACGTTGGAAGAAGCGGCGATGGTACATGGTATTGCGATTGAGGACTTGATGTCCAAAATTGATGCAGTTACAGGAGCATAAGAAACCATAGCAGGAACTTGTATAAGTGATAAGTTATCTGTTGTAAGAGCGAAAAGGGACTTCTTTGCGGGAAGTCCCTTTTATGGTGCAAATATTTGGAATCTGAAAATCCTGCAGCAATTAAGTTCTTCCATAGAGTTATATTCTGGACAGAACTTCCAGTGCGTTGTCCTTGATCAGGGGGGCATAGTGCTCCTCCAGATAGGCACTGGTGGCGGCTGCCGCTTTTTCCGCTCTGGCATATTCTGAAATCAGACTGCATACACGGTTGTAATTATCGATTCCTGTCGCAGATGGATTCAAAAGGAGCAGATATCTGCCGGTAGCGTCATCCTTATAGAGAGAGTTCTTATCCTGGTAGGAAGAGGAGGCTACATGAGCCAATCTTGTCACTTCGCGCAGAGAGGAAACGGAAAACAACCGGCTGGTAATCTTGGCAGGCACCGTTTCTTTTGTGCTTTTGGATGTGCGGCTGCCAAAGTTCTGCGTGCCGGATTTGGCCGTATCCGCAGACTGGTTGGAGCCGTTCATTTTGCGGAGCATGTTAAGTACTTCATCTGCACCATCGGCAAAACTTTCCATGAGTTCGTCGGTATCTTCCGCAAATTCGTCCTCATCATGAACAGAGGGTGCAAATTTGGAAAAGCGGGTATCCAGCTCTTCCGGATCCTCCACTTTGGTGACGATTAATACAATACATTCTGCATTTAAAGGGATTGCTTCGATCATCAGGGGGATATCTTCTGCCTCAAAGCCGCACTCGTAAGCAGCCTGCTGCATCATATCCCGAAAAAGGCTTTTGGCCTTTTCGGTGCCATAGGCAAGTTCACTGATTTTTAATTCCCTGTTGAGCAGATCCTCCCTGGTGAGAGTGCAGCGGATCTGATGTTCGTTCACTTTTTCTATTTTCATGAGATGTTCACATCCTTATTAAATATATATTTTAGAAAATTTCCTCGTTGACCCGAAGAAACTTACTTTTTTGCCATTATATTATACTTTGGGTCAGTTTTAGTCAATAGTGCGCGGAAAGTGTTTAAAAAATTTTAATAATTTTAGAATTTGCTTGCTTTTTTGTCAGATTATGGTTATAATCCAACTACAAGATGTCTTCTGACAATCAGCAGCGGAAGGAGGCATGCACAATTTCATAAATAACATCTGTTCCTCCCGGATATTCAACGATAGGGAGGAAGTCTTATAGGCGATGTGTCTGGTCAGAGACCATATCTTATTCCCCTCTATATTTCACAATTATAATTCACAAGGAATGAGTAGGTTATACAGTTATTTTTCATTTTGCATGTCAGGGATATCTTTAGAACTATTTCCACCCTATATATCATATGCCGTTAGTATATCACAATTGATTATTTATATTTCCTTTTGGCTGGTTAGATGAAGGCGTGGACGGTTACACTGTATGAGACAGAGTATTTTCAATAGGAACTTAAGATATTCATTACACAGGGAAGTTCCCGCTTACCGTCGTTGGTGGATGATTGTCTTGGCAGTAGGATTTTGCGATAAGTTATACAAAACGCAGAAAAATGCGAAAAATGTCAAAATCATAATGACTGGAAAGAAATAGTTTGCTATAATTAGGACGGTCAGAAAGGAGCTGGATAGATGAAAAAAGTGATTCCGGTGATCATCGCGATCGTCCTTATTATTGTGATCGCGGCGGCAGGATTAGGTGTGAAGTTGTTGGATAAATATTCTTATTCTAAAGAGAGAGCAGATCTGACAAAGTATTTTGGGGTTACGGGAAGTGATGATGTGCCTGTGATCTTGCAGGATGAGCAGATGGAGGAACACGCGAAGATGTGGGACGGTGTGTGCTACTTTGATCTGGCCACTGTGCACAAATACTTTAACGACAGGTTTTATGAAGATAAGAAGGAAGGGCTTCTTCTCTACGCTTTGCCGGATAAGATTGTGAGAACGGAGATTGGGACGGACACGCTCACAAAGGGAGACGAGGCGGAAACAAGGGATTATGTGATTTCCAGATACGAGGGGGATATGCTCTATATCGCGGCAGATTTTGTGAAAGAGTACGCGAATTTTTCCTATGAGCTTTTTACACAGCCAAATCATATGCAGGTCTATAACCAGTGGAATGAGAGACAGCTGGCGGTGATCGCAAAGGATACCCAGGTGCGTTACCAGGGCGGAATCAAGAGTGATATTCTGACAGATGTAAAGAAAGGCGACGAAGTTGTTGTCTTGGAAGAAATGGAAAAATGGTCGAAGGTAAAAACGAAGGACGCCTTCATCGGTTATGTGGAAAATAAGAGATTAGAAGGGCATAGGGCCCAGACGCCGATTCCGGTGACGGATTATGTGGAGCCGGTGTATGAGTCCAATACCCGTGATCATAAAATAAACATGGCATGGCATGGTGTGGGCAGTGTGGATGGCAATGGGACCCTGGATGCGATGCTTGCAAATACCAAAAGTATTAATGTGATATCCCCCACCTGGTTTACGTTAGTGGGCAATGAGGGAGATTTCAGCAGTTTTGCTTCCCAGTCTTATGTGGATAAGGCGCACCAGAGGGGACTTGAGGTATGGGCTCTTGTGGGCAATGTAGAGAGCGTGGATGTGGATATGTATGAGGTGCTTGCCGGCACCACCAACAGGACCCATCTGATAGACGGTCTGATCAACACTGCCTTGGAATATGGGCTGGATGGTCTTAATATCGATTTTGAGAATATCAGTCTGGACGCAGGAGAACCTTATGTGGAATTTATCAGGGAACTTTCTATTCCCTGTAGAGAGCATGGTATCGTGCTGTCGGTGGATAACTATGTGCCCATGGACCATACAGATCATTATGACCGGGCAGAGCAGGGACTTGTGGCGGACTATGTGGTGATCATGGGATACGATGAACACTATGCAGGAAGCGATAAGGCCGGATCTGTGGCATCCATCGATTTTGTGGAGAGAGGCATAGCCAACACAGTGGAGCAGGTGCCGGCTCAAAAGGTGATCAACGGTATTCCTTTTTATACCAGAATATGGGAGACGTCCGGCACTACCGTTTCCAGCCAGGCTGTGGGCATGGATATGGCGCATGTTTATATGCAGGAACACGGCATCACAGCCAGATGGGATGAGGAGACTTGTCAGAATTATGGGGAGTATCAGTCCGGGGACAGTTTCATTCAGGTATGGCTTGAGGATGCGGAATCAATTCGTGTGAAATTGAATATTATGCAAAAGTACGGGATTGGAGGCGTGGCCGAGTGGAAGCTGGGATTCGAATCGTCTTCTGTCTGGGATGTGATTGAAGAATATATGAATCAATAATAGACCCATGACCGCATTTTTCCGGTTGACCTTTCATATGCATGAATAAAGGCGATGATGTTAGGAATCAAATCATGAAAGGGAACAAACCGCAAATTTATGAGGTGATGGTCAGGGCAGCTTTGTGGATGCTCATGCTGCTCAGTATCTGTTTTGCTGTGCGCGGCGGCGTAAAGATGGCCTCTTCCGGGCGGGTTGAGACAGCAGACCGGCCCTGTGTAGTCATTGACGCGGGCCACGGGGGGACGGATCCAGGGAAAGTCGGTGTGGACGGCAGTCTGGAAAAGGATATTAATCTACAGATTACGAGAAAGCTGCAGAGGTTTCTTGTGATGGCGGATGTGGATGTGGTACTGACCAGGGATGGTGATGCCGGACTTTACGATGAGGAGGCCCCCAATAAAAAAGTACAGGATATGAAGAACCGGGTGAATATCATAGAAGAGAAAAAACCCGATCTTACGGTAAGCATCCATCAGAACAGTTATCATGAAGAATATGTGCATGGTGCGCAGGTCTTTTATTATGCGGGCAGTGAGGAGAGCAAAGAGCTGGCCCAGCGGCTGCAACAAGTTCTGGCGGCAGAGCTGGATCCGGATAATACCAGACAGGCCAAAGCCAATGACAGCTATTATCTTTTAAAGAAGACATCTTCTCCGATTGTTATTGTGGAGTGCGGCTTTTTGTCTAACAACGAGGAGGCGCAGAAGTTATCTTCCGATTTATATCAGGAAAAGGCGGCCTGGGCAATTCATCTTGCTATTTTGCAGCATTTGAACAGCCGGAAATGAAGATAAGGGAAGCAAAAAGACGTGGAGACCAGAATAGTATGTGTAGACGAAAAGAATATAGATAAAGAAGTTATACGGGAAGCCGGAGAGATTGTAAAGGCAGGCGGACTGGTGGCTTTTCCCACGGAGACGGTTTACGGTCTGGGCGGAGATGCCTTAAATCCGGCATCCTCCCGTAAGATTTATGAGGCGAAGGGCAGACCCAGCGACAATCCGTTGATCGTACATATAGCAAAAGTGGAGGCGCTTTCTGCCATTGTGAAGAGGGTGCCTGAGGAGGCGGTGAAGCTGGCACAGGCTTTCTGGCCAGGGCCCTTGACCATGATATTGGAAAAGTCAGATTTGGTGCCGGCAGAGACCACGGGGGGACTTGAGACGGTGGCGGTGCGTATGCCCTCCCACCGGACGGCACTTGCCTTTATTGAGGCAGCAGGCGGTTATGTGGCGGCTCCCAGTGCCAACCGTTCAGGCAGACCCAGCCCTACGGCAGCCAGATATGTGGCCCAGGATTTGGACGGCAGGATTGAAATGATCTTGGATGGTGGAGATGTGGAACTGGGTTTGGAATCTACGATTGTGGATTTGACAGCAGGGACTCCTGTCATACTGCGCCCGGGTTATATCACAAGACAGATGCTTGCAGATATTCTTGGCAGGGTGGAGGAGGATGTGACAATCCTTCGCGACGACAGCGGACAAGCCCCGAAGGCGCCGGGCATGAAGTACAGGCATTATGCGCCCAAAGGAGAACTGACGATCATTGCTGGTCCAAAGCAGGCAGTGGCGGAATATATCAACAGGCAATTGGAAGGCTGTCGGCGTGAGGGTAAGAAAACCGGAGTGATAGCGTCGGACGCCACAATCGGTGTCTATCAGGCGGATGTGTGCAAGAATGCCGGTGACCCTCTGGATGAAAGTGCGCTGGCAAAACGGCTGTACCGTATTTTGCGGGAATTTGATGATGAGGATGTGGAAATCATTTATTCGGAGAGCTTTGCAGGTGCCGGTGTGGGACAGGCCGTGATGAACAGACTCTTAAAGGCAGCCGGTCACAGGGTAATAGAGTTGAAATAACGCGGATTTAGGTGTAAGATTACAGTAGATATATTGCAAGTATATGGGGTTCTTATGTTAAGGAGGCAGAAAGTATGATAGCGATTGGCAGTGATCACGGCGGTTTTGATTTGAAACAGAAGGTGATGACACATTTGAAGGAACGGGGATTCGAGTATAAGGACTGCGGCTGTATGGATAAGAGTTCCTGTGATTATCCGGTATACGGGGCGGCGGTTGCCAAAGCGGTGGCTTCCGGGGAGTGTGACAGGGGAATTGTTATCTGCACCACAGGTATCGGTATTTCCATCACGGCAAATAAAGTGAAAGGAATACGCTGCGCACTCTGCGGTGATCCGGTTTCTGCAAGACTTACGAGAGAACATAACGATGCGAATGTACTTGCTATGGGCGCAGCCATTATTGGAGAGAGCGTGGCTCTTAATATTGTAGATATCTTTTTGGACACGGAGTTTTCCGGGGTGGAAAGACACCAGAGGAGAGTAGACCTGATCGAACAGTGTTAAGGCTGGAGGGAAGATATGGGAAGAAAGCAAAAGCTGGCAGCTTGTCTTGCGCTTATTTTGCTGTGTAGTGTCATGCCCTTCTCTGTACAAGCCACGGAGGAGACCAGGGAAAAAATCCGTCGGGCAGAACAGGAAAAAAAGGAGACGGAATCCAGGCTCGATCAGACAGAGGAGAATCTGAAAGACTTAAATGAACAACATAGTTCTCTACAGGGGGCACTGTCTACTTTAAATACAGAATTAACCCAGGTGAGTAATAACTTAAGCGAGCTGGAGCAGAATATTATCGATAAAGAGGCCGAGATTGCGGCATTGGATGAAGAAATCGAGGAAGTAACAGAGGAGCTTGAAACGGCCATTGCGCTGAAGGATGGTCATTATGATACGATGAAGCACCAGATTCAGTTTATGTATGAGCGCGGTGATTTCTTATATATGGAGCTCTTATTTTCGTCAGGTAATTATTTCGATTTTTTGAATAAAAACGATTATATCGAACAGTTGTCGGCTTATCAGCAGAAGGTGCTGCAGGAGTATAAGGATGCGCAGGCTTCCATGGAACAGAAGCAGGCAGAGCTGGAATTAGCCAAGGAGCAGCAGGAGGAGAACAAGGCGGAACTTGATGATTATAAAGTACAGGTAGTGGCGGAGCAGAGCCGCGTATCCGGTTTGGTCAGCCAGACTTCCAATTCCATTCATGCAACAGCCGATCAGATTTCGAATGCAGAGGCGGAGGCGCTTGCCTACGAACAGGAGCTCAAGGAGCAGGAAGAGAATCTAACGGCTCTGCGGGCGAAACTGGAAGAGGAAATACGTATGTCCCAACGGGCGGCCCAGTCCAGCTGGCGTGATATTTCCGAGGTGGATTTTGCGGAAGGGGACAGATATCTTTTGGCGAATCTGATCTATTGCGAGGCGGGGGGAGAACCTTACGAAGGACAGGTAGCAGTTGGGTCGGTGGTGATCAACCGGGTGCTCAGTTCGGTTTATCCTGATACAGTAACAGGTGTGATTTATCAAAATAAACAGTTTTCTCCGGTAGGAAGCGGCAGACTGGCGCTTGCACTGGCGGAAGGCAGGGCAACGTCCAGATGTTATCAGGCGGCCGATGAGGTGATGAGCGGTGCCACCAATGTGGGCAACTGTGTGTATTTCAGGACGCCGATAGATGGAATAACCCCTAAATATCGAATTGGCGGTCATATATTTTATTGAGATACATATTTTGAAAGAGGGGCCTGCAGGTTTTCAAAGCCGCCGGCATAGATAATCTGTAACAGATGGTTTAAGTTGAGAAGTGATTTTTTGAGCATATCATCGGTGAGAAGGCCGCTTTCCTGAGCGGTGATGAGCTCATCGATATCCACGACTTTGACAAAGCCGTCCGGATAGACGATGACGTCCACCAAAAGATCTGTGATGATGTAGGTATCTGTGCCGGCATTGTAATCATAGTCAACAATATCGCAATACCAATACAGAAGTGAGTTGTCTTCCCGATAGAAGCGGCTCACTTTTATACCTTCCAGCAGATAGTAGCAGGAAAGACCATGATGAAGATCTTTACGGGGTTTTAAGGTGTTCCAGCTGGTCACAATGATATGTTCATCACGGTATAACAACATGTCATCTTTCAACAGCACACATTCTTCAGGAATCAGTCTTTTACGGTATAAAATCGGACCTGCCATACTACCTCCCCATAGGTAAAGAGAATACGAAATAACTTCTTACTCGTTACGTTACACTTACAGCGGTGAAAAGTCAATGTAAATTGTTCTAAATGCTTCTATAATTTACCTGATTTTCACAATAATACTGGACACAGATACCAAAAGTGGATATAATTTTAATGTTAGCTTTGATGGGGAAAGGGACGTATTTTGAAATATAACAAAAATGTCTACCAGGCGCTTATGATGATTACCCAGTTTGGGATTAATATGCTGGTTCCTATATTGCTCTGTTCCTTTGCGGGTATGTTTCTAGATCACAAATTAGGGACCTCTGTCTGGACGGTGGCGCTCTTTTTTGTGGGTGCTTTGGCGGGTTTTACCAATGTGTTTCGTTTCGCGAAGAAGATTTACGAGACCCCGGCGGTTACCCGCAGGCGCAGAACGGATAACAATGACAAGGATAAGCCGGACGGTGCCGGGAAGGACAGGCAGACCTTATAGAATAGAAAAGTGGTGTCAGTTGTGAGAAGAAAAATAGATTCGACATTGTTTGAGCTTTGTCTGGGGATTTTTTTATACGGTGTTGTTTTCGAGATGATACTATTGGTTTTTTCCAGAAATGTGTCTTACAGCCTTGGATTATGGATCGGTGTCATCCTTGCAATGACGGGGGCCGTTCATATGTGGTGGTCTTTGGACAGAGGGCTTGACATGTCCGTAAAGGACGCGGTAAAGAGTATGGGTGTCAACAATATCATCCGGTATCTGGTTTTGGTCATTGTGATGATGGTTTTGATTTATACGAAGTTTGCCAATCCGATGTTTGCGTTCTGCGGATATATGGGCATGAAACTGTCTGCCTATCTTAATCCGCTTATACACAGGATGTGCACGAAAAAAACATCGAAACAGTGAGAGACTGCTTTTGCAAGCTTTTATAATCTGGTCTGAAAAAACGCTAAACGGCGCTTTTTTCATAAATATGTCTGATTTCAAAAAAGATGTGTAGAAGGAGGTGAAAGTATGGGACAGGGAATATTATTATCTGCGGGTGCAGACATTGACTTCATGATTCACGGGGTGTTTTCCTACGAACTGTTCGGGCAGACCGTTTGGATTACAACCACCCATGTATGCGTGCTGATTGTCATGCTGGTGATTGTGACGTTTTGTCTTTTGGCAAATCGTGCGGTCAAACATGCATCGGATGTTCCGGGTACTTTCCAGAATGTTGTTGAACTGGTGGTGGAGATGCTGGATAAGATGATTGGCGGCGTCATGGGCAAATTCAGCCCGAGGTTTCGCAATTATATCGGCACAATCTTCATTTTTATCCTGCTTAGCAATATTTCCGGACTGTTTGGCCTAAGACCGCCTACGGCAGATTATGGTGTGACCTTTGCAATGGGTATTATGACCTTTGTGCTGATTCACTACAATCAGTTCAAATACCAGAAGGTAAAGGGAGTCATTGCCGGTCTGTGTGATCCATGGCCGATCTGGGCGCCAATTAATCTTATCGGTGAGATTGCCGTGCCGATTTCATTGTCGCTTCGTCTGTTTGCCAATGTCTTATCTGGTACAGTCATGCTGGCGCTGGTGTATGCGCTTCTATCCAAGATTGCTATTATCTGGCCGGCAGCGCTTCATGTGTACTTCGATCTGTTCTCAGGTGCAATCCAGACATATGTATTCTGTATGTTAACCATGACATACATTACAAATGCCTGTACCACAGACGAGTAATCCATGTAATAAAGCCATTTTAAATTTTGAAACACATATTAAAGGAGGAAATCAAAAATGGGAGAATTTAACAACAACTTTATCTTAGGATGTTCAGCAATCGGTGCCGGACTTGCGGTTATCGCAGGTATTGGACCTGGTGTAGGTCAGGGTATTGCAGCGGGACACGCGGCTGCAGCAGTAGGAAGAAATCCGGGTGCTAAGTCTGATGTTACTTCCACCATGTTATTAGGGCAGGCGGTTGCCGAGACTACAGGTCTGTATGGTCTGTTGATTGCGATGCTGCTTCTGTTCGTTAAGCCTTTACTTCCCTAGGAGTAAATTCCTTCGGAGATTAACTGGAGCAAATTCCTGCGGAATTAGCTCCGCGAGGACCGCTTTGCGGCCTCGGAAAAAGCCGTGGGGAATTGAAGTAAATTCCTGCGGAGATTAGCTGGAGCAAATTTCTTCGAAGATTAGCTGGAGCAAATTCCTGCGAAATTAGCTCCGTGAGGACTGCTTTGCGGCCTTGCATGTATGTTAAGAATTACGAAAAGAAAGGGGGACTGAGGGCTTGAATGTAACAGCTACGGGTTTGGTGCTGGCATCGGCGGAGATGGCGCCGAGACTTTTTGATTTGGATTTGCAGCTTATTGCGGATTCCGCGTTGATGATTATTGCTGTGTTTTCCCTGTTTTTGATTGCATCCCATTTCCTGTTTAATCCGGTCAGGGATATGATGCAGAAGCGACAGGACAGAATCAGAAATGAGCTCGATACGGCGGCTGCTGATATGGAAAGTGCCAGAGCACTGAAAGAAGAGTATGAAGCCAAGTTAAAAGATATTGACAAAGAGGCTGAGGCTATCCTTGCAGAGGCAAGGAAGAAGGCGTTGGCCAATGAGAATAAGATCGTAGCGGATGCGAAGGAGGAAGCTGCCAGAATCATTGAAAGAGCCGGTGTGGAAGCAGAACTTGAGAAGAAGAAAGCTACAGACGAGGTGAAACGTGAGATGGTAGTTCTGGCGTCCATGATGGCCGGCAAGGTTGTGAGCGCCGCGATTGATACGACTGTACAGGACAGTCTGGTAGAAGAGACACTGAAAGAAATAGGTGAGAGCACATGGCTAAGCTGATTTCAAAGACATACGGTGATGCGTTGTTTGAACTTGCGGTCGAAGAGAACAAGGTAGACGTCCTGTTAGAAGAAATCGAGCAGCTTCAGAAAATTCTTGCGGAAAATGAGGATTTTGGCAGACTGATGAATCATCCGAAAGTCATCAAGGAAGAGAAGACTGCGGTTGCCAAAAACGTTTTTGCAGGAAGGATATCTGAGGAACTGCTGGGCTTTTTGACTATCATTATCTCGAAAGACCGTTATAAGGAAATTGATCAGATCCTGGCATATTTTGTGGACAAAGTCAAGGAGTATAAGGGAATCGGCATCGCAACGGTGACGACTGCGGTTCCACTTAAGGAGGAACAGTGCAAAAAGATTGAACAAAAACTTCTTGATACCACCAAATATAAGTCGATGGAAATGCACTATGGATTGGATGAGTCGCTGATCGGCGGCATGGTAATCCGCATTGGCGACAGGGTTGTGGACAGTAGTGTCAGTACAAAGTTAAATGAATTACAAAGAGAACTGCTGAAAGTGCAGATCTGAAGAAATTTAGAAGAAAGGTGCGTATGATCCATGAATTTAAGACCAGAAGAAATCAGTTCAGTCATTAAGGATCAAATCAAGAGATATGCCTCAGAACTGGAAGTATCCGAAGTGGGTACCGTTATCCAGGTTGCTGACGGTATTGCTCGTGTGCACGGACTTGAGAATGCGATGCAGGGTGAGCTTTTGGAGTTCCCCGGTGAAGTTTACGGTATGGTATTGAACCTGGAAGAAGATAATGTGGGTGCGGTTTTACTTGGCAGCCAGCACAATATCAACGAAGGCGATATCGTAAAGACTACAGGCAGGGTTGTGGAGGTACCTGTAGGCGATTGCATGCTCGGACGTGTGGTAAATGCCCTTGGGCAGCCTATTGATGGCAAAGGGCCTATCCAGACTGACAGATATCGTAAGATTGAAAGAGTTGCATCTGGTGTTATCACAAGAAAATCTGTGGATACACCATTACAGACAGGCATCAAGGCTATCGATGCCATGGTTCCGATTGGAAGAGGACAGCGTGAGCTTATTATCGGTGACAGGCAGACAGGTAAAACGGCTATCGTTATTGATACCATTATCAACCAGAAGGGACAGGGTGTTAAATGTATCTATGTTGCCATAGGACAGAAGGCTTCCACGGTCGCTTCTATCGTAAAGACGCTGACAGAGCATGGCGCTATGAGCTATACTACCGTTGTGGCGGCTACGGCCAGTGAACTTGCACCGCTGCAGTATATCGCTCCTTACTCAGGATGTGCAATTGGTGAAGAATGGATGGAGAACGGCGAGGATGTGCTCGTGGTATATGATGACCTGAGCAAACATGCTACGGCTTACCGTACACTCTCTCTGCTCTTAAAGAGACCGCCAGGGCGTGAGGCATATCCGGGTGATGTATTCTACTTACATTCAAGACTTTTAGAGCGCGCGGCGAGAATGAATGAGGAGTACGGCGGCGGCTCTCTGACAGCGCTCCCGATTATCGAGACCCAGGCAGGCGACGTGTCCGCGTATATACCGACCAATGTAATTTCTATTACAGATGGGCAGATTTACTTAGAGACTGAGATGTTCAACTCCGGTTTCAGACCAGCTGTCAATGCGGGCCTGTCAGTGTCCAGAGTGGGTGGTGCGGCACAGATTAAGGCTATGAAGAAGATTGCGGCGCCTATCCGTACAGAACTTGCGCAGTACAGAGAGCTTGCAGCATTCTCTCAGTTTGGTTCAGAATTGGATGCTGATACCAAGGAGAAGCTGGCACAGGGTGAGCGTATCAAGGAAGTTTTGAAACAGCCCCAGTATCAGCCCATGCCGGTACAGTATCAGGTTATCATCATTTACGTGGTGACCAATAAGTATCTGTTGGATGTTCCGGTAGCTGATATCACCAGATTTGAGAAGGAACTGTTTGAGTTCCTGGATACGAAGTATCCTGAGGTGCCTGGTGCAATCGAGAAAGAACATGTGATTTCCGAGAAGACAGAGGCAACGTTGAAGAAGGCTGTGGAAGAATTTAAGGCGCAGTTTCATTAAGTAGAAAGTAGAGGGTGACGCTATGGCCTCAATGAGAGACATTAAAAGGCGTAAAGGCAGTATCCAGAGTACTCAGCAGATTACCAAAGCCATGAAACTTGTCTCTACTGTGAAACTGCAGAGAGCGAAACAGCGTGCAGAGCAATCCAAGGCATATTTTAATTGTATGTATGAAACAGTAACTTCTATGCTGGCTAAGACGAATGGGTTGAACCATCCTTATCTGCAGGCGGGAGAATCTAAGAAGAAGGCGGTTATTGTGATCACCTCCAACAGAGGACTTGCCGGCGGTTATAACTCCAATGTGGTGAAGCTGATCACCAAGGGAGATTTTAACAAGGAAGACCTGGAAATCTATGCGATTGGTAAGAAGGGGAAAGATGCACTGCATCGGCAGGGCTATCATATTGTGGAGGATAATCCCGATATTATCGAGGAACCTTCTTACGTAGATGCCATGGTGATTAGCGACAAACTGCTCAAATCCTTTGCGGCAGGAGAGATTGGAGAAATTTATCTTGCCTATACCAGATTCAAGAATACAGTGGTTCATGAACCTACACTTCTTAAGCTTCTCCCGGTGGAACCGGCAGACGGCAAAGAAGAGGCTGAACAGACGGGCAGTAAAGCGATGATGAACTTTGAGCCCAAAGATGACGAGGCGCTTGACATGATTATTCCCAAATATGTCACGAGCCTGATTTATGGCGGTCTGGTAGAAGCGGTCGCAAGTGAGAACGGTGCGAGAATGCAGGCGATGGATTCCGCTACAAGCAATGCTGAGGAAATGATAGATCATTTGTCACTGATGTATAACAGAGCACGTCAGGGATCTATTACGCAGGAATTAACAGAAATTATCGCAGGCGCAAATGCTATCTCGTAATATGACTTTTCCTGACAGCGGGAAAAGATGATAGGAAGGATAGAGCTTGCGCATAAATAAACATGAGTGAAAGGATAAAAAGATGGCAGAAGTAAAAACAGGTGAAAATCTTGGAAAAATCACTCAGATCATCGGTGCGGTGCTTGATATCAAGTTTTCGGCGGGCAATCTGCCGGAAATCAATGATGCGATTAAGATTCCGCTCAAGGATTCCGGGGAGCTGGTTGTGGAAGTATCGCAGCATTTGGGTGATGATACCGTCAGATGTATCGCCATGGGTTCTACCGATGGACTGGTAAGAGGCATGGAAGCGGTCGCAACAGGCGCTCCCATCACAGTTCCGGTGGGTGAGAATACCCTGGGAAGAATCTTTAACGTGTTAGGTCAGCCGATTGACAATATTGAGGCGCCTAAGGATGTATTCTATGAGCCGATTCACAGACCGGCTCCTAAGTTCGAGGAACAGGCTACAGAGACAGAGCTTTTGGAGACCGGTATCAAGGTCGTAGACCTTCTGTGTCCTTATCAGAAGGGCGGTAAGATTGGTCTGTTCGGCGGCGCCGGTGTAGGTAAGACGGTGCTGATTCAGGAGCTGATTCGTAATATCGCCACAGAGCACGGCGGTTATTCCGTATTTACCGGTGTGGGCGAGCGTACCAGAGAGGGAAATGACCTCTATTATGAAATGAAAGAGTCAGGTGTTATTGATAAGACCACCATGGTGTTCGGACAGATGAACGAGCCGCCGGGGGCCAGAATGCGTGTGGGCCTTACAGGTTTGACTATGGCGGAGTACTTCCGTGATAAGGGCGGTAAGGACGTACTGTTGTTTATTGATAATATCTTCCGTTTTACCCAGGCGGGTTCGGAAGTGTCTGCACTGCTTGGCCGTATGCCTTCCGCAGTGGGTTACCAGCCTACGTTACAGACAGAAATGGGCGCCCTGCAGGAGCGTATTACTTCCACCAAGAACGGTTCCATCACTTCCGTACAGGCGGTTTATGTGCCTGCGGATGACTTGACGGACCCTGCGCCGGCTACCACATTTGCGCATCTGGATGCAACGACGGTGTTGTCCAGATCGATTGTTGAACTTGGTATTTATCCGGCAGTAGATCCTCTTGAATCTACCTCCAGAATCTTGGATCCCAGAGTGGTAGGACAGGAACACTATGAAGTAGCCAGAGGCGTACAGGAGATTCTGCAAAGATATAAGGAATTGCAGGATATCATCGCAATCCTGGGTATGGATGAGCTTTCAGAGGAAGATAAGCTGGTCGTATCCCGTGCAAGAAAGGTACAAAGATATTTGTCTCAGCCGTTCTTCGTAGCAGGGCAGTTTACCGGTATGGAAGGTAAGTATGTGCCGATTGCAGAGACAATCCGCGGCTTTAAAGAGATTCTGGAAGGCAAACACGACGACATTCCGGAGAGTTATTTCCTGAATGCAGGAAGCATTGACGATGTACTTGCCCGTGTCAAATAATAAGACATGAAGCTATACGTAGGCGACAGAGAACGCCGCCTAAGAACAGCTAAGTCATGTGTGGAAGAAATGCATAGAGCGCATTTCTTCCGGGTCGTAGGGATTAGAAGTTAGGAAAGCAGGTTAGGATATGGCTGATGATAGAAATTTTACTTTAAAGATCATTACACCGGACAGGGTATTCTATGAGGAAGAAGCGTCCATGGTAGAATTCAATACGGTCGAAGGTGAGGTCGGTATCTATAAAGACCATATTCCGATGACTATGATTGTTGCGCCTGGAATTCTCACGATCACCAGGGACGGCGAGGTGAAGGAAGCAGCGCTCCATGCAGGATTCGTCGAGGTGCTTCCCGATAAAGTCACGATTCTTGCAGAGATTGTAGAATGGCCGGGAGAGATTGATGTGACGCGTGCGGAGGAGTCGAAGTCGCGTGCAGAGGAGAGAATCCGGGAACATGCGCCAGGGACAGATATGAAAAGGGCGGAAATGGCCTTAAAGCGCGCAGTTGCAAGAATTGAAGTGGTGAAATGACAGTGTAACATAGTAATATGTACAATAAGGGAGCGGAATAAGACCGTTCCCTTATTGATTTTTTGAAACAGAGCAAAACCATTTCGCGCAGAACGCATATGATAAGGTAAATGATATGAATGCGTGTACGGGAATGTGCACGGGAGGAAGAACAGCATGAATCAATCAAGAGTTTTACCTTTTTATATGGCATATCCGCTACCCTTGTATTATCAGGAAGAAGATACCGTGACAAGGGACTTGGAATACTTACAGCAGATGTATCCTCTGGAAGCGAAAAAATACCAGAAAATCATTGCGGACACTCTGGATAAACTGGATTATGAAGGCAGCATGATCTACGATGAGTATCCGGACAGGTGGCAGATATACCGCCTTACCCAGATCATCGTGGATAAGATGAAGAAGATGGAAAGTGCGGAGGCATTGGCATCCAAGGCGGGGCAGGAAACGGATGCAAGCGGCACAGATGGGGGAGCGGCAGACAGCAGGCAGGGAAATGAGAGGGCTTTTGAAGAAGCTTTGAAAGCGCAGGAGAGAGCCGTATCCGAGAAAGATTGGGACAGAATCACAGAATTTGTGCAGGTACTTTTGTGCTATGAGATTTATAAAAAGCGCCACTCTAATCGCAATGGTATTTTAAAATTTTAGTTGTGGTTTTTTCAGAATCTGATTAAAATAGTAACAGAGTGTAAACCGGATTAGAGGACATATTAGGATGAATGAGCAGTTTAAGGCGCTTTTACAGGATATTGTAGATGGAGGCCTCTATCAGATTGTATTGAGCAATCCCAGAAAAAAGGGGGATTCTTTTGCACATAAGGTGAAGATTAGACCTGTTATGATCAAAGAAAATCTTCTTTTTCAGGAGACGGTGTATCAGGGAACAAAAGTTTTTCACAACAATTATGAAGCAGGCCCCATGATTGACCGGATAGAAGCGTGGATGAAGCAGGAGTTTAGGCAGTGTGAGGCAGAACATAAGACAAACAGGGCGGTGGTGCTTGTCAGTAAGAAGGGCAAGATGACTGTAAATAGAAAACAGACGGAGCATCCGGCGGCACGCACAGAGGAAGAACAGAAAATGCAGATGTCTCATAATCGGGCGAAACACTATATTTTGGAAGAGGGCAGACCGGTCCCCTTTCTGATAGATTTGGGCGTGCAGACTAAGGATGGAAAGATTGTGCACTCCCGTTACGATAAGTTCAGACAGATTAACCGTTTTTTGGAATTTATTGAAGATATTTTGCCCACACTCCCTAAGGAAGAGACTGTGCGTATCCTGGACTTTGGATGTGGCAAGTCCTATCTTACTTTTGCAATGTATTACTATCTGCATGATCTGAAAGGCTATGATGTAGAGATCACGGGGCTTGATTTGAAAGAAGATGTGATCGCACAGTGTAATCTTCTGGGCAGAAAGTATGGTTATGAGAAGCTCACCTTCCTGAAAGGAGATATTGCGGATTACGAGATGAGAGACAGGGTGGATATGGTGGTGACGCTTCATGCCTGCGATACGGCTACGGATTTTGCGCTTGCGAAAGCTGTGAAATGGAATGTGAAAGTCATCTTGTCAGTCCCCTGCTGTCAGCATGAGGTGAACCGGCAGATTTGTAATAAAGAATTGGCATCAGTCCTGCGATATGGTATTATCAAAGAGCGTATGTCGGCGTTGATTACAGATGCACTCCGTGCCGGACTGTTAGAAGCAGAGGGGTATGAGACGAATATCCTTGAATTTATTGATATGGAGCATACGCCGAAAAATCTCCTGATTCGGGCGGTGAAGCGGCCTGATATGGACGCTGAAAAGAGGCAGTGCAGAAGAGAAGAGGCGAACCGCCTTGCAGAGCATTTACAGATAGAGCCAACCCTGCTTAGGCTATTGCAAGATTAGGCCGGGACAGGGTTTGACAGAGGAATCGCATATTTATGAAGAGAGCAATCATAAAGGGTGTTATTTTGGGAATCATTTTTGCGCTGGCATTGATGATTTTGAGCAAGGTGATGAACCAGGGAAACACCGATATGACAACTGAAATGGGAGAGGCATCCTACCCTGTGGTGTCCATGTATATGGACGGGCACAGGGTTAATAGTCTGCACGGTTATGCCGAGAGTATGAGCAGCGCATATCTGCGAGAGACTTTGCAGCCTGTGGAGAATGACAGAAAAGTCCGCGTCCAGATTGACACATACGGCAGGAAGATAGAGGAGATTGCCTTTGAAGTGCGCAGTCCTGACGGGGAGCGTCTGGTGGAGAATACCCAGGTGGATAATTTTGAGCAGGATGAAGATGTCATTCAGTTTGAGATTACCTTAAAAGACTTGATAGAAAATGACAGGGAGTATATGCTGGTATTTCTGGTCACGCCTCAGGGAGCGGAACCCATACGCTATTATACCAGAATGGTTATGAGCGATTCCCTGCATGTGAAAGAGAAACTGGACTATGTTCAGGATTTCCACGAGCGTACCTTTGACAAAGAGGCGGCTGCTGAATTGACGAAATATTTAGAGTCCAATGAGGAAGGTGACAATACCACCTTTCACAAGGTGACGATTCATTCCAGTTTTGCCCAGGTGACATGGGGAGACCTTGTAGTGCACAAGGTGCTGGAACCCAAGATACTGATCAAGGAGCTGACAGAACAGACAGGTTCTTTCGTTATGGAATATCTGGTCAGTATGAAAGAAGGCAGGAGGACGGCGTATTACCGGATAGAAGAATATTATAGAGTGCGCTACACGCCGGACAGAATGTATCTGCTTGACTTTGAGAGGACTATGGAGCAGATTTTTGATGAGGATGGGGACGTCTATGTCAATGACAAGATTCTGCTTGGCATTACGGGTGATCAGGTAGCACTTCATGAGAGCGACGGCGGGAATGTTTTTGCTTTCACCGTGGCGGACAAACTTTACAGCTATAATGTGACAGACAATAAGCTGGCCAGGCTTTTTGGCTTCTACGGAAATGTAGATTTGCTGCTGGATGAGCGCTGTGCTTATAACAGACATGACATTCAAGTGCTGGGTGTGGATGAGACCGGCAATATTGCCTTTCTTGTTTATGGTTATATGAACCGGGGACGGCATGAGGGAAATGTCGGAGTGGCGGTGTACGGCTATAACAGTATGACGAATACTGTAGAGGAAAGGCTTTATATTCCTTATAACAAATCCTATGAATTGTTGAAGGCAGACATGGAGAAGCTGTCCTATGTGAATAAGTCCGGTATCTATTATTTTATGATAGATGGGGCTGTATATGGGGTGAATCTGGAGACCCTGGCCTGCCAGACGGTGGTTTCCGGACTGCGGGAAGGCTCATACCATGTGTCGGATTCCAATAAGATGTTTGTCTGGCAGGAGGGCAGTGATCTCTATGCGGCCACAGGATTAGTGTTAATGAATCTGAATACACAGACGCAGACCCGGATTGATGCGGGTGTCGGTGAGTATATTTCCGTGCTTGGATTTATGGATGAGGATTTGATTTACGGTCTTGCGAGAAAGAACGATGTGGTGGTAAACCATACCGGAATCACCACCTTTCCCATGTATCAGCTGCGGATACAGAGCGACGAAGGAAAGGTGTTAAAGACCTATCGAAAAGAGAATGTCTATGTGGTGGGCAGCGAGATTCAGGAAAATCAGATCAACTTGCTGCGGGTGGTATTTGATGAGGAGAGCGGCAGTTACGAGCCGGTCTCAGACGATCAGATTATGAGTACCGAAGAAGTGAAGACGGGCAGTAACACACTAAATTATGTGGCGGTTGAGACGTATGAGACCATTTGCCAGATTGCCGTCAAAAACGAGATAGACAGTAAGTCGCTGCTGCATCTGACACCTAAGGAAGTGCTTTTTGAGGGCAGCCGCACGGTCAATACGCCGGCCGAGGGTAACATAGAGGCCAGGTTTTATGTCTATGGCAAGAATGGCATAGAGGGTATCTTTGTCAATCCCGGCAGGGCTGTGGAACTGGCTTACCGCACGGCAGGCGTGGTGGTGGATGACGACGGCGATTACATCTGGCGGCGTGAGACAAGAAGCAGCCGGAATCAGATCATGGCGATCACGGAGGATGTGGTCACTGAGAGTAAGAGTTCACTGGCAGTCTGTCTGGATACAATCCTGCGCTTTGAGGGAATTTCCAGAAATACACAAAGACTCCTGAACCGTGGGGATACGGTGTTTGATATTTTAAGAAACGATTTGCAGGAATGTACGATTCTGGACTTGTCTGGATGCAGTTTGGATGCAGTATTATATTACGTCAATAAGGATATTCCCGTGTTAGCCACTTTAGAGGATGGCAACGCGGTGCTGATTGTGGGATTCAATGAGCTTAATATTGTAGTCATGGATCCGGTAGCGGGTACTTTGGAAAAGCGGGGCATGAATGATTCCACGGAGTGGCTGAATGAGAATGGGAATCTGTTTATTGCCTATATCAGGAAAGAATAGAAAATAGAATGCTATCATGGAGATTAGGATGGATAAGGGTATCGGTGCAGTAGTTTTTGATATGGACGGCGTTATCTTTGACAGCGAGAGACTGATTCTTGTCTGTTGGGAGAAGGTTGGGCAAAAGCATGGTCTTGTGGGAATCAAGGAGGCGGCGTTAGACTGCATTGGGACTAATGCGGTGAAGACGAAAGAGATTATGAAGGAGCATTACGGAGAGGAATTTCACTATGAGGCGTACAGCAAAGAGGCTTCCGTGATGTTTCATGAGGTGGTTAACAGGGATGGTCTGCCGGTGAAAAAGGGAGTACGTGAATTGATGGAGTATTTAAAGGCACAAAGTATTCCCATGGCTCTGGCTTCTTCCACACGTCTGCAGGTGGTGACACAGGAGCTGCAGCAGGCCGGATTGTATGAATACTTCCGAGCCGTGGTGGGCGGAGATCAGTTAAAACGCAGCAAACCGGCGCCCGATATCTACCTGGCAGCCTGTGAGAAGCTGGGAGTAGAGCCGGCGGATGCTTATGCCATAGAGGATTCCTACAATGGCATTCGTGCTTCACACAGCGCGGGGATGCGTCCCATCATGGTGCCGGACCTGCTTCCTGCCACAGAGGAGATGTATGAAAAGAGCATTGCGGTACTGGATAATCTGGTGATGGTCAAAGACTTTTTCAAGGAAATAAGCAGACGAAAGGACACGCTATAAAGGGATAGGTGCGGTATGAAAAGAGATATGAAAGAAATAGCAATGCGGGTGGTAATCCTGTTGATTGGGCTGACCATAGCGCATCTGGGAGTGACTTTGTTTCTGTTGACGGAGCTGGGGGCGGACCCGTTTAACGTGCTGGTGCAGGGAATTTTCCGCACCATAAGCGGTATGACGGGAGCAAAGGTGCTGACGCACGGGTATACGCATATTGCGATCTGCTTTTTGATTATCCTGGTGCTTCTGATTGTGGACAGAAGTTACATTAAAATTGGGACAATCCTCTGCATGGTGTGCGGAGGACCGATCATTGATTTCTTTACCAGGCTCCTGCAGTTTATGTTTGCTCAGGAAAGGACACTGTGGTTTAAACTGCCGGTGCTTGCCCTGGGATGTGTGATATTGGCTTTTGGTATGACCATTGTGATCAAATCGGATGCCGGAACCGGCCCCAATGACTTGGTGGCACTGGTCATCAGTGAGAAAACACACAAGAAGTTTGGTATCGTGCGGATTATTGTGGATGTGTCTTTTGTGGTGGTGGGATTTTTATTGGGAGGTTCCTTTGGCGTGGGCACGATTGTCTGTGCCTGTCTGGTAGGACCTGTGGCAGGATTTTTCCTGCCACATAGTGAAAAAATAGTAGAACGTATCCTACATAGATTTCGGTAAAGCTGCTTACAGTAAATGCATATGAGAGCTTAACGAATCATAAATATCTTCCCCTGATACTTTTGTAAGGCGGTAAGCAGTAACATGCCTAAGATACCGCAGGAGATCACTTCTCCGGCGCCTACGGTGAGGCAGTAATATCCATAGCACTGCAGGGGGCTCATGCCTTCCACCAAAAGGCCGTATCCATAGATTAATATAAGAGGGACAATGATGGTATTGGCAAGAATCGGACATACAGGCGCGCACCATTTCCACTTGCGAAGGGCATAAGTGCCCATGGCGCCGATTAATGTTGCCAGACTGCCAAATAGAATATCCGGCAGGGCACAGCCTGTCAGTATGTTGCTCAACAGACAGCCGATGAAGAGACCGGGAATCGCGGCTGGGGTAAAAAAGGGCAGGATTGTGAGTGCCTCTGAGAAACGTACCTGTATGGCGTAGTTAGCAAGTCCAAGAGAATTTGCTATGAAGGTTAACACAACGTAGATGGCGGCGATCATGGCCGCCTGGACCAACGACAGGGTCGAAGAAAAGACTGCCCGGGAAGGGACAGCAGCTACTTTGTTTTTCATGATTTTATTCTCCTTTAGTTTTGTTTTACGAGTGGAAGGTCTCGAACACTCGGGTCATGATGAAAGACCTTGGTTATGATAGGAATCCCCGAAGATTTATTATACAGTGAAATTATGAAAAGTCAAGTGGCGAGATGAGAATGGAGGCAATTATGCAAAAACGTATCGAAGAAATGTTTGATAAAATGTATCCCATGACAGAGGGCCTGAAAAAGAAGGCTTACGAGACGTGGATGGAAGAATTCCGCGAGAAACACAAGGAGATTTTGAAGGAAATCATAGAATCCGTGGAGAAAGCGCAGGAGCGTGAAGAAAAGGCTTTGGAAATAGCGGCGGTATTTGCGGATGCGGTGGAGAGTAAATTTTCAAAAAGAGGCAGGATATCGGCAAGGAAACAGGTGGATATCAACTGCTTTATGATTTATTATATATTTCCGGCTATTTTGCTGACACAAAGCGATTATGCTGTGATGATGGCAGATGCAATCCGGGATACGTGGAAGGTACGCTTTAAGAACAGCAGTCATCTTGAATATACGGATTATAATACCATACATGGGTCCTTCAACGAGAAAATATTTGGGATGTTTTAAGAAATGAAAACGAGGGGAATTTATATCCCCTCGATGTCTCCTTCATGATATCTTGCCACACAGGCTTGAATACGTTCCACAGGATTTAAAAGGTCACTGATGGAAGTGTCATGGTTTAAGGTGTCAATGATGTAAGCGATGTATTTACTCATATCACAGTCAATATACCATTCGCGGTTTAAAAGTTCTGGCGTCTGATAAATCAAATTGGTGGTCAAAACCCTGTGAATAATGCCCTCATTATAGGCTTTGTCAAATCCTGCAAGGCCCGCGGTAAACAGACCGAAAGTGGAGAAGACAAAGATACGATTGGCTTTCCGCTCTTTGAGTGCGGCAGCGACTTCCAATACACTCTCGCCGGAGGAAATCATATCGTCTATGATGATAACGTCTTTTCCCTCCACACTGCTTCCCAAAAATTCATGGGCAATAATGGGATTTCTGCCGTTTACGATTCTGGTGTAGTCTCTTCTCTTATAAAACATACCCATATCAAGTCCCAGCACATTGGCAATATAGATGGCTCTGCTCATGCCGCCTTCATCAGGACTGATGACCATCATATAATCGGCATCAATTTTTAAATTTCGTACATGCGCCAATAATCCTTTAATGAACTGATAGGCAGGCTGGACCGTCTCAAAGCCATGGAGGGGGATCGCGTTCTGGACACGGGGGTCATGGGCGTCAAAAGTAATGATATTATCCACTCCCATATTTACCATTTCCTGCAGCGCCAGCGCGCAGTCCAAAGACTCTCTGGCTGTTCTTTTATGCTGTCTGCTTTCATAGAGATAAGGCATGATAACGGTAATCCGTCTTGCCTTACCGCCAACGGCAGCGATAATCCGTTTTAAATCCTGATAGTGATCATCAGGGGACATATGGTTTTCATGTCCGCAGAGGGAGTAGGTGAGGCTGTAATTGGCCACATCAACTAGAAGATAAAGATCTGTACCGCGGACAGATTCTTTGATTACGCCTTTGGCTTCACCGGAACCGAAACGGGGTACTTTGGCATCCAGAATGTAGGTGCTTCGCTGGTAGCCGGAGAAAGCCAGGGAATCTTTGTGCTCGCTTTCCCGTTCCGTGCGCCATTTTACAAGATAGTAATCGACCTTTTTACCAAGATTGATACAGCCCTCTAGCGGAATCATCCCAAGGGAGCCGACAGGTATGGTTTCCAGATTTCTTTTTTCTTCACGTCTGGTCATTAAAATCCTCACTTTCTGTTCATCAGTCTCTTTTTGTACATACGAATGTCTTGGCCTGACAGTTTACAGACTTCATAGTTGCTTGTGATGCGGGAAAAGATACGATCGGAGTATCGGTTCCGCAATTCTTCCAAAGACAGATTGGTGGAGATAATGGTAGCTTTCTTACCCATGTGGCGTTCATTTAACAGTGCGAAGAGCTGAGAGGTGATAAACTGATTTGTTAGTTCGGTTCCCAGGTCATCAACAATGAGCAGGTCGCATTGGTAGAGGTCTGCGTAGGCACTGCGCAGTTCTTCCCTGTTTTTATAATCAAAGGAATTTTTTGAAAGCAAATCAAACAGACCTGTAGCGCCGAAGTAGATAACGGAGTGGCCCCGCTCGATCAATTCCTTTGCCACACAGCCGGAAAGAAAAGATTTTCCCGTACCCACTGTACCATAAAAAAAGAGATTATGGTAGTCGGAATTGAAATTTTTGATAAAATTCTGGCAGGTTCTGACTGCATTTCGAAAACGAGTCAGATCATCTCCTGTGTAATATTCGTAGGATAAAGCGTTAAAATTTTCGGTGCGCAACATTTCCTGAATATTGGACTGCTCATAGAGGAGGGTGATCATGGACTGGCGAAAGCAGTGGCATTTGCCGCCGTCCACATAACCAGTATCCTTACAGTCCGGGCACTCATAGACGGGCTCCAAATAGTCCTCAGGGAGACCATAATCCTTTAAGAGCTTCGCCTTACATCCGGAAAGTTCGGCAAGGGAGTCCTTAAGGTCTTCTAAGGCATCCTCGTCCCCGGCAAGCAGCTTCTTACCCTGTGCGACGGACACAGATGCCACAGAATCTGCAAGCTCTCTATAACCCGGTATATGTGCATATACGTAGGCAAGCTTTTGTTCCGCCTCATGACGGCTTTTTGCCTGCTTTACTTCATATTGATGAAGAATCTGATCATATTGTGTGTTAGTCAGTGACACGGTAGGGCTCCTTGTAACTAATTGCTTAAGATTTCCTGCTCAAGCGCATCAAAATCATAATCGTTTTGTTTGAATTGGTTAAATTTGTTTTCTGAGACGGTGCGCGACGTTTTTCTCTTACGGTAGTCATCATCCAACGGCTGTATATCGCTTTTGTGATGTACCCCGGCCTTATACCAGCTGCTTAAGATACTGTCCGCATATTCAAAGCGGTGGTTGTCCGTGGCAAGAACGGTACGTTCACAGGCTGTGAGGATAACGTCTGTACCAAATCCATATTCCTTTTTCCAGCGGTTAATATAGGATACTTCCGTCTCGGTAGGGCTCCCTTGTCTTCCCAGAGCTTTCAGGACGTCATAGACGGATTTGTCATATTTCCCGGCAAGCTTTGCGGCCTGCTTGGGTGTTGTAATTCCCTGGTCCGCCCAGCTTAAAGCGACTTTCTCTATGTAGCGCATGTCTTTCTTGCCGCGGTCTACGCAGTATTGAATCAGGTAATCGATCAAATCTTCTGAGAACCCCAGCTTGTCCGAGATAAAAAGAATGGTGCGCACATCGTTGACGCTCAATGTCTTTTTTAAATACTGTTCCGCCACAAAAAGAAGCCTTGCGGAGGCTTCGTCGGATTTGAAAGCTTTCAGCTCATCCAGCGTATAGTTTGGTTTGGAGGCGATTGGCACCACGGAGGAAACAGATACAGTGGGAACCGGAGCAATCTGAGGCGTCACAGGAGCTGGAGCAGGCGTACTGAAATTCAGCAGATGGATGCCAATGACGTTTTTATTCTCGTCATAATCCAGAGAGAGGAGGCGGTTCTTTTCCCAGTATTTCAGGGCGCGCATGACGTCCTTTTCGGTATAATTGAAAGTATCTGCAATGTCACAGATACTGGTATTGAGCCGCGCGCTCATCATACGGATTAGATACAGATAGATCTTGAGCTGCGCATCATTGGCTGCCTGCATATACTCATCTATGAAACGGTTGGAAATCACCGTCGAATCCGCATAGTTATCCTGATAAATTGTTAAAAGACCCATTATATTATCCACCCCTGAATATATACAAAACAATAAAGTTACTATACAAAATAATGTTTTTGTCGTCCTGATACTGGCAGATTCCCATAAGAGAACAAAGTGAATTATAGCATAGCGTTTTGTAAAAAGATATAGGAAAACTGTCACAAAGTGTGAGCAAAACACTTGTTTGGCAAAATACAGTAAAATGTGGACATTGTGGATAGTATTGATAAATGCCGAAAAGACGGGGAATCTCTTCCACAAAAATATCCACAGAAGAATTTCCGAATCTTCGGTTCTTTTCTGTGGATATTGTGAACAATTATCTTTGCAGCAGATTTTCTGCGATATTTACAACATTACCGGCCCCCATAGTTATCAACAGATCATCCTTTGTGCAATTTTTTAGAAGGAAATCTTCAATTGCTTCAAAGGATGGGAAGTAATAACAGGAATGGCCCAGCTCTTCAATCTTGTGCTGCAGAGTCTGAGAGCTGATGCCAAGACTGTCTTTTTCCCGGGCGGCGTAAATATCTGCCAGAATGATTTCATCGGCAAGACTCAGCGCCTTTGCGAATTCATCCAGAAATGCTTTGGTGCGCGTGTAGGTATGAGGCTGGAAGACGCACCAGAGTTTTTTGTGGGGATAGTCTTTGGCGGCGTTTAGAGTGGCCCGAATCTCTGTGGGGTGGTGCGCGTAATCATCAATAATATTTATACCATGCAACTGTCCTTTATACTCAAAACGGCGGTCCGTTCCGCAAAAAGAAAGCAAGCCCTTTGCCACGATATCGCCAGGGATATCCAGCACATCTGCCAAAGCAATGGACGCCAGGGCATTGGTGACATTGTGTTTTCCATGAACTTTTAAAGAGAACACTTCTTCTTTGCCATCCTTATGCATAAGATGAAAAGAGGGAAAGCCAAAGGCATCATAAGTAATCTGTGACGCGCTGTAGTCAGAGGAAGGGGAAGAACCGTAGGTGATGACCCGGCAGGAAAGCCCTGCGGTAATCTCCTCCACTTGGTTGATATCGCTGTTGATGATCAGGGTGCCGTCCTCAGGAAGCAGAAGCGCGAAGCGATGAAAAGAGTCGCGGATATCCTGAATATCTTTGAAGAAATCCAAGTGGTCTTCTTCTATATTAAGAATAATGCCGATTTTGGGCAGGAAACTCAAAAAACTGTTGGTGTACTCGCAGGCTTCCGTAACAAAATATTCTGAGGAGCCTACCCGGATGTTGCCGCCAATGGGTTTATAGACTCCGCCGATGGACAAGGTGGGGTCAACGCCGGCTTCCAAAAGAATTTGTGAAATCATGGAAGTGGTAGTGGTCTTGCCATGGGTGCCGCTTATGGCCACAGGCGTCTTATAGTTCTTCATCATCTGGCCAAGAAGCTGCGCCCTGGTCAGTGTAGGAATTTGCATCTTTTTTGCGGCAATCAGCTCCGGATTGTCTGGTTTGATGGCCGCTGTGTAGACAATCAGGTCAATGTCCTTTGTAAGGTTTTCTTCCCGCTGTCCGTAGTAGACACAAGCGCCGCGCTGGGTGAGAATACGGGTCAGATCAGAGGGTGCTCTGTCGGAACCGGAGATTTGAAAACCTTCTGTCAGGAGGATTTCCGCAAGCCCGCTCATGCTGATGCCGCCGATTCCGATAAAATATATATGGATTGGATTTTGAAAATTAATTTGATACATGGGGTATCTCCCTATTTACATTTTTTACTAGTATTATACTCATTTCACGGGAAAAAACCAATAAGAATTTATTTTGTACAGATTTTAGACATAATCTACAAAATGGAGATATGGGCAGAATCCTCACAAAATGGGTTATGTAAAAAGTGGACAAAGATATTGAAAATGCAAATAAAATATTGTATATTATTAATATAACAAAAGTGAAATCATATATTATTTGCTCTAAAATATATAAATATTTTAAGAAATAAGAGGTGATAAAATGGTTAAGAAAGAAATGATTGCCATGCTGTTAGCGGGCGGTCAGGGAAGCAGATTGGGAGTACTTACATCAAAGGTTGCGAAGCCTGCGGTATCCTTTGGCAGTAAATACAGGATTATCGACTTTCCTTTGAGCAACTGTATTAATTCGGGTGTTGATACGGTGGGCGTACTCACACAGTACCAGCCGCTTCGGTTAAATTCACATATCGGAATTGGCATTCCCTGGGATCTTGACAGGAATATTGGCGGTGTCGCGGTTCTGCCTCCTTATGAAAAGAGTGCAAATAGTGAATGGTACACTGGCACGGCGAATGCGATTTATCAGAATATGGATTACATGGAGAATTTCAATCCCGACTATGTGCTGATTCTGTCTGGCGATCATATCTATAAGATGGATTACGAGGTCATGCTTGATTTCCACAAGCAGAATGGTGCTGAGGTGACGATTGCAGTTATGCCTGTGCCTATGGAAGAAGCCAAGCGTTTTGGTATTATGATTACTGACGAGAACCGCAAGATTACCGATTTCGAAGAGAAGCCGGCGAATCCCCGCAGTAATCTTGCATCCATGGGTATCTATATCTTTAACTGGAAGACCTTAAAAGAAGCACTTCTTGCGAACTCTGAGCAGCCCGGACTGGATTTCGGAAAACATTTGATTCCGTATTGTCATAAGAAAGGCGCGCCCCTTTATGCATATGAGTTTAACGGCTACTGGAAGGATGTAGGGACGCTCCACTCCTACTGGGAAGCGAATATGGAATTGATTGATATTGTTCCGGAGTTCAATCTTTATGAGGAGTATTGGAAAATTTATACAAAGAGTGAGATTCTGCCGCCACAATACCTGTCTTCGGATAGTGTGGTGGAGAGGAGTATCATCGGGGAAGGATGTGAGATTCGAGGCAGGGTATACAACTCAGTAATCGGGTGCGGCGTTATCATTGGGGAAGGCACAGTGATCAAGGATTCCATCATCATGAACCAGACGCAGATTGGGGACAACTGTGAACTGTATAAGGCGATTGTCGCTGAGAATACGGTGATTGGGGATGATGTGAAACTTGGCATTGGAGAGGCAGTACCGAATGAGACAGACCCTCATATCTACGATCACGATATTGTGACTGTGGGAGAGAAGAGCGTCATTCCGAAAGGAATTACCATAGGGAAAAATTCAGTAGTCTTCGGTGTGACTACGGCTGAGGACTATGAGAACGGGAACCTCCCGAGTGGTAAAACTTTGATTAAGGCAGGTGATAAATAGTGAGAGCAATTGGAATTATCTTAGCTGGCGGCAACAATCACAGGATTAAGAAGTTAACGCAGAAGCGTGCAGTCTGTGCAATGCCTATTGCAGGCAGCTACCGGGGCATCGATTTCGCACTTAGTAATATGTCCAATTCCCATATCAATAAGGTGGCTGTGTTCACGCAGTATAATGCGGGTAGCCTGAACGAACATTTAAGTTCTTCTAAATGGTGGGATTTTGGCCGTAAGCAGGGAGGGCTGTTTGTAGTGACACCCGCTCTGACGGCAGAGAGCAATGCATGGTATCGCGGCACGGCGGATGCGATTGCACAGAACCTGTCTTTCCTGAAAAACAGCCATGAGCCTTACGTAGTGATTGCTTCCGGCGACTGCGTCTATAAGATGGACTACAATAAAGTGTTGGAGTACCATATTGAAAAGAAAGCAGACATCACAGTGGTATGTAAGGACATGGATACGGATGTCAATGTAGAGCGTTACGGTACGCTCAAGATGAACGAGGAATGCCGCATTGAAGAGTTTGAGGAGAAGCCGGTAGTGGCAAAATCCAACACGATTTCCTGTGGTATCTACGTGGTCAGAAGACGCCAGCTGATAGAGATGATCGAGAGATGTAAAGAGGAAGACCGCTTCGATTTCGTAAAGGATATTCTGATTCGCTATAAGAACCAGAAAAGAATCTTTGGTTATAAGATTAAAGAGTACTGGAGCAATATAGCGACGGTGGAGGATTACTTTAAGACCAATATGGATTTCTTAAAGCCTGAAATCAGAGATTATTTCTTTAAGCAGTATCCGGATATATATTCCAAGGTGGATGACCTGCCGCCAGCCAAGTATAATATAGGAGCCAACATTAAGAACAGTCTGATATCCAGTGGTTGTATCGTAAACGGTACGGTGGAAGACTCCGTAATCTTTAAAGAGACATACATAGGGAATAACTGTTATATCAAGAATTCCATTATTTTGAACGATGTCTACATTGGAGATAATACACATATCGAAAACTGTATCGTGGAGAGCAGAGGTACGATTCGTGCCAATTCTTACCACAAAGGAGAAAATGATATTGAAATTGTGGTAGAACATAATGACAGATATGTAATCTAATGGTATAATGGACGGAAGTACTCTAACTTGCGTCCCAAGGTTTAACTAATAATTTTTGGTGACTTGTCTACCGTGTGAAAAATTGGTATAATGAAGGGGTGACTGCTAGTTGGGTTGGGCTGACTGTGTAAGGGGCATGTACATTATTAACTAAATGTTTATTACAAGCTACGTGGCTTGATGAGTATGACTTGTGTGGAAAAGCTTGTGAAAACCGGCGCTAATTCGTCCGGTATCATATGATAAGGAGGCTGAGCTTCATGAGAATTACTGATGTCCGCGTGCGTAAGATGACTCAAGACAGCAAGATGAAAGCAATCGTCTCAATTACCATTGACGATGAGTTTGTAGTTCATGACATTAAAGTAATCGAAGGCGAAAAAGGTCTTTTTATAGCCATGCCAAGTAAGAAAGCGACTGACGGCGAGTATCGTGATATTGCACATCCGATCAATTCCGAGACTCGTGACAGAATTCAGAGAATTATCTTGGACAGCTATGAAAAAGCGCTTTTAGAACCGGGCGATGGGTAAAAAGCATGATGTGGAAGGAAAAGGACGCGAGAGCGTCTTTTTCTTATGGAATTCAATCGGTGAGAATACTAAGATAAACATTTCTTGTAGGAAAGTAAAAATACTGATACAATGTAACAGGCAAGGCAAAAATAACATCAAATTAGTAAAAGTAGAATTGAGGCAGCTATGTATATTATCGCAGGTCTGGGAAATCCAGACAGACAGTATCAGAACACAAGACACAATGTAGGCTTTGATGTGATAGATGTGATTGCAGACAAATATGACATCGCCATGGGAGAGAGGAAGCACAAGGCCATAATCGGTAAAGGTTATATAGCCGGGCAGAAGGTAGTGTTGGTGAAGCCTCAGACGTATATGAATTTGAGTGGTGAAAGCATAAGGGCCGTCATAGACTTTTATAAAGTGGACGAGAAGAGTGAGCTCATTGTGATTTCCGATGATGTCAGCCTGGATGTGGGCCGGATTCGGATTCGGAAAAAGGGAAGTGCCGGCGGCCACAATGGGCTTAAAAATATTATGAAACATCTGGGTCATGATGAGTTTATCAGAATGAGAATGGGCGTGGGAGAAAAACCATCAGGATATGATCTGGCGGATTATGTGCTGGGGCATTTCACACAAAAAGAACGTGAAGTGATGGATGCAGGAATCCAGAACGCGGCGGCGGCCATAGAGATTATGATCACACAAGAGCCGGAAGCAGCCATGAATCTGTATAACAAGAAAGTGCAGGAGGTTTGATGTGAGGGCATTACTGGCTCCCTTAGAAGAGTTGGGAGAATATGAAGAGATTAAGAAGCTTCTTAGCAAAGACCAGGCGGCGGTGGGCTTAAGCGGATGTGTGGATTCCCAGAAGCTGCATATGGTCTATGGACTAGGCGAGGGCTTTCGGAATAAGATTATTGTCACGTTCAATGATCTGAAGGCGAAGGAGCTGTATGAGGATTATCAATTTTATGACAGGAATGTCATGTTGTATCCGGCCAAAGACCTGATTTTCTTTCAGGCAGACATACACGGCAACCAGCTGACCATGGAGCGTATCAAATGTCTGCGCAGATTGCTGGAAGGCGCGCCGGTGACAGTAATCACCACATATGATGCGCTGATGGCGCCGCAAGTACCTATAAAGGTCTGGAAAGAGCATGTAATTTCCATTGATAAAAACAGCAGTCTTGTGGAGCGTGATTTGGCGGCCAGTCTTGTGGAGCTGGGATATGAAAAGAATTATCAGGTGGAAGCACCGGGACAGTTCAGTATCCGGGGCGGGATTGTGGATATTTTTGATCTCACAGAAGAGAACCCGTATCGGATTGAATTATGGGGAGAAGAGGTAGAATCAATCCGCAGTTTTGATATCTTAAGCCAGCGCTCTATCGAAAAATTAGAGTCCATCACCATCTATCCTGCTACGGAGATTATTCTGTCCAGGGAGGAGCTTAGGGCTGGTTTGGAGAAGGTGAAGAAAGAAGGAAAGAAGCAGGCGCAGGTGCTCAGAGGGCAGATGAAGACGGAAGAGGCTCACCGCATTGAGACGCAGGTGAAGGAACTTGTGGAAGAACTTTTGGAACTTGGCCTTTCCCGAAATGTGGTGAATCTGGAAAGCTATGTGCGGTACTTTTACGCTGAACTTGAGACCTTTTTGGACTATTTTGAGGGGAAGAACAGCTGTATTTTCCTGGATGAACCGCTCCGCATCAAGGAGCACACGGACGCGGTGGAGATGGAATTTCGGGAGAGTATGACACACAGGGTGCAAAAGGGCTATATCCTGCCGGGACAGATGGATATCCTCCTTGGTACGGACGAGGTGGGAGCGAAAATCGCGTCCCGCAGAGTGGTCACACTTTCTACCATGGACGGGCGCAATCCCCTTTTTAAGACAGAAAAGAAGTTTGCAGTGCAGGCGCGGAGCCTTTCATCCTATAATAATAGTTTCGAGTCCCTGGTCAGAGATTTGACGGCCTATAAAAGAAAGGGTTACCGCATCTTGCTTTTGTCCGGGTCAAGAACCAGAGCCAGGCGCCTTGCGGAAGACTTGCGGGAGCAGGAAATCAGTGCTTTCTATACGGAAGACCCCATGCGGGAGGTACAGCCGGGGGAGGTTATGACCTATTATGGCAGGGTGCTTAAGGGGTTTGAGTATCCTTTGCTACAGTTTATGGTGATTGCAGAGAGTGATATCTTTGGCGCACCGAAGAAGAAAAAAAGAAAGAAAAAAATATATGAAGGTCAGAAAATCAATGACTTCAATGAACTGCGGGTGGGGGACTATGTGGTTCATGAGAGCCACGGCCTTGGTATCTATCAGGGAATCGAGAAGGTAGAAGTAGATCACATCGTCAAGGATTACATGAAGATATCCTACCGGGACGGCGGCGTTTTATATGTACTGGCTACGGGGCTGGATGTGATTCAGAAATATGCCTCAGCGGATGCGGGGGCGAAACCGAAGCTTAATAAGCTGGGAACCCAGGAGTGGACAAAGACTAAGTCGAAAGTCCGTACCGCAGTAGACGAAGTGGCACAGGATTTGGTGGAACTTTATGCCCTGAGACAGCAGAGCGAGGGCTTTAGATATGGCAAGGATACGGTGTGGCAGAGGGAGTTCGAGGAAATGTTTCCCTTTGAGGAGACGGAAGACCAGCTTGCGGCGATTGCGGCCACCAAGGACGATATGGAAAGCGGCAAGGTTATGGACCGGCTGATTTGCGGCGATGTGGGTTACGGCAAGACAGAGATTGCAATCCGCGCCGCCTTCAAGGCAGTGCAGGAGGGCAAACAGGTGGTGTATCTGGTGCCTACGACGATTTTAGCCCAGCAGCATTATAATACTTTTATACAGAGGATGAAAGATTTTCCGGTGCGGATAGATCTGCTGTCCAGATTCCGCACGGCGGCGGAGCAGAAAAAGACCATAGTGGATTTGAAAAAGGGCATGGTGGATATTGTCATCGGCACCCACAGGGTGCTCTCTGCAGATGTTCAGTATAAAGATCTGGGCCTTCTTATTATTGATGAGGAACAGCGGTTCGGTGTGACACATAAGGAAAAGATTAAGAAGCTCAAAGAGAATGTGGATGTACTGACATTGACGGCAACGCCTATTCCCCGGACATTGCATATGAGCCTGGTAGGAATCCGGGATATGAGTGTCTTAGAGGAGGCGCCCGATGAGAGGCAGCCGATTCAGACCTTTGTCTGTGAATACAATGAAGAATTGGTGCGGGAGGCGATCGTCAGAGAACTGTCCAGGGAGGGGCAGGTTTATTACGTTTATAACCGGGTAAATAATATTGCAGATATTGCGGTATCCATCCAGAAGCTGGTGCCGGAGGCTAATGTGGCTTTTGCCCATGGGCAGATGAAGGAGGCGGAACTGGAGCGGATTATGTACGACTTCATCAATGGGGAGATAGATGTATTGGTGGCTACCACCATCATTGAGACGGGGCTCGATATTTCCAATGTGAATACTATGATCATACATGATTCCGATCAGATGGGGTTATCTCAGCTTTATCAGCTCAGAGGCCGCGTAGGGCGTTCCAATCGTACGGCGTATGCTTTCTTGATGTATCGGAGAAATAAGCTGCTTAAAGAAGTGGCTGAAAAGCGTTTGGAAGCTATTCGGGAGTTTACGGAGCTTGGCAGCGGTTTTAAGATTGCCATGCGCGATTTGGAAATCCGGGGTGCAGGAACCTTATTGGGGCGCAGCCAGCATGGACATATGCAGGCAGTTGGCTATGATCTGTATTGCAAGATGTTAAATGAGGCGGTGAAGAATCTGAAAGGGATTCCTACCCTGGAAGACTTTAATACGGTCATTGATGTGGATGTGGACGCTTATATTCCGCCCTCTTATATTGTCAATGAGGTGCAGAAACTGGATATTTATAAGCGGATTGCCGGGATTGAGGACGAGAGAGAATGCGAGGACATGCGGGAGGAACTTTTAGACCGCTTCGGAGAGATACCCAAATCAGCGGAGAATCTTCTGCGCATTGCCCTGATCAGATCTCATGCGCATAGACTCTATATGCCGGAAGTGAAGGGCAAAAATGAGATGATACGCTTTATCCTGCGCATGGATGCGCCTATCAGAGTGGAGAATATTCCTACCCTGATAGGGGCCTATGATGGCAAAATGAAGTTTGATCCTAAAGGAACACCCACATTCAGCCTGCGTTATAAAAAATGCGGTGTGATCGAGAAAGACGAAGAACTGCTGCTTGCGTTGACGGAAGGGGCCCTGGCCAAGATGGAGGAACTGTTTTTGTAGGAAACTGGAATGGAATAAAAGGCTGGATAAAAAAAGACTGTTGCATATTTCTCAATCAGTATGATATAGTGGACGTAATTGTGAAATCATAGGGAAAAATTATGGGAAATATGGAGGTAGTAAAAATGGCTGAGGAACATAAGAAAGGATTAAATGCCAAGCTGGTAGGAGATGATCTGGAGAATTGCTGCCGGAAAGCAGATGTCTGCGGCCAGTGTCAAAAAGATGACTGTATCATAGGGTATGGAAAGCAGTGTATCAACAATTATAAGAAAGAGCCAAGGAAGGAAGTTATCAATGGAATGGAGAAAATTCCGGTAATGGACTTTAAGCTGTTTGACGAAGTGGAGCTGGAAACGGCGATTGCACACATTTTGAAGGAGTGTAAAGACTGTAAACAAGAGCATACGGAAGACTGCATCATTAATGTCATACGCAGCTGCTATGAAGTAGGACTGCTGGGGGACGTGCAGCCGTATGAGGGCAGCGCATTGCAGTATCTAATCTATTTAAAAAATAATTTTCCTGATAAAGCTCTTTGCATTGCAGATGCATATAACAAGGGGTAGATGCCAAAGAAACGGCAGGATATTGTTTGTGGAAAAAAAGGATACATATTGCTGACAATGATTTCCGACAGGATTTCGTTGTCAGCATTTTTGCGACAGTTTGGTCTTGTAATACTCTGTTTTTATAGCTTTTTCGAAATCTTTTAAAATATTCTTGCAAATATCTGCTTTGTGTTTTATAATAAACGAAACATTGACAGATTTTCTGAATCTGTTAAAAGTATCCAGGGAAAAGTTTTGAAAAAACTTCTCCGTCTTAAAAAGATTCTTTCCGATCATCGGAAACAATCCCTTACTAATTGATGTTGAGTTGAATGAAGAGTTTCTTTGCGGTTATCTGTTTGGCTTGTCTATTAATCTGGAGATGATCTGCTATTCTTAGACTTTTATTTGATATTGCCGGGATTTCTCTTGTATTCAGTTCAATAAAACTGTATAATGGAGGAAAATATATGGCAAAACGAAACAAGAAGAAGTGGTACAGACACGGAAGCTGGTGGAGGAGACTTTGGTTTAACCGCAAGTACAAGGATGTTCTTTTCAGACATCTTTTTCGGGACAAACAGGACCTATTGGAGCTTTACAATGCCTTAAATAATAGTACATACGAAAATCCCGAAGAATTGGAAGTAATCACTATGGAGGATGTGATTTTCATGAAGATGAAGAACGATTTGTCCTTTATCATTGGAAGTCATTTGAATCTTTATGAGCATCAGAGTACTTGGAATCCCAATATGCCGCTACGGGGACTGCTATATTTTGCACAGCAGTTTGAAGGATTGGTAAATGTTCGTGGGGATGATATCTATGGGAAAGGACGGATAGAACTTCCGACGCCGGTGTATATTGTTTTCTATAATGGAAGTGGTATGCATGGTGATAGTCTGATGCTATATTTGTCGGATTCTTTTTCATCGGGACGTGGCAAAGGGTGTCTGGAGTGTACCTGTGAGGTTCTTAACATCAACCGTGGGCATAATCGTGCGCTGATGGATAAATGCCACCGGCTATGGGAGTACTCTGAGTTGTCGTCCGAAATTGAAGAGAACATTGGGAAAGGAATGCGGCGGGAGGAAGCGGTACATACCGCTGTGGATACCTGCATTGAGAGAGGAATCCTTAAGGATATCCTGTTAGCAGAGAAAGGGATGGTACTGCATATGCTTTTAACGGAATATGATGAGAAGAAGCATTTGAAGAATACCTTTGAAGAGGGACGTAAAGAGGGTTTGGAGGAAGGTATAGAAAGAAAGCTCAGTGACCAGGTTCAGAAAAAAATTGCCAAGGGCAAAACCATCTTGGAAATTGCCGAGGAACTGGAAGAGGAGATATCTGTTATTGAACGGCTGGTTTCCCGTAATAGAAAATCCTGAAAGGAACTAAGCACTTATGATCTATCTTGACAATGCGGCAACCACCAGGACTGCACCTGGGGTGGTGGAGGCGATGCTGCCATATTTTAGCGAGCATTATGGAAACGCCGGCAGTATATACGGGCTGGGGAGCAAAAGCAAAAGCGCGCTCATTAAGGCCAGGGAGACCATTGCCGGGACGCTGGGAGCACAGGCCAATGAGATTTATTTTACGGCGGGCGGCACCGAATCGGATAATTGGGCGCTTAAAGCGGTATACGAGTCCTGTTGCAGCAAAGGCAGACACATTATTACGTCTAAGGTTGAGCATCATGCTGTTTTGCATACTTGTGAGTATCTGGAAGAGCGTGGTGCCCAGATAACTTATCTGGATGTGACGCAGGATGGGCTGATTAGTCTGGAGCAATTAAAGAAGGCAATCCGTCCGGATACTATTCTGATTTCTATTATGTATGCCAATAACGAGATAGGCACCATAGAGCCGATTGAAGAAATCGGAGAGGTTGCCAGAGAACATGGCATTCTTTTTCATACAGACGGGGTGCAGGCCTATGGACATCTGCCGATTGCGGTGGATAAGCTGCATATCGACCTTTTCTCTGCCAGCGGACATAAATTTAACGGGCCTAAAGGAGTGGGTTTTCTCTATGTGAATAGGAAGACAACACTGTGTTCCTTCATACATGGCGGGCAGCAGGAGCGGGGCAGACGCGCAGGGACAGAGAATGTTCCGGGGATTGTGGGCATTGCGGCAGCGGCGAAACAGGCGGCGCTTCGTATGGAAGAAAGGGCAGCAACAGAGAGAAGGATGCGGGATTACCTGATTGCGCGTATCAAAGAAAGGATTCCGGGGGCACAGTTGACTGGACACAAGTCGATGCGACTGCCGGGACATGCCAGTTTTTGTTTTGAGGGTATAGAGGGGGAGTCTGCGCTGATCATGTTGGATATGCAAGGCATCTGTGCATCTGGCGGTTCTGCGTGTACCACCGGGAATCCGGGACCGTCCCATGTATTGCAGGCGGCAGGAATCCCAGAGAAGCTGGCAAGGGGGGCGCTTAGGTTTTCGCTGAGCGAGGAAAATACCCTGGAAGAATTGGACGTGGTGGTGGAGGAGCTTTCTGGCATTGTGGAGAAACTGCGGGGAATATGAGCTATATTCGGTTTTTATTGTGGTAAGAACATCTGCAATGGGTTGGGCGGCTGTCCTGCAACAGCAGTTTGCAATGGCTCCCGGAATGTTTTAGCGCATTAGTGAGGAATTCATTCCGTTGTATCCAAGATGTCGCCTTTCAGAATATGATTATAACGAATAGAACTGCCATCCTTCCACATCTGAACTTCGCCTTCCTCGATCCAGGAGTATGGGCCGACATAGTGCAAGGTGACAATGTTTCCCTCTGCATTTTCCACACCTTCCGTACATTCAAACAAACAGTAATTGGTATCGCCCACTTCCATGCAGAAACTGTCAGATTCTGCATAGTAGGCTTCTTCCATGCCTTTGCCGCCTTTCATTACAAATTCATCATAAGTAAGCCCAATCTTTTCTTGGAGAAGACTGCTCACAGCCGTCTTGTCCATGACAAAAAAGTCTGTGTACAATTCATCCCTTCCATTCCGTTTTAAAAAAGCCTGTATTTCTGCCTCTGTGCCATCCCGGGAAATGCCCGCGCCGCTATAGAATACTTCATAAAGATTGATATCAGTAGGCTTATCCCAATCAGACATTAAAAAACCGTAATTAGAAAAATCCTGTATTATTTCCGTATAGGTCTGCAATTCTGCCGGGGTTAGTTTTCGGTCAGTGAGAGAATCTTCTGTTGATACATCGTCTGGCTGTTCGGGGGAATCTACAAGAGAGCTTTCGTCTTCTGATGCAGTCGCTATCTGATTGGTGTTTTCGCTTTCCGAGGCTGAGGGCACCTGAAAGGATTTCCCGCTTTCTGTCAGGTCAGGTATTTCCTGAGAAGCTTTGCCCCGTTCCGTTGGATTAGAGTCGGCGGCTTGTGAATTGTCAGGATACTGGTCTGCTGTGTTGGCGTTACTGCCGGTTTGCGATGGTTCCTCTGCCTTGCTGCAGCCGGTACATATACCAAGTCCACAGATGACGAATGTGATTGTCAGATATTTTTGAATGTTTGTATATTTTTGCATAAGATACCTCCTGTTTTTGCAACGGCTTTCATAGATTCGTTGAACATATCTGATTATAGCACTATAAAATAAGGTTTTATAGATTTATTTTGAAAAATCTGTCTGCCGGTTTATAGTCCGAAATATGGGACTCTATATGTGCTATCCTTTTAAAGAACAAAAGTTCGATAAAAGACAGGAGGACAGTATTATGAAAGGATATGCAGTTGAGAGCGGGTATATGGGGTATGTGGATGGTGTGTATATGTTGTTTGCAAGTGAGATGGATTATGAAGATTATATTGCAGATTAATGGGCATAGTTTAAAGTACAGGTAGAAGGAAATTCCGCCGCTTATCCGAGTCTGCGAAGCGGATTTCGCAATTGAGATTGGCCTGATTTGATGCAAGAGATTCTTTCGCTTATCCGAGTCCGCGAAGCAGATCTCGTAATCGTGCTTTGCTCGATTATTTTTAGTTGATAGAAAGGGGTAAAATACAGTATACTAAAAGAGCAGTTTTTGCACAGTGCCGGGCAGAAACATATTTGCGAAACACCAGACATAGGTATAAGATAGGGCATAAGAGTGTAAGATTGGGTATATGCGAAGACGGAGCGTTTATGATCAGGAAGATAGATGATATTTCGGTGAACTATATAGAGGAAGGAGAAGGTGATGTGGTGCTGCTGTTACATGGCTGGGGTGCCAATATTACCTTGTACCAGGGAATCATCGATACACTGAAGCGGGGCAGAAGAGTGATTGCGCTTGATCTGCCGGGATTTGGGAAGACACCGGAGCCGGAGAGACCCTGGTGTGTGGATGATTATGTGGATTTTGTCCTCAAATTTATAGCTTCCTTTCGTCTTAAGAAGTTAAGCGTTGTGGTCCACTCATTTGGCGGACGGGTGTTTTTTAAGATGAATGCCAGAAAGAATCTGCCCTTTGTGGTGGACAGAGTGGTTTTGATTGACAGCGCGGGTATTTTGCCCAAGAAGACTCTGCGGCAGAAGATAAGCCTGCGGTGTTATAAGATGGGGCGGGCGTTTATGAGTACGAAAGTGATGCATTTCCTGTATCCGGATGCAGTGGAAGACATGCGGCGCAAGAGAGGTTCGGCTGATTATAACAGTGCCACACCTACTATGCGGGCAACGCTTGTAAAGGTAGTCAACGAGGATTTGGAGCCTTTGATTCATCTGGTGCAATGTCCGGCGCTTCTGATTTGGGGAGACTTGGATACGGCTACGCCGATAGAGGATGCGAGAAGGATGGAAGAACTGATTCCGGATGCTGGACTGGTGGTCTGTGAGGGAGCAGGGCATTTTTCCTTTGCCGAGCAGGCAGGGAAGGTAAATGGTGCGCTGCAGGCCTTTCTGATGGAATAAAGGGTACTATTCCGGAAGATAAACACGGCAATGATGGGAACAGCGTATTTGTTATTTGCATGAGACTGCCGGCGCATGGCTGTTGTAAGAGAGGAAAGACAGAACATAATGTATATTGTATTATTCGGAATATGGCTGGTAACCTATATAGCAGGTGCCATCCTGTATGTGTTATATTTGATGCATATGTTTCAGCAGGATTCTTATAAACCGCGGGAATATAGAGAATGGATGCAGGTACACACCAATGTGGGAAGGATATTGGGAAAGTGTCTGTATGGGATAATTGCACTGCCCCTTGTGATGATAGGAAACATAGGATGTCTTATAGCGGCCTGCATCATGAATGCAATGACTATATTGGTCAATAAGCCGCATAAGGCAAAAAAACCTCTTGTATACACACCGCGTGTCAAGAGAATGTTAGTTACCACGGCCATTCTTTATGGGATTGTGGCGGCAGTTGCTTTATGTTTGGGAATCTGTGTGCCTGTCCGGGCGTCAGACGGTCAGCTGTGGAAGCAATCGATGCAGTATATGAGCATAGCTTTGCTAGTACTTTTTATCATACAGCCGTTTATGATATTGGCGGCTAATCTGATCAATCATCCGATAGAGGAAGGTATCAATCGGCATTATATTAATGATGCCGCGCGTATATTAAAGCAGATGCCGGAGCTTAAGATTATCGGCGTCACAGGAAGCTATGGAAAGACCAGTGTAAAATATTATCTGAATACCCTTTTGTCATCTCAGTATAATGTTCTGCATACGCCGGGAAATTATAATACGACGCTTGGCGTGGTACGGACGATTCGTGAAAGTATGAAACCATTTCACGAGATATTTATCTGCGAAATGGGAGCCAGGGAAGTGGGAGATATCAAGGAAATCTGCGATTTGGTCCATCCTGACTATGGAATCATCACCTCCATCGGGCCACAGCATCTGCAGAGTTTTCATACTATAGAAAACATTATTTCCACAAAGTTTGAACTGGCCGATGCAGTACCAGAGTCCGGCAAGGTATTTCTAAATTATGATAATGATTATATCAGGAATCATAAGATCAATAAGCCGGTTATAAGCTATGGCATCAGCGGAGAGGGAGAGGCTTACAGAGCGTACGATATTACCGTTTCGCCAAAGGGCTCTGCCTTTAAGATGAAAGACGGGACAGGAAAGACCTATGAATTTCACACAAGGCTGGTGGGCAGCCACAATGTGCAGAATATTGCAGGCGCAATTGCTGTGGCGAATACGCTGGGAATCCCCATGGAGAAGTTGATTTATCCGGTGAAACAGTTGGAGAGCGTGCCCCACAGACTACAGCTGATTAAGCAGGGAGACAGGATTATTCTGGATGATGCCTATAATTCCAATAAGAGCGGATTTAAGGCGGCATTAGATACCCTGGCAATGTTTCAGGAGCTTCGTATTCTGATGACACCGGGTATGGTGGAATTGGGAGATGAGCAGTATGATGAAAATAAAGAAGTGGGTGTCTATGCGGCTGATAAATGTGACTATGCCGTATTAGTCGGCAGAGAGCAGACGAAACCTATTCAGGACGGCCTTTTAGAAGCGGGCTTTACTTCATCCAGAATGATTGTAGTGGATACATTGCAGGAAGGATTCCAGATGGTGTCTGCGATTCCCAATGAAAGGCAGAAAGTTATATTGATTGAGAATGATTTGCCGGATAACTATTCCTAAAGGCGGCAAGAGGGATGTCAATTAGCCTTTGGCTGCAAGATTTGTGTCTGTGCGCTGTCTGTCACAAATTTGATAAAATGTATAATACAGTGCAGAAATGAGGAAAACATGAAGATTAGAGTGGGTGTATTTTTTGGCGGTAAGAGTGTGGAACATGAGGTGTCGGTGATTTCCGGACTGCAGGCGTATAATGCTTTTGACAAAGATAAATATGAACCGATAGCCATCTATATTACAAAAGATAATGAACTCTATACAGGAGAAGCCATCAGTGATATTGCCAATTATAGAAATATACCAGAACTGCTGAAAAAAAGCACCCGCGTGTTTTTCATGTGTGAGCAAGGGAAGGTGGAACTGGTTCAGTATCCGGCGAAGAAGTTTGGTAATTCGGTAGTAGCCCAGATGGATGTGGCATTTCCGGTGGTGCATGGTGCGAATGTGGAAGATGGGTGTTTACAGGGGTTCCTGCGCCATTATAATATTCCGTTTGCGGGCTGTGACGTAATGGCTTCGGCTGTGACGATGGATAAGTATGTGATGAAGACAGTGTTAAAGGATAATGACATACCCGTGCTTGACTGCGTGACCTTAAATGTCAGGGAATACCAGACCGATGAGACAAAGGCGCTGCATAAAGTGGAGAATAAGATAGCTTATCCGGTTATTGTCAAACCGGTTAATCTGGGTTCCAGTGTAGGTATCAAAGTGGCAAAAGACCAGGACCAGCTGCGGGAGGCGCTTGAGTATGCCTTTACCTTTGGCGCTAAAGTACTGGTGGAGCGAGCCATTATGAATCTGCGGGAAATCAACTGTGCTGTGCTGGGAGATTATGAAGAGGCGGAAGCGTCCGAGTGCGAAGAACCTATTTCCAGCGATGAAATCTTAAGTTATGAGGATAAATACGTAGCGGGCAGTAAGAGCGGCTCTGCGGGAATGCGTACGGCCAAACGGGAATTGCCGGCTGATCTGACGCCCGAGAGACGAGAGGAGATCAGACAGTTGGCTGTAAAAACCTTCCAGGTGCTCAATTGTAACGGGGTGTCCCGAATCGATTTTATGATAGATAAAGATATGGATAAAGTATATGTCAATGAGATTAACCCCATTCCAGGGTCCCTTGCTTTTTATCTTTGGGAAGCTCTGGGCAAGCCTTATGCGGAGCTGTTGGATGATATGGTGAAGCTTGCCCTCAAGAGAGAGCGGGAAGAGAAGAATATGATGACATCTTTCGACAGTAATATTTTGCAGAGCGCCAATCTTTCCGGGACCAAAGGGATAAAAAAATAAGGGCAGTGGGTTTAATCCCAATGCCCAACTTCTTCAATGGTAAGTGTCATACTGCCGCATGACGGACAAGCTGTGCCTGTGATATCTTCTATTTCGAGAGGCGGCGTCTGCAACTGCTTGTAGCAAACCGGACAGGCTCCCATGAAGACTGCGTCGTCCTCGATGCCTCTCAGGACAGGTATACACACCAGATGATTGCAAGAATCACAGACCGCAATCTGATATCTGAAATCGTAAAGCGGAATCGGACTTGACTCGCACCAGTCCAGAATCTGCATCTGTTCCTTCGCCCCGAAAGCGGCGATGACATTTCCTATCCTGCCATGCTTTAGTCCGCAGCCAGTCAAACATTCCTGTTCCTTCTGACAGGTATGGCAGTGTATTTTCATAATCTCACCCATTCGGGGCAACTCCTCTCAATCCGCTATCAGCCCAAGAGACTCAATAGCATCTGTGAATGCTGATTTGCCTGTGCAAGCATGGACGCACCCGCCTGCATCAATATCTGGTTGTTGGAATATTCTACCATTTCTTTGGCAATATCCGCATCCCGGATGCGTGATTCGGCGGCGGTGGTATTCTCTGTGATGTTATTCAGGTTATTGATTGTATGTTCCAGGCGGTTCTGAATGGCGCCATAGTAGCTTCGCACGTTGCTCACACAGCCAATCGCATACTTAAGCTGGTCGATGGCAAGATCGGCGTCATCTGTGGTTCTTACATTCATATCTTCCAAGCCCAGAGCCTGTGCGTTCATTTGATACAAATCAAATTCTATATGCTGTCCGGCTTCGGCGCCTACCTGCAGCCCGATGGCGGAAGGCCCGCTCAAATCAACGCTGACCTGGAAGGGGTCAATCTGGAAAGGCTGGTTAAAGATGGCATTGGTGCCAAGCAGCGAGGAGCCGCCCACACCCAGGCCGTTGGCCTTGCCTGTAATGATGGAACCGGCACCGTCCTTGGACGCATAAGATAATCTGCGGACGAATTCCGTAAGGGAAGCGTCGCCGGTCTTAAACATATTATTTAACTGCGCCGTGCTGATGCCGGCATTGTCTTGTATGGCATTTTCCAGGCTCTTGCCGTTTAGAAGGTCTGTAAAGATTTTGTTCATACCTGCGGCAATGTTTGTGTCCGTCACAGCGCCGGCGCCGCCTGCAAGATAGCCGATATAGGCGGCTCCCAGGTATCCGTGGCCGTAGGGTCTGCTGTTCATGGTAAATTTTTTCAGGTAGCTGGCAATATTGGCATCCTGGCTGGTATCATCCGCGTTAGCCAGATAATTTGCATAATAAGTGAGGGTATCATTCCATCCGGTGGCGAAGCCGCCGCCGGCTAACTGTGCAGTTCCTTCTGTGAACCAGGTGGGATATTTCTCGCCTTTGCGGCCGCTCATACCGTCTGTGAGGGTATACTGCATGACAGAGTGCATCAGCTCATGGGCGATGGTTGACTTCAAAGCCTCGGCTCTTTCACCGGTGCCTTGTGCATCAGCGGTAGTAAAGTCCGCGGCATCTACCCGGATGCCCATACCATAGGGCCTGCCGCCGCCGTAACTGTATCGGAAGGAAGCGTAGGCCAGTGTGTGGTTCTTTCCGTCAATATAGGACACATCCAATGACATCTTGATTGTGTCGGTGCCGATATTGTTTTTCAGAGGTCCAAAAGTATCCAAAATCTGCTGTACTGCATTGGGGACCAGTTCGTTGGCGATGGTATCCGCCAGGACATTGCCGCTAGAGACATCAAAATTGGCACGGGCTGCGCCGCCTGCACCGGGTGCAGCCGCTCCGTTTACCAGCACGGAACCGTCCTTTAAGTTATAAGTGATGTCGTAGGACTTGGTCTCCATAAATCCCGTAGCCAGGGGAGAAAGTCCGTTTTCAGGGAAAAGACTGATCTCATTGAAGGTGGTGTTTTTCGATGTCCGGTCAATCTCAGCCTTGAGCTGCTGGATTTCCAGATCGATCAAGGCGCGGTCGGCATCCTGCAAGGTGCCGGTAGCAGCTTTTACAGCCAGTTCGTTGGCGCGGTGCAGCATGTCATGCACCTCGTTTAGTGCACCTTCACCAATCTGCACCATGGAGACGCCGTCCTGCGCGTTTAATGCAGCCTGCGTAAGGCCCCGCACTTGTCGGCGCATTTTCTCGGAGATAGATAAACCGGCCGCATCATCAGCAGCTCTGTTGATGCGGTAACCGGAAGATAATCGTTCTGTATTTTTGGCGTTTTTCTTGGTTACAAGGCCAAGTTGTCGATTGGCATTTAGCGCCAACATATTTGTTTTTACTGAAAGCATCCTGCCCTCCTATATCCTGCATCCGTGCAGTCATTTGACACTATGACCGATTCCCATGGGCGACGAAAAACTTGAAAAAATATTAAATATATATATCAAATTATATTACTTATAAATGAGACAAATATATAGATACACCTCATATATCGGCAAAAAGCCGTATTTTCTTTAGTGGCAAAGGTGAAAATGCGCTTTTTCTATCGGATAATCTGTTATAGAATGATTTTGCGATGTGTTATATAGTATAGCATTTTTTCAGGGGGGGGGGTCAATAGATAAGAAGAGCACCGGCCAAAATATTTGGCGGTGCTCTTCTCTAACCACACTCTCAGTTGTTTGATATTGTCATTTTTAATTATGGAAAAATTACTGTACCTGAACGAAAGCAAGTACGCCATAGTTGGTGATATCAACTACTACGTGGTCTGCTCTGATTTCTTTTACAGCAACAGGTGCCCACTGACCCTGGGTGTACTGTAATACCTGAATGTTCTCGGTGCCAGTGATACCAGGCATATAGAAGTTAACGGAAGCTGTCTCGAAAGATACAGCGCCATCAACAGCTACAACGTTCAGAACGGAGCCGCCTAAAGCGTTAGCCTGAGCCTTGGCAGAAGTAACATGTGCAAGAACCGGTTTTGAGATGGTGAAGGACTGGTTGCTGGGTACACCATTGATGATTACGCCGCCGCCCTGTGCAACAGGTGTTACATCCTCTAAACCAGGCATCTCGGTAACTGCGTTATTGCAGAACTCACCTACGCTCTTGCCTGCTTCTGTTGCAGCGCTCAGAGTTGCCATGGAAATGCCCATTTCCTCTGCAGCGAGTGCGTTAGCCTGACTCTCTACGTTAGCTGCTGCAACGGCTGCTTCATACTGAGCCTTCTCAGCTGCAGCCTTAGCTTCTTCAGGAGAAAGTTTCTCTTTTTTGGATGAAGAGCTTGAGGATGAGTTATCGCTGACACTGCTGGAGCAGGAGCTAGAGCTGCTGTCTTCAGCGGATGCAACGATTGCCATGGAGAACATTAAAGTTCCGGCTAATAATAATGCAAGAGATTTTTTCAATTTCATTGGATTTTTCTTCCTTCTGTCGAGTGTGTAATTTAAACATAGCATTTTTGCCGGGGGGGGGGTATTTGATTTATAGTATTCTGGAAAAGATGCTATTGTTTTTAGCAAAAGGAGGTTTGCAGGCTATTTATACATGCGGATTTTTACTTATGTAGTTCCGATATTCATTGGCGGACATACCTTCCAGTCTCTTAAATACTCTGGAAAAATGAGCCAGATCCTGAAATCCCACCATTTCCGCCACGTCGCATATACGGAGAGAGGGGTCTTTTAACAGCTCGCGGGCTTTCTCCATGCGGGCGCTGTTCAAAAGATCGGAAAAGGTTTTGCCGGTATGCTTGTTGAGCAGCTTGGACAGATGCCATTGACTGACATAGACCTGGTCGGCTACATCCGTCAAACGCAGTTTTTCCTGGGAGTTTTCCCGGATATATTCCAGAGCGTTTTTCACGATAAAGCTGTTGGCCTCGGTGCAGCCTGATATTTCTTCATCGTTTTCCTCCTCTCCTGTATCTGATGAAAGAGGAGTGGATGGAAAGCGTTCCTCAGACGGTGCAAGCCGTCTGGTCACTTCTTCCATCGCCTCTTCCAGCTCGTTCATCTTGGAGGGTTTTAACAGAAAGCGGGCTACGCCCAGGGAAATTGCTTCCCGGGCATATTCAAATTCCCGGTATCCGGTCAGGATGATGAGCTGCATATGGGGAAATTCGGATTTTAGAGCGGCAATCATCTTAAGACCATCCAGTTTTGGCATGTTGATGTCCGATATGATAATATGGGGCCGCTCTTTGCGGATTATGTCCATACCTTCTTTGCCGTTGTAAGCAGAACCTGCCACCTGGCAATTCCATTTTTCCCAGGACATCGTCCTGCTCAGTCCTTCTACAATCAAAGGTTCATCATCAATAATAACTACTTTGTACATTTTATATCCCTCACATAGCGGTGCTCAGCCTTTTACCGCACCGGCTGTCATACCCTTAATAATATACTTCTGCAGGAAACAATATACAATGATAACAGGAACAATTACCAATGTCACTGCCGCCGCCATCAGACCGTAGTTAGTACCTTCTTTGGCAGTCAGCTGATTTAACAGCGTGGTGATGCCGTACATGTCAGGTCTCTTTAAGAAAAACATCTGGGTGAACAAGTCGTTATAGCTCCATAAGAAAGAGAAGATGGCTACCGTGGCAAAGGAGGGCTTTGTAAGCGGTAAAACGACTTTAAAATATATCTGGAACGCATTGCATCCTTCCATATAGGCGGCTTCTTCCAGCTCGATGGGAAGTCCTTTGATGTAACCGATCAGCACCACCATAGCGAAAGAGAGGTTGCCTGCCACCTGGGGTAAGATCACGGAGAACATGGTTCTAATCCAGCTGCCGGTGTTGGCGATGCCCCAGGAAAATTCCATGGCAAATACCGGAACGATGGTGGCAAATACCGGGAACATCATCCCTGCGATGACCATAGAATGTAGAAACTCCGAACCCTTAAACTGGTATCTGGAAAGGGCGTATGCCGCCATGCCTGCAAGAAGTATGACTAAAAGGGCAACCATGGTGGAGATGAAGATGCTGTTCTTGTAGGCGTTTACGATATTCAGATTGCCAAAGGCCTTCCTGTAGTTTGCCAAGGTGAACAGTTCTCCTAAGGGCAGGGAAAAGGAGTCTGCAAGAATCATATTCTTTGCCTTAAAGGAGTTTTGGACTACCCAGATGATGGGGTATATGGTGGTGATAGACCAGAGAATCAAAAGCAGATAGACAACGCCCTGGCCGATGGAAAAAGTTCTTTTTTTCGTCATATCTATGGCCCTCCTTTAATAATCTTTCTCGCGGAAGATGGCATTTACGATTTTGGATAAAACAATGCCCAGTACCACAATCAGTACCGCCAGCGCACATCCATAATCTACATTTTTGGTTTCCATGGTATGATAGTACATATAAGTGCCTGTTAAGAAGGTGGATTTAAGCGGCATACCCTTGGGGAACATGGTCCAGGGGAGGTCGAATACCTTCAGTGCGCCTGTAACGGCCAGAACGCTGCAGGTACAGATGACATTGTGTAAAAGCGGAAGAGAGATGTAGCGTACACACTGCAGGGTAGATGCGCCGTCAATCCGCGCCGCCTCGTACAGTTCGTCGGAGATATTGTTTAGGCCTGTGATGAGGATGACGAAGTAGAATCCCACATACTGCCACATAACAGGAAGCATCATGGTAAACAGGGCTATGCCTTCCGCTTTCCAGTCGGTCAGCTGACTTTTGCCAAGTGCTTCCAAAAGCTGGTTGACCATGCCTTTGTCATACAAGAACAGCAGGTTGAACAGTAAGCCCAAGGCGGTTGCCGAGATGACGATGGGGAAGAAGAATACGGTCTTAAAGAACTGTCTGCATCTGCCGATGTTATCCACCATAAGCGCCAACAGGATGGCGATGCCGACCTGTCCGATCAGTGTGACAACCATCATAATCAGCGTGTTTTTGATGGACGTCCATACATTTTCGTCTTGAATCATCTCTGCATAGTTAGTATACCAAGGGGTATTAAAAGCGGTTGCAGAACTTCCCAGCTGTTTAATATGCATAAAGCTGTTCATGATATTTTTCAAAAAAGGATAGTAAAGAAACAGAGTCATGAACAGGAAGGCCGGCACCAGAAAGATGATTACCGGTTTTTTGTTACGATATATGTTTGCTCCCATAAGACACCTCCATCGTTTGGTACGAAAATTTGGTAAAAAGGAGGCAGGGTATTCCCCTGCCCCTATACATGTGCGCCTTGCGGTGCACGTTCGCGTGATTTCTCTTACTGGTTATGATAAGCATCCAGTCCTTCGGCCACTGCGTCTGCGGCGTCTACTCTGCCGGTTACGATCTCAGGCATACCGTCGAAGGTAGATACGCGGCAGTCGCCCTGGAATAAATCCTGTACTGCGCCTGTGAGAGATGTTGCGCCGGCCATCATTTCAATTGCCTTGCGCTGCAGCTCGTTGAACTCTGCGGGGTCAACTTCCGGTGCGTTCTTTAATGCAGATGCTGCGTGCTGTGCGAATGCGGGTACGACTGTGTCGGATGTCATATATTCTACGAAGTTGACTGCAGCCGCTTTCTTTTCCGGGTCATCCCATGCTTTTCTTGTAATGTAGTAGCCGGAGGAGAGACCGCCCACTAAGTCGGTTGCCTTTCTGCTGCCTTTACCGGGTACGTAGGTCACATCAAATTTAGCAAGTTTGTCAGCATCCAGCGTGGAAGGGTCTTCCGGGTCTGACTGGCAGGAACCTACAATACCGCCGACTTTCCAGGAACCGTCAATCAGGAATGCGGCTTTACCGTCCGTGAACATGGCAAAAGTCTCATCGTCTGTTGCGGAAAGGGTGTTGTCAGGGAAGTATCCCAGCTCATACAGTTCTTTGATGTCGTTCATCCCGGCAACCCACGCCTGGCCGTTGGCATCATCTAGACTTTCCGGGATTTCCAGATGGGTATCCGGAGACTGATTGTTAAAGATGGCGAACTCCCACCAATAATGAGGAATGTTGCCCAGTGCCGCCGCGATCGGGGTATAGCCTGCCGCTTTGATTTTCTCGCAGTCTTCCTTGAACATATCCATGGTGTAATCCGTTCCGGGCATTGCTACACCGGCGGCTTCCAAAATCTCTGTGTTGACAAACATTGCTTCCCAGTAACCGTTTACCGGAATTGCGTATTTCTTGTCATCCACCAGGGAGCCGGGAATCAGATCTTCGTTCATGTTAGTTGCATATTCAGGGAACTCCGCCCGGATTTCATCTAGGGATAATACCTTGCCTGCTTCGATGAAGCTGTTGGCATCAGCGCCGTTGAAGAAGAACAGTACATCCGGTTCCGAACCGGTCTCAAAGTCTGTGGCTATTCTCATCTTAAAGGTTTCGTCTGCAGTTGCGGAGGTGTCCACGATGGTGTTGCCGGTCTGCTCCTCCCAGGCTTTCACTGCGTCCTTGTAATTTTGTGCGTTGGTGTCCTCACCTGCAAATGTGGTGGTAACGGTCAGTTCCACCGGGCCTGCAGATTCTGCCGGTGTCTCTGCCGGCGCCTCCTGAGCGGTATCTGGTGTGTCCGCTTTCTCTGTGGTCTGTGCCGGTGCATTGGAACCGGTGTCTGCTGCACTGTTACCGCAAGCGGTGACAGATAATACTATGATGCCTGCGAGCATTGCCGCTATCATTCTCTTTTTCATTATTTATCCTCCCTTTTTGTTTCTTTTGTTTGGTTACATCTATATCATACCTGTTTCAGAAACAAAGGGTAATTGTTGGTATTGTCCTTTTTTGCCTTTTATTGCTCGTTTGGCATTTCTGTTTTGAGCAATATTGTGCTGATTGTATTTTCTTGCTCACTTCCGGTTATAAATAATCCACAATCATCACCGTATATCATCTTGAGTCTTTGGTCAACATTACGGATGCCGAGACTGACTCTCTTCTCGCCGGTCAGGCTTGCATCTTTTGAGAGCAGTTTGTCTATTTTATCTTTATCCTCTTTGGTCAGCCGCCCGTTATCTTCCACCTCTATGCACAGATAACCGTCATGCCTCTCGTAAAGGCGGATTTCCAGACAGCCCTTTGTGGAGATGTCCATACCGTGGTCTACTGCATTTTCCACGATGGGCTGGATGATCAGCCGGGGCACCTGAATGGTCATAAGTCTTTCATCGATGTGCTTTGTACATTGGAATTTGGTGCCAAAACGTTGGGCGATAATATACAGGTAAGCATCGGCGTAGGCCATCTCCTCCGCAATGGAATGAAACTGTGCTTTCTTGCGGTTCATGGTGGCGCCAAGCATGGTGGACAGGGCTTCTATCATACTGCTCACTTTATAGTTCCCATTCAGCCGTGCCTCCCAGTTGATGATTTCCAGGGTGTTGTTTAGGAAATGGGGATTGATCTGGGACTGCAGGGCCATGATTTTGGCGTCCCGCAGGGCAATCTCTTCCAGATAAATCTTATCAAACTGGTTTTTTAACTGCAGTGACATATGGTTAAAAGAGTCTTTCACATGATAGAATTCCCGGTTGTCTTCCAGATTTTCTATCTGTATGCCCAGATTTCCTTCCCGGACGGCATCCGCCCCGGTGATCAGATCTTGCAAAGGCACGGTCACCTTTTTGTGGAAAAAGCGCATCATCTGAATCACAAGGGGTATCATAAAAATGAGCAACAGCAGGAAAAGATACTGCATGGTAGTGGTCTCCGCGTGGATGATACGATTGTCCAGGCTGACAGAAAGGACCAGGGCGCCGCCGTATGTGTCTATCTGGTGGTGGATATAGGAGAAAGGCCCGGGGCGGTGCTCATAGGAGGTATTGGTATCGTTTAACTGTTTTTCTATGTTTTCGGGCAGGGTTTTCGGGGTTTTATTGTCTGTGGAATTTACCAGTTCACCGTTCCAGTACAGACTGACGCCCGTATATCCCCATATGCCGGGAAAGCTCTGCATCAGGGATTCTTCGTCCAACTCCAGTGCCAGCACGGCATAGGGCATAAACTTGGGCGTTACCAGGTTCCTGATCATATATAGTTTTTCTTCCACGCATACCAGTGTGGTGCCGGTGTCCAGCGTCCGGGCCACGTCAAGGATGGGATCCCGTGCTTTGGATTGAAAGAAAACAACATCCTGGTAGCCAGCGCCGTTACGGTTGTTTAGTGCATAGCAGCGGATGTCTTCCCTGCCCAATATCACAAGGTGCGCGGATTTACAGTTGTCGTTATAAGCGTACTGCTGACTTAAGAATCTTCCTGTGTATTTTTCGAAGGTGTCCTGATCTTCATCCTTTAGATATGCGGTATATAATTTGAAGATTTCACCCATGTAGGAGGCGTTCTTAGAGGCAGTTTCGCAGTCTTTGAGCTGTATCTGCATGATGTCTGCGGTCTTTTCCATGGAAGCTTGTATGGTATGTTCCACTTGACGATAGAGGTTACCGGTAATCACTAATATCATCATGAGAATCAACATGAGTAACGGAAAAAACCACCCAAACAGCAGTCTTCTGACCATGCTCCATCTAAGTGATTTTTTCTGTGTGTATTGTTCGTTTTTTCTATTCATAGCGTTGTTCCTGTCTGTATTCCCGTGTTTCCTGCTGTGTCAGATGCAGGTACTGCGGCAGTTACTTTAAAGACAGATATTCTTCAAAAAGCTCGCAGAATGCCGCCGCATCGCGCGTGTTACGCATCTCGCAGAAGATGCGAAGAAGAGGTTCTGTGCCTGAAAATCTGACGGATATCCAGCCGCCGTCTTTTAAGTAAATTTTAAGGCCGTCCAGGTAAGAAATGCGGTCAATCTCATAAGGGATCTGTGGCAGTTCTTTGTCTTCTAAGAGCTGTTTGTGAATCTCAATCTTCCTCTGGGGACTGAAACGGTAATCTCTCTCTTCTAAAGCCATGCCGCCGTATTCTTTGCGGATGGTCTCCATAATCTGCGAAAGCGGCATACCGGTCACAGCGATCATCTCCACCAAAAGTGCGGAAGCGTAGATGCCGTCTTTGCCCTTAATGTGTCCCCGCACGGCCATGCCGCCGGAGGATTCGCCGCCGATGATGGCGTCTGTGGCGAACATTTTAGCGGAGATGTGTTTAAATCCCACAGGCACTTCGTAGCAGGATTCTCCAAAACTTTCCGCTACCCTGTCCAAAAGATGGGTGGTGCAGATATTCCTGACGGCGGCGCCGTGCCATTTCTTATATTTTACCAGATAGTAGTACAGCAGTACCAGAATATCGTTGGGGTGAAGGAAATTGCCCTTGTCGTCGATCACGCCGATTCTATCCGCGTCTCCGTCTGTGGCAATACCAAGATCGCAGCGCCTGTCGATCACATAGTTTTGTAAGGCGCGCAGCGTCTGTGCCGTGGGGGCAGGCAGTTTGCCGCCGAACAAAGTATCGTGTCTTTCGTGAATGGTCTCTACCTCACACCTGGCAGTCATCAAGATGGTCTTCAGTGAAGTTTCGCTGACACCGTACATGGGGTCGAGAGCGACGCGCAGGCCGCATTTCTTGATCTTATTCATATCTATCGTATCAATGATGCTGTCAAGATACTCATTCAGGGGATAAATCTCTTCGATCAGGCCCTGGTCAAGACCTTCCTGGTAGGTAAGATCGTCCACCGGTATGTCGGTCACTTCATTGATATATCTCTCAATCTCTGCCGTCTGTACTTCATCCGCATCTCTGCCGCCGTAGGTGAAGACCTTGATGCCGTTGTAGATGGCCGGATTGTGGCTGGCAGTAATCATCATGCCGTAGTGGAATTGATGCTTCATCACATAGAACATGACAAGGGGTGTGGGGGCGGATTTGTTGATCAGATAGGCTTTGATGCCCTCTTTGGCAAATACCTGCGCAGCCCACTGCATTGCTTCTTTGGAGAGAAAGCGTCTGTCATAACCTAAGACAATGCCGTCCTCGACTACATTTTCCTCCCGCATCTTATCACAGATGGCTCTGGATAAAATCTGAATATTTTCTCTGGTAAATCCATCTCCGATCACGGCACGCCAGCCGCCAGTACCAAATTGTATCATGTTATCCTCCGTTCCGGAACTTTTACGGCGTTCCTTCTGTTTGGCTTCTCTAAAAGTTTGTTCTTCGTTCATAGCGTTTACTCTGTGCTGCCTAATAGGACTTCCACATCATGTTCACTGCCCGCAGGCATGATGGGAATCCTGTCTGTGGGCTGTCCGTCCACGCGGATTTGTGCGACGCCTTTCATCACGCCGTCAGGATTACTTACCCGGATATTGTATTTGGCGCCGCGGAAGATGCGCGAAGCGCGAAACGCCTTCCAGTCCGCCGGAATACAAGGGTCGATGATCAGACAGTCGTAATCCGGCCGGATGCCCAGGATATATCTGGTGGCGGCGAAATAAGCCCAGCCGCCGGAACCGGTCATAAAGGGATGTCTTGCCCTGCCAAAGGCGCTGTGGTCTTTGCCTGCGATGAACTGGCAGTAGGAGTAAGGTTCCGCCTCTCTTATCTCTATCCTGTCGTTTTGCAGATAAGGACAGAGGGCGTTGTAGAATTTCATAGCCAGGTCTCCCCTGCCCCTGGTGCAGGCCGCTGCCCAGGCCCAGGGATTGGGATGGGAGAAGACGGCGCCGTTTTCCTTTAGCCCCGGATACACCCTGGTGACAAAGCCGATATCATCGTCGGGCACTGTATAAGAGGGGGTGTTTAAGAGGAGGCCATAGGGGGTGTAGAGATATTCATCTATGGCGGCCAGCGCCAGATCTGCTTTTTCCCCGTCGGCGGCCCCGGAAAGGATTGCCCAGGCATTGGACTCTAAGTGTACTTTCCCTTCCAAATCTTCTTGCGTGCCGATTTTTCTGCCCTTGGCAGTGATGCCCCGGATGAACCATTTACCGTCCCAGAGTTCCTTATTGCAGACTTCTTTTACCTGGTCTGCAATCTGCGTATAATAAGCAGCATCCTCTGTTTGGCCCAGATAGGCAGCAAGCCCAATAAAATGCTGCAGCGCCCAGTAGTGCAGGAAGCTGACCATGGCGCTCTCGCCGCCGCCCAAGTTCAGACAATCGTTCCAATCGGCCCTAAGCCCTTTGCAGATACCGGTCAAACCTACTTGTTTCGCAGAAAAATCCAGGATTCTTTTCAGGTGCTCGTAGACAGTCTCCGTCTCTTTGCTTCCGGCAAGGAAGGTGTCTGCGTAGGGAAGCTTTTTGTCGGCAAAGGAAATATCTCCGGTCTCTTTGATATATTCTACCACAGAGCCGATCAGCCAGAGCGCGTCATCAGAGCAGGCGTCTTTGAGGCCGTGAATGATGTTGTCTTTGTCGGGCTCCGGTATGACGGTGGGTGACTGAAAAGGTTTGGCACCCTTGTTCTCCATAAACCATTCCGGCTGGAAGAGATGGAGACCGTACCCTTCGCTGGTCAAGCCCCGCAGAAGCTGTTCGATGCGTTCCTTGCACTTGTCCGGATTGGAGTGGGGAACCGTCATGGCGTCCTGGGCGGTATCCCGGTAGCCTAAGCCCACTCGTCCGCCCACCTCGATGAAGGAGGCAAAGCGGGAGAACATGACGTTGATTTCCGACTGGTACAGGGTCCAGGTGTTGAGCATGGTATTCATGGCGGCACTGGGGGTCTGAATCTGCAGTTTCGAGAATTTGTCTTCCCAGTATTGCCTCAAATCCCTATAGACCTGGTCCACGGATGCCGGATTTTTATATTTCGCACGGATGCGTTTTCCATCGGCGCGTCTTCCTTCTCCCAGCATGAAGATGATACGGGCTTCTTCCCCGGGTGCAAGGGTCAGGTCTTTTTGCAGACTGCCACAGTGGTTACCGCCTTTTTCCTGGGAAGAAAAGCACTTGCCCAATGAGACGGCGGCAGGGTTTGTCTCCGTATTGTATGTACCAAGGAAACGGTCTCTCATACAGTCGAACCCGTCGGGGGTCATGTTCATGGTGAAATATTGATAACCCTCTTCCTCATAAAACAAATCTTCTTCGATGATGCCGTCCTCATAAGAAGAGCCTGCACAGTAGAGACTCATCTGGTAATTCTGGTTGTCGATCATAATATGATGGAAGGAAAATTCTAGATAGGAGAACACACTGAGACGCCTTGGCGTATTTCCTGTATTTTTTATTTTCACATCCCATAGCTGTACGGCTTCCCCTCGGGGAATCACCATGGTCTGGGAAGCTTTGAGGTCCTGATATTCGCATTCGTACACGGTGTAGGACATGCCGTGGCGGCAGCTGTATCTGGCGTCAGCAAGCGGCTTGCCCACAGGCTGCCAGGAAATGGACCAGTAGTCGTTTGTCTCGTTATCTCTAATATATACGTAAAAGCCCGGCCTGTCCATAGGGATGGCGTTACTTCTAAAGCGGCTGATACGGTGATATTCCGGTGTCTTGTAGAACAGATAGCCGCCGGCTGTGTGATTGACCACTGCGGCCATATCTTCCACTCCCAGATAGTTCGTCCAAGAGCAGGGCAGATCCACCCTGTCAATCACGTATTCTCTGTTTTGGTCATCAAAATGTCCGTATTGCATAATACTCCCCCGTTCCGAAGCGGCTGTCCGCTTCTGACATTGTTTTTTGCGCTCTTTGGTTATATTATAAAGAGAAGGAGCGCATCTGGAAATGGATGAGGATGTGATAATTTGCCGATTTTTGTTAAGTGGGTTTTAAGATGTCAGGGCATGGAAAGAGGCTTATGAAAAATAAGAAGATACGCAGACGTATAAGGGCAGTTCTGCTGGCGGTGGTGGTCATCTGCCTGGTTTTGATCGGGAGGGAGTATGCCTTGTCAGCCAGGCATAAGGCACAGAAGGAGGCGTTGTTAGAACAGCTTAAGCGGGCGGAAAATGAGCGGGAGAATGGAAAGCCTGCAAAGGAACTGCCAAAAGGCGGTCAGGAAAGCGAGAAGGCGGATGGGGATTTAGCGGACAGCGCCGCGGAAGGTAAGGATGCAGAAGAAGTCCGGATGGGGGAAGATAAAGTTGCCGTATTGGAGGAATATGCGGGCTTATATGAAGAAAACGAAGACATGGCAGGCTGGCTTTCTGTTGAGGGCACCAAGATTGATTATCCGGTGATGCAAGGGGAAGACGACGAGTATTATCTGCATCACGATTTTTATGGACAGGAAAGCAAATATGGGTGTCTTTATGTGAGAAACCGGGCGGATATAGACAAGGGCACAAATTTTGTCGTATATGGGCATAATATGAAAGACGGCTCCATGTTTGGGGAGCTGGATTTGTATCTGGAAGAAGGGTTTTACAGAGAGCATCCGCTTATACGCTTTGATTCCCTTTTTGAAAAGAGGACTTATGAGATCATAGCGGTTTTTCGTTCTCAGGTTTATGACCAGGCGGAGGATGTGTTTCGATATTATCAGTTCTATGAAGCGGATACAGAAGAGGAATTTGATGATTTTTATGAGAATATCAAAGCCCTTTCTCTCTACGATACGGGCGTGGAGGCACAGTTTGGCGATCAGTTTATAACCCTGTCCACCTGTGCTTACCATGTGGAGGATGGGCGGTTTGTGGTGGTGGCAAAACGGCAGAAGGAAGAACGGAAATAGAAGAAAAAGCCGCCTGCCAAATTTGAAATTGTAAAATCTTGATTTCCGTGCATATAATTTCCTGCTTTACAAATAATAGTAAAAACGTAGAGATAAAGAAAAGAGAAAGCTACACTACGATTATGATTGGCAGATGGAGGTTATATGATATGAAAGCAACTGGTATAGTCAGACGAATAGATGATCTGGGACGTATTGTGATTCCCAAGGAGATTCGCAGGACGCTGCGCATCAGGGAATCGGACCCTTTGGAAATTTTTACGGACAGGGAGGGTGAGATTATCTTAAAGAAATATTCCCCCATAGGCGAGATGGGCACCTTTGCAAAGCAGTATGCGGAGAGTATGGCGCAGGTGTCGGGACATATTGCGATGATTTCAGACAGAGATCAGTTCATCGCGGTATCCGGCGGGATGAAGAACCTGCTGGGGAAATCCATCAGCAGGGAATTGGAGGAAAAGATCAATCACAGAGAAAGCCTGGTGGCAGCGAAAGGAGACAGGAATTTTATTCAGGTCAGTACCGATGCGGATGAGTTTCATCATGAGGCCATCAGCCCGATTATCTGTGAGGGGGATGTGATCGGGTCGGTCATCCTTTTGGAGACAGATCACAAATCCAAGATGGGAGAGGTAGAACAGAAGCTGATTCAATCTGCGGCGGGGTTCTTGGGCAGGCAGATGGAACAATAAAACAGGCTGTCGTCATGACTGTAAAGGGTCGGACGACAGCTTTTATTCATAGGAAAACACTTTTCTATTTACATAAAAGGGTGTATGATAGGTACGGGATTTGTTTTATGAATTCCGGCACTGATGGAGGTTTTACCAAAAAATAAGAGAAAACGCCACGTCCGGTGATGGAGGGAAAAACCATGGACAGACAGAATTTGACACTGCTTACCGACCTGTACGAGCTTACCATGATGCAGGGATATTTTAAGAATAAGGATCAGAATGAAACGGTGATTTTTGATGCCTTTTACCGTAATAATCCCTGTGACGGCGGCTTTGCCATTGCAGCGGGATTAGAGCAGCTGATTCAGTATATCAGGGAGCTGCATTTTGAGGAGGAAGATATTGCTTATCTAAAAAGCCTTGGCATCTTTGACCAGGATTTCCTGGAGTATCTGAAGACATTCAGATTTACCGGAGATATTTATGCCATTCCAGAAGGGACGGTGGTATTTCCCAGAGAGCCGCTGGTGAAGGTGATCGCACCAATCATGCAGGCGCAGCTTGTGGAGACGGCGATTCTAAATATTGTCAATCATCAGAGTCTGATTGCCACGAAAGCGGCCAGGGTCTGTTATGCGGCCCAAGGCGACGGCATCATGGAGTTTGGTCTTCGCCGGGCCCAGGGACCGGATGCGGGAACCTATGGCGCGAGAGCCGCAGTCATTGGGGGATGTGTGGGAACTTCCAATGTGCTCTGCGGGCAGCTGTTTGATGTGCCGGTGAAAGGCACCCACGCTCACAGCTGGATTATGAGTTTCCCGGATGAATATACGGCATTTAAGACCTATGCGGATATGTATCCTTCGGCCTGCATCTTGCTGGTGGATACTTATGATACCTTAAAGTCCGGTGTGCCCAACGCAATCCGGGTTTTCAAAGAGATGAGAGAGGCGGGGATTCCACTTACATTTTATGGAATCCGCCTGGACAGCGGCGACCTGGCTTATCTTTCCAAGAAGGCAAGAAAGATGCTGGATGAGGCGGGATTTCCGGATGCGGTGATCTCTGCGTCCAACGACCTGGACGAGTTTTTGATTCAGAGCTTAAAAGACCAGGGAGCTAAAATTACTTCCTGGGGTGTGGGAACCCATCTGATTACCTCCAAGGACTGCCCGTCCTTCGGCGGTGTGTACAAGCTGGCGGCTATTATGGGCAAGGACGGCAAGTTCATCCCGAAGATCAAGCTTTCTGAAAATTCAGAGAAAGTGACGAACCCGGGCAATAAGACGGTGTATCGTGTGTATGAGAAAGAGAGCGGGAAGATTAAGGCCGACTTGATCTGTCTGGTGGACGAAGTATTCGACGAGAAGGAGCCTCTTATGCTGTTTGACCCCATGGAGCCCTGGAAGAAGACGAAGCTTGCGCCGGGCAGTTATGTTCTGAGAGATTTGATGGTACAGGTGTTCAAGAATGGCGAGTGTTGTTATACTTCCCCGAAGGTGATGGATATCCAGGCATATTGTAAGAAAGAGCAGGAGACTCTCTGGGATGAGACCAGGCGTCTGGTGAATCCCCATAGGGTGTATGTGGATTTGTCCAGCAGGCTTTATGATATCAAGATACAGCTTCTTGACCAGATGAGTCAATCATAATGGGAATGACCAATGAACAGGTGTAGATACAGAATTGCATTTGTGCTGTTTATGGCACTGCTGTGTTGTCCGCTGCTGGCTTATACGGTACAGGCGGCACCGACAGAAGCGGAGAATGGTACTGTGCTTGGAGCGTATGAGGCATATTATGAGCGTCTGATGTCCATTCCGGACCGGGATGGCATAGAAGCGTGCGGCTTCCGCGTGGTGGAAGATCAGATCTTTGCTCTTTATCCGGATGAGGAAGACAGTCTTTTTATGGTGCCGGCCTTTGATGAGCAGTATAACCGGCTGGCACTGTTTCTTGTGGATGCTGAGGGGCAGATTCTCTACCGTACAGAACAGTTAGAGACCAATCACTGTGTCACCGGGCGCATGAGACAGCCGATACAGTCTATTGCGGCGGTTTCTTTTCAGGATTTGAACCGGGACGGCCTTTTGGATATCATCCTGATCACTTCCTGTGTCAATGAGAACGAGGCCTATACGGGCAAGACCTACAAGGTGGGGGATGTGCTTTTTCAAAACAGGAGCGGGGACGGCTTTTACAGGGATTATAGAATATCGGATAAAATAAATCGTTTTGGCATGAATAAGAGCGCAGAGTCCATCATAGCCTTTGTCAGGGACGGGAATTCCACGGAATTTCTGTATACGGCGTCCACACTGCGGGAGCTGCAGCAAAACGGATTCTGGGTGATCAACGAGCAGTGTTATTTCCGGACTTTTGGCAAGCTGGGAAAGCTGCAGGTAACGCCGGGGACTTATCGGATTGCGGATTATGATGTGTTTATGATCTATCTGGTGAATGAGCAGGGGGATATCGTATCCGTGCTGCAGCCCATGGGGGAATACGATAATCTCTATGCGCTCAAGGGGGTCACCTGCAGGGACATCGACGGGGATGGTCTGAAAGATATTGTGATTTTGGCCAGATACAGTTATGAGGGCGAGGGCGGAGAATTGCTGATTGAGAGTGATTACCGCATTTATTACCAGAGAACCGGGGGTTTTGTTCCGGATATGGAGATCAGGGACGCATACCGGTGCGGGGATGAAGATACCATGGAGATACTGGTGGAGAAGGCGCGTGCCTACTGGGGGTGGCAGACGACAAATGATTAGGATACTGATTGTGGACGACGAGAAGCCAATCTGTGATTTGATAGACTTAAATCTTTCTTCTGCGGGCTATCACTGCACGTCGGTGCAGGATGGGCTGAAAGCCATCGATTTGATAGAGAAAGAAGCGTTTGATCTGGTTCTTTTGGATATTATGCTGCCGGGAGCGGACGGCTATGATGTGATGGAGTACATAAGACCTCTGGGAATTCCGGTGATCTTTATCACCGCCAAGCATGAGGTCAAGAATCGGGTGAAAGGTCTTAAGCTGGGTGCGGATGATTACCTGGTGAAGCCTTTTGACGTGGTGGAGTTAGTGGCACGGGTAGAAGCGGTGCTTCGCCGGTATAACAAGGCGGAACAGCGGCTTGCGGCCGGGGATGTGGAGGTGGATGTGGATGCCCGCAGAGTCACCAGGGCGGGACAGCCTGTGGAACTTACCAACAAGGAATTTGGTCTTTTGCTTCTATTTATGAGAAATAAAAATGTGGCCTTGTTTCGGGAGACTCTGTATGAAAAGGTTTGGGAAGGAGAGTACTTTGCGGACAGCCGCACGCTGGATTTGCATGTCCAGCGCCTGCGGAAGAAACTTGGCTGGGAGCATAATCTGGTGGCAGTGTATAAGGTGGGCTATCGTTTAGAGGTGCAGGAATGAAATTTTCAATTAAATTAGTGCTTTCTACCATGATTGTGCTGGCCTTGGCGCTGGGATTCAGCGGGTTTTACTTCGTCAACTATGTGTTTGAGACTTCTCTGGAAAGAGAGGTGGGGCAGGCTCTTGACGAGAGCAGTATTTTAAGCTTTGCCTTTGAGACGGCGGCTTTGAATGTACCGCTCAAATACAGTGTTCTGCCGGACAGCGTGGTGGAGGAGATTGCCTCCAAACTGGAAACGGGGGGACAAAGCGGCGGCCGCCTTCTCAGGATAGCGGATGAGGAGCAAACGATTCTGTATACCAGCGATGGGTTTACGGCGGATGAGGGCCTGCTTCCACAGACAAACCAACATACCAAATCCTATCGTATCATTAATGAACAAGACAGTTATTATGTGCATACCTGTGTGTCGATCAATGCGCTGGACAGGATTCTTTTCCTGGAAACCATGAAGAATGTGACTGGCGTCTTTACGGAGCGTGCCATGGGCTTTTCTCTGTACCGCAAGGTGACGGTGGTTATGCTGTTAACTGGAATGGTCATTATGCTGGTAATCGCCTCTCTTTTGACCAAACCCATTCTTCTGTTGACCAAGGCCACAAAGAGAATGGCGGCGGGAGATTATGCTTACCGGGCCAGACAGATCAGCCAGGATGAGCTGGGGCAGCTCACCAGGGATTTTAATGGGATGGCCAATGCGCTGGAGGAAAACATCAGTAAGCTGGAAGAAGAGATTGAGGCCAGAGAAGAGTTTATGGGAGCCTTTGCCCATGAATTGAAAACGCCCCTGACGGCCATCATCGGCTATGCGGATATGCTGCGCTCCCACAAGCTGGATGAGGAGAAGAGTATTCTGTCAGCCAATTATATTTATACGGAGGGAAAGCGTCTGGAAGCCATGTCTTTCCGGCTCTTGGATATCATCGTGGCCAAGCAGGAAGAGGCGGATTTACAGGAGATTCCGGTGCGGGAACTGTTTACGTATTTGGAGGAAATGTTTGCGGAGAAAAGAAAGTTTGCTATCCGCTTTCAATATGAGGAGGCCGATGTGTGGGCGGAGGCCAATCTGATCAAGACAGTCATGGTGAATCTGATCGACAATGCCTGTAAGGCCTCAGAGCCGCCCGCGGCAGCTTCGAAGACGGACGGCGCGCCCCAGGCGGAGGATGGGGCGGCTGCAGAGGCCCAGAGGGGCGCTTTTGGGAAAGACGGTGTGATTGAAGTCATAGGGCAGGCGGCAGAAGATGGCTACCGGTTAGCTGTGAAAGATTATGGCATCGGTATACCGGAGGCGGAGCTGCATAAGATTGTCAAAGCCTTTTATATGGTGGATAAGTCCAGGGCCAGGAGCAAGAACGGCGCAGGTCTTGGACTGGCGCTGTGTGCGGAGATTTTGAAGATACACCACAGCCAGTTACAGATCGAGAGTAAAGTCGGGGAAGGTTCCTGTTTTAGTTTCGTCCTTCCTGCAAAGAAGAATAGAGGAACTTATGAAGAGTAAGATATACTATCTGGCCTTTCCGGTGATTGCGGCCTTTGCCATGGTCATTTCCATATGGGGGCCGGAAACGCTGGCCCGGTACAAAGACCAGGGAATTCTGGACAGACCGCATACGGAGAATGTGGAAAATGCCGGAGAGGGTTACCGCTATCAGATGAACGGTAACGAAAAGCTTTATATCCTGTCCTGCTGTCTGAGCAGCCAGACGCTTCCGGAGAGTGAGTTAAACGCCATGGCGCGGGCGGCGGATACAGGGGTGGAATATCAGGAGCTGGAAGGCTCTTATGCTTTCGTGGTGAACCGCAGAGGACCTTCCGGCAAGGAAATTACGGATGAACAGATTTTTGCCGCCTGCAACGAAGGATTAGATATGCTCAAGGAAAAGGGAATCCTGCCGGAACAAGTAAAGCAGGTGGATGTGTCTTCCTATAATGTCACGCTGTATTCGGCCATTGATGTGTTGGAGCCCCGTAACAATGTGGCGGTTTGGAAGATGAGTCTTTCCAATTCCCAGAAAAACGCGGATAAGGAAAACCGCCTGATGGATGCCTATATTGATGCGGATGACGGGAAGATTTATGAATTCTATGTGCGCACACCGCTTCTGTGGGAGGATATTGATGCGGACGGGCTTGTGGCGGCCTGGGCGGAATATATGGGATTAAGCGCTCCGGCGCCCTATGAGTCTGACAATCCCCTCTTAGAGACCACTCCCTATTTCCGCAAATACGTGTTCGCGGGCATGGGGAATGGCCAGACGGTGGTCACGGTGGGGTTCTATGAGGGCATCAATGAATTGTTCCTGAAAGTTTCCAAGTAAGGCGGAAACTTTCAGGCCTGCGGTTACCTTCCTCCGTGCTGAAACTGGGGCAGATAGGCTTCACTCTCTGCCAGAATATCATCCAGTATGCTGCGGGCTGTGGAGGCAGAATTAACCAGGGGATGAATGGTCAGGGCCTGCAGGGCTTTGTTGTAATCTCCGTAAATGGCGGCTTCGATGGTGAGCTGCTCATAGGCCTTCACATTCTGTAAGAGTCCCCGGATGGCAAGGGGTGTATGCCCGATATGCAGGGGGTGTGCGCCGTCTGCATCGATCACACAGTTTCGCTCGATTACGGCATCATAGGGCAGGTCTGCGTTGGTGCCGCAGTTTAGGACATTCACAGTCTGGATGTCCTTTTTGTTATTATAGATGGAATCAATCAGGGAGCAGGCGGCGTCAGAGTAGCGCGCTCCGCCCCGGGAGGCAAGCTGCGGGGGCTTTTGGTCCAATTCCGGATTCTTGTACAGATCAAACAGTTCTTTCTCCACTTTCTTGATCACTTCGCCGCGGCAGCCTTTTGTCTCGGCGTCTTTGATACATTCCGCCAGCATTTCCGGCTGCATATAGTAATATTTCAGATAACTTACCGGCACCATGCCCAGGGATTTCAGGAAAACGGGGTCATAATGAATCTCCGGGATGTTGGCCATGATTTCTTTGGCGGAGTCAGAGCAGATCTTATGGATGGCCACCATGGTCACATCCTGTCCGCGCACTAAGACCCTCTTAGCCCAAATGAGATGATTGATGCCCACGAAATCGCAGAAAACATCTTCTACAGGACAAGCAAATTTCTCCGCCATATCGTTGATCATGTTGATGGGGCAGTTGCACAGTCCGATGGCTTTCACAGCGGTGTGGTTTAACACTGCTTCGGTCAGGATGCCGGAAGGGTTGGCGAAATTGATCAGCCATGCCTGTGGGCACAGTTCTTCCATATCTTTACAGATATCCAGGATAACCGGAATGGAGCGCAGCGCTTTGGCAAAGCCGCCGGCGCCGGTGGTCTCCTGGCCGATTTTCTGATAGCGCAGGGGAATCTTCTCATCCCGGATACGGGCGTCCAGATTGCCTACGCGAAACTGGGTGGTGACAAAGTCGGCATCCTTTAGAGCTTCCCGTCTGTCTATGGTGGCGTGTACTTGCAGGTCGGCGCCGCTCTTTTGGACCATCCGCCGGGCCAGGTCGGTGACGATTTCCAGCTTCTTTCTGCCGGCTTCAATATCTACCAGATAAATATCTTTGACGGGAAGGGATGCCATGCGCTTGATAAAGCCTTCGATCAGTTCCGGCGTGTAGCTGGAACCGCCCCCGATGGTTGCAATTTTTAAACCTCTCTTGGTCATGATGTGTTCCTCTTATTTCTTATCTTTATTCCCGCAGCCGGAAAGCCAGACGGCTGTCTGCGGCGGGGCCTTTAGCGACAAGTATCCCGTAGCACAAGTTCCGCTTCAAAGGTCTTGGTCTGCGCTTCTTTACCCGGATTTGCAATCGCTGCAAGCAAAAGCTCCACACCCGCTTTTCCCATTTCATAAAGGGGCTGGCGCATGGTGCTCAAGGCAGGGAACAGGATGTCCCTGGATACCGGCGTATCGTCGTCAAATCCGATTACTGCAAGGTCATTTGGGACGGAAAGTCCGGCTTCTTGTGCGGCTCGCAGGACGCCGTAGGCGGGTTTGTCGGCTCCCGCGAAGCAGGCATCCGGTCTTTTGCCCTCTGCAAGGAGCCGCTTCATCTGCTGATAGGCAAGCTTCTCGTAACAGTCGGCATAAAGGATAGAGTCGGCCCCGAGCGGTATTTTGTAATCGTGCATGGCGGCAACGAAGCCGTTGAGCCGTTCCAGGGATACATCGTAGTTCATATCGTTGGTGACATGCAGGATATTGCGGTATCCTTGTTTGATCAGATGCTCAGTGGCTGTGTAGGCGCCGTGAAAATTGTCCAGCAGGATTTTATTTACTTTACAGTCGGCGGGATTGCTTTCAATCAGGACACAGTTGACGGACTTAGCGGCGATATCCCGAAAAAGGGCCTCATCCTGACGGTGGCTGCCGTATGCAATGATGCCGTCCGTGCGCCCCTGGGAAAAATAGTCCACATATTTCATTCTGGTGGCCGTGTCCCTGCGGCTGCTGCAAAACAACATATTATAGCCGTGTTCCTCCCCGGCGTCCTGCAGCCCATTGATCAGGTTGAAAAAGAAGTCGTTGCAAAGATCGTCCATGACAACGCCGATGGTCATGGTCTTTTGCAGTACCAATGCCCGGGCAAGGCCGTTGGGGACATAGTTGTGTTTCTCCATGATTTCCAAGATCTTTTGACGGTTCTTTTGACTGACACCGGGTTTGTTGTTGAGCACTCTGGAAACCAGGGTTCTTGACACATTGGCCTCACTGGCAATTTCGGATATGGTTGCCATAGGCAGTTCTCCTTGTTGTAAGTGGATTGTTTTTAATGTTTCAAATTTTACATTTAAAGTGTAGCATAGTGTTTCAAAAAGTCAATATGAAATTGTAAAATACATGTGAAAAGGATAAAAATAATAAAAGAGATTGACAAGGAGGGGTGAAATCTATATGATAGAGATGAAAATGTAAATCGATTCACACGTTGCTTTACATATTCATACAGGCAATTGACTTTCACAGAAGGGGGACGGATGATGAGGTATCTTTTGGGAATTGATCAAGGGGGAACGAAGACGGCAGCTGCCGTTATGGGTGAGGATGGAAGGATACTTGGGAGTGCCCTCGTCAAGGGGTCCTATTTTCCGATTTTCGGGGTTTCACCGGCGTTAGACCGTATGGAAGAGGCCGCCGGGCTGGCAGTGGAGCAGGCGGGCATCCGCCAGGAAGATATTTCGCTTCTGACAGCCGGCGTTTCCGGCATCGATTGGCCGGGAGAAGATAAGATGATGGAAGAGGCGCTGCGGGATAGGATGAAATGGGAACGGATTATTGCCTGCAATGATATGATCAATGCTTTCTATACGGTAAGAGGGATTTCCCACGGCATGGTTTTGTGTGCGGGAACCGGCATGAATGGGGCCATCATAGACGAGAGAGGCCGGCAGTTTGTCTTTGGGGATTATATGGAAGAAATGATGCAGGGCGGCAGTGGCCTGGCCCAGAGAGCCATACGGAAAGTCTTTGATGCCCAGATGGGACTGTGCCAGGAAACGGCGCTGACGGATTTGTTCTTAACATATGCCGGTGTAGATACAGTAGATCAGCTTCTTCATATGTATATGACAAAAGAGGGATTCTCCGGAAAAATCCGTTATCTGACGCCCGAGATTCTTAAGCTTGCAGGGCAGGGAGACGGGGAAACCTGCAGTGTGATAGAAGCCTTCGCCAATCGAACGGTTTCCTTTGTCTTTGCGGGTTTTCGCAAGATGGAACTTATGCCGGACAGGGAGAAAATCATACTGGCGGGAAGTGTATTCAAGGGAGAAGATAATTATCTTACCAGGCAGATTCTCTGTAAGATCAAGGAGAAGGAACCGGAAGCCGAGGTGGTGAAGGCCCAGTATGAGCCTGTGGTGGGCGCATGTGTTATGGGACTGCGCGCCCTGCGTTTGTATGGAGAAGAAATAGAACAAAACATTGCTGCCAGTGCCAAAGAGAAGGGATTGTGTGTGGTTTGACGAAATGAGACAAAAGATGATGCAACTTTGATGCAAAAAGTATGACACTTTGATGCAACTTAGATGAAATTCTGATGCAGCCCTTTTGTATGCTTGATGTTAGAAAGTATACAAAAGAGTTTGAGGAGGCGCATCAGGATATGTATGGAGAATCATCGTTTACCTGGGAATATGTCTGCGGTTATGAGACTAGAGAGCAGAGAAAGAGACGCTTGTCCAGGCGGGCATATGTTTGGATGATGATACTTTGTTTTGGTTGCATTACGGCGGCAATATCCATGCGGTTTGCTGCGGCGGGAGGACTTGGCGTGCTCACAGAGAGCCTGGGAAATGCATGGATGACCGGCGAAAAGACTGTGCCGCCGGAGTGTCTGACAGACAGCGGCGCCGGTATGGAGGCTGGGGCGATAGAGGACATCTACATCGTAGAAGCCCGGGGGATTGTGATACCCCTTCGCAAGATAACAAAACAGCCGGCGTCGGTGCTGCAGAGGGCGGCTTTAGATGTGGATAAGATTGTCCGGGCAGTGGCTGGGACGAAGCATATTCCCACTGTTTACCTGGACCCGGGACATGGCGGTGCGGACGAGGGCTGCGCCAGAGACGGCGTCTTGGAGAAAGATTTGAACTTGGCCATTGCTTTGCTGGTGCGGGACAAACTGGAAGAACAAGGTTACCGGGTGCTTATGTCCAGGGACGCTGACAGTTATGTTCCGAAAGAGAAGCGGGTAGAGGAGGCCAACAAGGCGGGGGCTGATATCTATATCAGCATTCATCAGAATGCCACGGATGAGGGCGCAGGCGTAAGCGGGATGGAAGTATGGTATGCGGGAGATGATTCCGGGCGTGACAGCAAGAGACTGGCTCAGCTGATTCAGCAGCAGACCATAAAGAGTACGGGCGCAGCAAAACGCCAGCTGCGGGGCGATGCGGATTTTCATGTGACAGGAAGCACCACCATGCCCGCCTGTCTGATTGAGACAGGATTTCTCACAAACAAAGCGGAACGCAGGCTGCTTGGCCTTGCCGAGTATCAGCAGCAGATCGCGGACGGAATCGTGCGGGGCGTTTCCTACTATTTCCATCCAAAGACCATGTATTTGACGTTTGATGACGGGCCTTCTGAAGAAAATACCCAGAAGGTGCTTGACATTCTGCGGGACAGGAATATTAAGGCCACTTTCTTTCTGGTGGGCGAGAATGTGAGAAAGCATCCGGAAATGGCGCGCAGGATTGTGGCCGAGGGGCATACCATTGGCATCCACTGCGACCGGCATGATTATGAAACCCTGTATGAGAGCGTGGACAGCTATGTGGCGGATTTTGAAAAGGCCAGGCAGACAATCTATGAGGTGACAGGGGTGGAGACAAAGTTGTTTCGCTTTCCGGGCGGCAGCGTCAATGCCTTTAACCAGGAAACAGGAGAGGCTATCATACAGGAGATGAAATCCAGAGGCTACCTATATTATGACTGGAACGCCAGCTTGGAGGACGCGGTCAAAAATCCCAATCCCGAGAGGTTGATTGTCAATGGTGTGGACTCAACGCTTGGCCGTCAAAAAGTAATCCTCCTTGCCCATGATGTGGTGGGCAGCACGGGAGTTTGTCTGGAAGAACTGCTAGACAGTCTGCCGGAGTATGAAATGCGGCCTCTGCATGAAGGGGTGGAACCGATTTGGTTTTAAGGGGCAGCGGTCTTTGTCAAAAGACAGAAAAAGATGGTAAAAGAAGAGAATAACTTAATCTAAATAAAAAATAAAAATGGAATAGAACATTGAATGTGCTCCTTTAAGATGCTAGAATGTAAAGAACGTTAACATTGTGAAGGAGTGCATTTTTATGCTTAGAATCATTACGGATTCGGCCTCAGATCTGCCAAAGGAGTATATCCGGGCACATAAACTGCATGTCATCCCAACGCCGGTGGTGATTGACGATGTGGATTACTTCGATGGAGATACGATTCAAACCGGGGAATTTTATAGGATTTTGGATGACATCAAGAGAGACGTAAAGACATACCATATCAATCCGGCCATGTTTGCGGACGCTTTCTGTCCCTATGCCAAAGCCGGGGATACCGTCATTTACCTTTGCTTTTCCACAGGCATCGCCGGCACCTATAATGCGGCTAACGTGGCGAAAGATACGGTACGCGAGGAATATCCGGATTTTGATCTGACGATCATAGATTCCAAATGTGCGTCCATCGGGTTTGGGCTGGTGGTGTCTAAGCTTGTCGAGATGCTGGAAAAAGGCGCGTCTAAGGAAGAGCTCATTGAGGCGGCGGACTATTTTATTTCCCATGTGCGGCATGTGTTCACGGTGCACACACTGGCCTATCTGATCAAGGGCGGCAGGCTGACGAAGTTTAAGGGTACGCTGGCGGAGACGTTAGATATGAAACCGGTCCTGATTGTGGATGAAAAGGGCGCACTTTCGGTGATAAAGACTGTGCGCGGGCGTAAGAAATCCCTGCGTTATCTGTTAGAATATGCCAAGGAAAACGGCTGGCATTTAGAGGAACAGAGGGTTGCCTTATGCCATGGAGAAGATGAGGAAGGGCGGGATTATATGCTCTCTATGATTGCGGAGGAAATACATCCTAAGTCCGTGTTGGTGGGAACAGTAGGCTGCGCGATCGGTGCTCATACCGGGCGCGGAATCATAGGATTCTGCTTTTTTGACGCGGATGAGGGAAAGTATAAGAAGTATTTTGAAACGTAGCGCCTGCATGGAAGCGATTGGAGAAAGACGGTTATGCACAGTCTGATAAAAACGAGCAAGAAGTCCCTGGGTGCCCGGACAGAGGACGAGCTTATGAAATATATTCTGCAAAAGCCCGTGGAACCGGGACAGAAAATGCCCAACGAATTTGAGCTGGCGGAGCAGTTTGGCGTGGGAAGGAGCACCATCAGAGAGGCGGTGAAGGGGCTTGTATCACGGGGCATTCTGGAAGTGCGCAGAGGCTCCGGCACTTATGTGATCAATACCAACTCTATTGAAGTGGACCCGCTGGGATTTGGCAAGATAGAGGACAAATACAAACTGGCTTTGGATTTGTTTGAAGTACGGCTTATGATTGAGCCGGAGATTGCGGCGCTGGCCTGCAGAAGCGCATCGGCGGAAGAACTTAAGGAACTGAAACGGTTGTGCGACGAGACGGAATACCTGTATCGGAACGGCCGCAATCATATCAGCAAGGATATAGAATTTCACACCTGTATTGCCCGGTGCAGCAAGAATCAGGTGGTGGAGACTTTGCTGCCGGTGATTAATACGGCGGTCTATACGTTCGCCAATCTGACCCATCATATGTTGATGGAGGAAACGATTAAGACACACCGGGCGGTGACGGATGCCATTGCGCATCGTGATTCGGTAGGCGCCAAATGTGCTATGATGATGCATTTGACTTATAACCGCCAGACGATTATGAAGATTATGGAAGAACGGGAAAAAGGCAATACATCAGACAAATAAGATACTTCTACAGACGACTGATAAAAATGAATAGTAATAATACACAAATGAGGATGGAATTTAGAGGATAAATTCCGTCTTTTTTTGTGTAAAAGGTAGAATGAGAAATAAAGACATCAGATGTATTGAACAAAAATGAGGGAAAATATATAATTTTCCCATAATAACATAAGACGTCAGATGTTATAAAAGGGTGCAAAAAAGTAAAAATAGAAGAGACTCATATAAAAGAGAAGGAGGTTTCAAATTATGGCGGGTGAAGTTGCGGCATTGAATCCAACCAGATTGGTATTGGCAGCAATTCTGGGGCTTGCGGTATTACTCTTGCTGATTATTAAGTTTAAAGTACAGGCGATGGTTTCGATCTTGGTTGGGGCGATTGTGATTGGGCTTGGGGCTGGGATGCCTTTTGCGGATATTGTCACGGCGGTGAATGACGGAATCGGAAATACTTTGAAGGGCATCGCTCTGCTGGTAGGTCTGGGTTCTATGTTTGGAGCGATTCTGGAGGCTTCGGGAGGGGCGCAGACTCTGGCGGTCAGTATGGTCAAATGGTTTGGGGATAAGAAGGCGGCATGGGCGCTGGGGATTACAGGTTTGGTCATCGCAATGCCCGTATTCTTTGACGCAGGATTGATCATCCTCATTCCCCTTGCGTTCTCCCTGGCGAAGAGGACGAATCGTTCTTCCTTGTTCTATGCGATTCCGTTACTTGCCGGATTGGCTGTGGGTCATGCGTTTATTCCGCCCACACCGGGACCGGTGCTGGTGGCCACGATGCTGAATGTAGAGCTTGGATGGGTGATCATGGTAGGCGTTTTGTGCGGTATTTTCTCTATGATTGTGGCGGGACCTGTTTGGGGCGCCATCTGCGGTAATAAATATATGGTTCCGGTGCCGGAACATGTGGCCAATCAGGCGGATTTCGATGAATCCAAACTTCCCAATTTCTGGACGATCGTAGGAATTATTCTGATTCCGCTGGTACTGATTATTTTGGATTCTGTGTCAGGCGTGATACCGGCCTTGAGCGGGTTAGCGCCAATCTTCGGGTTTTTGGGAGAACCGTTTGTGGCACTGCTCATTGCAACCATTGCGGCAATGTTTATTCTCGGTTTGAAACATGGTTATACGATGAAAGATTTGGAGAACATTATGACCAAATCATTGGAGCCTACCGGGCTGATTCTGCTGGTGACTGCCTGCGGCGGTGTGCTGCGGTATATGCTGCAGTATTCGGGCTTAGGCGATCTGATAGGCAATGCGGTATCCTCCGCAAATCTGCCCATCGTCGTGGTAGCGTTTATTGTGGCGGCGTTGGTCAGAATCTGTGTGGGTTCCGCAACGGTTGCTATGACTATGGCAGCAGGCATTATTGCGGCAATGCCCGGCATAGCGGATTTTTCACCCTTGTACTTGGCGTGCACGACGGCGGCGGTAGCAGGCGGTGCAACCGTATGTTCTCACTTTAATGATTCCGGGTTCTGGCTGGTAAAATCTTTGGTAGGGATGGACGAGAAGACCACCTTAAAGACATGGACGATCATGGAGACACTGGTGGGAGGAACCGGATTTGTGGTAGCACTTATCATTTCGTTTTTTGCATAAGTTGTTAAAACCCAGATAAAACAGGAAGGAGAGAAAGAGAATGGAATTAAAGAGTCAACAGATGCGTAAACTGGCGCCGGAATTAGACCCCCTTCGTATTGGGACGGGCTGGAAACCGGAGGATTTGTCTAAGCCCCAGGTGATGATAGAGAGTACTTATGGCGACAGCCATCCGGGAAGCGGACATTTGCATATTCTGGTGGAGGAAGTGCGCAAAGGCATCGAGGAGGCTGGCGGATATGGGGCCCGTTATTACTGTACCGATATCTGTGACGGTGAGAGCCAGGGGACGGACGGCATCAATTACAGTCTGGCAAGCCGTGAGATGATCGCCAATATGATTGAGATTCATGCCAATGCCACCCCCTTTGATGCGGGGGTATATCTGGCGAGCTGTGATAAGGGGATGCCGGGAAATCTGATGGGCCTGGCAAGGGCAGATGTGCCGGCAGTGGTAGTGCCTGGGGGTACTATGAATGCAGGACCGGAGATGCTTACTTTAGAGCAGCTTGGGATGTACAGCGCTAAGTACCAGCGCGGCGAGATTGATGAGGAGAAATTGAACTGGGCGAAGTGTAACGCCTGCCCAAGCTGTGGCGCCTGTTCTTTCATCGGTACGGCGTCCACTATGCAGATTATGGCGGAAGCGCTTGGACTTGCACTCCCGGGAAGCGCCTTGATGCCCGCAACCAGTCCGGATTTACTTACGTTTGCAAAAGAAGCCGGTATGCAGGCGGTGAAGCTTGCAACGATGCCCCATATGCGTCCTGGCGATATTGTTACCATGGAGAGTTTTGAAAATGCCATTCTTGTACATGCGGCCGTTTCCGGCAGTACCAACTGCCTGCTGCATATACCGGCCATTGCCCATGAGTTCGGGCTTGAAATTACCGGGGACACTTTCGACAGACTGCATAGAAATGCCAGATATCTTCTGGATGTGCGTCCGGCAGGCCATTGGCCGGCGGAGTGTTTCTATTATGCAGGCGGTGTGCCGGCGATTATGGAGGAGATCAGGAAACATCTTCATCTGGATGTCATGACGGTGACAGGAAAGACCCTGGGAGAGAATCTGGACGCCTTAAAAGAGAATGGTTTTTATGAAAGATGTGATAAGTGGCTGCAGGAATTCAATAAACGCTACAATGTCTCCTTGAAAAAGGAGGACATTATCCGTCCCTACGATGATGCAATCGGAACGGATGGCAGTATTGCTATACTGAGAGGCAATCTGGCGCCTGAGGGGGCCGTGATTAAGCACACTGCCTGTCCGAAAGAGATGTTTAAAGCCGTTTTGCGCGCCAGACCCTTTGACAGTGAAGAGGAATGCCTGGATGCTGTCTTAAAGCATAAGGTGGAAAAGGGCGACGCCGTATTTATTCGTTATGAAGGGCCCAAAGGGAGCGGTATGCCGGAGATGTTCTATACCTCCGAGGCGATCAGCAGCGATAAGGAGCTGGGCAGGAGCATTGCGCTGATTACGGACGGCCGCTTCTCCGGAGCGTCCACCGGGCCGGTGATCGGGCACTGCAGTCCGGAAGCGGTAGACGGCGGGCCGATTGCCCTTGTGGAAGAAGGGGACTTGATTGAAATTGATGTAGAGGAGCGGAAGCTGAATATCATTGGCATTGCAGGGGAGCGAAAGAGTATGGAAGAAGTGGCGGAGGTTCTTGCCATGCGGCGCAAGAACTGGAAGCCCAGGGAACCGAAATACAAAAAGGGCGTGCTCAGGCTGTTCAGCGAACATGCGGCGAGTCCCATGAAGGGAGCCTATTTGGAGTATTGACGGGATGTGAGAACAGAACAATAAACGCACATGTAATACAGGAGGATGATGGATATGAAAACAATTGCCGAACAGTTTTACGAATATGGCGTGGTGCCGGTAGTGGTCTTGGAAGACGCAGAAGACGCGCTTCCGCTGGCACAGGCGTTGACGGAGGGCGGTCTGCCCTGTGCGGAAGTAACTTTCAGAACGGAGGCGGCGGAGGAATCTATCCGCCGGATGCGTGAGAAATATCCGGATATGCTGGTGGGGGCGGGCACTGTGCTGACCACAGAGCAGGTGGACCGGGCCGTAAAGGCAGGCGCAAAGTTTATCGTAAGTCCGGGATTTGACCCGGAAATCGTAGATTACTGCCTGGGAAAAGAGATTCCGGTTTTCCCGGGATGCACCACACCCTCTGAGCTGGCGCAGGCGGTTAAACGCGGCATGAAGGTGGTGAAGTTCTTTCCGGCCGAGCAGGCGGGCGGTGTGGCTATGATCAAAGCTATGGCGGCTCCCTACAACACGGTAAAATTCATGCCCACCGGCGGTATCAGTGCTAAGAATCTAAAGGAATATCTGGAATATGACAAGATTCTTTGCTGCGGCGGCAGCTGGATGGTGAAGGGAGATATGATTCGTAACGGAGAATTCGGTAAGATAAAAGAACTGACCGAAGAAGCCGTGAAACTGGCAGCATCTATACGAAAATAAAACAATGGAAAAAGGAGAACGAAATGGAACTGAATATAAGACCGGAAAAGGAATGTAAATATGATGCGGTATCCCTTGGAGAGGTGATGCTTCGTCTGGACCCGGGTGAGGGAAGGATTCGGACGGCCAGAAGCTTCCGCGCAGGAGAAGGCGGCGGAGAATATAATGTGATCCGGGGACTTCGCAGATGCTTTGGCATGAAGACAGCCGTAATCACGGCTTTTGCCGACAATGAAGTGGGTATGTTGATGGAGGATTTCATCCTGCAGGGCGGTGTGGACACTTCTTTGATCAAGTGGATGAAAACAGATGGAATCGGCAGAATCTGCAGAAACGGCCTTAATTTTACGGAGCGGGGTTTCGGCATCCGCGGCGCCGTGGGGTGTTCTGACCGCGCCAATACAGCCATATCCAAAGCGACCCCGGAAGATTTTGATTTCGAATATATTTTTGGTGAACTGGGTGCGCGCTGGCTGCATACGGGCGGTATCTATGCGGCGCTGTCTGAACAGTCCTGTGAGACAGTGCTTGCGGCAATCAAGACAGCCAAGAAATACGGCACGGTGGTTTCCTATGACTTAAATTACAGGCCCTCTATGTGGAGCGCCATCGGCGGTCTTGAGAAAGCGCAGGAAGTAAATAAGGAAATAGCCAAATACGTGGATGTGATGATTGGCAATGAAGAAGACTTCACGGCCTGTCTCGGTTTCGAGATTGAGGGCAATGATGCAAACCTCAAGGCGCTGAATTTAGACGGCTATAAGAAAATGATCAATCATGCGGCACAGGTGTATCCGAACTTTAAGGTGGTTGCCACCACACTGCGGGAGGTAAAAACCGCCACTGTAAATGACTGGAGTGCCATCTGCTGGGCGGACGGCGAGATTTATAAGGCGAAGGACTACAAAGGGCTGGAAATCATGGACCGCGTAGGCGGCGGCGATTCCTTTGCCTCCGGTCTGATCTATGGCCTGATGACAACCGGCGACGCCGAGACCGCGGTAAATTACGGCGCGGCGCACGGCGCGCTGGCGATGACCACACCGGGAGACACCACGATGGCGAGTAAGAAAGAAGTAGAAGCAGTCATGGGCGGCGCCGGAGCAAGAGTACAGAGATGAGACCGAGGCCGCGAAGCGGCCCTCGAGAAGTAAATTGCGAAGTTAATTCCGAAGGAATTTACTTCAAGGAATATTACTTCCAGGCTTGACAAGCCCGATTTCAGGGAATTATAATGGCAACTATAAAGACGTTGAAGAAGACAGTAGCTGATTTATGAAAGTCACAGCGAGCCGGTGAGGGTGTAAGACCGGTACGAGTAGAAGATCAGGGAAAATCACTTCCGAGTCGCGGGCCGAACGTTTCACAGTTGTTTCAGATGTGAAAGAAGTAAGTACCGACGGAAATCCTCCGTTACGGGATGACGTATAGAGCGCTTTGTGTTTCATGAGGCGGCCGGTACGGAAGTAACAGGTGGTATAACGAGTATAGCCTCGTCCTTTTACTTAGGACGGGGCTTCTATATTTTATGAAGGAAAGGAAGAAGACGATGTACCAGAAAGTTGACACGAACCTGAATTTTGTGGACAGAGAAAAAGAAGTAGGCCTTTTCTGGAAAGAGAACAATATTTTCAGGAAGAGTATGGACGCCAGAAAAGACGGGCCTACGTATACTTTTTATGACGGTCCTCCCACGGCCAATGGCAAGCCGCATATTGGACACGTATTAACACGTGTTATAAAAGATATGATTCCCAGATACCGCACCATGAAGGGGTATATGGTGCCCCGTAAAGCGGGCTGGGACACCCACGGTCTGCCGGTGGAACTGGAAGTAGAGAAACTTCTTGGTCTGGACGGTAAGGAGCAGATTGAGGAGTACGGCCTGGACCCCTTTATCGGGAAGTGTAAGGAGTCTGTGTGGCAGTATAAGGGTATGTGGGAAGATTTCTCCCAGACTGTGGGATTTTGGGCGGATATGGATGACCCTTATGTGACTTATCATGATAACTTTATTGAGTCCGAATGGTGGGCGCTGAAGCAGATTTGGGACAAGGGCCTTCTCTATAAGGGCTTTAAGATTGTGCCTTACTGCCCGCGCTGCGGTACGCCGCTGTCTTCCCATGAGGTGGCGCAGGGGTATAAGGCGGTAAAAGAGCGTTCTGCGGTGGCCAGATTTAAGGTAGTGGGAGAGGACGCCTATTTCCTGGCATGGACCACCACGCCCTGGACCCTGCCTTCTAATGTGGCCCTGTGTGTGAATCCGAATGAGACTTATGTGAAGGTGAAGGCGGCGGACGGCTACACCTATTATATGGCCCAGGCTCTTTTAGATACCGTGCTTGGCAAACTGGCATCCGATGATACTCCCGCTTATGAGATTTTAGAGACTTATGTGGGCACAGATCTGGAATATAAGGCCTATGAACCTCTCTTCGCCTGTGCCGGGAAGGAAGCGGAGCGGCAGAAAAAGAAAGCCCACTACGTGACCTGCGATAACTATGTTACCATGACAGATGGTACGGGTATCGTTCATATTGCGCCGGCTTTCGGTGAAGACGACGCCCAGGTGGGACGTAAGTATGACCTGCCCTTTGTGCAGTTTGTGGACGGCAAGGGGAATATGACCGAGGAGACGGCCTATGCAGGGACCTTTGTAAAGGATGCGGACCCGGAGATCATCAAAGATTTGGATAAAGAGGGCAAGCTGTTTGACGCGCCCAAGTTTGAGCATGATTATCCTTTCTGCTGGCGCTGTGATACGCCGCTTATCTATTATGCGAGAGAGTCCTGGTTTATCAAGATGACGGCGGTGAGAGACGATCTGGTGGCCAACAATAAGACGGTCAACTGGATTCCGGAGTCCATCGGTGAGGGGCGCTTTGGCAACTGGCTTGAAAATATCCAGGATTGGGGTATTTCCAGGAACCGTTACTGGGGCACACCCTTAAATGTGTGGGAATGTGAGGACTGCGGCCATATGGAATCCATCGGTTCCAGGGACGAATTAGAGAAGATGAGCGGCAATCCGGCGGCACAGACGGTGGAACTGCACAGACCCTATATCGACGAGATTACCTGCACCTGCCCGAAGTGCGGCAAGACCATGAAACGTGTGCCTGAGGTCATTGACTGTTGGTTTGACTCCGGCGCCATGCCTTTTGCACAGCATCATTATCCCTTTGAGAATAAAGACTTGTTTGAAAAGCAGTTCCCGGCGCAGTTTATTTCCGAGGCGGTAGATCAGACCAGAGGATGGTTTTATTCCCTGTTAGCGGAGTCTACCCTGTTGTTCAATAAATCACCTTTTGAGAATGTTATCGTACTGGGACATATACAGGATGAGAACGGGCAGAAGATGAGTAAATCCAAGGGGAATGCGATAGATCCTTTTGAAGCTTTGGCAACTTACGGGGCGGATGCCATCCGTTGGTACTTCTATATTAATTCAGCACCCTGGCTGCCCAACCGATTCCATGGAAAGGCCGTGCAGGAGGGTCAAAGAAAGTTCCTTGGCACCTTGTGGAATACCTATGCTTTCTTTGTACTCTATGCCAATATCGATGCGTTTGATGCGGCCAAATATCAGTTAGAATATGATAAACTTCCTGTTATGGACAAATGGCTTTTGTCCAAATTAAATACGGCGGTGAAAGAAGTGGACAACCACTTAGAGCAGTACAGGATTCCGGAGGCGGCAAGAGTCCTTGACAACTTTGTGGACGAGATGAGTAACTGGTATGTGAGAAGAAGCCGCGAGCGTTTCTGGGCAAAGGGGATGGAGCAGGATAAGATCAATGCCTATATGACCCTTTATACGGCGCTTGTAACCATCTGTAAGTGTGCGGCGCCCATGATTCCTTTCATGACAGAGGAAATTTACAGGAATCTGGTGTGCAGTGTGGATAAGGAGGCGCCGGAGAGTATTCATTTGTGCGATTTCCCGGCGGCGGATGAGAGCATGATCGACCAGAAGCTGGAAGAGTCCATGGAAGAAGTGTTGAAGATCGTGGTTATGGGTCGTGCAGCCCGCAATACGGCCAATATCAAGAACCGTCAGCCTATCGGCACTATGTATGTGAAGGCAGCGAAGGTGCTTGATGATTTCTATCAGGATATCATCCGGGAAGAATTGAATGTGAAGCAGATCGTCTTTGCTGAGGATGTATCGGCGTTCACCACTTACAGCTTCAAACCCCAGCTTAAGACAGTGGGGCCTAAGTACGGTAAACAGCTTGGCGGCATCAAGGCTTATCTGGCTTCCATGGACGGCAGTGCGGCTATGGAGACTTTAAAGACTGCGGGCGCGCTTACCTTTGCGGTGGAGGGCACGGAAGTTTCCCTGGCCCAGGAAGATCTGCTGATTGAGATGGCGCAGAAAGAGGGCTTCGTTGCGGAGGCTGACAACTATGTGACGGTGGTGCTTGACACGAATCTTACGGAAGAATTGATTGAGGAGGGTTTTGTCTACGAGATCATCAGTAAGATTCAGACCATGAGAAAAGACGCCGGCTTTGAGGTCATGGACCATATCAAAGTTACCTTTAACGGCAATGAGAAGGTGGCGCAGATTGCTGAAAGGAATGAGAAGGTGATTGCCGGAAAAGTTTTGGCGCAGAGTATCGGCACAGAAGGCGATCTGGCGGTGTCTAAAGAGTGGAATGTAAACGGCGAGACGGTGACCATTGGCATTGAGAAAGTGTAATAGACAAAAGGACAGGGTATTTTTCGGGTGCCGGCAGACATTTTATACTGTTTGTATAGAAGATTTTTACACAAAATGTGAAATTTTTACACTTTACTGATAGTCAAACGAAGAAATACAATATATAATAAGAAAAAGAATAGAGTTCTATCCACAAGTCTGTCTATCCTGGACAGACTTGTGTAATGCTGACTACAGGAGAGCAAACTGCTACGAGGAGGAATGAAAATGGTGAAGAAAGCTGTAACAACGACTTTTGACACGGAGCTTTTCAAGAGAAGCGTGCTTTATAATGTCAAGACGCTCTACAGAAAGACGCTCGAAGAAGCTACAGATCAACAGATTTTCCAGGCTGTATCCTATGCGATCAAAGACGCGATTGTGGACCAGTGGCTGACCACGCAGAAAGAATATGATAAGCAGGACCCCAAGATGGTATATTACCTGTCCATGGAATTTTTGATGGGACGTGCACTGGGCAATAATATAATCAACCTGCAGGCTTATAAAGCAGTGGAGAAGGCGCTTGATGAGCTGGGCATTGATATCAATGTGGTGGAGGACCAGGAGCCGGATCCGGCGTTAGGCAACGGCGGTCTTGGCCGTTTGGCGGCATGTTTCTTGGATTCTCTTGCAACCCTTGGCTATGCGGCGTATGGCTGCGGTATCCGTTACCGCTATGGCATGTTCAAGCAGGAAATCCGTGACGGCTATCAGGTGGAGGTGCCGGACAACTGGCTTCGGGACGGGAATCCTTTCGAGCTGAGAAGACCGGAATATACCAAGGAAGTGCGTTTCGGCGGCTATGTGAACGTGTATGTGGATGGGAACGGCAGAAGCAACTTCCGTCTGGAAGGCTATCAGGCAGTGACGGCAATCCCTTACGATCTTCCCATTGTGGGCTATGGCAACGGCATTGTCAATACCTTAAGAATCTGGGATGCCGAGCCGGTGAACTGCTTCCAGCTGGATTCTTTTGATAAGGGAGATTATCAGAAGGCGGTGGAGCAGGAGAATCTTGCCAGAAATATTGTGGAGGTGCTTTACCCCAACGACAACCATTATGCGGGTAAAGAGCTGCGCTTAAAACAGCAGTACTTCTTTATCTCTGCTTCGGTACAGGAAGCAGTGGCAAAATACATGAGAAAGCATGACGACATCAGGAAACTGTATGAGAAGGTAACATTCCAGTTGAATGATACCCATCCTACGGTGGCTATCGCCGAACTGATGCGGATTTTGATGGATGAACATTATCTGACCTGGGATGAAGCGTGGGAAGTGACTACAAAGACCTGCGCGTATACCAATCACACCATCATGTCCGAAGCTTTGGAAAAATGGCCTATTGAACTGTTTTCCAGATTACTGCCTCGTATCTATCAGATCGTGGAGGAGATTAACCGCAGGTTTATCTTACAGATTGAGCAGAAATATCCGGGCAACCATGAGAAAATCCGCAAGATGGCGATCATTTATGACGGACAGGTGAAGATGGCCCACCTGGCGATCGTGGCAGGCTATTCTGTCAACGGTGTGGCAAGACTGCATACGGAGATCTTAAAGAATCAGGAACTGAAAGATTTCTATGAGATGATGCCGCAAAAGTTCAACAATAAAACAAACGGTATCACCCAGAGACGTTTCCTGCTTCATGCGAATCCCCTTCTTGCAGACTGGGTGACGGCTCATGTGGGCAGCGATTGGATTACCGACCTGCCGATGATCAACAAGTTAAAGATTTATGCGGATGACGAGAAGGCGCAGCAGGAGTTTATGAACATCAAGTACCAGAACAAGGTACGCCTGGCGGAATACATTTTGGAGCACAACGGTGTGGAGGTAAATCCCCGTTCTATCTTTGATGTACAGGTTAAGAGACTCCATGAGTACAAGCGTCAGCTTTTGAACATTCTGCATGTGATGTATCTGTACAATGAATTGAAAGAACATCCGGATATGGATTTTTACCCTCGTACTTTTATTTTCGGAGCGAAAGCGGCAGCAGGCTATAAGAATGCCAAGCTGACCATTAAGCTGATCAATTCCGTGGCGGATGTGGTGAATAACGATCCGGCTATCAACGGGAAGATTAAGGTTATCTTTATTGAGAACTACCGTGTCTCCAATGCGGAGATTATCTTTGCGGCGGCAGATGTGTCGGAGCAGATTTCCACGGCCAGCAAAGAGGCTTCCGGTACAGGTAATATGAAGTTTATGTTAAACGGTGCGCTTACCATCGGTACGATGGACGGTGCAAATGTTGAGATCGTGGAAGAAGTGGGCGAAGAGAATGCTTTCATCTTCGGTTTGAGTTCCGATGAGGTCATTCGTTATGAGAACTACGGCGGTTATCATCCGACGGAGATTTTCAACAACGATCCCGATGTGAGAAAGGTGCTGATGCAGTTGATCAATGGCACCTATGCGCCGGGCGACCCGGATATGTTCAGATCTCTTTACAATTCACTCTTAAATACGCAGAGCACCGCCAAGGCAGATACCTATTTTATCTTAAAGGATTTCAAGGCCTATGCCGAGGCACAAAGAAGGGTGGAACAGGCTTACAGAGATGAGAGAGGCTGGGCGAGAAGCGCTATTTTGAATGTGGCATGTTCCGGCAAGTTTACTTCTGACAGAACCATTCAGGAGTATGTGGATGAGATCTGGAAGCTGGACAAGGTCGTGATTCCGAAGGAATCGTCTGTGAGTATGGGTTCCAGAAAGAATAAATAAATCGTAAATAGATAGGCAAAGAATCGAAAATCCGGGTCGGTGTACCCGGATTTTCTGCGTTCGGCTCATGAAATTGTGGTGGCGCAGGGGATGGCTGCGTGATATGATGATGATAGGAGAGTGCCGCTAAAAAATTTACGGCGGGATTAGGGAAAAAGGTAGTCCGATCGTGCTTTTACGGACAAATGCATACGGACAAAGGGGTTAAGAATATGGACAAAACATTGGTATTTCAAATTCTGGGGATTCCGGAGACAAAAGAGGAAGACATCATCAGACAGCGTTATCTGACCTTGCTAAAGGACACAAATCCGGAGGACGACCCGGAGGGATTTAAGCGCCTCAGGGCGGCTTATGAGGAGGCCGTGCGCCTGTCTAAAGTACAGGAAGCGGGCGAGGAGGAAGAGCCCCAGGGGGAAGCGGCGCTTTGGATGAAAGGTGTGGAGAAAATATATAAGGACATTTTTCTGCGCCGGGATATTGGCGCCTGGGAGGAAGTGTTTGCCGACCCGGTGTGCGAAAGTTTTGATACATTCCTTGAGGCCAGAGGGCTGCTCCTTACGTATATTTCCTATCATCCTTTCCTGCCCCAGGAGGTTTGGAAGCTGTTAGATCAGGTGTTCCATGTGATGGATGATTATGAGGCGCTGAAAGAAGATTTTCATGTGAATTTCTTACATCATATCGAGTACCACTTGCAAAATGAGGATTTCCTGGACTATACGCTTTTTGAGGAGACGCCGGCAGGCTATATGCCGCAGGATGAAGAGGATACGGACAACTATATCAGAGAGTACTTTAAGATCAAAGAGAAGCTGGAAGCGGATGATACGGATGGGGTATTCCAGATGCTTACAGATATCAGGCGGTTTGGACTCTACCACCCTTATGAGGATGTGGAGCGGCTTCGTTTTCATATCAGGACTAAGACTTGTGCGGAGGGAAAGGAGCTGGCGGAAGAACTGCTTGCGAAATATCCTAATGAGGCTTATGTGCGAAACTGGGCAGCTAAGATTTTCTATGAGACGGGAGAGGAAGAGCGGGGGTATGAGATGTGGCAGGCGCTTTTGGAGGAGTATCCGTCCTATGATATGCCCAAGTATTTCTCCATCGATTATCTGACAGAACAGGGTAAGCGTTATCAGGCCAGAAAGTATGTGGTAGAACTCTTAAGGATGAACAGAGGGGACGAAGATCTTCTGGGTCTTAGAAATGAGATGGATGAAGCGCTGATTCCTGAACTTAAGAAGTCCCTGGCTGAGGGCAGGGATTTTGAGGACCTCTCGGGAGATAAGCTGGTGATTTATCTGGGTTGGTGCCTCTTTAATCTGGAAAGATATGAAGAAGTGTCTGCCCTCTTGGAAGAGCGGGAGATGTCTGAGGAGAGTGGGGAGGCGTTTTTGGAATTAAAGTCCTGGACGCTTTACAGGTTGAAAAAATATGCGGAGGCGGAACCCCTTTACAGGCAGTATATCGAAATGGTTATGGCCAGCGACTATGAGGAGGATGAGAAGACGGGCAAGGCGGCCCAGGCCCGCTGGTGTCTGGCGGACTGCTTGTATAATCTGGACTTAAAAGAAGAGGGAGAGCGGGAGATACAAAGAACCATTCAGATGACGCAGGATGTGAGGAGCCGTCTGGATATGAAACGGTATCTGGCGGATAAATATCTGTCTTATCAAGAGTATGAGAGGGCCGTTGAGGTATGTGACGATATTTTGGAAGAGGCGGAAGGGTATTATCCGGCGTATCTGGTTCGGCAGGAAGCCTGTTATCATATGCGCAGGGCACAGCAGGTGGTGGATGACTATTATAAGGCCATTGAGATTTTCGCCGGTTATGATGCACCCTATGTATTTGCCGCCAGGATTTTTTATGATTATGACCAGTATCAGGATGCCTGGGGTGTGATCGAGAGGGCGAAGGAAAACCAGGTAGAATTTTCGGCCAGACTGCGGTTTGAGGAGGCTAAGATTCTCAGGATGACTGCCCAGAATAATCAAGAGAGAGAAGCCCCGCAGGCCATCCTGGAGGCCCTGGTAGAAGAGGCGGAAGCGGGAAAGAGCAATGTGGAGGATGCCTCGGAGCTTGTATTTGAGCAGGGGTTATTGTTCTGGGACAAAGGGGATGAAAAGCAGGCGGAGAGCAAGATGCAAAAGGCCATTGCGATGAATCCCGAGGTGCCGAGATTCCGTCTGGTGCTGGGGAATCTTTATCGGGATACGAGACAGTATCAGGAAGCGTATGTCCAGTATCAGACGGTGGAAGATGTCTATCACCATACGGAGATGTACTTTGGCATGGGTGTCTGCTGTCAGGAAGAGGAAGCGTGGACAAAGGCCATCGGCTATTATGAGAAGGCGGTGGAGCAGGACGCTTTTTACCGGGATACGAACCGCAGACTGTATCAGTGCCATGAAGAGCGGTTTAATATAGAATTTCGCAGATCTGACTATGAGAAGGCCCTCTATTATATTAATAGAGAGATGGAGAAGGAAGAAAACGGCTACCGTCTGTGGGACAGAGGATATCTGTACAATGAGGCGGCCAAGACGGAACTTGCCCTGGCGGATTACCGCAAAGCCCTGCCCCTTGTGGCTGAAGCGGACCGGCATATTATCTTAGAAAATATCGGATATACTTATAAGAAAAACAGAGAGTTTGAGAAAGCGTATGAATCTTTCCGGGAAGCCGTAAAAGCCATGGAGAAAGAGAATACTTCGGCCAAAGGATATATTGGAATGGCGGAATGCAGTTTCAAGCAGAGAAATTATGAGAGGGCCATTGAATGCTGTCTTGACGGACTGCGGATTTTTCCCGATCATAAGAACCTGTGGCAGTGTCTGTTTGACTGTTATGAGGAGACGGACCGTTATGAGGAGGCTATGCAGGCGGCAGAGGACTACAGGAAGCATGGTGGCAGGGACTTGGATTATTATAACAATGTTTCTTTTCTCCTTTTGAAGAGGGGTGAAGTAAAAGAGAGCATCGATATCTTTGAAACGTGTAAAAAGGAGATGCTTGCGCGAAGCGCGGATAAGAAGGAGATGAGAGATTTTTATGAAAAACTGGCGGACCGCTATGAGGAACTGCATGAAAACCAAAAGGCGGTGCAAATGTTTCACCATGCCCTCGCCTTGTTAGAGGAGAAGGATTATTGGGACAGATTTGACTATGAATGTTATCTGACCAAGAATTATTGTCTTTTAGGAGACATGGAAAAGGCGAAATGTCATGCCCAAAGGGCCATGGAATGCATTGCCAGAAGAAATACCACGCCGGAGGATTATATATCCTGGCCGGGATTTCAGCCAATCCGTACAGGCTGGCTGGGCTGGATTTATATGGGGCTGGGAGAGAAAGAGAAGGCCAGAAAGTGTTTTGAAGATATGGAGAAGCTGCCGCCCTGTAGTGCCTGCAAGTATTCTAAGTGCTTTGAGGCGTCTTTGTGGCTGGGATACTATGATTACTGTGAAAAGAAGTACGAGCAGGCGAGGCAGTTGATGGAGGAGACGCTGGTGCGGGATTTTGATGCGCTGGCGGCTAAGTATATGTTGGAAAAACTGCAAAAACGAAGCGCGGATTCGTGTGATAAGCAGGGTTGAGAGCAGCAGCGGAATTAGGGAGGTTAGGGTAACATGATCATAGGAATCGATTTGGGAACGACAAACAGTCTGGCGGCGTATTTTACGCAAGAAGGACCGAAGCTCATACCCAACAGACTAGGCAGAAGGCTCACACCGTCGGTGGTGAGCATGGATGAGGAAGAGCAGATTTATGTGGGCGACCTGGCGGTGGAGAGAGGACTTCTTTACCCGGGCAGTACTGCTTCCGTGTTTAAACGGGACATGGGAAGCGGCAGAAAATTCAACCTTCTGCATAAGCCCTTTACGGCGGAAGAGCTGTCCTCCTTTGTGCTGCGGTCCCTGAAAGAGGATGCCGAGATCTTTCTGGGAGAGCCGGTGACGGAGGCGGTGATCAGCGTGCCGGCCTACTTTAACGATGAGAGAAGACGGGCTACGAAGAGGGCCGGAGAACTGGCAGGACTTAAGGTGGAACGCATCATCAGTGAACCCACGGCGGCGGCCATCGCTTACGGCTTGTATCAGAGTAAAGGGCACATGCGTTTCCTGGTATTTGATTTGGGCGGCGGCACCTTTGATGTATCCGTGCTGGAGCGGATTGACAGCATTTTGGAAGTCCGCGCCGTGGCGGGGGATAATTTCCTGGGCGGCGAGGATTTTACGGCAGTACTGGAAGAAATGTTTTTTGAAAAATATCCGCAGTTTGACAGGCTTGCGCTGGATAGTAAGACCCTGCGCCATATTCACAAACAGGCTGAGGCTTGTAAGATTGGTTTCTCCGAAGATAAAAAGTCTGTGATGGAGTGTAAAATCGGGGACCAGATGTATACGCTTACGGTGGAGCTTTCTGCGTATGAGAAGGCTTGTGAAGAACTATTAGACAAGATCAGACAGCCTGTGAGGAGGAGCCTCTCCGATGCCCATATCAGGCTTTCTGACATCGATAAGGTCGTGCTGGTGGGAGGCGCAACCAAGAGCCCTGTCATCCGCCGTTTTGTGAGTAAGCTGTTTCGGGCGATTCCGGATACCAACATCAACCCGGATGAAGCGGTGGCCTTAGGGGCGGCGATTCAGGGGGCTATGAAGGAGCGCAAGGATGCCATTAAGGAAGTGATCTTGACGGATGTCTGTCCTTTTACCCTGGGAACGGAGGTTGTCAGAGAGTGGGAGAAGGGTATTTTTGAGAATGGGATTTTCTGCCCCATTATTGAGCGCAATACCATTATTCCGGCCAGCCGCACAGAAAGGCTTTACACAGCGCATGACGGTCAGACGAAAATCCGTGTCAATGTTCTGCAGGGAGAGAGCCGTTTTGCGAAGAATAATCTTTCTTTGGGTGAGATGACCATCGAGATTCCCAAAGGTCCGGCGGGGGAGGAAGCCGTGGATGTGACCTACACTTACGATATCAACTCCATTTTGGAAGTGGAGGTAAAGGTGGTGTCCACCGGTAAGCAGCAAAAGCAGGTCTTTGGCGGTAAAGATCTGGATATGTCGCCGGAGGAGATTGCGGAGCGGTTTAACACCTTATCTTACCTAAAGATTCATCCAAGAGACAGGGAAGAGAATAAATATCTTCTGCTGTTGGGGGAAAGAATGTATGAGGAGAGCATCGGCGATAAGCGGCAGATGATAGAGGGGGAGCTTCATAAGTATGAGCAGGCTCTTAACTCCTATGAACCCGGCGAGATTGAGCGTGCGAAGGAGGCGTTTCGGGAGTTCCTTAAGGAGTTGGAGGAGTTTTGAAAGGCTAGAAAACTGCCATGCGCAAAAAGCAACGCAGAAATGGAGAAAAATATGGCTTTAGAAAATAAACTGCATATTACAGACTCTACAGAACTGGCCAGAATGGAAGAAAAGATAAGTAAGAAAAAAGCGGCTGCATTATTTGAAAATGAATATCTGGATAATTATGAAGCCGGGACATTTCAGATGCTTGCGGCAATTCATAAATATTTATTTGATGAGATATATGATTTTGCAGGGAAAGTACGGACTGTAAATATCGCAAAAGGTAATTTTAGATTTGCACCGGTGATGTATCTGCAGGCCGCCATTGAGCATGTTGAGAAAATGCCGCAGTCAACCTTTGATGAAATTGTTGAAAAGTATGTGGAGATGAATATAGCCCATCCATTCCGTGAAGGTAATGGACGAAGCACAAGAATATGGCTTGATTTTATTTTGAAAAAAGAGCTTGGCATGGTCGTTGATTGGAGTAAAGTCGATAAGGAAGATTATTTACTTGCGATGGAAAGAAGCCCCATTAAAGATATCGAAATAAAATATCTCCTGAGGCAGGCATTGACTGATAAAATTTATGATACAGAAGTGTATATGAAGGGCATAGATTATAGTTATTATTATGAAGGTTATGCTATATACAAAGCAGAAGATTTATGAAAAGATGGAGATTGCTATGGAACGAGCGCTGTTAGTAGGAGTCAATTTAAACGACAAGGAAGATTACCTTGCATCCTTAGAGGAGCTGGGCGCCCTGGCCGAGGCCTGTGATATGGAGGTCATTGCCACGGTGGAACAGACCCTGGAACAGGTGCATAAAGCTTTCTATATCGGCACAGGCAAAGTGGAGGAAGTTAAGGAGCTTGCGATAGAATGTGATATAGATGTCATAATTTTCGACAATTCTCTGTCGCCCATGCAGATACGAAACCTTCAGGAAAGATTGGAAAAGCCGATTTTAGACAGGAGTACATTGATTTTGGACATCTTTGCCAGACGGGCCAGAACCAGGGAGGCCAAGCTTCAGGTGGAAGTGGCAAGATTGCAATATATGTTGCCAAGACTGGTGGGTCTTCACGCGGCTCTGTCCAGGCAGGGCGGCGCCAGCGGCTCCATGAGCAACAGGGGTGCCGGCGAGAAGAAGCTGGAGTTGGACAGGCGCGTGTTGGAAAAGCGGTTGTCTCAGCTTAAGCGGGAGCTAAAGGAAGTAGGGCAGGAGAGGGAGACCCAGCGCAAGCAGCGGATGAAGACGGGAATGCCAAGGGCAGCCCTGGTGGGCTATACCAACGCCGGGAAATCCACATTGTTAAATGCCATGTTGGATTTGTACGGTGCAGACGAAGGGGATGTTTCGGAGAAAAAGGTGATGGAGAAGGACATGCTCTTTGCTACGCTGGATACCACGGTGCGAAAGATTGTACCGGAAGAGCATCACCCCTTTTTGCTTTCGGATACGGTGGGCTTTATTCATAAGCTGCCCCATAATTTGGTGGAGGCTTTCCGGTCCACTTTAGAGGAAGCAAGAGAAGCGGATATCCTTCTGCAGGTGGTGGATTATAGCGACCCCCATTACAGGGAGCAGATTGCGGTCACCAATGAGACACTGCAGAAGCTGGGTGCAGACGGGATTCCCATGCTCTATGTGTATAATAAGGCGGATGTGGTGGAACCGGAGGCGGTGCCAGGACTTGCAGGGATAGAAGCAGAGAAACTCCTACAGGCCCTGCCGGTGGTGTCTCAGGACAGCATCTATATGTCGGCAAGAGAACGGATTGGGCTGGAGGAATTGATTCGCCTCATCGAGAAAAAGCTATCCGGCGGTTATCGGGACTGTGTTATGCTGATTCCTTATACGGATGGCAGGGCGGTGTCCTATTTAAATGAAAACGGGGTAGTCCGGGATACCCAGTATCTGGAGGAGGGCGTGCGGCTGAGCCTGCAGTGCCGGGAGGAGGATTATCAATATTATCGGGACTATCTGTGCGGGTAAGTCTTAATACGGCTTTTCAAGAATTACCCGGAGAAACCCATTGCGCCTGTGATTTTCTTCCTATATAATGAATAATTGGATGTAAGGGTATCAGGAAAAGAAATGATAAGGCATTCAGATAGCCGGGGTTTGTGTCGAGGCGCGGCAGATTCCTGGCATATACTTTGACAGAAGGCGCTTCGGATTGGAGGATACAATGATTACATTATCACAGGGCGGCGCGTATCTCGTAAACGGAACAGAGGTAATTCCGGAAGGTGCGGATGCAGCAGCGCAGATGAAAAGTAAGACAGGACAGGAGGTGTCGAAGCAGGAAGCCGCAAAAAATACGATAGCATACGGTATCCTGGCACAGCATAATACTTCCGGCAATATGGACAAGCTGAAAATTAAATTTGACAAGCTGACTTCCCACGATATCACCTTTGTGGGGATTATCCAGACGGCACGTGCATCGGGACTTACGAAATTCCCGATTCCTTATGTACTCACCAATTGCCACAATTCTTTGTGTGCAGTGGGCGGTACGATCAATGAAGACGATCACATGTTTGGCTTAACCTGTGCAAAGCGTTACGGCGGCGTTTATGTACCGCCCCACCAGGCAGTCATTCACCAGTATGCAAGAGAAATGCTGGCAGGCGGCGGTAAGATGATCTTGGGGTCCGATTCTCATACCAGATATGGCGCGCTGGGCACCATGGCCATGGGCGAAGGCGGACCGGAGCTGGTGAAGCAGCTCTTATCCCAGACTTATGATATCAATATGCCGGGCGTGGTGGGCGTTTATCTGACCGGTGCACCCGTAAAGGGCGTGGGCCCGCAGGATGTTGCCTTAGCCATTATCGGCGCTGTGTTTGGCAATGGATATGTGAAGAATAAAGTGATGGAGTTTGTGGGACCAGGTGTGAGTTCTTTAAGTGCCGATTTCCGTATCGGTATCGATGTGATGACCACAGAGACCACTTGTCTGTCTTCTATCTGGCGGACGGATGATGAGATCAAAGCGTTCTATGAGACCCATGGAAGGGCAGAGGAATATAAGGAGTTAAATCCTGGGGCAGTGGCGTATTATGACGGTATGATCGAGGTGGATTTATCAAAGATCAGACCCATGATAGCGATGCCTTTCCATCCCAGCAATACGTATACCATTGATGAGGTCAATGCAAACTTAACAGATGTGCTCCACGATGTGGAGGAGCGGGCAAAGATCAGCTTAGACGGTGCGGTTCCTTATTCTTTGCAGGATAAGGTGGTTAACGGTAAATTTATGGTAGATCAGGGAATCATCGCGGGCTGCGCAGGCGGCGGCTTTGAGAATATCTGTGCGGCGGCTGATATCCTGAAAGGTTCCTATATCGGGGCGGACGGCTTTACCTTAAGCGTATATCCCGCTTCTATGCCTGTCTATATGGAGCTGATCAAGAACGGTTGTGCGGCTGCCATTTTAGAGACAGGCGCGGTGTTAAAGACGGCCTTCTGCGGTCCTTGCTTCGGGGCAGGAGACACACCGGCTAACAATGCATTCAGTATCAGACATTCCACCAGGAACTTCCCCAACAGGGAGGGTTCCAAGCTGCAGAATGGACAGATTTCTTCTGTAGCACTGATGGATGCGCGCTCCATTGCGGCCACCGCGGCCAACAAGGGTGTGCTCACGCCGGCGACCGAGTTTGCAGGGGAGATCGGAAAATATAAATATCACTTTGATGCCAATATCTATGCCAACCGGGTCTTCGATTCCAAGGGTGTGGCGGATGAGAGCGTGGAGATTCAGTTTGGTCCCAATATTAAAGACTGGCCGGCTATGGGGGCCCTGCCGGAGAATCTGGTGTTGCGTGTAGTATCGGAGATTCACGACCCGGTGACCACCACGGATGAGTTGATTCCCTCCGGGGAGACTTCCTCTTATCGCTCCAATCCTTTAGGACTGGCAGAGTTTACTTTGTCCAGAAAGGACCCTGAGTATGTGGGACGGGCCAAGGATATCCAGCGTGCGGAGAAAGCCAGGATGGCGGGAGAACACCCTTGCCAGGCACATCCGGATGTGAAGCCTGTAATGGGTGTGATCAAGAACAGCTTTGCAGATGCTTCCCATGAAAATACGGGATTCGGCTCCACCATCTTTGCCGTAAAACCGGGCGACGGTTCCGCCAGAGAACAGGCGGCGAGCTGCCAGAAAGTGCTTGGCGGCTGGGCTAACATTGCCCATGAATATGCCACCAAGAGATATCGCTCTAATCTGATCAACTGGGGGATGCTGCCGTTTTTGATTGCGGAGGGAGAACTGCCCTTCCATAATCTGGACTACTTGTTCTTCCCGGGTATCAGAAAGGCTGTGGAAGAGAAGGCGGAGAACATAGAGGCTTATAAGGTATCTGTGGAGGATAACAGGCTTGAGCACTTTACCTTAAAGCTGGGTGAGCTGACAGACGAGGAGAGACAGATTATCTTAAAGGGCTGCCTGATTAATTATAACCGAGTGGATTAGTTAAGGTAAAGATTTGGCAGAAAGGTTCCGATATATAAGGTACAGGGAAGGGTGTTCTTGGCCAGGATAGTCTTTTCTGAATCTGAATGATGTTGAGACCACGGACGGTATTTTAAGGGAAAAGGAGTTTCCACAAAAATGCCGTCCTTTCTATTGCCATGTATCAGGGAAGGTACAGTCGGGTGACACAGACAGGCATAGAGACGGACTCATACAAAAGGAGGGAATAGTGAAGATTGATTCCAGTACCATTGGAATGGAATCCACCAGAACCTATCAATCGGTGACAAAGAGAAGCCGGATAGGGGTGAGAGGCAACTATGCGGGCGGTGGACTGGATGCCTTTTTCGATGACCAACTGGGAACCGGGGAAAAAGCTGCCGGAGGAGGAAAACAGTCTGCTAATCTGGAAGACCTTACGACCCATATGAAGAATATGTCGGGCGGATTTAAGGTAAATCAACAGGATGAAGCAAGAGAGGCAGTCCGCAGTATCAAACAGCAGTGTGTGGAGTTCCTGATGGAACTTCTCTTCCGCTTCCGCGGCGAGAGATATTCTTTAGGAAACGGTGCATGGGGCGGAGGCTCTAATGTATATGTTGTAAATGGTTATCAGTCACGTTATTATCATATGGAAGAAGAGAATACTACTTTTTCCACAGTGGGTACGGTAAAGACTGCAGACGGCAGAGAATTGTCGTTTAATCTGGAAATGAGCATGAGCCGCAGGTTTGAACAGTATTATGAAGAGAATTATGTGACTTCCGTAAAAACCTTCCGTGACCCGTTGGTGATCAATCTGGATACCAATGTGGCACAGGTCTCTGACCAGAAGTTTTTCTTCGATCTGGACTGCGACGGCGAGGAAGAGGAAATTTCAAACCTTCAGGCGGGCAGCGGATTTCTGGCGCTTGATTTAAATGGTGACGGGGTGATCAATGATGGCAGTGAACTGTTCGGCAGTAAGTCTGGCAACGGCTTTGCAGACCTGGCAAAGCATGATGCGGACGGTAACGGCTGGATTGATGAGAATGACCCCATCTGGGAAAAGCTGCTGATATGGACGAAGGATGAGGATGGCAAGGATAAACTGTATCATCTTTCGGATTTGGGAGTGGGTGCTATCGGGCTTGGCAATGTGAATACGCAGTTTGCTCTGAACTCACAAAAGGATAATGAGACCAATGCCATGATTCGTAAGACAGGTATCTTTTTATACGAAAATGGTACGGTATCGACGGTCCAGCATCTGGACCTTGCGAGATAGTTCACGGTGGAGTCTGCGGAATGGTTACAAAATAAAACCGCAGGAGAGTCAGCTTGCGGTATAAAGAGAGAGACAGCTACATAGTAATAGTACATGTGGGGTGTCTCATGAAAAAGAATAGAATCGTCTTAAAAAGAACAAACAAAAGAGAGGCAGGAAACTTTCTTTTGTTTGTTTTTTTATTGCCCTATGTGTGTGCCTGCCTGTGGGGACATGTGGGGGAGGAAACGGGTTCGGTGGTTTCCAATCAGAAAGAAGCGCAGCAAGGGGAGGCTGTATACAAGGTAGAAGTGGTCATGGATTGGGGCGTGTGGGAGCTTTCTATGGAAGAATATCTTGTCTACCGCCTGGCTTTGGTGATGCCGAAAGGATATGACAGTGAGGCCTTGAAAGCCCAGGCAGTACTGCTGCGCACAGAACTGATCTTGTCCTATCAGGAGATGCAGAACACGGTGCTTCGGATAGAAGAGAGCGGTTTTTCCAGATATTATGGGAGTAAGCATACAGAAGAGATTTTGACGGACTGCAAAAAGGCGGTGGAGGAGACCCGAGGGATTTATCTGGTTTATCAGGGGGAACCTATCCAGGCGTCTTATTTTAAGATCAGCAATGGGCAGACAAGAGATGCCGGGGAAGTGTGGCATACGGACAGCTGTCCTTATCTTGCAGGGGTGCCCTGCCCCCAGGATAAGGCATCTACCGAGTACAGCAGTGTAGTCACGGTTGAGAAGGAACGCTACATAGAAAAACTCCGCAGTATTGCCGGAGACGATTATAAGGAAGAGACTTTGTGGCAGGGAGGAATTTTCTCTTTTGATTCCGCAGGATACATGACAGAAGTGATGTATCAGGAAGAGGGACTAGAGGACGTTCTGATTGATGGGGAGGCCTTTCGGCATATATTTGGTTTGGAATCGGCTTCTATGAAGATGGAGCGGACTGAAACAAACATGATATTTCATGTGACAGGTGTGGGACACGGATTCGGTATGAGCCAGTATGGCGCCAATTGTAAAGCATTAAACGGAGAAAAATATGAGCAGATTTTGCAGGAATTCTTTTTGGGGACAGAATTAGCAAAATTTGAATAAGATGTCAGAAATGGGTAAGACTAACACCATGAAACCTATATGAAAAACAGGAGGCATAGTTTCATGGCGAGAAGAAATAGAAACAGTATCAGGAAAGAGCGGATTATTATGTTGGCATCCTCGGTGTTTGTATTGGCGGCATTGACGGTAACCGGTGTTTATGTAAGGAACAGTAACAGGGCAGAGCGGGATAATTACGTGCTGGACTTTGAAGCAATTGAGAAGAATAGTACGGATACCGCGGAAAATATTATGCCTGCCGAGGAACTTGACACCCTTTTTGCAGAGGTGGGGACAGACGATCTGGATTATGACCCCAGCTTTCAGGAGGCCAATTCCCAGCATGTGGAGAACACCGGAGAGGAAGGCGGCCTGAGAACCAGACTTTCCTTAGGTGAGCAGGAAATGGAAGAGGAGGCTGAGAAGGAAAAAGAGGAAAAGGACGACAAAGAAAAGAAAGAGTCGGCTAAGAAGAGCGAAAGCAAGAAGAGTGAGAGTAAGCAGAGTGAAAGCAAGAAGAGCGAGCCTGCACCCGCCGAGGACAAGAAGGCAGATGAGGAAGCAGGTATGTTTGACGAGACAGTGGATACGGCCATGAGTGATGATGTACAGGCTGAGGCAATCTCCACTACGGTACAGCCGAATCTTGATTTCAAGGAAGAGGATGGATTGGTTTGGCCCATTGTGGGAGATGTGCTGATTAATTACAGCATGGACCGGACAATCTATTTCCCGACGCTGGAGCAGTATAAGTATAATCCGGCCATTGTGATTGCGGCAACGCAGGGAGAGACGATTGCGGCAGCGGCTGATGGACGGGTAACTTCGGTATCCTACGATCCCGCGATAGGTAATATGGTGGTGATGGATTTGGGGAACGGCTATGAGTTGACCTATGGACAGCTTGAGAATATCACGGTGTCTGAGGGCAGTTATGTGAGTGTTGGTGATGGGATTGGAACGGTGGCGTCTCCTACGAAGTATTATAGTGTTGAGGGCACGAATGTGTATTTTAAGCTGACGAAGGATGGAGAGCCGGTGAATCCTATGAGCAGGCTGCAGTGATTGGCTTGTGGTGTTGTGAGAACATTATAAAATGTATGAGGTATATACGAGTGACGGAAAGCGCCCGGCATTTCAACGCAGACCCGCTTGCGCTTCACAATTTGCCAGGCAGTACTAAGAGCCTGAAGGACAGGCTCTAAGTGCTGGCGCAAATCAAGAGTCTGCTTATGAAATGCCGGGCGCTTTCCTGTTTTTGTAGGATGCCGCTTACGTATTTTTAGTGGACAGCAATTGAGGAACTGTGTTTTCAAAAGTTTCCGTTGTATACAATGAACAATCACCGCAGGGCACGCTTGCGCTGAACTGCCGCTGTGTGAATAGGCAGCGTGGTACATAGTAGAGAAGGAGGCCTGGTATGGTTATTATACATGGGAATATAAAGACGATGGAGGAGAGGGACTATCGGGACGGGTTTCTTAGCATCGTGGACGGGAAGATTGGGGCGATTGGGGATATGGGGGAATGTCCGGGCGGCTTGTTAGAGGGTGACGAGGAAGTTATAGATGCAAAGGGTCATCTGGTGATGCCGGGGATTATTGAGGCCCACTGCCATATGGGCATTACGGAGGAGAAGAAAGGGATGGAGGGGGATGACTGTAATGAGACAGTGGATCCCATCACGCCTTATCTGCGTGCCATCGACGCCATCAATCCCATGGACGCGGCTTTCAATGATGCCTTACAGGCGGGCATTACATCCGCCATGATCGGGCCGGGCAGTTCTAACGTGGTGGGTGGACAGTTTGCTTTTGTGAAGACACATGGAAGGTGTATAGACCGTATGGTTGTGAAAGCACCTGCCGCCATGAAGATTGCATTTGGGGAAAATCCTAAGGTGAACTATTCCGGACAGGGAACTTCACCGTCTACGCGTATGGCGATTGCCGCCATGCTGCGGGAAGAGCTGACGAAGGCTGTATCTTATGGGAAGAAGAAAGAGCAGGAGCCGGATATGGAGCCGGATTTCAGGTATGAGTGCTGGCTGCCCGTTTTACGGGGCGAGATTCCCTTAAAGGCACATGTACACAGGGCGGACGATATTTTGACTGCGGTGCGGATTGCAAAGGAGTTCGGGCTTCGCATGACGTTAGATCACTGCAGTGAGGGACATCTTATCATGGAAGAACTGCAGGAGGCAGGGTTTCCGGCAATTGTGGGGCCGGATATGGCCAGCCGGAATAAGATTGAGGTACAGAATATGGCGTTTAAGACAGTAGGACTTCTTGCCAAACAGGGGATTCTAACCGCCGTTACCACAGATCATCCGGTCTCCAAGATACAATTTCTTCCTATCTGCGCAGGATTGGCTGTCAAAGCAGGTATGCCGCAAGAGGAGGGACTTCGCTCCATCACCATCAATGCGGCCAGAATCTGTGGTGTGGATGAGAGAGTCGGGAGTCTGGCTGTAGGCAAAGACGCAGATGTTGTAATCTTTGACGGCAGCCCTATGGAAGTAATTACCAGGACTTTATGCACCATTATTGAAGGAAAAATTGTTTATTATGATGAAGAAAGCGGGATTTTGTGTTAAAATGGGCGTAGACTATTGACAATGCTAATTTTTTATAGAAATATAAGCAAGATAACATTGTAAGAAACTATAGAAAGTGATTCTCAATGCGCAACAGATTGGGTTTTAAGAAAACAATATGTATTGTTCTTTTGTTAGCACTATTGACCGGCTGTAGGTTTGTGTCGGATTTCTCAGTGGAGACTTTGCAAAACAGCGGTGAAGAGGCTGGTCCTGCAACGCTTGGTCTCACGCCTGCTTTCGATTACGAGGTGCCTGAAAGTCTGCCGAATATTTTAGTAGACCAGGTGGGCTATGAGCTAGGCAGTAATAAAATAGCGGTGATAAGAGGAGAACTGCCGCCGGATAATTTTACGATCTACGAGGCGGAGAGTGGTCAGAAAGTCTATGAGGGAAAGATTGAACAGAAGGGCTATGACGAGACGATCGGTAATTATATCAGTTATGGAGATTTTACCGATTTTAATACGCCGGGAAGTTACTACATAGAAGCGGCGATGATCGGACAGTCTTATCCTTTTGAGATTTCGGAAGAGCCTTATGAGGAGCTTTTTAGGGCGGTATTGAAGCAGTATTATTATAACCGGTGCGGACTTACCCTTTCAACGGAACTTGCCGGTGCGAAAGCCCATAATGCCTGTCATTCCAGGGAAGCGCAGATGAAGGAAGAGGCTTCCGTCAAACGGGATGTATCGGGCGGCTGGCATATAGACGAGATGGGCACCAGGGATGTGGTGAAGGGATGTCAGACAGTCAATTATCTTCTGTTATCCTATGAACTCTATCCGGATATCTTTGAGGAGGATTTGAAAATACCAGAGAGTGGAAATGGAATTCCGGATGTGTTGGATGAGGTGAAATACGAAATAGATTGGCTGCTCAAGATGCAGGATGCCACCAGTGGCGCTGTGTATGCTTCCGTCAACAGTGTAGACAATAAAACGGCTGGCTATATTCTCTATATTGATGGTGTTACCATGAGCGCAACGATTCAGTTTGCGGCAACCATGGCCAGGTTTAGTTATATCTATCAGAATTATGACAGAATGTTTGCGACCCAGTGCCTCAAGGCGGCGGACAGGGCGTACCGGTATGCGGAGAAATATCTGGCAGATGTATCCATGGAGGAATATTTTCATGCGGCGACGGAATTATACCGGGCCACGGGCAATCAAAGGTATCACAGTGTGATCAAGAACTATCTGACGCAGAATCCGGAACCGGATATGGATAATGATTTTGTATTCTGGGGTTGTGTGACTTATCTGGCCACCAAACAGAAAGTGGATGTGTCACTCAGCAGCGCAGTCATTCAGATCTTGATGCACAAAGGAGAACAGATATCCTTTGCCTCCAAAGAGTCCAAGCTTTTGGTAAAGGCTGATGAAAAGCAGAGCAATCATGCAGTGCTTCTAAAAGATATGTCCAGGCTTGCGGTGGTAGACCATATTATAACCAACCACGAATATGCTACGGTGATGGAGAATCATATGCATTATATGCTGGGCAGGAACCTGCAGGCCGTTTCCTATTTGGACGGTGCAGGGGACCGGAGTTACAAAGATATCGATGAAAGTCTGGGCATTATGAATCAAGTAGATTTAAATGCAAAACTTGTATTGATGCTGAGTGCGGTCATGGATGATGAGATGGTAGTGGGAGAAGAATAAAACAAGGAGCTGGGTTACACCAGTTCCTTGTTTTTAAAATACATTTCTTTGATTGTTTCCTGTATGGTCTCGCTGATGTGACGCCGTGATTCCTTGTCAAGATCTTTGGTGTATATGGGCTTGCCATATTCGATGACAACATGGGTTTTCTTGATTTTGGGCAGATGGTCTTCAAAAATTGCGCCTGCATTGTTGATACTCATAGGGATGATGGCGCATCCGGTCTTTTCTGCAATCTTAAAACTTGCACTGTGAAACTTTAAGAAAGTGTCGGGAACGGGATTGCGGGTGCCTTCCGGGAAGATACAGATGGAAATACCGGCGTGGATTTTGTCAATCGCTTCCAGTATGGTTTTCATACTCTGTTTGATATCGCTTCTATCAATGAAAAGGCAGTGCAGATATTTCATCCAGCTAGAGAGCAGAGGAATCTTTAATAGTTCTATTTTGGCAACATAACCGGTGGGACGCGGTACACGTACATAAGTTAAAACCGTGTCGAAATCACTTCGATGGTTGCCAATATACAGGACGGGTTCATCTTTGGGTATGTTCTCTTCCCCGATGGCTGTAACGGATACCCCTGATAAAAACAGTACGCAGCGAAAAGCCCAGTTGACAATCGCTAACGAAGAGCGGTTTTTGCAATCCATATTGAATTTGCCGATGAAATATTCAACGATCAGAAGAGGAGTGCTCAAAATCAGAAATATAATCACAAACACAGCCACCAGAACCAGACGAATCATGGTATGTACCTCGTTTTAATATAGTAAAGAACACAATTTACCCCGTTACTTTGAGCGGGGTATTTTTTACATTATATCCAGTAAGTTTGTTGCAATCAATATACAATGATGGGTGATTGTCGCTTTTTCATGATAGTTTTTGTTTGCAACGGCACAGAAAAGATTTTGATTGTAATGATACTGCAGGTATGCTATAGTAAAAATATAAAAAGGAACAATCGCCCACAAGGTGGGTTGACCGAGATTATGAGTAGTAAAACCACCCCGTCACTGGCCAAAGTTAGGGGTGGTTTTTCTATGTATGGCTACCTACAAAACGTAAAAACAAATGTAAGCAATGCCAAAAGGAATAGACCAAAGGTCATGATATCCTTAAAATCAAAATGATTTTCCATAGGCATCACCCCCATTCTGCGAAGAATAGAAGATCAGCCCACCCTGTAACACGATTGCTCCTGTATTATATTTTAGCATAGCTAAGGGATAAAAACAATATCGTTATAAAGTACAACAAAATAGAGTCAATCATAACGCAGACTTTTATAAAGTATAAGGAATAGAGAGCCCACTTGCATAATAAATTAGGTAATAAGACTAAATTGCGGAGTCTATACTATGATAAATGTTTTGTATGAATATCAGAAGAGATTCTTAAGTGTCTGCCTGATTTGTCTGATGTGCATGAGTGTGTACGCCTGCGGGCAGAAGCAGGATACTATGGCAAAAATCAAAGATCTTGAATGTACAGTGCTGGCGGAGGAAAATATACCGGAGGAACTTTTAGAAAAGATTGAGGATAAGAAGGAGGAGGCCTTTAAGATGACGTTTGAAGACCAAGGGTTCCTCTATATCTGTGTGGGCTACGGGACCCAGAAGACAGGAGGGTACAGCATCGCCGTGAATGCATTGTATGAGACCACCAATGCGGTCTATATCGATACCAATCTAATCGGACCCAGTCCGGAAGAGAAGAGTAATCCGGTAGAGAGTTATCCCTATGTGGTGGTGAAGACAGAATTTATTGAAAAACCGGTGGTGTTTGACTAGATTTCAGGGTATAATTACGATAAGAAAGGGTGAATGGACAAATGTTACTTTTAAAGAACGGTTATATGATAGATCCGGCTTCTAAAACGGAAGGATACAGGGATATCCTGCTTAATACGGAGACCGGAAAGATAGAGCAAATCCGGCAGAGGGAAACAAAAGCCGGGCAGGCGGCAGATTCGTCCCGTGAGTCAGATATACATAGGAAACAAGAAAATCTCCTGGCGGAGGAAACAGAAATAGTTGACTTGAATGGTCAAATTGTGGCGCCGGGGTTGGTGGATGTGCATGTGCATTTCAGGGATCCCGGCTTCACTTATAAGGAGGATATTGATACAGGGGCAAAGGCGGCGGCGAAAGGCGGTTTTACTTCGGTGGTGCTGATGGCGAATACAAAGCCAACGGTAGATACTGTGGAGACTCTGCGCTATGTGCTTGAGAAAGGGGAGAAGACCGGGATTCACGTCTATTCCTGTGCCAATGTGACTATGGGAATGAAGGGGAAGGAACTGACGGACATGGAAGCCCTAAGCGCCTGTGGCGCGGCAGGCTTTACGGACGATGGGATTCCCTTAATGGATGAAGAAATGCTCAGGGAAGCGTTGCGCCGGGCGGCGAGGCTTAACCGTCCGGTCAGCCTTCATGAGGAAAATCCGGCGCTGATTGCCAATAATGGGATAAATGCAGGAAAGGCGGCGGCTCATTACGGTATCGGCGGTTCTCCGAGAGAGGCAGAAATTTCTATGGTGGAGCGGGATATTAGAATAGCCCTTGAAGAGAATGCGGATTTATCTATACAGCACATCAGTACCAAAGAGGCGGTGGAGCTGGTGCGGCAGGCGAAAAGGCAGAGCAGACATATTTATGCGGAAGCGGCCCCGCATCACTTTACACTGACTGAGGATGCTGTGATTCGTCATGGTGCATTGGCGAAGATGAATCCGCCGCTTAGATGTGAAGAAGACAGAATGGCGGTTATCGAAGGCTTGCGGGATGGCACCATAGACATGATAGCCACCGACCATGCGCCCCACAGCATAGAAGAGAAGAAACGTCCCGTCACCGAGGCGCCAAGCGGAATTATTGGCTTGGAGACTGCTTTGTCTTTAGGTATCAGAGAGCTGGTGCAGAAAGGATATCTGACCATGATGGAGCTGATATGCAGGATGAGCTATGCGCCTGCAAAGCTGTATCATCTGGATGCAGGATATATAAAAGCCGGCGGTCCGGCCGATCTTTTGGTATTTGATGCAGATAAAATGTGGACAGTGGACAAGTTTGTATCCAAAGCATGTAACTCACCCTTTGTGGGGGAGCGTATGCCGGGGATCATTTCTTATACGATTTGTGATGGGAAGATTGTTTACCGTGGGTAAATGTCTGGTTTATAATGGTTGCTATATAATGGCAGGCTGGAATCTTGAAGGGTTTCAGCCTGCTTTTCGAATGATATTATAATAAAGCTTGCTCTTCATCCTAAATTTGTGGTATATATGTAAGTAATCTGATGAATCAAAAAGTCTATAGCCGAAATGTGGCTGGTCTATTCCGCGGTTCAGCGGTTTTCTCGGAGAAAAAATGTATATGGAGGAATATGCTTATGGGGCAAAAAGACACAAAAGATATTACCAACAGGAAGGTAAAATCCAGCGCTTTCACTGCTTATTTTGGGAAACCGGAAAATGCAGCTGAACTGTATTCCGCTTTGGAGGGTGTGACAGCATTGCCAGAAGATATTGCTTATACAACGTTGGAAGGGGTTTTGTTTATGGCACGTAAAAACGATATGGCTTTTACTGTCAAAAATCGTGTATTGGTGATTAGCGAGCATCAGTCTACCGTGAATTTGAATATGCCGCTTCGGGATGTGATTTATTATGGACGTACCGTGGAAAAGCTGATAGATGCAAAAGCTCTATATAAGAGAAAGCAGATTTTGCTTCCAACGCCGGAGTTTTATGTGTTCTATAATGGGGACGAGACTTTTCCGGTAGAAAGAACGATGTGTTTATCGGATGCATACCTTGATAAAACGGTGACACCTATGCTAGAATTAAACGTGAAAGTGATTAACATTAATCTGCCGGTTAATCATGATATTTTAAAGAAATGTAAACCATTATATGAATACTCTTGGTTGATTCAGCGGATAAAAGAGTATCTTGCATTGGGAAAAGACAGGGACACTGCCATTGTTCAGGCTATGGAAGACTGTAAGCACGAAGGAATCATGGTGGATTTTGTCAGGGAATATGGATCGGAGGCGATAAATATGCTCTTTACCCAGTTTAACATGGATGATGCATTAGAGGTAAGCTATGAGGAAGGATTTGAAAACGGTAAAACAGAGGGAGAAAATCGGAAACTGATTCAATTGGTATGCAGACTGCTTCAAAAAGGAAAAGAAGCGGCTGTAATAGCGGAAGAATTAGAGGAAGAAGAGGCAATGGTTGAAAAGATTGAAACGGTCGGCAGAAACATAGGATTTCTCGACACAGAACGAATCTATGAGGCGCTAAAAACACAGTAGAATTCATCATAAGACAACAGAAAGGAATCGTAAATGGCCCAAAAGAAAAAGAGCAAAGCAACTATCGTGTCACAAAAAAAGATTGCAGAGCAGATTTATGATCTCTGGCTGGAGACCAAACTTGCGAAGAACGCCCATCCGGGTCAGTTTGTGGCGGTATATCCTCACCATGAAAGCACACTTCTTCCAAGACCCATCAGCATCTGCGAGGTAAGTGAGGACAAGCACAGACTGCGGCTGGTGTACCGTGTGGCTGGGAAAGGAACAGCTGAGTTTGCAACCTATGGCAAAGGAGATACCCTGGAGATACTGGGGGTGCTGGGCAATGGATTCCCGGTCGAGAAGGCGAAAGGCAAACGGGTATTTTTGATGGGCGGCGGCATCGGCATTCCGCCTATGCTGGAGCTGGCGAAGCGTCTTGAGAGTCAGAAGCGGATTTTGCTGGGTTATCGGGATAAGGATTTGTTTTTGCAGGACGATCTGGCGCAGTATGGCGATGTTTATGTGGCCACGGAAGACGGCAGTGTGGGCACCAAGGGAAATGTAATGGATATCATAAGCGCCCACGGTCTCACAGCGGATGTGATCATGGCCTGCGGCCCTATGCCGATGCTGCGTGCGATTAAGAAATACGCCGCCCAAAATGGCATGGAGGCTTATATTTCCTTAGAGGAGCGGATGGCCTGCGGCGTGGGCGCCTGCTTGGGATGTGTGTGCAAGACCACTAAGGTGGATGCCCACTCTCACGTGAACAATGCCCGTATCTGCACGGACGGTCCGGTTTTCGAGGCAGGGGAGGTGGAAATCTGATGAATACACAGGTAACGATTGCTGGGGTAACTTTTCAAAATCCGGTGATGACGGCGTCCGGTACATTTGGTTCCGGTATGGAATACAGTGATTTTGTAGATTTGAATAAACTTGGCGCGGTGGTGACCAAAGGGGTAGCTAATGTACCCTGGGAGGGAAATCCCACGCCCCGGGTGGCGGAAGTATACGGCGGCATGTTAAATGCCATCGGCTTACAGAATCCGGGTATTGACGTGTTTATCAAGAGGGATATTCCTTTTCTGAAAAAATATGATACCAGGATTATTGTCAATGTCTGCGGTAAGACGGTGGAGGATTATCTGGAAGTGGTGGAACGTCTGAGCGACCAGCCGGTAGATATGTTGGAGATTAATGTATCCTGTCCCAATGTAAAAGAGGGGGCGATTGCCTTCGGGCAGAAGCCGGACAGCCTTTATGATATTACTTCCCAGATTAAGAAGAAGGCGAAACAGCCGGTGATCATGAAACTGAGTCCCAACGTGACAGATATCGCTGAGATGTCCCGCGCGGCCGAGTCGGCGGGGGCGGATGCCCTTTCCATGATCAATACGATCACAGGCATGAAGATTGATATTCACAGGAAAAAGTTTGTCCTGGCCAATAAGACGGGCGGCATGTCCGGCCCTGCGATTAAGCCGGTGGCGGTGCGCATGGTCTATCAGGCGGCCCAGGCGGTGAAGATTCCCATCATCGGCATGGGCGGTATCGGTAATGCGGAGGACGCTATAGAATTCCTGCTGGCGGGTGCCAGTGCCGTGGCGGTGGGTGCCATGAATTTTGTAAATCCTTATACGACCATGGAGGTGGCGGAGGGGATTGAACAGTATATGAAGCGGTATGGGATTGAGAACGTAACAGATTTGATAGGGGCGGTTGAATAAACGCCCCTGTCAGTTTTTCACGGGTGCATCATGGTAGAGAAGGGATGCAGAGGAGACGGACTCGATTTTGGAAAGCTCGTTTACCAGCTGGCCTGCCTTTTTCGTCTGGACTTCTATGATTATGTCCATATCTTAGGGTCTGATGAAAAAGATTTTGCAGACAGACTTTCTAAATTGCGGATGCAAAAGGGTGTATCCGCACGGGACATGAGTTTGTCGATTGGACAGAATCCGGGTTATATCAATAATATTGAGACAGGAAAAGCGCTTCCTTCCATGACAAATATTTTTTATATATGCAGTTATCTAAATGTTACGCCAATGGATTTTTTCGACTTTGATGCTGCCAGGCCGCGGGATATGGATATGATATGCAACGCGTTAAATAAGCTGACAGATTCTCAGTTTGACAATATAAAAGAAATCATCGGAGAGCTGGCCAGATTGAACGGGCGCTAGCCTCCGATGATGATAATGTTATACGCCTACCGATACGTTTTTGCCTACAGGGGGCGCCTCCACGCTGGTGCCTGTACTGGAATAGAATTTTACGTCGGTTTTTGCATCGGTATTTGAGGGAATGTCAGGGGCGTCTATAGAAGGCGTTTCTAAATCGGGCGCTTCTATGTCTGGATCCGGACGGTTATCTTGCAGGAGTTTTTGTCCCTCGTTACTGATCACCAGACTGTCTGCCGGCGGTGTCTTCGTATTTTCCGTGGACACATCATTTCCATTCCGATTCTCCTCGGCCTTTTGGGCCAGTTTTTCTGCAGTTTCTTTCTGTGTCTCTTTCGTCTCTTCTCTGCGTTCGGCCAGCGCTTCTTCCCGTTCACGCTGCTGCTCTTCCCTGTTTTCCTGCATTTCTTTGCGCAGTTCTTTTTCGGCTTTTTCCTTATATTCGTATGCGGTATCTTGAAATTCGCTGGCGTAACCCATGGCCCGTTCCATGGCGCCCAGGTCGCCTTTTCGTCTCGCTTCTTTATAGACACGCATGGGAGTATCCATCAGTTTCATGTTGACGCCTGCGCCGATCAAACCTTCCATTGTTCCTGCTTTCATATTGTGCCTCCTTTTTGCCTTGCTGTCTGCAGACTATTGTGTCATTTATGGACAGACAAATCGTTATGATTTAAGTAAAGCTGCCTCATATAGGTTTTCGGCAGATGCAAAAGAATCTTTGGCCGAATGTATCAAATGGTCTGCATGGTGTCATATACGGGAAGAAGAATGGATACACAGAATCGGGAGGTATCGCTGGAAATATCCATCACTCCATTATATTTTTCGATGATATGCTTGACGTTTTGCAGACCGGTGCCGTAATGCTCTGTACCAAAATGTGGAGGAGAAGATTCTTTTGCCACAGTATTTTCGATTTCTATAAGAAGATTTCGTTTCACGGGTTTTGCCTGCAGAAAAATACGGCGTTCTTTCTCATCAGGTATCCCGCCTGCGGCCTGGATGGAGTTATCCAGTAGATTTCCCAGCAGGATACATAGATCAAAGTCTTCCATAGACAGGTGCTTTGGCAGGCTGATTTCCCAGGTAAAGGAGATGTCTTTGGACAGCGCGGCCTGTTCTTTGATGTCTATGAGGGCGTCCGCCGTGAGGCTGCCGGTATGGATGTTGCCTGTGGTTTTATAGGTTTCCTGGCACATGGCCTTCAAATATTCGCTTATTTTTTCAAGTTCGCCTTGCTGTGTCAAGCCCTCTAAGACGAGCAGATGGTTTTTCAGATCATGGCGCAGGCTCACCTGTCTTTGATGTTCTTCCAAAAGAGTCTGATAATGGGCAATCTGGGTGCGTTGTATCTGCTCAGACAGGGTCTTGTGCATGATTTTATTTAAGGCAGCAGGCAGGCACAGAGCCATGGAAAGGCTTAAGAGAGACAGGATGATACATTCCGTGTAGGTCAAAAGTTCGCTTGTGTAGGGATTAAAAACTTCCGGCTGTCCGGTGTGGGAAATCATGATGATACCGTGGGTGATGCCGTGATAGACTATATCGGTCAATAGCATCAGCCCGCACATCGTGTAGAACAAAAGCTGGCAGATCTGTCTGGTAAAAATATCCGGGCGCAGATGCATATGCCGGAAAGCATACCATAGAAACAGAGTCGCAACAGGATAAAACAGGTCGATGAAAAGAACGGAGAACGTCTGCCATTTCGCGGGGAGAAACATGCAGACGAGGGACAGCATCTCTACCAGAGCGTTATCGGCAAATTCTGAGGAGGCGCACAGGATGGCGGCCAGAGAAGCCCTGTGCCAAAGGCGGCCTTGGAAATACAGGATTAGAAGCAGGATGAGGGAACCCTGCCGTAGGATGCTGTAGAGCAAATACCATCCCTGTCTGGCTAATGTGTAAGAAGCTGCCATGCTGACGGTCAGATACAGTATCATCCCGGACAGCACAGCCAGCCGGCGGTTGAACCGGTGGGAAAAGAAATGGGCTTGCAGCCAGAAGGTAATTCCTGCCTGCAGGCAGAGTCCTATGCTGCTTGTGATGGTTGTCAAGAATGTCATGCCAGGCCTCCTTCCTTTTTCAGATAATGCATCAGCGCCATGGCAAAGTCGTCATATCGGCGTTTGGCCAGCAGAATGGTATCCTTTGTCTCTGTGTAGATTTGTGTCTTGTCATAGGTGTCCACATATCTTAAATTGACCAGAAACCCTTTGTGACATCGGAAAAAGTCTTTTTCCCGGAGACGTTTTTCCATCAGGCCGATCTGCTCGTAGGTCTCTATGATATCTGAAAGGGTGTGGATGGTGAGAATCCTGCCTCTGGCTTCCATATATACAATATCCTTTAAGGGGATTTTCCGTACAAGGTGCTGTGAGGAGATTAAAAGGAATTCATGGGATTCTCTGCGGCGCTTTTCTGCCGCGCGGGTTAGGACATTTTTAAGCTGCTTTTCCGTGACAGGCTTCACAAGATAGGCAAATGCTTCCACGTCATAGGCCTCGAATACATACTCGGGCGCGGCGGTGACGAAGATTAACAGACAGGTTTCTTCCCTGCGCCGCAAAAGTCTAGCAAGCTCCATACCGTTAAGGCCAGGCATTTTGATGTCCAGAAAAAGAAGGTCGAAGGATTCCGTGGACTTTAAAAGTTCTTCTCCTGTATAAAATTCCCGGAGCAGGACTTCCAACCCGGCCGGTTCGGCAAGGGTGCGGATTTGTTTGGCCAGTTGTGCACATTCTAATGGGATATCATCACAGACGGCGATGGATAACATGTGGGATTCCTTTCTTGGTATATTATTTTGCAGACTCTTTGCATAAATATAATTATATTTCGACATGGCGGCTGGTTTCCATTATGCCAGAATGTCTAAATGGCAGGTTAACGGATGCAGGATGCTGGCATATCCCTGCATTCTGCCGCATAAACTTATAGCAAGTATACGCATGGAGGTTTTCTTGTGGAATTAGTGAAGAAAAAAATACATATGGACCGGATAAACGGAAAGGCCGGCACCCAGATGGTATTGGAAGAAGATGTGAATATTTCAGATAACAAACCGGACGCGAATTATCTTCTCAGCAGTAAGGGAGAGATTATTATGGAGGAAATCCGCGCCTGTGAGAATGTGGTGAATCTGAAAGGCAAGCTGGTAGTGTCCATACTGTATCTGACGGACATGGAGGGGATGTGCGCCAGCATGGAGGCGATGATTCCCTTCGAGGAAAAAGTCAACATGGAGGGGGTCTGCAATGGAGATACGATTCTGACCGAGTGGAATATAGAAGACTTGACAGTGGGACTGATCAACTCCCGTAAGCTGAGTGTGCAGGCTGTGGTGTCTTTTACCCTTGAGAAAGAAGAACAGGTGGAGTGTGAAGCGGCGGTAGACCTTTATCATGAGGAGCCGGTGGAATACCGTAAGTGCGTTTATCCTGTGATAGAATTGGTACTGCATAAGAAGGATATTTTCCGCCTCAAAGAGGAGATGGAGCTTACCGGCAATCTGCCCAATGTATTTCAGACCATCTGGCATCACATCTGCTTTGACCATGTGGAATTCAAGGCACTGGATGAAAAGATATCGATTCAGGGAGAGATGAAGGCCTTTTTCTTATACGAGGGAGAAGGAGACAACGACAGGACACTGTGGTATGAGAATACCGTGCCTTTCAGCGGCATTATTGAATGCCACGGATGCCGGGAAAATATGATACCGGATATCCAGTACAGTCTGGGGCAGTGCAATGTGGAGGTGCGGCCGGATTTCGACGGGGAAGAGAGAGTTTTTTGTGTGGAACCGGTGCTGGATTTGGATATTCATCTGTATGAGGAAGAGAATCTGGAAGTACTTTCTGACGTATATGGTGTGGATAAGGAGATTGGAGCCGTGTCCACACAGGTACAGCTGAAAAACCTTCTGTTAGCTGGTGTGGGTAAGTGTAAGATTGCGGAGCATGTGAGAATCCAGAATGGGGAAATGCCTATGTATCAGTTGATTCATTCTGAGGGAGAGATTCGGATTGACGACCAGACGATTGTGGAGAACGGAATTGCCGTTACTGGTACATTGATTGTGACCACGCTCTATCTCAGCTCAGCCGGGGCTAAGACCATTTATTCCACAAAGAATGACATTCCCTTCCAGTATGTGATTGAGGTGGATAATATCACGCCTTCCTGTATTTATAAACTGCATTCCAGTATCGAGCAGCTTACTGTGACCATGTTAGACAGCGATGAGCTGGATGTAAAGGCGGCTCTGCAGTTTAAGGTGATCGTATTTGCCCAGAAAACACATAACTTGGTGACGGATATTAAGGTGGAGGACCTTGATCTGAATAAACTGAGTGAACTGCCGGGAATGGTTATTTATATCGCGGGACCGGGAGATACCTTGTGGGATATCGGCAAGCGTTATTATGTGCCGGTGGCCCAGCTTAAGGAAGTCAATGAACTGCCCACAGAGGAGATTAACGCCGGGGACAGAATCCTGGTGGTAAAGGGCGGTATCTAGGAGTTTCCTTTTTATGTGGTCAGCGTGAGTAAAATGAACGGACAGCATTTTTGCCAGAAGGGAAGGGTGCTGTCCTTTTGTATGGCAGGGATTTGCTTTGGCAGGCATATGGTGAAGGGACGGGAGGGCAGTTTAGGAAAATTTAATTTCTTTGGAATTGCGCCGTATGGGGGAGGGGTGTATACTGGATAATGATAAAATGAAGTGTTATAAACAGATTGTGGCGGAAAGGACGATCAGTTTAATGCTTCGGAACGGAGAGATGGATGAGCGGTTCTTCTATTTTAAAAAATAAAGTATTCTTATATTTGACAGAGTTTTTTGCAGGGATGTCCGTAATGGCTGTGGAGCTGGGAGCCAGCAGGCTTTTGGCGCCCTATTTTAGTTCTTCGCAGATTGTGTGGACCATTATCATCGGTACGATCATGATTGCCATGGCCCTGGGTAATATTTACGGCGGCCGGAGTGCAGATAAGAATCCCAACCCGGACAAGCTTTATGCGCGGATTCTGATCGCGGCAGTCTGGATTGCGGCGATTCCGGTGGTGGGAAAGTATATCGTTCTGGGGATTTCGGCGCTCTTGATTTTTGCGGTGGATACAAATTTTTTAATCTGGGCAGCGTTTGCGGCCTGTATGGTGATTTTTGTGTTCCCGCTCTTTTTGCTGGGGACAGTGACCCCTTCTTTGGCAAAATATTCGGTGGACAGTCTGGATGACAGCGGCAGGATTGTGGGAACCCTGGGGGCGTTTAATACCATCGGCAGCATCATCGGCACTTTTGTGCCCACCTTTATCTCCATACCGGCAGTGGGCACTTCCATCACCTTTCTTATTTTTGCAGGCATCTTGTTTGGGCTGAGCCTGCTCTATTTCATCAGTGTCAAAAAGGGACTTCGCAGATGTGCGGTTACGGCAGTGCTTTTCCTTCTATGCTGTGCCTTTGGGACTTCCAACAGTTTTGCTTTCTGGGAGAAGGATTTAACCTACGAGGGAGAGTCTGTCTATAATTACTTGCAGGTAAAAGAAAATGACAGAAGCATCATATTATCTACCAATGTATTGTTCGGCGTGCAGTCCATTCTCATGAAAGGAGAGGGGCTTACCGGCATGTATTATGATTATGCCATGGCGGCGCCTTTGATGACAGGACAGGAGAATCCGGTGGACTGCAATACATTGATTTTGGGTATGGGAACGGGCACTTATGCCAACCAGTGCCGTAAATATTATGGGGACATGCCCGTGGAAGGTGTGGAGATTGACGAGAAGATCACCGATTTAGCCAGGAAATATTTTGAACTGCCGGAGGATGTGAAGGTTACCACTTACGATGGCCGGGCCTACTTGAATGCGATTGATGACAAATATGATGTGATCATGGTGGACGCTTACCAGGATATCACCATTCCTTTTCAGATGTCCTCGGTGGAATTCTTTACGCTGGTGAAAGATCACCTTACCCAAGACGGCGTCATGGTGGTCAATATGAATATGCGGGGAAGCGGGGAGGACAGTATCAATGCCTATCTGGCGGATACCATCGGCAGTGTATTTGGTGAAGTCTATACGGTGGATGTGAAGGGTTCTACCAACAGGGAGCTTTTTGCCTCCAACAATCCAAGGATGCTGGAAAATCTGCGGGTGCACAGGGAAGAAATCAAAGATGAGGGACTGTATGCGATGATGGAAGCTGTGTCGGACAACCTGACGGTTTACCAGGCGGGAGGACGTATCATGACAGATGACCAGGCGCCAGTGGAGCTTCTGGGGATGCGGGTCATTGACGAATTGATTCAGGGCGAAGTGGCCGCATATAAGGATTTATATGAGGAGAAGGGAATCAAGGGCGTACTGGACAGTCTCTTGTAGGAAATATAAAAGCCGGGAGTCTCAGCGGATTCCCGGCTTTTCAGTATAATATAGGAAAGATTTCAGCTTACTTTTTCTTTAACTGCAGTATGGCCACATCTTTTGCGGAAAGGGTAATCTTGTCCCTGACGGCATATTCTTTACCGGTCAGAAGATCGGTTCCTGCAAAGGGCAGTGACGCTGTATAGGTTTCCTCTCCGTGATTGAGCAGGAATACAAACTCGCCCTCTTCATTGACTCTCTTAGTCACTTCTATGGCATCGGGTGTCTTCATAATGGGCAGGATACCTGCTTCCGCACAGACTTCCTTCATGAAATTCCGATAAAATTCCTCGTTCGACTGTGTGGCCACATAGTAGCCTAATCCTTTTCCAAAAGCATGTTTCGTCAGCACAGGCATGTCGGCGTAGAAATCTTTCTCATAGGCGCTGAGCACTTTGGCGCCTTCCGGATACAAAAGATCGCAGAGCATGACGGCGGGGTAGGTCTTTCCTTTATAGGTAAAGCTGTTTTGCATCTCTTTGGGCAGCGCATCCTCTTCTTCCACCCAGATACCCAGAATATCCCGCAGTTTGCCAGGATAGCCGCCCACGGTTACCAGGTCGTGTTCATCCACGTAACCGCTGAAAAAGGTGGTCAGGAAGTGTCCGCCGTTCTTTACGTAGTCACGAAGTTTTTCGTCATAGCCGGACTTGACCATATAGAGTACGGGCGCGATCACCAGGGAGTAGGCAGACAAATCGTCCTCTACGCCGATCATGTCCACGGGGATGTTCTGGTTGTGGAGCGCCTTATAATAGTGAAGCACTTCCTTGCAGTAATCCAGGTAGATAGAGGGGCCTGCAGAGTAGGAGACGGCCCACCAGTTGTCCCAGTCAAAGAGGATGGCCGCCTTGGCATCGCATCTTGCGCCAAGGGTTTTGGAGCCAAGTCTGTCAAGTTCTGCACCAAGCTGGCTCACTTCCCGGAACACTCGGGTGTTCTCATGTCCTGCATGATCGATGACTGCGCCGTGATATTTTTCACAGGCACCGATACTTCTTTTCATCTGGAAGAACATCACAGTATCTGCGCCGTGGGCGACGGCCTGATAACTTAAAAGCCGCATGACGCCGGGACGTTTGAGCGTATTGTAAGGATGCCAGTTGGTCACGGAAGGGGTCTGCTCCATTAACGCGAAGGGTTTGCCTTGCTTTAAACCTCTCATCAGGTCGTGGCGCATGGCGGTCTCTTCTAAAGACGTGTCGTTGTCGGGATAGTTATCCCAGGAGATAAAGTCCATGTATTTGGCCCACATCTGGTAATCCAGAGGCTGATAGGTGCCCATCAGGTTGGTGGTGATGGGAATATCCGGCGTAATGGCATGGACGGCGTCATATTCCAGCCGGTAAGCGTCTAAGATGCTCTCTGAATTAAAACGATTGTAATCCAGGGAGATGCCCTGAAACATGGTACGGTCATTGCCAAAGTGTTCAGAAAGGTCGTTGGGTACAACGATATCCTCGAAATCATAGAAAGTGTGCCCCCAGAAGGCGGTGTCCCAGACCCGGTTGACTTCGTCTATGGTCTTATATTTTTGTTTCAGCCATTCCCGGAATTTCTTTTCACAGTTTTCGCAGTAGCATATTCCGCCATACTCGTTGGAGATATGCCAGGCGACGATATTGTCATATTCTTTGTAGCGCTGGGCCAGTGTTGCGGCCAGGGCGGGGGCATATTTCTGGTAGGTGGGACTGTTGGGACAGGAATTGTGCCTGCCGCCGAATTTGCGTTTCATGCCGTTTTTCTCCACGCGCAGGATGTCGGGATGTTTTCTGGCCATCCAGGCGGGATGGGCGCCTGTGGAAGTGGCGAGACATACCTTAAGTCCATGGGTTTTTACCAATTCCATGATTTTGTCCAATTTTTCGAAATGATAGGTGTCATCATCGGACTGTAAAGCGGCCCAGCTAAAGACATTGAGGGTGACAATATCGATATGGGCCAGCTTAAAAAGCCGCATATCCTCTTCCCAAGTCTCCTCCGGCCATTGTTCAGGATTGTAGTCTCCGCCATAGGGAATCTTTGTTATCTTTTCATGTGCGATCATAGCTACCTCTCTTTCCAAAAAAGGAACCAGGGAAATTGCCCTGATTCCTTCCTCTTTTACCGCATGTTAACTGATTGACGTAAAAAGGCTTAGTTGGTAGTAGTAGAAGCAGTAGTCTGTGCTGCTTCCTCAGCCATCTTATCGAACTTCTCCATAACAGCGTCATAAGTCTGTTTGGAAATCTCCGGCAGTTTGCCGCCCCAGGTCTTTTCAGCCTGTTCATAGCCCTTCTTGAAAGCATCGCGCATATCCTCGATCTTACTCGGATCGCCGCCGGTCAGAGCTTTGGCAAAATCGATGATTCTGTCAGAAGTCTGGTTGACACCCCAGTAACCGTCCTCAGCGATATCCTTCTGCGCCTGCAGTTTCGTTGCCTCATCCACCTCAAACTTGCCGCTTGCCAGGAAACGCCACATATCATTGGCATTGTTGAAAGTTTGACCCTGTTTGGTCATCAACTGCTGTACGATGTTCTGCAGCTGTTTTGTGTGAGACTCAGCATCGGCCTTTAATTTGTTTACTAACTCCGTATTCTGGGTGTATTTTTGAGCGGAAGCTGTAGGATTCTCTTTTGAAGGCTCATAGACTACGCCGCTTTCTTCCTTAGTAGGTGTAGAGCCGGAAGCCGCGCCTGTATCTTGTGCAGGTTTTGTGCTGGGCTGTGTAACCTGATAAGGATCATAAGTACTGGTTGTACTGGTAATTCCATTTACGCTCATCGGTATCCCTCCTTGGAAATGATTTTGGTTGGTTTATATGGTATCGTAACAAGCGCAGATGCCTAGGGCAATCTCCGCTATTTGTATATTATATCGTACCATTTTCCCAGATAGATTAGAAGGGAACCTTAAAAATTTTAGCTTTTTATGGCAAAAAGATAACCGTTTGTGACATGGCATTCCGGAAAGTAGATTGCATATTTTTTCCCGCCGTGCTATAGTATGTCAATACAGATCTAAATCTATTGTCATATTCATCATGGTTATATTCAGGCTATATTCTGAAATCGGGTCAGATTTGATTTCCAAGAGTCATTAGGTGGTAACAAGGTTATTTATTTGCATATTTGACACACGTATTAACACGTGTTAAACTAAGGAGAAGAAATAATGAAGGTAAGCGAGTTGGTAAGATTATTGAGGTGTAACAGCGAGCAGAATTTTAAGAGACGCTGGCCTGCGATAAGAGAGGATGGTAGGAGAGATTATGAGTAGATATTGTTATCCGGCTGTTTTTACATTAGAAGAACAGGGAGTATTTTCAATTGTTTTTCCTGATTTGGAGGGCTGTTATACGTGTGGGGATGACTTAACAGATGGTATTATGATGGCAGAAGATGTACTGGCTTTTACGCTCTATGACTATGAAAGGGAAAATAGAGAGATTCCTGCGCCATCTCTTCCCGAAGACATTCCTATAGAAGATGGTCAGTTTATCAATTATATTGCCTGTGATACATTGGTATATCGTAAAAGGCATAATAACAAAGCAGTAAAAAAGACTTTGACGATACCGGAGTGGCTTAATGAATCCGCCATGGCCATGGGGCTTAATTTTTCCCAGGTTCTGCAGGAAGCCCTGATTCAAAAGACACAGTCATATTGACAAAAACTTCCGCATTGTATAGAATTAAGTACAATCCTTGTATACAAAATGCAATTATGGATAGAATTCCATCGCGGATGATTGGAAATGGAGGAAAAATGCAAAGCGTTCAAGAGAGAGCTTACGCAAAGATCAATATTGGATTGGATGTACTACGCCGCCGGCCGGACGGGTATCATGAGGTCAAGATGATCATGCAGACAGTGGATATTTATGATGATCTGCTTCTGGAAAAAACATCTGCGCCGGGCATATATTTACAGACAGACAATGAGGAACTGCCAACTGGCCAGGATAATCTGATCTGTCGGGCGGCGGCGCTTCTGATGAAAGAGAAGGGGATTTCAGAGGGCGTTAAGATTACGCTTACCAAGCGGATTCCCATAGCTGCCGGCATGGCAGGAGGAAGTTCCGATGCGGCGGCGGCCATGCGGGGACTCAATGCGCTTTTTGACATGGGTTGTCCGGTGGAGGAATTACAGCGTCTTGGGGTGAAACTGGGCGCGGATATTCCTTATTGTATTGTGGGTGGCACCATGCTTTCGGAGGGAATCGGAGAGATGCTCACGCCCCTTCCTGCGCCGCCGGATGCGCATCTGGTGGCAGCAAAGCCGGATATCAATGTGTCCACCGCGTTTGTGTATGGGAATCTGCATGTGGAGAGGCTTAAAGACCATCCGGATATTGACGGAATGGTGCAGGCGCTTTCTGCGGGCAGTCTGTCCGGGATTTGTGACAGACTTGGCAATGTGTTAGAGACCGTGACGGCGGCGGAATATCCCGTGATAGAAGAAATCAAAGACGTGATGCGCAGCCAAGGTGCGCAAAATGCCCTGATGAGCGGCAGCGGACCAACGGTATTTGGGATTTTTACAGACAGAAAACAGGCAGAGGCGGCGGCAGAAGCTATTGAAAAGCATAAACTTGCCGGACAGATATTTGTGACAAAATGGGTGTGATTGTCTGACCGAAAGAAAGGCGTGGCTGTATGGGTGATAACTTTACGGTAAATATGGACGAATTTCTCCCCTTGCGGGATGTGGTGTTCAATACACTGCGCAGAGCAATCCTGACTGGAGAACTCAAACCGGGGGAAAGGCTGATGGAGATTCATCTGGCTAACCGCCTGGGTGTCAGCAGGACCCCGATCAGGGAGGCAATCCGCAAGCTGGAACTGGAAGGGCTTGTCACCATGATTCCCAGACGGGGTGCCGAGGTGGCGCAGATTACGGAAAAGAGTCTGCGGGATGTGCTGGAAGTGCGCAGAGCCCTGGATGCACTCTGTGTGGAACTGGCCTGTGACAGAATCACTGCAGAGGAAAAGGATGCGTTAAAGAGGGCCTGTGAAGAGTTTGAAAATGCCACAAAGACGGGCGATGTGACGATGATTGCAGGAGCTGATGTGGCGTTTCATGACATCATTGTGCGGGCTACGGGCAACCGGAGGCTGATTCAGCTGATCAATAATTTGTCGGAACAGATGTACCGCTACCGGTTTGAATATATTAAGGATGAAAAGGGACATGATAATCTGATTGACGAGCATAGAATGATATATGAAAGCATTCAGCAGGGCGATCAGGAGAAGGCGGCAGAGGCGGCGAAGCTCCACATTGACAATCAGGAGAAATCGATTATTAAACAGATACGCTTAGAGCGGGAACAGCAGCTTAAGAAGAAAAGATAAACACCTGAATAGTAAGCGGTATAGTGGGTACACTCCTAATGTCAGCGAAGATTGACAGACAGGAGTGTATCACATGTGGAATAAAGTAAGAACCCTTGCGGTGAGTGTATTTGCACTGGCCTGGTGGGGAATTTTATATCCGGAGCTTTGCTTTACGGAGGATACCTTTGAGCAGGTGGTGACTGTCGAAGAGGGGCAGGAGATGTCCGAACAGGAAATCTACCAGCATCTGTTGGCGGCTTCGGGAGATGAGATTGTGATTAAGAGCAGATTTCTGGAATGGTTTGAAGAGAAATTGGCAGGGAATGGCAGAGAATAGTGTGAAAAATCAGCTTGATAGCTGATTTTATCACACGCAAATTTGTGCAGGA